>Ga0213837_1000160_pt1 | contig 107789 bp, 89 predicted proteins | sample SWPATP12_FD_160572 | JGI IMG/M metagenome (GOLD analysis project Ga0213837, IMG submission 160572) | Coastal seawater microbial communities from Marineland, Florida, United States - SWPA TP1 #2 | ecosystem: Environmental > Aquatic > Marine > Coastal | place: USA: Florida | collected 2016-08-06
GCTTGGCGACCATAGCATTGTGGAACCACCTGATCCCATCCCGAACTCAGAAGTGAAACGCGATTGCGCCGATGGTAGTGTGGGGCTTCCCCATGTGAGAGTAGGGCATCGCCAAGCACCTAATATAAAAGAAGGGTCATCCTAACGGATGGCCCTTTTTTTATGCCTGCGTGTTAGCACACGCTAGGCCTCAGATGGGGAACCCATGTGACAAAAGCGCGCAGCGCGTTGAACGCCGGAGGGACGACGGCGGCCCCGAAGGGCTTGCCCCTGAGTGGGTGAGGGCGTAGCCCGAATACTGTAGGGCATATCCAAAGTAATCGCGCTGCTCATGGGGTAAGCATTCGCCATACCCTAAAGGGCATAAAAGTATCTAATACGAGAAACCCTTAGCACCATGTGCTAGGGGTTTTTTCGTTGTGGAATGAGAAAATTAAGTGTAACTGCGGCCCCGTATGGCCTTTAACTCTGGGCGCAGCTCTAATACTCTAGGGTATATCCAAAGCAGTCGCGTTGCTTATGGGGTAAGCATTCGTCATACCCTAAACGGTATAAAAGCACCTGATCCGAAAACAGATCACTTTAAGAACTTGCCCTTATGCTCTTCTATCCATTTCAAGTCCTTATCGGTGTGACAGCCGATGCAGCTATAACGTATGTTTAGGTGCGCACGGTTGTTACTATCGAGTGCCACTCGCTTGCCCTCGTCGCTAAACATCTGCCAATCCGGCGAGGGGTGGATACTGAATATATGGCTTCTCACATCGCCAAGCGGGAAAGATCCATCTTTCATCTCAAGCTGTTTAAAGACTGCGGACTTTGCGAGTGCCGGCATATGGCAGTCGATGCAGCCCGCTTTGTGTTGTGCTGCGGCTTCCGGGATATGGGATTCATGACACTGCAGGCAGGTGGCTTGTTCACCTTTAAAACCGTCACCGTATTTCACACTCTTATGTGGTTCGTGGCAGGAGCCGCATTTCAGGTACTTGTGGGCTGACGCTAACAGTCCTTCATATTGTTCATGGTGGCGGATCAGGCCTTTAGAGGCATCTATTACCCTTGGGTCCTTCCGGCGATGACAGCTATCGCAGTTTTCTTCCAGTGCCAGGTTGTGTTTTTCCGGTTCGTCGACGTGTTCAGATGCGGGACCGTGGCAGGCTTCGCATGTCACTCCCGGTAACGCCCAGGTGCCATATATGCCCTGTAGGCCGTCTTGATGGGGGCCGTCAGGACCGCTGGCTTCCCAACCGGTGGTATGGCAGCTACCGCATGTGTACGGCTTGCGTGGTGCAGTTTTCGCTGAGTATCCAGTCCAGTGCGGCTCGGTTCCCAGGTTGTTATTAGGCAAGTTGTATTGGCGCTGTTCTTTACCCGTCAGGATATAACCTTCGTTATCCAGAAATCTTGCCTTCCATGCAAAGCCACCTATGACATAACTGATATCTTTCCAGCTCATCCCTTCAGGAGGATGAGGCACACCGGGGCTGGTGTTGGAGGGGTATTGAGGAGCGCGGCCCCAGGTTTTCTGTAGTTTGTAAGGGTGGCCGCTTCGTTGGTAGTCGCGGTAAATACTGCTATGGCAGTTGCGGCACTCTTTATCGCCAACATACTTTTCGTCTGCACTAACCGGTAAGACGGCGATAAGGGTAAATAACAGGGATGTGCTAACACATTTGCGGAACATGATACTCACCGCTGTCTGTCTTTAATTGATTAAAGATTAGACGCTGAATCCAGAATCGCTAGAACAAAAAGCCCGGCATCTAGCCGGGCTTGAGATAGATCAATTATTGATCAGAGGCTGATAACACCGAGTGCATTCAGGAACACAATTGAAATCGCAATTGGTGTCAGGTAACGCATGGTGAACTGCCAGCCTTTAAACAGCAGTGGGCTGATACCGAGCTCTTCTGCCATAACCTTACGGGACACAACCCAGGATGCAAATACTGCGACCAGCAGACCGCCAAGTGGCATCATCCAGTTAGCAGTCAGGTAATCCAGCATATCGAAGAAGGTCTTACCGAAGATCTGGTAATCGGCCCAGAGGTTCAAGGACAGAACTACACCGATACCGCCCAGCCAGAGTACTGCACCTGTCTGAATGATCGCGGTTGTACGAGACACTTTAAAGTGTTCGGTAATCCAGGATACTGCTGGTTCAAGCAAGGAGATAGCAGAGGTCAGTGCCGCTACAGATAGCAGAATAAAGAAGAGTACACCGAACAGCTCACCGAAAGGCATCTGACCGAATGCGATTGGCAGGGTAACGAAGATCAGGCCCGGTCCAGCACCCGGCTCAAGGCCGTTTGCGAATACGATAGGGAAGATTGCCATGCCGGCCAATAGTGCCACTGCGGTATCCATAAACGCGATGAAGACCGTTGTCTTAGCGATAGATACATTTTTCGGCAGGTAAGAGCCGTAAGTCATGATGGCACCCGATGCCAGGCTCAGGGTGAAGAATGCATGGCCAAGTGCGATCAACACACTGTTGGCGGTCAGTTTGCTGAAGTCCGGAGTGAAAAGGAACTCAAGACCCTGAACGAAATGGCCGCTACTCATTGCATAGCCAACCATAATCAATAACAGAACCAGCAAGCCAGGCATCAGCGTGTTAACCGCTTTCTCCAGACCACCCTGTACACCACGTTTTACGATCAGCAGTGTTAGTACCAATACAATTGTACTTGCGATCGTCAGGCGTACCGGATCAGCCAGCATGCCTTCAAACATACCGCCTATCTGATCTGGAGTAGATCCGGAAAAAGCACCGTCCGCAGCTGTCGGGATATAGGAAAATGCCCAACCGGCAACAACGGTGTAGAAACATAGAATCATGAAACCGGCGAGAACGCCCATGCCACCAACCCATTTCCACAGTGGGTTAGCGCCGGCTTCCTTAGCAACCGCAGCTACGCCCTCAATTGGGTTATGCTGGCCGCGACGGCCGATCGCTATCTCTGCCATCATGACAGGGATACCGATAATCAGGATACATGCGAGATAAACGAGTACGAAAGCACCACCACCATTCTCACCAGTGATGTATGGGAACTTCCAGATATTACCAAGACCAACGGCGGAACCTGCCGCTGCGAGGATAAACGCCATTCGGCCGGACCACATAACGCGGCCGGTGGCCACCGGGCTACTTACTTCAGACATGGTTTTTCACCTTTTTATTGTTTTAAAAGCTTTGTGATGTCCAACTCCTTTTGAGCGTTAGACATAGAACCATTTTTCTATACATGGCGAATGGGTCGCATTCACCATGCAGGGAAATACGATTCTTTAGATTTATTTAGTCTGTGTCAATTCTTTAAGGGATATTTCGAATGCGGTTTTTGCGATCCCGGTCGTCGATTTTGATTTGTTGTGGCAACGAATAAGTGCTTGCTGGATCACATCTGATACATCGTTGAAGATGGCTTCATCTGAGATCTCAATCTCGTTCTGCATCAGAAAAGCGAATGCGCGCGCCATACCGCAGTTGGCAATAAAGTCTGGCAAAACGGCCAGTTGTTCATCTGCGAATTCATAGACAGGGCCGTAGAATATTTCAGGATCCTGGAATGGCACGTTAGCGCCGCTGGAAACCACTTCCAGACCAGCATTTTTCATACGTGTTACCTGATCACGGGTGACTAGGCGAGAAGCTGCGCATGGCAGGAAGATGTCTGCTTCCAGATCCCAGATACGCTGGTTAACTTCGTCAAATGTCAGCAGTTCGTCTGCAATCAGTCGGTTGTTCTGCTTATTGAGGAACAGCTGTTTAACTTGTTCGAAGCTCAGGCCCTCGACGTCGATAATGCCACCGGAGATATCGATGATACCGACGATTTTGGCGCCTGCCTGAGCCAGATAGTAAGCGGCTGCTGACCCCACATTTCCCCAGCCCTGCACGATGACTCGTTTATTCTTCAGTTCAGAGCTGTAGATGTCATAGTAGTGACGTACAGATTCCGCGACGCCCCAGCCGGTTATCATGTCGGCAACTTTGTATTTGCTCTCTACTGAAGGAGAGAAATGGCTGTCCTCGACAATCTTGGATACGCCCAGACGCAATTGGCCAACTTTCTGAATCTGTTCGCTAGCACTTGGCTGGAAGTGGCCGTTCACTACACCTTCCTGCGGGTGCCATAGACCAAGGCTTTCAGTGATTGGAATGACTTCATGCACTTCACAGACGTTCAGGTCGCCGCCGGTACCGTAGTAGCTCTTGAGCAGTGGAGCCACTGCCTGGTACCAGCGCTGCAATACGCCATGTTTACGAGGATCAGCCGGGTCAAAGTTAATACCGGATTTGGCGCCGCCAATCGCTGGGCCGGAAACGGTGAACTTAATCTCCATCGTTTTGGCGAGTGATTCTACTTCGTGGCGGTCGAGACCCTTACGCATACGGGTGCCGCCGCCGGCAGCACCACCACGGAGGGAGTTAATCACGACCCAACCGCAGGCTTCGGTTTCAGAATCATGCCATTCGAAGACGATTTCCGGGGCTTTGTTTTCGTATTGGGTCAGCAGCTCTTTCATTTCCATGGGGGATCTCTCATCGTTTGGCCGAGCGCGGCCATACCCCGGTACCGAGGTACCGGGACTTTATTATTTTTCGGGAAAACTGAACTCAGTACTGGGCGATATGCTGATCAATAGCGCCAAAGATGCTATTGCCATCCTCATCTTTCATTTCGATGCGGATTCGGTCGCCAAACTGCATAAATGAGGTCTCCGGCTTACCGGAGTTGATGGTCTCAATCATTCGAACTTCGGCAATACAGGAGTAGCCGACGCCGCCTTCGCTGATCGCACTGCCCCATTCGGTGTTTTGTTTGTTAGACACAGTGCCTGATCCGACAATAGTACCGGCGCTAAGTGGGCGGGTTTTTGCTGCGTGGGAGATCAACTGGGCAAAACTGAAGGTCATATCAACCCCGGCATTTGCTTTGCCAAAAGGTTGTTCGTTGTAGTCGACCAGCATTGGCAAATGTACTTTGCTATCACGCCAGTGATCACGCAGCTCGTCCGGAGTAACTGCGACCGGAGAGAAGGAGCTGGAAGGCTTAGACTGGAAGAAACCGAATCCTTTAGCCAGTTCTGCCGGGATAAGACCACGCAGTGATACGTCGTTGACCAGCATTAACAGGCGAATGTGGCTTGCTGCGTCATCTGTTTCAGTCCCCATAGGAACATCTGAAGTCACAACGGCGACTTCGGCCTCAAAATCGATCCCCCAGTCAGTACTACCTAGCTGGATATCATCACGTGGGCCGATAAAGGAGTCGGAACCACCCTGATACATCAACGGGTCTGTCCAGAAGCTTGGTGGCATCTCTGAGTTACGTGCTTTACGCACCAGCTCAACATGGTTTACGTAGGCGCTGCCATCCAGCCACTGGAACGCACGTGGCAGCGGAGCCGCACATGCGAGCGGATCAAAACTAAAGACTTCGTTGATACTGCCTTCATTCAACTGGCGATAAACGCTTTGCAGCATAGGTTCGCACTGATTCCAGTTATCCAGTGCATACTGCATGGTTTCAGCAATGTGAGGTACCTTAACTGCATTCGTCAGGTCTCGTGAAACGACGATAAGCTGGCCGTCGCGGCCGCTTTTCAGACTGGCTAATTTCATGTGGATATCGCTCCTGTGAAGCTGGCCTGAAGGCTACTTTCTTGTTGTTATGGTTAATCTGCGTCAGGTAACGGATCGCGAAAGCTGATCTGGATCAATGACGAAAGCTATGGTGCCGTGCTGGTAAATTAGAAAAAAGTTTAATCTTTAGCTTATCTCAATCGAATTTTTTGATTATGTCGAGGAGGCAAGATCCTCTTGATAGGCGAACAGGAGTGAATCTGCCTGTTGTCATCGAGCTGTCACGAATTTGCCTTGGGACTGAAATATGCCACTGATATTTATAGGCGCCTGGATTTAATCAATGACAGAGTTTCCGCCATGAACCATAACGAAAAACTGGCAGCGCAGGGTGATGCTGCACAGTCGTCCGACTTTGAACAGATGATCGACAAGGGATTGAACCGCCGTGGTTTCCTTAAAGGAAGTGCCGCAGCAATGGGATTGTTCCTGGCTTCTGCGCCACTGTCTCGTGCAGTAGCAGCAGCCTCTGGTCACGGTGAAAGCAAGCTGATTGGCTTCAAAGCTGTGCCGGCCAGTACAGCAGATAGCTTTATTGTGCCAGAGGGTTACCAAGCTCGCCCGTTGATCTCCTGGGGCGACCCAATACTGAAGGGTGCGCCAGCATTCAGTGAGTCTGGTACCCAGAATGCAGCTGCTCAGGCTGGCCAGTTCGGTGACAACACCGATGGTATGAGTCTGTTCCCTTTAAAAGAAGATCGCGCGGTACTGGCGGTAAACAACGAGTACACCAACTACGACTATCTCTTCGCCCATAAAGGTGAAGCGATGACTGCTGACGACGTTAAGAAGTCCCAGGCCGCTCATGGTGTATCTGTATTCGAAATTCAGCTGAACACTAATGGTGAGTGGGAATATGTGCCAGGAGCGCCACTGAACCGCCGTATTACCGCTTACACCGAGATGGAGATGACAGGTCCTGCTGCAGGCCATGATCGCCTGAAAACAGCAGCTGATCCTTCTGGTAAGAAAGCACTGGGTACCTTTAATAACTGTGCAAATGGTCAGACCCCTTGGGGGACTTACCTGACATGTGAAGAGAACTTCAACGGTTACTTCGCAGCGTCTGAAGAGACTGAACTGAGCAAAGAACACAAACGCTACGGTCTGAAGAGTAAAGATCGCGGTTATCAGTGGTATAAGCACGACGAGCGTTTTGACCTGTCGAAACATCCGAATGAACCACACCGTTTCGGTTGGGTTGTAGAGATCGATCCGATGGACCCGACCTCTACTCCGAAAAAGCGTACTGCACTGGGACGCTTCAAACATGAGAACGCAGCACTGACTATCGATAACAGCGGCCACGTGGTGGTTTATCTGGGGGATGATGAGCGTGGTGAGCACCTCTACAAATTTGTGTCTCGTGATCGTTACAACCCTGATAACCAGGCGGCAAATCGTGAACTGCTGGCGGAAGGTACACTTTATGTTGCCCGCTTCGATGCTAAAGATGGAGAGATCCGTGGCACCGGTGAGTGGCTGGAGCTGACTCACGGCAAGAACGGCCTGACCAAAGAGAACGGTTTTGCTGATCAGGCTGAAGTGATGATTTTCGCTCGTGAAGCCGCGACCGTGGTCGGCGCTACGACAATGGATCGACCGGAGTGGGTTGCGGTTCATCCAAACAATAAGTCAGTTTGCTGCACTCTGACCAACAACAAACACCGTGGTAAGAAAGATAATCAGCCTGTTGCTGGTCCTAACCCGCGTGCTGGTAACAACTACGGTCAGATCGTCCGTTGGTTCCCAACCAACGATGATCACACCAGCACAACCTTCAACTGGGACTTGTTCCTGGTAGCCGGTAACCCTGAAGTTCACCAAGGTACGCCTTACGCAGGTAGTGCGAATATTACCAAGGAGAACATGTTCAACAGCCCGGATGGTATCGGTTTTGACGCTGACGCTCGCCTGTGGATTCAGACCGACGGCAAATACTCCAACAAGGATGACTTTGCTGGAATGGGTAACAATCAGATGTTGTGTGCGGATCCGGAAACAGGCGAGATCCGTCGCTTTGCGACTGGCCCAATCGCTTGTGAGATTACCGGTTTGGCGTTCTCGCCTGATCAGAAATCAATGTTTGTTGGTATCCAGCATCCGGGAGAGAAAGGCAAGCCGTCTCACTTCCCTGCTGGCGGTAACAGCAAGCCACGTTCAACTATCATGGTGGTAACGCGCGAAGATGGCGGTGTTATCGGCGCATAAGCTCCGATAATGATTATCCAGAAGCCCGGCAGAGTCCGGGCTTCTTTATTTCTCCTGTGCCTGGCTGAACTGCTCTTTCAGCTGATCGACCAGCGTACGCAGAGCGACCGGCAGTGACTGGCCATAGCTGTGTAAGGCGCTGACTTTGCGACGTTCTCCCTGCCATTGAGGCATCACCTGAATCAGTTCTCCCTTGCGAATTTGATCGGCGATAAAAATCTCCGGGACTAATAGCAGCCCCATATGATTCCGCGCGGCGTTGATCGCAGCAGTTGAGGTGTTAACCCGAATAATGTGGTCAGAGTGATAGCTGGCGTTCCCCTGTTCGGAGATCAGAGGATTCCGGCTCTGCCATGGCAGCTGGATCAGTGTATGGCTGGTCAGGTCTCCGATATCGGTTTTGGTATTACGGGCGATATATTCCGGCGAACAAGTCAGTACTGAGTCGAGATGTCCCAGCGGGATCATGTTGTAGCGACTTTCGCGTGGCTCACCAACGGTAATCGCAAGATCAAGGTTATGTTGTAGCAGATCGAGACGCTGATCAGTAAAAATCAGCTCTGGCTCCAGTTTAGGGAAGCGCTGACATAGTTGTGCCACCAACGGCGTCAGCAGCGGTTCCTCAAAAGCATGAGGTGCTGTAATCGCAATTCTGCCCTGTGGTTCACGATCAAACCCTTCTAACTCAGTAACAGCTCGTTCCACTGTAGTGACTAACTGTTCACAGCGATGCAGAAACTGCTGTCCGGCGGGTGTGAGGTTGAGTCTACGGGTACTTCGGTTCAATAGCTTCAGCCCCAGAGTCTGCTCTAACTGGCTGATATAGCTACTGATTCCTGACTTGGTGTGACCAAGCTGTTCGGCGGCAGCGGTGAAAGAACCCTGGCGAGCGACTTCCCGGAAGACAATCATGCGGTACGGAAGTCCCTTTTGTTCTTCTTTTCTGAACATTGTTTTCAACTAAGGCTCGATTATAGCGTTGGAGGTTTCTAATAGTATCCCTGTCATCGATTCATTTTCAATAAGGCAGGATACGGATATGTACCAGAATGCTCAGGCTGAAGTACGAAAGGCGAGTGAGAATTGGGTGTTAGCATTTAACCGTGGAGATGTGGAGCGCTGTTTAGCTGGCTACACCGAAGATGCAGTGATGGAAGTGAGTCCTGTTGGACGCTTTGAAGGGCGCGAAGCTATCGCGGGATTCTGGCGTGATTTCGCTGGTCGTAAACCGGCTCAGCTGATCTATCGTGATGTCCAGGTACTGATGCTGGATCAGGATCGGGCAGTATTGTCGGCCAGCTGGCGGATGAATATAGCCAGTGGTTTTATCAGCAAGGAGCTATGGGTGAAGCAGCCGAGTGGCGAGTGGTTGTTGGAGTACGATGACTTCAGTGTATTGCAGTTGCTGCCTCAACCGCTGGCTGACGACAAGCGCACTGCGCTCTTGGTAGTGGATATGCAGAATGATTATTTCGAAGGCGGCCTGTTTCCACTTAATGGCATTGCTGAGGCTGCTGATAACGCAGCACAGCTGATCGCGAATCACCGTCAGCGTGGGATGCCGGTGATCCACATCCAGCATATCGCCAGGGCTGATACCATCCCGTTCTTTCAGGCTGGTAGCGATGGTGCAGAAATACACCCATCTGTTGCACCTCAGCAGGGGGAACCCCTGATCGTTAAGCATTATGTAAACAGCTTCCGTGAGACCGAGTTGCAACAGGTATTGATTGAACAGGGTATCGACCAGTTGGTCATCGTTGGGGCGATGTCACAAATGTGCGTTGATGCTGCGACACGGGCAGCGGCAGATATTGGTTACCAGTGTACGGTGGTGAGTGACGCTTGTGCTGCTCCGGATCTACCACTGGAACCGGCGGTTTCCGGTTCCGATATCAACGCCGTGATGATGAACGCCTTAGGCTTCGCCTATGCCGAAGTGGTTACCACTTCGGACTATCTAAAACAGGCTGCATAAGCCATTTGCCGGGGCTTTTGGCAGATTAGCCCCGGTTTCGTTTCTTAGCGCATATTGAAGTGCTCGTTATGCCAACGACGCCGTTTCAAACCTTTGGCATACAATTGTTGCCGAAGATCCTTCATCATCGCTTTCGAACCGCAGGCATACACCTGATAGTTGTGGAGTGGCTGATCGAGTTGCTGGCAGACTGTGTCGGCGCACAGACGCTTACCGCCCGAACCGGTATCGATACAATGAAGTCTGGCAGAGTTGTCGTCAGTCAGCGCATAGAGTTTTGTTAGTAGTTGCTGGAACAGCGTTCCTTTTCCCGTATAGAACAGATGTACCTCGCGATCGGCACGTCGGTTAAACCCGCTTCTTAGCCAGGCGATAAAGGGCGTGATGCCGATACCCGCAGCCAGCCAGATTTGAGGACGTTGCGGAGTATTGTCAGGTTTGAAGCGTCCATATGGACCATCGATCTTTACCAAGTCGCCAGGCTTAAGCTGACTTTGTAATCGTTCAGTGTAATCGCCCAGGTTGCGAATCATAAAGCTCAACTCATTGTCATTAGGCGCTGAGGTAATGGTAAAAGGATGGAATTCTGACCTGCCCTGCAGATTAAAGTCCAGATAAGCGAACTGGCCTGCCAGGTGTGTCAGAGGCTGTTGTTCAGGCTTTAAATAAACGCAGATAGTGTTATCAAGCTGTTCTGTGCGGCTGATTCGATAATTGCGTATATGGCGTTGGTAAAACAGCTCTTTATAGATCCAGCTACCGGTACCCAGTAGCGAAATCAGTACTAAAGTAAATCCGGTCAAACTCCAGAGCTGAAAAGGGACGTCAGAGAAAAAGGTGTGGTAGACCGACAGCAAAAACACCGGTCCCATCAGGCGGTGGGTATACTGCCAGATGTTGTAAGGAATCTTGCGCCACATACTCATCGCACCCAGTGCGAGCAGCAGATACATCGCCAGTTCCCCCATGTTCTCACCGCTATTGGCGATCAATGGAATAACGTCTCCACCGGCTGGACCCGGGACCAGAATCCAATGCCCCAGCGCACCGCTTAAGCCAGTAATGCCGAGCCATTTATGTAGCCGATAACAGCGGTCCATCCCGCCGCAAATTGGCTCCATTATCCGAGGTCTGATAGCAAGGAACAGTGCCAGGGCCATTGCCAGCATAGATAAAGTGGCCGCCCATGCCGGAATCTTCCGGGCCAGCTCAAGCTCAGCTGGCAACAGCCACCAGATCGCGGGCAGGGTAATGGTTACAGCTAATGCCAGTAGTACAGCGCGTATCGTCAACAAGGTTTCTTTCCTTCTTCATATATCGGACACAAAGGTACGTCCATCGCTGTAAATGAATTGTCAAAAGAGGCTTGAACAGGCCTGTAAGATGCAATTTATTCAGATTGTCCATGTTGAATGTGGGGGGAAACCTTCTAGGGTTAGAAGTAGCCAATGAAGGCCTCGAATGGATGGATGTGATTATGAAGATCGCAGTCATTGATGACTCTAAAGCAATACTAATGGTCATGCAGACCATGTTGACCGAGCTGGGCTTCAGCGAAGTCGATACCTACGAATCCGCAGTAGACGCACTGGAATGTATCTCTGAAGGTCCTGATCAATATCAACTGTTATTTATTGACCTGAACATGCCCGTTATGGACGGGATGGAGCTGATGCGTCAGTTGGGTGCTATTGGCTATATTGGCGGTATTGTCATTGTCTCTGGCATGGAAGCACGTATTGTTGAGTTAGCATCGGAAATCGCTAAGCAGAATCGCGTGTTTTTGGTAGGGCATCTACCGAAGCCAGTGCAGTTTGATAGCTTGCGCTGGACAATACTTAAACTCAAGCAGTTGCAGGAGGAGCGTAACAACCGACCTGAGCTGATCTCTAGGGAAGAACTACTATATGCGATCAGTCACAAGTGTGTAATCCCTTACTATCAGCCAAAACTCGATGTAACAACAAACAGAGTGCAAAGTGTTGAAGTGCTGGCGCGGATTGTCGATCGGCAGAATGACCGTATTATCATGCCAGGAGCCTTTATCTCAGTCGCTGAAGAGCATGATCTGATGGATATGCTGACAATGCAGTTGATTGAACAAACAACTGAGGAATTTGCTGATCTTCAGCAACAATTCGAACCAGACCTGCATCTGTCGTTCAATTTGTCTCCAAATCAGTTAGGCGACCTGCAATGCCCGTTAAGGCTGGGCAAAATTCTTGAACATCATAAGGTTAAGCGCCAGCAGGTGACGCTGGAGATAACCGAAGAGTATGCGCTGAAATCTTCAGAACAGCTTGAGTCCCTGAACCGCTTCCGAATGCAGGGTTATGGAGTTTCGTTAGATGACTTCGGCACCGGCTTCACCAATATTCAGCAGCTGCGTAGTCTGCCTTTCTCGGAAATTAAGATCGACCGAAGTCTGATTCAGGGGCTTCAACATGACTCCTTTGCTCAATTGCTTGTGGGATCCCTATACGGTCTGGCTGAGCAGCTAAACCTGACTCTGGTCGCAGAAGGTATCGAAACGGATAGTGAGCTGACCTACCTGAAAACACATTTTCCAAAGGTCCTGATTCAGGGATATCTGATCTGCCGGCCTGCGCCCAAAGATGCGTTATGTGACTGGTATCGTCACTGGTGTGCCGAAACCGCATGAATTCTCAAATTGCTTGATAGCATCCCTTTCAAATGGCACAGCTATGCCCTAGCTGTGCTTGTCACTGGCAGTTCTTTGCCGCTTTTCCCGTTATAAAGCTGAAAAATAAGCAGTATCGACCAAATATAGCTGGCACAAAGATTGCTCAATAAATGAACGATGCTTAATGCGATCAGGAGGGAGAGCGGATGCAGGTAAATATGGATCTCAGCGCCAGGTCATTGGACCTGTTGCAACGCCGTGGTGTATCCGGCGAACAAATTGAAGACTTTACGTCGCTGCTTTCAGATGCCCAGCAGGCACTGAAGGATGGCGCTTCTGCCAGAGAAGTGCTTAATGCGATGTCTAAAGACGAACTCTCGTTGCTACAAAAAACCAGCTCACTGGCTGAGCCGATCAATGTCTCGGAAATCTCGGATGAGGGGGCGACCAATCTGTTAGCTCATCCGGATCGTACTGGTATGGTTGATCTGAACAATGATGGCATTGTTGAGGTGGGTAAAGCCCAGACGATCTCTTTTCCACCGGTAAATGCGCCACAGCATGTCAAAGATGCCTGGGAGGAAGCCACTGTTAATATGACCGAGGGTGAGGAGATGATGCTGCAGCTGAGCATGCATATCCAGACCTATGGTATCAACATTGAGGGGGCAGCCAGTAAACCGGCGCTGTCGCCAGAACAGCAGTGGTCCACTGAGGGCTGGCAGAAACTGATGAAAGAGGCACGTTCTGCTCTCGAATTTTCAGTAGGTATGGATGGCTGGACGCGAATGAATGTGGTTAAAAACGATTTCTACAATCGCTTTGAACAGGCACTGTCTGCAGCCTCTATAGATACAGGTGGCGATAAGCAGGTGGCTTGACGGTATGTAGGTACTGACTTGGGTGGTTTAATGCGTGCCATCAAAGTCTGAGGGTGAATGCTGCCGAATCAGTTGGGTCAGTCGCAGTAACTGCTGACCGGCTTCGCTCAGTTCACCATCTTCACGCAGTGGCCAGCCGAAGTTAATTCGTAGGCAGTCATTGTAGAGCGCGAGTGTTGAGAAAGCTGAACCCAGCCGGATATCGATATTGTCCTGCTGCAGCGCTTGTTGCAACTGTGCATAGTTAAGCCCTGGTATCTGAAGCCAAAACACCATTCCTCCCTCCGGTTGGCTGATTCTGGCTGCCTCTGGCAGTTGCTCTCGCAAGAAGTGATGGTATTCCCGGGCATTGCAAGCGAGGAACTGCCGGGTGCGTTTCAAATGGCGAAGGTATTGTCCGGTATCTATAAAGTCTGCCAATGCGGCCTGAACTGGTGTGCTGACGCCATAACTCTGAATACTGCGCAGACGGACATATTGCTCGAGATAACGGCCCGGCAGGCACCAGCCGACTCTATAGCCAGCCGCCAGAGTCTTTGAAACAGCGCCGCACCACAAGATATACCCCTCTTTATCCCAATGTTTAGCAGGCAACGGCTGAGCGTTGTCGTGACCCAATTCGATATAAACATCATCCTCAATCATCGGGATCTGATAACGATTGGCTAACAATGCCAGGCGCTCTTTCTGAGCTGCGGATAAGGTTATCCCTGATGGGTTCATATGGCTGGTACTGAACAATGCTGCCCGGATGTTGCCCTGCTGCATCTGTTGTTCCAGCTGATCAATATCGATACCTTCGCTGGTGGACGGGATCTCAACCACAATGCGGTTAAGGCCGGACAGCAGATCAAGCAGACCGCTGAAACAGGGAGAGGTGATCGCAACGGGGTCACCGGGTTTTGTGGTGACTTCGAGTGCCGTACGGATCGCATCAATGCAGCCATTGGTGATTACCAGCTGCTCTGCAGGTAGCGAAAGGTGGCTGGTCGAGAAATGCTGTTGCAGCGCTTGCCTTAGGATCAGATTACCTTGTGGATCTGGATAAAGGTGGACACTTGCCCCCTGTCGCTGGCTGGCGCGCCTTAAACTGCGTTGCAGTGCCTCGGTAGGAAGAGCCTGAGGCCCCAATAGTGATAAACCGAGCGGACCGGGATTAGCAACGCTGGCGTTATAGCCTGCGGGTCCGATTTGGCTGGGATCTGTCTTACTGCTTGTGAACTGCGGAAATTGCGGTGTCTCTGTGGCCGCTGATAACGGCAGGGTGACATAGAAACCGGACTGGGGCCTGGAAGCCGCCCAACCCAGTTCTTCCAGCAGATGATAACAGTTCATTGCGGTAGTGATACTGACATCATGTAGCTGTGCAAGACGTCGCAAAGAGGGCAGCCGGGTACCTGTCTCAAGGGAGCCTGATCGGATCTCTGCAATGTAGTCATCGGCAATCTGTTTATAGCGCATTATCAGATTGTACTCTTTTTTTAGTCATAAACTGAATCTGTTATCTATTTCCTCTGTTACTGATACTACTCCCATGAAAACTGAGTGTTGAACGGGGGATAGATAAATGCAGTTCCGTGACCTGATCTTGGGCGTTGCAGTGATGTGCGTCTGGGGGTTTAACTTTGTGGTGATAAAGCTTGGGGTGGATCATCTGGATCCGCTGATTCTGGTGGCGTTGCGATTCACCCTTGCAACCATTCCAGTGATATTTTTTGTCAGACGTCCGGATGTGCCCTGGCATCTGTTGATCGCTTACGGTATCTGTTTTGGCGTGGGTGTCTGGGGGATGGTGACCTGGTCAATTGAGATGGGGATCTCTGCCGGGATGGCGGGGCTGCTGTTACAGATGAACGTGGTAATCAGCATACTGTTGGGCTGGCTGGTACTGCGTGAACAACTCAGTGTCGCAAAAGCCCTGGGGGCTTTGTTGGCGGTTTCAGGTGTATTGCTCAGTCTGACTTTGGAGGATGGTTCAGTTACGCTGGCGGGCTTGGTATTGGTGATGTTAGGGGCGGTCAGCTGGAGTATGACCGGCCTGATTATGAAAGCCGCCAAAACTGACCGGGTCTTTGCCTTTATTGTCTGGGGAATGCTATTTGCGCCGCTGCCGCTGTTTCTGGTGTCCTGGTTTACCCATGGTGCCGAAAGCTTTGCGCCTCTGCTGGAAGGCCTGGATGCAATGGCATGGTTCTCAATTCTGTTTCAGGCCTATCCGACCACATTGCTTGGCTATTGGATCTGGAACCGGTTGATTGTGAAGTACCCGTTATCAACGGTTGCACCATTAACCTTTCTGGTGCCGATATTTGGTTTGCTCGGCAGCGCATTGTTTCTTGGTGAGAGCATCAGTAGCACCAAGCTGATTGCAGCAGGGCTGGTAATTGGAGGTTTGCTGGTGGGGATGTTAAAGCTGGAAAAACTGCCGTTTGTTTCTGCTCGGGCCTGAAAAAGGGGTGACATCTGCGAAGGACGCATGCAGATGTCACCCAAACGCCCTTCAGGCCAGTTGCCAGTCGAGCAATTGCCAGTTGCGTTGCTGCGCTATAGTGCGCAGTTTGTGATCACCATTAGTGACCACCGGGTGATCCACTTGCTCCAACAGTGGCAGATCATTCATTGAGTCACTGTAAAAGCGTGAGCCATTAAGCGATTCCTTCTGCAGTTCCAGCCATTCATTTAGCCGAGTGACTTTGCCTTCACGAAAGGTCAGTACGCCGCGGGTTTCACCAGTGTGGAAACCGTTATCGTCGTAGGCCAGTTGGATCGCCAGGACGTCGGTGACACCAAGTTCATTGGCTATAGGTTCAACCAGTGCTTCAGAAGTCGCCGAGATAACCACTACCCGGTAGCCTGACTGTTGCAGGTCTTCAATGAGCGCTCGCCCCTGTGGATAAACTCTGGGGAGAATTTTCTGCTCAATATAGGCCGGAATCAGTTCAGCGATCTGTTCCTTTGTCATGCCTTTGAGTGGCTGCTGTGTAAAAGCCATATAGTCGGCCATATCTAGCTGTCCATCGGCATAGAGCTGCATCATCCGGGCTTCTTCCGCCATAAAGACTTCGCCGCTTACCATGCCCTGCTCAACCATCCATTCACACCACAATGAAGCAGTGTCCGCGGCGACCAGAGTCTCATCAAGGTCAAAAATAGCTAGTGACATTAAGCTACCTCCCGAATTTCATCGATGTTGATCTGCAGGTCGAGTTGGGTTCCGCGGCTCACCAGTCGCTCAGAAGAGCGGTTGAGCAGATCCACAACCAGCTCACCGTGCTCTGCTTCCATCCGGTAGCGGATCACATTGCCCAACAACATGCTGGATTTCACTGTGGCTTGTATAGGTGCGCTGTAATTGCCGCCATCTGATGGGCTCATGCTGCTGATCAGGATTGATTCTGGACGTATTGCCAGCTGGTGGCGGGTATCCACATTGATCAGTGCTTTTGCCTGTTGCTGGTTGAGCAGGTTGTAGTTGCCGATAAAGCCGGCCACAAAGCTGTCAGCGGGTTCTGTGTAGATCTCTTCAGCGGTACCTGACTGCACTATCTGACCTTCATTCATCAGGAAGATCCGGTCGGACATGGTCAGGGCTTCCTCCTGATCATGGGTAACGAAGATGGTAGTGAGCTGCAGATCCTGTTGAATCAAGCGAATCTGCTCCCGCAGGCTACGTCGGATACGGGCATCCAGCGCCGATAGCGGCTCATCCAGTAGCAGGATGCGTGGTTTCATCACTAGTGAGCGGGCAAGGGCAACACGCTGGCGCTGACCGCCTGAGAGTTGATGAGGGTAGTGGCTTTCACGGCCATTGAGTTCGACCAATTCAACACCTTCTTTAACCCGGCGTTGTACTTCGTCTTCCGAGAGTTTCTGCATCCGCAGGCCGAAAGCGATGTTGTCGATCACATTCATATTGGGAAACAGAGCATAGCTCTGGAATACCATCGCGATCCCGCGACGCTGTGGTGCCAGATCGGTAATATCGTCACCACCGACGGTGATGTTTCCGTGATCGACAGTTTCCAGGCCCGCCAGACAGCGTAACAGGGTGGACTTACCGCAACCAGATGGCCCCAGTAGGGTGACGAACTCCCCCTGAGAGATGGAAAAATTGATGTCAGCAAACACCTTACTGTCACCGAAGGCTTTCGCCAGATTGTTCACTTCAACGTAAGACATATTCTATATCCTCAGCCTGTAGAGCCCGTCACGCGGGCTATACAGCAATATTCATTTATCGGTTCAGCCGGTTTGCCATCCAGGTAAAGATCAGCACAAACACGAAATAGGAGATCACTATGGCACTGGTAAAGTGGCCACTGGTCTGTCGCATATTGAACAGGTAGACCTGCAGGGTTTCGTAACGAGTGCCTACCAGAATGTTGGCAAATACGAACTCTCCGAACAGGAATGAGAACGACAGGAACAGTGACACCATCAGCCCCTTACGGATGTTGGGGATAATCACCAGCAAGAACGCCCGGAAAGTGCTGGCACCCAGCAGGTGCGCGGCATCCATAAGGTCTTTCAGGTTGAGCGCCTGCATGCTGTTGGCGATCGCCCGGTACATAAACGGCAGGGCGATGGTGAAATAGGTGAAGATCAGAATCCATGGTGTACCTATCAGCTGCAGCGGCTCACCGGCGTACAACTGCAGCAGGCCAACGGAAGAGACCACCGGTGGCACCGCAAACGGTAGTAGGATCAGGATATTCATCACCCAGTGCAGCTTCGGAAAGTAATAGAACACCACGAAGATAGTCGGCACAGTCAGTATTGTGCCTAGTGCCAGCGCAGCCAGACATATCAACACCGAATGGCCAAAGGCCTGCAGAAAACGTGGGTCACTCCAGAGCTGGATATACCAGTCAAAGGTCAGGCTGTCCGGCAGTATAGTGGCGCCCCACTGGCTCGCTAGGGAGTAGAGGGCAGTCGATAGTAGTGGTAGCAGCAGAATCGCAAAGATGCTGTAGACCACCACATAATGGATACGGTTGCTGTTACTGTTCATGATAGCTCCTCTTCATCAGCCACTGGTTGATCACAGTGACAAAAGCCAACAACAACACCAGTAGTACAGAAACGGCACTGGCCAGGTTCGGATCGAGGAAGATATCGCCCGAGACCATGCTGGCGATCCGGATGGTGATCACGTTGTAGTTACCGGAGGTGAGGGCATAGACAGTGGCGTAAGCGCCGAGCGCGTTGGCCAGCAGAATGATAAAGGTACCCAGCAGCGCTGGTGTCAGTACCGGAATAGCGATCTTACGCCAGTAATCCACATGGCTGGCGCCCAGTAGCCAGGCAGCTTCTTCCCAGTCTTTCTTCAGCGCATCAAAGGCTGGGTAGAGCAGTAGCAGGGCCAGTGGCAGCTGGAAATAGGTGTAGATCAGTAGCAGGCCACCAAAGCCGTAGAGGTTGAAGTCATCGATCCAGCCCAGGGATTTAAACAGCAGGGTAAAGGCACCGTTAAAGCCAAGGATAATGACGAAGGCAAAGGCCAGAGGCACACCAGCGAAGTTACTGGTCATGTTGGAGAAAGCGATAACGAAGCTACGCAGCTTACCGTCGATCAGCCGTAACGAGTACGCACCGGCAGTGCCCAGGATAATCGCCAGCAGGCTACAGCCGACGGAGAGCACGATACTGTTCCAGAAGGCTTGTTGCAGGAAAGCGGAGTCGAGAATCTCAAGGTAGTTCTCCAGCGACCACTCTTCATCGTACTTAAAGCTGTTAATCACGACCCAGCCCAGCGGCAGAATCTGAAACAGACTGAAGATGGCAAAGAAGGGGACTGTAACCCCGGCCGCCGCCAGCTTATCGCTACGCCAGCGGCGTTTTTTTACGACCGGCGCAGGCTCGGCGTCTAGCGGTATCAGCTGTTCAGGTGAGGTGGACTGATTCATAAGATCTCCCTCCATAACCCGATCTGACCGGCTTTAAATTGGTGTGCATAGCTCGACATCGTTGCTTTCCTCCTGGCGAACGAAGCCGGATCCGCAGCAATTTGCCGGGATCTGAGGCTTGTCTAAGTTCGTTAGGATCAGGGGCAGTGACTGGCACCGCCCCAAAGTTGGGTTCTTAGTTGTTGTGGATCAGCACCATAGACTGCCACTGTGCAGGCAGGCGCTTAGCAGCTTTTTCCCACGCTTTGTGGTTAGAAACCGGGCGGGCCTTCTTGTACTGCTCGTTTGGCAGCAGTTTCGCCTGGACATCAGCTGGCAGGGTAATGTGCTCTGCACGGATTGGACGCGCATAACCGCGTGCCAGGTTGATCTGACCTTCGTCACTCAGGATGTATTCGCGGGTCAGTTTGGCTGCATTAGGATGCTTAGCAAATTTGTTGATGATGGTGGTGTAACCGGAGATGACGGAACCGTCAGATGGGATCACAACAGTAAAGCGAGAACGGTCGATCTTGTCAGCGTAGTTCAGAGCGTTGAAGTCCCACATGATGCCGACTTCCACTTCACCTTTCTCCAGGTTAGCCAGAGACACATCGTTCAGAGCAAGGCGGCCCTGTTTTGCAACTTCACCAAACAGCTCCAGAGCTGGTCTCAGATTTTTCTCATCACCGCCGGTCGCAAAGGCTGCTGCCAGAACTGCGTTGTTCGCCTGTGAAGCAGCACCCACATCGCCAACAGCGATCTTGTAGGAACCATTTTTCAGGTCAGCCCAGCTGCTCGGACGCTCGCCAGCTTTTACTACGTCGTTGTTGATGATGAAAGCGATGGTACCGGTGTAACCGAGCATCCAGTGACCGTCGGCATCTTTTGCCCAGTCAGGAATTTGGTTCCAGGTTGATGGTTTATATGGCTGGGTGACACCTTTCTTAACAGCGATCGGGCCAAATGCAAAGCCTACGTCACCGATATCAGCGGTGGCATTTTCACCTTCGGCAGCAAACTTAGCGATCTCCTGCGCGGAGCTCATATCAGTATCCATGTGCTTCAGGCTGAATTTCACATTCAGGTCTTTCCAGGTGTCTTTCCAGTTTGCCCAGGAATCAGGCATACCGACAGAGTTTACTTCGCCTTCTTTCTTCGCTGCTGCTTCCAGCGCGCCCAGATCGGCATGTGCCGGCAGGGTGGATGCAGCCAATAGACCAGAGATTAATAGGGCCGTTTTTTTCATAGGAACCTCAATTGTTGTTGTTATCGGTTGTGGTTATCCCGGACGCATTCTGAGTCGTCTCAGGGGGGATCTCGAGTAATCGTTCAAGCTGTTGATACTGTTGCTCCAACAGCTGGTTGTATTGGTGATTGGCGATAGTATCGGGGCGTGTCTGCCAGGCCGTTGAAACCTCTGCCAATGCGTGACGTAGTTGCCAGCGGTATTGGAATGAGCGCTGTTTAAGCTGTTGCAGGCTCTGCCACTGTTCAGGGCTGAGCCAGTCTGTTTCGCTGCTGTAGAGGCGGTAGTTCAGTTCGAAGCGGCTTTGATGAGCGAAATAGATCAGTTTCTTTTGCTGTTCAGGATTTAATGGCTGATAGCCGTTGATACGATCAATAAAGGCTTGTTCTGAAGTGAAGGGAACGCCCACCAGATGACGGTACGGCCAGGTTTCTATACCTGCCTGTTCAATCAGAGGGAAGCTTTGCTCCGCTAACCTAAAGCGGTTCTGACCAGCGACTTCCTGTTGGCCGATGTGATCAAGCAGGAACAGGCCGGGTAATGTAATCAGGCAAGCGGTGAGTGGTGTGATCATCCAGCCTTTGCCGATCTTTCCTAAGGTAGACCAGTTGATGGCGCCACCACCCTTGACGGCGGCGAGACCAATCATCGCTCCGACCACAGCCTGAGAGCTGCTAACCGGGACCAACGGCAGAGTCGGCAGGTTGCTTTCTAGCAGCCGTTGTTGCAGGACAGTCGAGCTGAACATTAGCAACACGATTGAATGTGCCATCACTACTATCCAGGCGGCGACCGGCGAGATCTCCATGATGCCGTTGCCGATGGTCATCATCACTTTACGGGAATAGGTAAAAACACCCACTGCGATCGCAATTCCACCCAGCAAGAATAGTTGCTCGGTTGCGCTTATAGAAAATGCGCTGAAACGCAGTTCTCTGAAAGGGGCCACATCGACAAATACCCCCATTACATTGCCAATGTTATTGGCGCCGAGGGCATAAGCGCCTAGTGCACCCGTACAGATGAGGGCTACGCGTGTTAAGGCATCCTGGGTGAGTAAGTGTAAACTTGCATGATTGAGAGCGAACTCAGTCAACCAGTACAATACTATCGCTACGGCACCGGCTAACAACGGGCAGAGTAGCCATGTGGAGATGATCTCTAACAGCAGAGTAGTATCCAGTACTGAGTCAGAGTAAAGGTTCCAGCCGATCAGGGCACCGATGATCGCCTGACTGGTTGAGGCGGTAATGCCGCTGCGCAGGGTCATAAAGACCGCAAGGGCAGCAGCCAGTGCGACCATAAAGGCACCTGCAATTCGATTCACGCCGCCGAACTCGGCAATGGTAGCCGAGGTGCCACCGCCAGATATCACTGCACCAAGGATCACAAATACGGAGCAGATAACGGCAGCGGTGAAGAAACGGATCATCCGGGTGCCGACAGCGGTACCAAAGATGTTGGCAGCGTCATTTGCACCCAGCGACCAGCCAAGGAAGAGGCCGCTGGAGATGAAAATGACGAAGCTGATATCCATGGGTCAGGCCTCAGATTCGACGTTTGATCGCGTAGATGGTCAGCCGGTCGCTGATATCTTCAGCCGCATTGGCCAGATCATCGATTCGCTCGACGAAATAGCGCAGGTGCATGCGCTGCGCCAGATCCAGTTCTGGCGAACGAAAGAGTTCGCGTAACAGGCGGGTACTGAGTTTATCTGCCTCTGTTTCCAGCCACTGCACCTTGGTGGTGTAATCCCGAACCGATCTTATATCGCGGAAGAATGCCCGGCTGGCCAGAATCACCTGTTCAACGCTTTCACAGACGGTATCCAGCAAACGCCTCAGCACTTGATGTTGTTCAGCGGGAAAATGGGGCTGCTCAATATCAAACTTGAACAGTGTTGCTTCGTAACGGTTAATCAACTTATCCACATCTTCCAGAATGGAAAGCACGTCACTGCGCAGATCAGGAATCAGGGTGTTTTGATAAAGCTCAGCTTCTATCTCTCGACGCAATTTGTCGCCCTGACTTTCCAACTGCTCTACCGCCGCCATTTTGGCCCGGTATTCGTCACTGCTACCTTCTGTCAGGTAAAGATCTAAAGCTGCACGAAATAACAGGCCCGCCTGTACGACTTTGTCGAAAAAGTCGTCTATTCGCCGTTCCAGTCGGACGGCGCGTGATAACAGGGAGGGACGTTTCAGTTTCATTAGAATTAGTACCGTTACCGGCCGGTTTATCCGGCACATGACAGATCGGTTGGCTATTGATCCTCGCAAACCGGGAGTGGCGGGCCAAACGAAAATTCGTTAGCTTGAGGGTTAGAAAAACTAATACCGGGATTTTGGTCGGGAGTAACAGGACACCATGCTGAGGAAAATTCCGCCGCTTAACGCGCTAAAGGCATTTGAAGCGGCTGCAAGACACTGTAGTTTCACCCGCGCTGCGGAAGAACTGAATGTCACTCAGGCCGCAGTGAGCCAGCAGGTAAAGCTTTTAGAGGCTAGGTTAGATGTTGAACTCTTTCAGCGAAAACCACATGGCCTGATGCTGACGGATGCAGGGCAACACTATCTGCCACGGCTTACCCAAGCATTTGAGCTGATCTCATCTGGTACCTCCAGTATCCATCAGGATCGCAGTTATCAACGACTGACGATCAGGACTTCCTCCTCTTTTGCCAGTCAGTGGCTGGTGCCAAGGATTGAGGATTATAGTCAGGAACATCCACATGTGGACCTGCGAATATCGGCTCAGGATAACGATCCACAGTTCTTTCTGGAGGATGCTGATCTGGAGATCCGGCATGACCATCGTTGTCCTGATGGTATGGATGGCTTTCTGTTGCTAAAAGAAAAAGTTATGCCGGTGTGTAGCCCCCGCTTGTTGCACGGCAAGCAGCCGATTCGGGAACCTGCAGATCTGTTAGCGCACCGGCTACTCCACATCAATTACTATCCGGAAGACTGGCCTAACTGGTTTCGCCTTGCCGGGTTGCCTGATGCAGACTGCCATCGCGGGCACCGGTTTGACCAGTCGGTATTGACGATGCAGGCCGCGATCAGCGGGCAGGGAGTGGCACTTGGTCGATCTCCGATAGTTGCGAATGCCATTATGAATGGTCTGCTGGTGGCCCCCTTTGAGCAGCATATTGTCGCCGATGGTGGCTACTGGGTATATTACCCGGCGAGTCGCCCGCTGAGTGATACTGCCAGTCAATTTATCGGCTGGTTGAGGGCTCAAAGTGAGCTCTATAATCGGGTGTTTTAAATAGCTATTCAGTTAGCGTTAACCAAGGAGTTGTTAATAAGCTACGCCTTCGTATATATGTTTGAATCTTTTTATTAGCCGCTTGCGTTAAATCAGTTTCTTTAGGGGCCGCTGATATGTACAGTCGCATCAGCTGTGTTTGAATAAAGGCCAGTTACAGGAACAGGGAGCCACAGGCATTGTCCATAACAACAATAACTAAAACAGGATGTTGTAAGCGATGACATTAACCGCAGGACTGGCAGAGCCTGATCAGCAGTATCTGATTGCGCGTCAGCCGATCGTAGGACCGGAGCAAAAGCTGCTGGGCTATGAGTTGTTGTATCGCCCTCCAGTGGCAAATGAGGCAGCGCCGGTGTCTGGCGATATGGCGACGGCTCAGGTGTTATCGACCAGCTTAAGTGAGACCGATTTGAGTGAACTGGTCGGTGACTGCAAAGCTTTCGTCAACCTCACCCGAGATTCCATTTTGAATCTCGACCTCCTCTCCCTACCAACCGGTCGGGTGGTGTTTGAGATTCTCGAAGATATCGAGATAGACGATATCCTGCTGAAGAAGATCAAAGAACTCTGCAATAAGGGCTATAAGTTTGCACTGGATGACTTTTCGTTGGATGGCCTGCACAACGACATCATTCAGTATGCCACTTATGTAAAGGTAGATGTACTTCAGCTGAGCAATGAAGAGATCGCTGAGCATGCCAGAATTCTGCAGCGTCATGATGTTACTCTGATCGCTGAGAAGGTCGAAACCTGGGAAGACTTCGAATACTGCAAGCTATTGGGCTATGACCTGTTTCAGGGTTATTTCTTTGCCCGGCCTCAGCTGATCAGTGGTAAAACGGTCCGCCATAGCAGAGCTACCACCTATCGCCTGATTACCCGCCTGAATGATCCGGAAGTTGGATTTGATGAGTTGGAAAAACTGGCCAGTCAGGACCCGGCGCTCAGTTTTAAACTGTTTCGTTATATCAACTCCGCCAGCATCAGTCGTAATAGGACTTTCAGCAACCTGCGTCAGGTAATGGTATTGCTGGGTATCGACCGGTTGCGGATGGTCGCGACTATGTTTGCTATGTGTCAGATGGATACCAAACCTACTGCTCTGGCGAGGGTGCTGTTGCATCGTGCACAGCTTTGTCGCTTATTAGCAGAGGATAAAAAGGCCCGTAATGCCGATGACTATTTTACTGTCGGTATGTTCTCAATGCTTGATGCCTTTATGGATAAACCACTCGAAGAAGCGCTGAAAACTATCCCTCTGCCAGAGCCTTTCATTGCTGCACTGGTAGAGCATCAGGGCCCTATGGGAGAAGCGCTTTTATGCGCAATCCATATCGAGCAGCAAAGTTGTCAGGAGTGTGAAGATTGTCTCTATCAGGGGGACCGGGCAATAGCTCTGAACAATGCTGCTGCAAAGTGGGCAACAGACACAGTACGTCTGCTGGATGATTGTATGCGGTAGCCGAGTCAGGGCTACCGCATAAAGAAAATAATTTACATCTTAAGGAGCTGGTTCCATCAGCTGTGGGTTTTCGGAGATTGGATAGAAACGAACCTGCACGTTGTAGGCGCCGGTGGTGTCGCCACCAAAGAGCACATCAACAAAGTCTGCGATATTAAAGACCCACTCATCGGAAAAGGTTTTACAGAGTGGATCAACCCAGTTGAATACGTCCTCGCCGCCGGTGGCGCCGTCATCTAGGGTGAAATCGTCGGTTAGGGTGGCGCAGTAGTCATCTTTGGTCATACCGCCGTTATCTAGAAGCCAGGTATCAAAGTCTTCCTCTGTGACCATCACACATTCATCCCAACTTAGTGGATCGTCGGTATTGTCTGGATCAGCGTTAACGCAACACAACGCATCTGTTGTCCCTGCATCGTTGTCAGGATCAAAAGCGGCACAGAGGTCGCGGTTATCAGCGGCTCCCTCTGGATCAAAACAGAAATCTTCCTGGCTTTGCTCTGTTAAGTAGCAAACAGTGCCAGAGTAGTTAAACAACCCGGTAAGCTCTTTTGCTTTTTTGGCACCTTTGCCGCTGGTGGTTGAATCCCAGCGATATAAAGTAATTCCATCTTCGCCTTCACCGTCAGGGTTAGGAACGAAGACAGTGCCATCATTGCTAACGACCCCCAAGAGTAAGAGATCATTCCCGTTGCCATCACTGACCTGAACTAAGCCATCGGCGGTAAAGGTGAAGGATGGTTCGTCATCCTCCTGAGAGGGTTTACCCAGAACCCGGCCATATACCGCATAGCCTTCAGGATCTTGCGGGAAGCGCACGGTGGCGGGGTCATCATCGAAAGGTTCGGTACACCAGTCCGTTGCTTCAAGCGCTTTTAGCTTACTCTCGCCTTTGCGGCTGCGTGGCCCTTTAGCGCCTGATTCCATAATGATTTTAATTTCATCGCCTTCTTCCGTGCGTGGTACAAAAATTGAGTTACCCCAAACTGTACCTTCATAGCAGTCTGTAGTCGGAACACCGGCTTCGGTAGCGAAGGCTTCACATTTCAGCAATGCATCATCCAGGGTGCCGTCCTTTGGTATATCAAATACTTCGATCTCTCCTTCCACGGGGAGCAGGTAAACGTCCTCCAATGTATCTTCAGGGCAGGTAAAGGTATCCCTGTCCTTGCCATGAATAATCAGGTTGTAGTGAGGCCCACTCGGAAATCCATTACCGATAAACATTCCATTGTTGTCTCGAGGCTTTGCAGAGTGGGCAGGAAAAGCGATTAGCAGTAGCGTCAGGAGTGAGCACAGCAGCGGCCCTGACATCCGCCAGAAAGAACACATAAGTACCCCCACTTTCATCAGGCTTGGATATCAATTTCAGTATAGTTTTCGGGGCCTGTAGCGGAGAGACAGAAGTGCTGAAAGTTAGTCTGTATAAAACCAATTCTGATGAAAAATTTACCAATCAGAATGTTCTGCCATACTTTCAGGACTACCACCGGATTACTGATGTAGTGGCTTCGACATAAGGCCTTTATTGATTGCCATCAGGGCAAAAGGAGAAGGATATGCGATGGATACTGCGTTTAAGGGCCCTGGCTCTGGCCGTAGGCTGCCTGTTGCTCGCAAGCGGCGTGGGGGCTGAGACGGTACATAAGATCGGCTTGTCGGTCTGGTCTGGCTATCCGGAGAGCGTGGCCGGTTTTAAGGCGGCACTGCAGGCTGCCGGGCTGAGAGAGGGGATTGAGGTTCACTATCGCGAAGGCAAAAGCGATGGCGATCCTGAGTTGCAGCGAAATATTGTAAAAGCTTTCCGCTCCGATAAGGTCGACCTGGTTTATTCGCTGACTACCCCCGGTACTATTCTCGTCAAGGAAGGTATGCCTGATACTACGCCTGTGGTGTTCTCTATTGTGACTTACCCTGCAGATTCTGGCTTGATCGAGTCCTTTGAGTACTCCGGCAATAATCTGGTAGGCACCAGCAATTACGTACCTACTCAGCACTATGTCTCTCTCTTGAAGGACCTGCTCCCTGAGGTCAAAAAAGTAGCGATCTTTCATCGCAAGGGCGAGCCTAACTCGAAGATCCAGGCCGCCAATATGATCCGCATGTTCCGGCGAGCAAAGATCAAAGCTGTCAGTGTTGAAGCATCGTCATTATCTGAACTCTTTACCCTTGCTTCTCAGGTGGAAGCGCAAGCCTTTGTCACTACTACTGATACCTTGATGCAGGACGGCGGTGAAGAGGTCCTGCAGAAGGTGGCTGACACTCGAGGGGTACCCATTCTCAGTTCCAACAAGAAAGGGATCGAGCAGGGATCTACTTTTGGCCCTGTCGCTGATTTCTTCGTCTTAGGTCGGATGGCTGGCGAGAAAGCGGTGGATATTCTGCTGAACGGTACCCGTCCTTCACAACTACAAAGCGAAACCCAAAATCCGCCGTTAATCCTGGCTAACCGTCGTAGCTTTGAACGGTTGCAACTGGAACTGCCTGCGACTTTGGAACATCGAGTGCTCTGGGTAGGTGAATAAAATGACTGACCGAGCAGGAGAACGCGAATGAGGCTGGTTCCCCGCATCATGCTGCTGAGTACCTTGATGGTGCTGTTAGTCGTCGGTGGCATGGGCTTCTTTATCTTAAATGAATCACGTAACAATACGATCGATCTGGCCTCCCGTCAGTTAGCTGGGCAGGTGGAGTTGGCCGCTGCCAAGCTGGTGGAAAAGAAAGAGGATGCCCGACACATGACGGATGTGATCAGTCGTAATCGCCAGATCGCCCGGTCACTGGATACATTGGATAGTCGTGGCGTTAACCAGATCCTCAATGATCTGCCACGGGTGTACCCGTTCATTAACTACCTGATGGTGATTGATACTGCCGGAGATGTATTTGCCGTTAGTACGCGGGACCATATGGGGCAGCGAGTTAATGGTGAAGAATTGTTGCTGGAAAATATTAAGCACAATCCGATGTTGCCGGGGTTAGATAAGGTCTGGGGGTTGGTGGGGATGCCAGGAGAAGACCCCTATCTGGATCTGCTGGCGCTGCCCCGAGGGCTGACCCAGTGGTATTCGATGCCGGTGATTAAGCGCGAGCGAACCATCGGTTGGGTGGTAGTTTCTTTCGACTGGCAGGCAGAAATGAACCGCACCTTGAGTAATATCTCTGCTCTTGAAACCAAAGTCGACTATCCGCTCACCGCGATGCTGTTACTTGACGAAGAGGGGCGAGTGATTGCGCACGATAATGCGGCAATGAATGGACAGGATGCCTGGGCTCTTGGGGATATGTATGAACCGGCTGAACAATCACTCTGGATGTCAAAAGAGGTGACCTATGGTGAGCACAATCTGACATTGGTGATAGTGGCGGATCTGAACTCTTATCTGCAACGACAGCGAAGAAGCGGACAGACCATCATCGCTGTGAGCGCTCTGAGTGCACTGCTGTTATCTCTGATTCTGTTTTTGCTGTTGCGGCACTTGTTGCTCTCCCGCTTGGAAATACTGAAACATGGTGCCGAGGTAATGGGAGAAGGGGATTTTGTTTCCCGGATGGCAGACCTTGGCAATGATGAGCTGGGGGATCTTGGCCGGGCCTATAATCAGATGGCTGCGAAGCTTGAAAATACTACAACCACACTTGATCGACTGGATACGGCCGCTAAAGAGCGGCTGGTTGCACAAGCCCGATTACTGAAAGTACTGGAATCTGTTTCAAACGGCCTAATGCTGGTGGATCGGGATGGCACCATTGAGATGGTGAATGATGCGACTGAGAGGATGTTTGGCTATAGCCGTGAGCAGCTGGTCGGTAAACAGTTGCATATGTTGGTGCCGAGAAAAAAACGGGACGGCCACGGTCAATTGGTCAGCGGTTACTTTGACAATCCATCCCAGCGGGCGATGCTTGGCGGCAATGCGCTGCAAGGGGTTACCAGCGACGGAAAAACCATAGATGTTCAGATCGCCCTTAATCCGCTCGATGATGATGAGGTCCCTAAAGTACTGGCGACCATTATCGATGTCACCAAAATCAAAGAGGCTGAGCGTGCATTGCAGGAAGCGAAAGATCAGGCAGAGGAGGCCAACCGGGCCAAAAGCGAGTTTCTGGCCAATATGAGTCATGAGATCAGAACCCCGATGAATGGTGTAATCGGAATGACCGGACTGATGCTGGATACCGATCTGAATGAGGAGCAGCGACAGTTTGCTGAGATGATTCTGGCCAGCGGTAACTCCCTGCTGGCATTGATCAACGATATTCTCGACTTTTCCAAAATCGAAGCAGGCCAGCTGGATCTTGAGTTCATTGAATTTGATCTGCATCGACTGATCGCTGATGTGGCTACGATGATGGGGGTCAAAGCCTATCGTAAGGAGCTGGAATTAATCTGTGAAATACAACCGGATGTTCCGGTAACTGTGAAAGGGGATCCGGGACGGTTACGACAGATATTGGTGAACTTAATCGGTAATGCGCTTAAATTTACCGAACGGGGTGAGATCAGTATGCGTGTTCGTGTCCTGATGGCTGAACCTGAGATCTGTACCGTGAAGTTTTCCGTCTCAGATACCGGTATTGGGATACCACCGGAGGTCATAGAGCGGCTCTTTAGCCGATTTGAACAGGCGGATGGTTCAACTACCCGAAAATATGGTGGTACCGGCTTAGGGCTGGCGATCTGCAGTCAGTTGTCAGAGCTGATGTCGGGTGAGATAGGGGTGGAAAGTGAGCTCGGTCAGGGCTCTGAATTCTGGTTTACAGCACGATTTGATGTACCGGAAACTGCGACTGATACTCCGCTGGCCTCCTGTATCAAAGGGAAACGGGTGATGCTGGTTGATGATAACGAGACCAATCAGCAGGTGCTGGTTCGCCAGCTAAGGCATTTTGGGATTGAAGCTGTTTCTTGTGGTGATAGCCGCAAAGCGATGCAGATACTGACTGAAGCCTCACCCGTATTTGATCTGGCGATTCTGGATATGCAGATGCCATATGTCGATGGTGAAGAGCTCTGTCGCCTGATTCGCAAAGACACGCGTGTGGCCGATATCCCTCTGGTATTGATGAGCTCAATTGCCCTGCGAGGAGATGCCCGCAAAGCTCAGGCGATGGGTTTCAACGCTTATCTGGCGAAGCCGGTGGCTGCTAGAGACCTTTATAACGTATTAGCTTCTCTGTTCTCCGGTGAGCAGATTGAACCGAATAAACTTGTCACCCGCCATAGTGCCCAGGAACAGATTGTCCATGACGACCGGATCTTACTGGTCGAGGATAACCGTACTAACCAGATCGTTGCTCAGGGGATTTTGAAGAAACTTGGGTATAGCTGCGAAGTGGCGGAGGACGGTCAGAAAGCAGTGGTTGCGGTTCAGCAGCAGGCCTATGACCTGATTCTGATGGACCTGCAGATGCCGGTGATGGATGGTATTGAAGCAACGCTGGAAATTCGTCAGCTGGAGCAGAGTGGCTCAGTGTCACGATCGGTAATTATTGCCATGACCGCTAATGCGATGCAGGGCGATAAGGAGCGTTGTCTTGAGGCTGGAATGGATGACTATCTGAGTAAACCGATTGAACCGGGATTGTTGGCGGAGAAGCTTAGTCACTGGTTGCCAGCTAAGGCTGTCGAAACTGACGATGATGAACCCGAGCTAGTGGTAAACGAAGAATCGTCTGTAGAGATTGAGATCGAAAATAGGGAGCCGACGCTGGATTTTGACGACCTCAAGGCACGTATGTCAGGGGATGAAGGTTTGATCGGTTTGGTATTGGACAGCTTCCTGGAGGATATAGGCCCTCAGGTAGAGCAACTGGTTAAACTGGTAGAGATGGGCGACGGTGGGGAGATCAAGGCTCTGGCCCATAAGATCAAAGGTGCTGCGGCAAATATCAGCGCCTGTCGGTTGGCCCGGTTTGGTCGGGAGCTGGAGTCCTCGGCCAGTCAGGAAAATAAAGAACTGGCCGCCAAGCTGGCGGCTGAGATGTCTGCTGAATACCAACATCTGGTTGTGGCCATTGAAGAAACAAGGTGTTGTACATCACGGGTGGAGTGACCTTTTCTATTGGATTTGTGGTCAAACTGCTGACCGAATAGCGCTTCGGACGGTATAGTTTGAGCCATTAAATGAAAGGTGTTGCTCCATTGTCACAAAAGCTATTGCAGTCTGTATGTCGTAAACCAGTGCAAAGATCGAAGCAGGGTCAGCTGCAGCCTATATCTGAATGGCTGTTGCAGGAGCTGCCTGTGGCGATAGTTTTCAATGGTGTATCCCACGCGGTAATGATGGCGACCCCTGCTGACCTGGAAGAGTTTGCGCTTGGTTTCAGCCTGACAGAAGGGATTCTTACCTCTGCTGAACAGCTCTATCAGACCGATATAGTGGTTCAGCCGGAAGGTGTTGAGGTCAGGCTTGAGATCAGCAACGAGCGGATGCAGCTATTGCAGCAGAAGCGGCGGACTTTGGCTGGACGCTCTGGCTGCGGGCTCTGTGGCACTGAATCACTGCAGCAACTGCAAATCGATCTGGCACAGATCAAGGCACCACTGTTGTTGAATGAACGCGAAATTCTGACAGCGACCGAACAGCTTTCGCAAAATCAGTCACTGCATCAGCAAACGGGTGCAAGCCATGCGGCCGCCTGGTGTGACCTGAATGGCAATGTGGTACTACTGCGCGAAGATCTGGGACGGCATAATGCACTGGATAAGCTGATCGGGGCGCTCCGGAAGTCGGAGCAGAAAGAACAGGGTTTTATTCTTGTGAGCAGCCGGCTGAGCTATGAGATGGTCCAGAAGGCTGTGGTGGCTCAGGCCGGAGCGCTGGTGGCGGTATCAGCCGCCACCTCAATGGCGGTAGAACTCGCCCACAAGAGCGGGCTGCCCATGTATGGCTTTGTGCGCGAGCAAAGTTACCTCTGTTACAACACTGTTTAACCCCCTTCAGATCAGTACTGTTGACTACTGGACAGCAGTGCGGACTCGCGTTGAAATAGCGTTATCGATCAAATTCAATCGTCGGCAACAGTCCGACATTCAATGAGTGGTCAGGAATATGTCGGATAAGCCTTCAGTCAAACGTTATCAACAGGCAGCAGGAGGCTGGGGTGCGGTTACCAGCACCGCCAAGCACCTGCTGAAAAGCGAGAATGCTGCCAGGAATATCCGCACCCTGCTGAAAACCAATCAGCACAGCGGTTTTGATTGTCCAGGCTGTGCCTGGGGCGATCAGCAAGAACCCGGCATGATCCGTTTTTGTGAAAACGGTGCCAAGGCGGTTAACTGGGAGGCGACCAGTCGTCGGGTGACTGCTGAGTTCATGTCCAGTCACACTGTGAGCTGGCTGGAACAGCAGAGCGACTACTTTCTTGAGTATCAGGGGCGTCTGGCAGAGCCGATGCGCTACGATTCGCAAACCGACTGCTATCAACCGATTAGCTGGGAGCAGGCCTTCGCACTGATCGCTCGTCACCTGAAAGCACTGGATAGCCCTGATCAGGCTGAGTTTTATACTTCTGGTCGGGCCAGTAACGAAGCAGCATTCCTCTATCAACTGATGGTCCGGGCTTATGGGACCAACAACTTTCCTGACTGTTCCAATATGTGCCATGAGGCCAGTGGCGTCGCGCTGGGCCAGAGTATTGGTGTCGGTAAGGGCACTGTCACCTTGGATGATTTTCAGCTGGCTGATGCGATCTTTGTATTCGGCCAGAATCCGGGCACTAACCATCCGAGAATGCTGGATGCGCTGAGGGATGCGGCGAAAAGAGGTTGTGAGATTGTTGGCTTCAACCCTTTGAAAGAGCGTGGTCTGGAGCGTTTTACACATCCACAGGATCCGGTGGAGATGATTACCCAGGGTGAAACTAAAATCAGCTCCCGATACTTTTGCCCTAAATTGGGCGGGGATATGGCGGCTTTGCGTGGGATCGCTAAAGCGTTGCTGATGATGGAGCGAAACGCTCAGGCCGCAGGCGAGCAACCGGTGTTTGATCACCTGTTCCTACAGCAGCATACACAGGGGCTGGAGGAGTGGTTAGAGAAGGTCGATCAGGCTAGCTGGCCAAGTCTGGAGGAGCAATCCGGACTGACACGCGTGGAGATGGAGCAGGCCGCTCTGGTTTATGTGCAGGCTGATAAGGTGATTTTTACCTGGGCGATGGGTATCACCCAGCATCTGCATTCGGTCTCTACTATCCGCGAACTGGTGAATGTGCTGCTGTTACGGGGCAACATTGGTAAGCCGGGTGCTGGCGCTTGTCCGGTCAGAGGGCATAGTAATGTTCAGGGCGACAGAACTGTTGGTATCAATGAAAAACCAGCTGAAGCTTTCCTTGATAGCCTGGAGTCGGTGTTCAATTTTGAAGTGCCGCGTGAGAATGGTCATAACACTGTTGCCGCGATACAGGCGATGTTGTCGGGTAAAAGTCGGGTCTTTATCGCCCTGGGCGGTAACTTTGTCGCTGCTGCTCCGGATACGGAACAAACCCGGAAAGCGCTGAAAAATTGCGACCTGACGGTTCAGATCAGTACCAAATTAAATCGCAGCCATCTGGCAACCGGTAAAGACGCTCTGATACTGCCATGTCTCGGACGGACTGAGATCGATCGTCAGCAAGCGGGCGAGCAGATGGTGACAGTAGAGGACTCCATGAGCATGGTTCACAGCTCTGCCGGTGTACTGGAGCCTGCGACTGACCAGCTGCGCTCAGAGTCTGCTATTGTCGCCGGTATCGCAAATACGCTGTTGGGGAACTACCCGGTTAATTGGCTGGAGCTGGTGGAGGATTACGGTCGCATTCGCGAACTGATTGCCGCAACGATTCCTGCATTCAAAGATTTCAATCAACGTTTAGCTGCTCCGGGTGGATTCTACCTCGGTAACAGCGCACGTGATCGTCAGTGGCAAAGTATGAATGGCAAGGCACAGTTCAGTAATCGGGATCTGCCTGAATCCCTGTATCGATTGCCAAAAGGACACCCGGCGGATCAACCGGTGTTAGTGCTGCAAACCTTGCGTTCGCATGATCAGTACAACACGACGGTTTATGATTTGAATGACCGCTATCGTGGTGTGAAGGGCATGCGAAAGGTATTGTTTATCCATCCCGATGATATCCAACAGTGGGGTTTTGCCAACGGTGACCGGGTCGACCTGGTATCTCTTGCTGAAGATGGGAAAGAGCGAATGGTCAGCGGTTTTCAGCTGGTGGCCTATGACACCCCGCCGGGTAATGTTGCGGCCTACTATCCGGAAACTAACCCGCTGATAGCATTAGAAAATGTTGGTGAGCAATCCTTTACACCTGCTTCCAAATCGGTGCCTGTATTGCTCAGGCGTTCCAGTACTGACGATCAGCTGCTTTAAGGTTTTGACGCCTCAGAATTGATTAGACAATATTCGTATAACTGCAGAAGTGTTTAGTCATTTGCGACATATTCATCTTTCATTAAGGAGATATTTAGAAAACTAGCTGTCCTCATGTGCAAAAAATGAACAATAAAAGCACATGGCATAACAATAAAAATAGGGGACAGAGCGATGAATAAACCGGCAATTTGCTTAACGATATCGATGATCTCGCTGTTCGCAGCGGCGATCAGCTTCATGTTAGTGGTAGGGGATATGTCAGCACAGGGAACTGTGTTTGCCGCTGAAGCGGGAGCAGTGGACACCTACTCCAAGGTGACCAATATCCTGTTGTTTACTGGTTCAGTGTTCTTTGTGCTTTTTCTGGTGTTTCATCTGTCGCAGAAAAAAGCCTAAGTGTGAATGTGAAAAAGGCAGCCGGTTAGGGCTGCCTTTTTTGTATCAGGCTTGCTGGTTCAACCAGTTCTCCAGGTCATCCGCAGTACCTATGTGCTCACCATCTATAAATACCTGTGGTGTTGTACCCTGACCAGAGACCGCCTGCAGTGATGAGAAGCTCACACCATTGCTGCCCAGTACGATCTCTTCGAACTTCATGCCGTTTTCTGTCAGTGCCGCTTTTGCGCGGGTGCAGTGTGGGCAGCCTGGCTTGCTGATCACAGTGACACGCTTCGGCTGTTCAGCCTGTGGATTGATGTAATCCAGCATAGTGTCAGCGTCAGAAACCTGGAACGGGTCGCCCGGCAGATCCGGCTCGATGAACATCTTATCGATGACACCGTCTTTCACCAGCATGGAGTATCTCCAGCTGCGCTTACCAAAACCGAGATCGTTTTTATCGACCAGCATGCCCATACCAGCAGAGAATTCACCGTTGCCGTCTGGCAGTACTGCGATGTTTTCCGCTTTCTGGTCTTCAGCCCATGCATTCATGACGAAGGTATCGTTCACCGATAAGCAGATAATCGAATCTACGCCGTTCGCTTTGAAAACCGGTGCCAGCTCGTTGTAGCGTGGCAGGTGGGTGCTTGAGCAGGTCGGTGTAAAAGCTCCTGGCAGAGCGAACAGGATAACGTTCTTGCCCGCAAACAGGTCGTCTGTAGTGACATCAACCCAGTCATTTCCCTGGCGGGTGTGAAAAGTAACCTGCGGTACGCGCTGACCTTCTCGATTCTGCAACATGATGTGATCTCCGTTCATTAAGCTGTGTTCGTTTCGTTGATGAGAACTATAGTGGCTTTAGTTATATTTAAGAAATTAAATATTTTTTACATCCTGATAGGTATTAGCTATCTAATGCTTGCTGCAGAACTCACCAGCTCTGCGTAGAATAGAAATCTGCACAGCCGACCATATTCAGACAGCACCATGGGGATACCGCTTTGATCGAAAACCGCGAACAGATTGCACTCTTTGTCGACCTTGAGAACTTTGCAGGGTTCAATCTGGCGTTAGGGTTGCCGATGGATCTGAGCACCACGATCAAGAAGTTGACGGAGCATGGCAGGATTGTCATCCGTCGCTCATTTGGTGATATTTACAAGATTCCGATTGCAGACCGGGAGAAGCAGAAGCTGCGCTTGATGCTGCAGAATAACCTGGTGCAGCATGAAGATGTTCGCTATGTGAATAGTTATAAAAACTCCTCAGATATCCGTCTGGTGATCGAAGCGCTGTCTGTTGCCTATACCAATCCGACTATCGATACCTTCGCGATCGTGGCCGATGACAGGGATTTTGTACCGCTGTTTAATAAGTTGCGGGAGATCGGCAAAAATGTGATCGGCATTGGAGGCAGTAAAGACAATACGCGCGAGTTCTACACATCGGCCTGCGACCGCTTCTACTATCACGCAAATCTAACCGGGGTGAACAAGAAAGCGCCGGCTGAGAGTCAGGATCTGGACCAGTTCGCTCAGCAATATCAGAACATCAATGGTGAAAATGATGAGCAGGAAAGCCTGAAGGCAGAAGCTGCATTGCTGTTGATCGAAGCGATTAAGGCGGTAGAGGGCGGCGGCAAAGAAGCGCTTGGGGCGCGAATCAGTCCGATGCTGAAACATATGAAGCCCGATTTTGACTATCGCGATTTCGGATTCAACTCACTGAAAGATCTGGTGCAGTTTGCTGAACAGCATAATCTGGTCAAGGTGAATGGCAGTCAGGGACTGGATTTTGTCCTGCAATGTAATGATGACGAGATCGAACGCGCACTTTCTTCGGGAACTAATCCTGTAGCAGAGAATGCGGACAATCCGCTGGCTGAAGACTATCGCAATTTCACAGAAACAAAGACCAAGGCCGAAATACTGGCGTTCGCCGAGCGGCAGCAAGTGTATGTGAAAGTGGCAGAATTGGTGCAGCAGGCCGCAGAAGGAATAACTCAGTCTGAGCTGTCTCGTCAGGTCGCTGACCAGCTGGGTTTCCCACAAAAGTGGCAAAGCTCCGTGTACAAACTGTTATACGGCTTGTATCGCAGCCGTTCATTCCGTTGTGGCTACAGCGCCCAACAATATAACCCGCTGATCTTGGCGCTTGCGACAGATGTTTCGGAGCTTGAACAGCGCTTCGTGGCGAATACGATGCAGGTATTTCATCGAGAAAACCGGTCAACGCCATTTGATGCTGATTCTTGGTCAGAGGTGTTTTATGGTGATAACGAGAAAGCTGAGCAGCTCAGCGATATATTTGATGAGAGCTGATTCAGGTCAGCTACAGTGCCTCTACAATCGATAAATCTGGAGTAGCAGGGAACTGCTCGCTAAAATGGCGTTCATATTGAGTTCTGATTGCTATCGCACTAAGCCATGAAATCCTATTTTTTCTCACTTCTGGTACTGTTTTCGCTGCTGATCCCTGTTGATCAGTCGATGGCGGCTGCAATGTCATCAGAAGCCGGCATGATGATGGCGGACTGTTCCGGCAACGGTGAGATGACAGGGTGCGATATGTCCGAGCCTGCGCATTGTAGTGAAGGATGTGGCGTTCAGGCTCAGTGTTGCAATGGGGTTTCAGCTCCGTTGCTGGTTACCTTTACAACCTTCGGGCTGGATACTCAGGCCTCGCTGCAGGAACTCAGGATCGTCCTGTACCAGTCTCAACCCCCACCGCTGATCTATCACCCTCCAATCTAAGTCAGGTATCACCGACTTTTAAGGGGCACGCTGCTCCGAACGTAACTTAGATGTTATCTGATGCACAGGCGTTTTGACGTGGCATCGATTGGAGAAAATTATGAAGACTTTATCCGCACTTGTATTTGCCGCTGTAGTTGCAGTATCCAGCCCGGAATCTCATGCTGGCGACCCGGTATGGTTGGAGGGCAAAACCGATCAGCAATATGAGATCACCGTCTATCGCAGTGCCACTTGTGGTTGCTGTAAAGCCTGGATCGATCATCTCGAAGATCACGCCTTTATCGTAAAAGATGAAGTGGTTGAGAATGTGAATAGTCATAAACAGCGCCTTGGGGTGCCGGCACAGGGAGCTTCTTGCCACACTGCAGAGGTGAACGGCAAAGTGATCGAAGGCCATGTACCTGCACAAGACATTAAGAAACTGCTGGCCGAGAAGTCTAACGTGCGCTTGCTGACGGTTCCGGGTATGCCTTCTGGCGGGCCGGGTATGGACATGGCTGGGGCACGAAAAGACGCCTTCAAGGTCTACTCTGTGGATAGCGACGACAAGGTTGCGGTCTATAGCAGCTACGAGAACTACTAAGGCGGTTGAATATCTGAGCTTAGCGAGCCATGTATCATCAGTGTGTTGCATGGCTTTACGCTGGCCTGAACCGACACCTAAGGGTTATCGTAGGTCGCTGAACCTGTGATGGAGGGAGTACGATGATCCGAGGTTTTCGTCATTTCGATAAGCACAACTTGCCTGAAGCTGATGCCGCTCTGCCGGGACGGGACCAAGAGATGCCGCTAAGCGGGCAGCACTTTGTCAGTGGCCACCCGATAAAAGCCCCATTTCCTGATGGACTCCAACAGGCGGTATTTGGTTTAGGTTGCTTCTGGGGGGCTGAGCGCAAGTTCTGGCAGCTTCCGGGTGTCTATGCCACGGCTGTTGGCTATAGCGCGGGTTTCACTCCGAACCCTACCTATGAGGAAGTATGTAGTGGGCAAACCGGCCACAACGAGGTGGTGCTGGTGGTGTTTGATCCGGCGGAAGTCAGTTATCAACAGCTGCTGACTGTCTTCTGGGAGTCGCATGATCCGACCCAGGGGATGCGTCAGGGCAATGACACCGGTACTCAGTACCGTTCAGGGATCTATACCTCTGATGACCAGCAGCAGGCGCTTGCCGAAGAGAGCAGGGATAGTTATAACGCCCGGCTACAGCAGCAGGGATATCCGGCTATCACTACTGAGATCACCCCGGCACAGCCGTTCTACTATGCAGAGGAATATCATCAGCAATACCTGGCAAAAAATCCTGGTGGATATTGCGGGATTGGCGGGACAGGAATCAGTTGTGGATAAATTTAAAAGGCCCTTCTTTGAAGGGCCTTTTGCATTGCACGATTGTGGACAGTATTAAGCTGCCGATTTTCCAGAGGAATCACCCAGAACTTCTGCCAGATTACTGCGGGACAGCGCACCCTGCAGGTCACCTTCTTTGTCGATAACCGGCAGAGGATACTCAGTATCCAGAGTGTCAGGGATAACTTCTTCCAGCAGACTGTCCGGAGATATGCCCGGTACGTCCTGTACCAGATCTCCTTCCAGTTGCTGGTCAGCATGGTTTAGAGCTGCTTCTTCCAGCGCTTCCTGCTCGACAACGCCTTGATAGCCATCATCATTAACATAGTAAGCGAAATCCTCTGGCAGCTTTTTCATCTGCGCCAGTGCTTCGCCGATGGTCGCTGCATCAATGCGGCAGACTCGCGGCTTCATCACTGTTTCAACTGTGAGTGCACGTGCCCGGTTAACATCCTTAACGAAGGCTTCGACATAATCGGTTGCCGGATGCAGCAGGATATCGGCGGGTTCGCCCTCCTGTACCAGTTCGCCATCCTTTAGAATTGCGATTCTGTCGCCGAGGCGGAGAGCTTCATCCAGATCATGAGTGATGAAGATGATGGTTTTATGCAGCTTCTCCTGCAGCTCGATCAGCTGATCCTGCATTTCGCTGCGAATTAGCGGATCGAGGGCGGAAAAGGCTTCGTCCATCAGCAGGATCTCGGCATCGGTACAGAGAGCACGTGCTAGTCCTACACGCTGTTGTTGGCCGCCAGAGAGCTGGGAAGGATACTGTTCTTCATAACCCTTGAGGCCAACTGTTTCTAACCAATAGAGAGCTTTTTCCCGACGCTGAGCTTTTTCAATGCCCTGAATTTTTAGTCCGTAGGCGACATTTTCCAGCACCGTATAGTGCGGCATTAGACCGAAACGCTGGAACACCATCGACATTTTGTGCCGACGAAACTCCTGCAGTTCCTTCTCTGACAGCTTCATCACATCTGTGCCTTCTACCAGAATCTGACCTTCAGTCGGATCTATCAGGCGGTTAAAGTGACGGATCATGGTGGATTTGCCAGACCCCGAAAGGCCCATAATGACGTAGATTTCGCCTTTATGGATTTCAAGATTGATATCTTTGAGCCCGACAGTATGTCCTGTATCGGCGAGGATTTTGTCTTTACTCTGACCCTCCCGCACAGCGGGCATCACCTTATCAGGATTCTTCCCAAACACCTTATACAGCTGAGTGATCTTAATCAGTGGCGTATCAGTACCGCGTTTGGCATCAGACATGATGATCGCCTCCTAAGTGTTTCTGGGTGCGCTTAGCATAAGCCTGAGAGGCGCGGTCAAAGATAATCGCCAGTGCAACGATCGCCAGACCGTTTAACAACCCAAGAGTGAAGTACTGATTGGTAATAGACTTCAGAACAGGTTGGCCAAGGCCTTTAACACCGATCATTGACGCGACCACCACCATTGCCAGTGCCATCATAATGGTCTGGTTAATACCCGCCATTATGGTTGGCATCGCCAGCGGTAATTGGACCCCGTAAAGACGTTGGGATGGGCTCGCGCCAAAGGCTGTTGCTGCTTCCAGCACCTCTTTATCAACCAGTCGGATGCCCAGATTGGTCAGACGGATAACAGGTGGAATGGCATAGACGACTACAGCGATCACGCCTGGAATCCTGCCGATACCGAGCAGCATGACCACCGGTATCAGGTAAACGAACGCGGGCATGGTTTGCATGATATCGAGCATCGGTGTGACAAAGGCACGAACCTTATCAGAGCGAGCCATGGCGATGCCTATCGGGATACCAATGGCTATGGAAAGTAAGGTGCAGACCGTGATGATACTCAAGGTACGCATGGTGTTATCCCACATGCCAAAGTAGCCGATGGCCAGCATGCTGATAACAACACCAGCTACAAGTTTCCATGATCGGCTGGCCAGATAACATAGCCCGGCAATACCGATCAGCACCGCCCACCATGGCGAGTTGAGAAGTAACTTCTCAAACCAGATCAGCATTGTCAGCAGTGGGTCAAAAAGGGATTCGATAGTGTCGCCGTATTCGCGTGAAAAATCACGATAGGCGGCATCGAGGTACTTACGGATCGCAACCAGATCTGCGCGGTCCATTTTTGGAAATTCTGTCAGCCAGGATTCTTCAGCCATATCCAGCTACTACCTTTTTTTGTTCGGAAGAAATACAAAAAAGCCCCTGCGCTATACACGCAGGGGCTTTGATCTGTCCGAATCAGAGATTTGCCAGAGCTTTCTTGACCTTAGCCGCTACCTCTGGGGAAACCCAAGGTGTCCAGCTTGCTTCATGCTCTGTCAGGAAATGCTCCATTGCCAGTTCGCCATCCGCCTGATTGTCTTCCATCCAGGCCAGTAGCTTGTTCATCTGATCGTTTTTAAATGCACGTGTACTTAGATAATCATAGGCCTGAGGCGCTTTCGAAGCGAATGCTTCAGTGGTGATGGTATGTACTGCTGATGGCGGATACATAGTTGCACGTGGTTCTGCACACTCTTCTTTAGTAATGCAGTTTTTGAAATGCTCATCATCAACGCCTGAACCGAAATCGACCTTCACCATTTCGTACTTACCTAGCACCGCTGTTGGCGCCCAGTAATATCCGAACCATGGTTCCTGACGTTCGTAAGCACGAGCGATCGCACCTGAAAGACCTGCGCCGGAGCCCGGGTCAATAATGTCGAAGCCCGCTTTATCTAGCCCCATAGCTTTAAACAAGTGACCAGAAGAGATCTGACAGTTCCATCCTGCTGGGCAGCTGTAAAACGCCGACATGTCTGGATCTTCAGGGTGTTCAAACATTTTTGCGTTGGCCTTAACCCCTTCAATTGTTGCCATGCTAGGGTCTTTATCTACTAGGTACTTAGGTACCCAGAATCCCTCTTCGCCGCCATCGGCAAGCGATTTTCCGGCAAAACGTAAGCGCTTATCCGCCACGCCTTTTTCCAATGCGTCCTTCATCGAGTTGCTCCAGAACTCAGGAGCTACATCAGGTTCGCCTTTTTCAATCATTGAAGCGCCGGTTGGCTGGGTATCGCCGGCAACGAGTTCTGCATCACAGCCGTATCCGTGTTCAAGGATAAAACGATCAACGTTAGCGATCAGGGTTGCCGAATTCCAGTTCATATCAGCAATCGTAACCTTGCCGCAGGCTGCTGCGGCCTGACCAGACATCGCTGTAATAGCGAGGCTGAGGGCACCTGTGAGCAATAGTTTCTTCTGCATGCTTTCCTTCCTGCCAGATCGGGATTTTTATTGTCAAAAACAGCTTATACCTCTAAATATTCGAGGTCAAATGACTCTCCTTTTATGATCTTTGTCATCTCCTGATACAAAAAAACCGGCACAAGGCCGGTTTTTAAAAAATTGTTGCTGTCTTTTACGGTGCCGGTGATTCGATATCCAGCAGTGGCGCCGCATCCAGGGCTTCTGCATCCATCATGGTTGCGACCCGCTGAAGTGATGACAGTATCTGAGTCTTTTCCCACTCTTCCAGAGAGTCAAAGCGATCAATGAACTTCTCATGCAGCAGTGGCGGAGCGTTGTGCAGTACTTCCAGGCCCTGTTCGGTGAGTCGTGCATTCACAATGCGTTTGTCTTTGACACTACGAACCCTTTCCACCAGGGCTCTGCTCTCAAGGCGATTGAGTATAGTTGTCACCGTTGCCTGACTGAGTGACACATCGTCTGAGATGCGTTTGACCGTGACATCTCCGAGCTGATTTATTGCCCGCAGCACCATCACCTGTGGAATGGTCAGGCCACAATTTTTAGCCATTCGTTTCGATTGCAGATCGGTCGCGCGAATAATGCGACGCAGTGAAACCAGGACATCTTGCCAGTATTGGGGTTCGGACATAGACACTATTCTTACAGGGATAAGATATTGCCGGATTATATCCCTTGCAGGAGCGAGTGCAACAACGAGGTGCTTAGATATCAAATGATTTGATATCTAAGCAGTAGAGCCTAGCCTCAGGCCGAAGCTGGCATCAGGCGTTTGCCAATGAGCAGATCGAAGAGTGTGATCACCAGCACTGCGGCGCCCAGTAATGGGACAAATATAGCTGCTGCCAACCAGAGAGCTGCCGCCACTTTCCAACTGATCACCGGGAGTGCCCTGCGGGGTGCACTGATACCTGATTGAGCCGGGCGGCGCTTCCACCACAAGACGGCTCCGCTGATGCAGACGAAAATCAGCAATGCGCAGATGATCACATTGGCGATAAGGTTAAGCTGGCCCCATAGTCCCATATGTAACGGGATACCAATCGCCATCGCTTTGGCCATCAGGCTGTACTGGTCGAAATCGACATCGGCGAGTTTATTGCCGCTGTACTGATCCAGGTGCATTGCGCGATCGTTGCGTGGGTCTATGACGTCGCCGCTCATGGTGGCTGCGATAATGGTATAGACGCCAGTTTCATCCTGCGGCAGGTTTACCCGAAAATCGGTCATGCCATTATCTTCTGCATAACGCACTGCGCTATCGATGTTAACCGGCGTTCCTGCAGGAATACCCGGCTTGCCAGCCATTGAGCCGGACATTGGTAGTGGTGTCTGTTCCAGATTCCATGGGACTTCTTCAATCACGCCCGGATTCAGGCTGGCATGAGTCTGATCAGAGACCGGTGCACCACCAAATACGCCCGCTGGAAAGCTGTTCCATGGCTGCACTATCTGGGCTCCCCAGATACCGGTCCAGGATAAGCCACTGAGGACAAACAGCAGCAGAATAAACGACAGCCAGAAACCAACTGAGGCGTGTAGCTCCTTCCATAACGAGCGGCCTTTCTTGCTCAGGTCTGGCAGCAACATTGATAGCTTAGATCCCGTGCGAGGCCACCATAGATATATACCGGTGAAGATCAGTACCAGCATAAAGCCGGCAGAGAGTTCGATGAGTGCATCGCCGGTTTTACCCATCAGCAGCGTGCCGTGGATATTGTCGGCCAGCGCATAAAGGGTATCGTCCTTGCGGATATGCCCAAGGACTTCACCGGAGTATGGGTTAACAAGCACCTGCAGGTTTGCGCCTTCTGTGGTTTTAACGGTGAAGCGGGTGCTTTCCTCAAGGGAGTCCGGCATACGCAGTTGTCGGATCACTGCCTCAGGGTATAGTTCTGCAACCGAGCTTCGCTGCTGCTCCCAGCTTAGGTAAGGCCGCTGCTGTGCTTCTACTTTCACCAATTCACCATAGAGAGCAGGTTCAATCAGTGGTTTGTAAAGCATCATCAAAATGCCGGTAACACTCAGCATGATCAGGAAGGGGATCACGTAGAGCCCCGCGTAGAAATGCCAACGCCAAACAGTTCTGTAGCGTAGCTTCTGGTTATCTGCCTGCTGTTCAGTTACCTGAACGCTAGCTTCGGTTGTCGTCTGCATGGTTATGGTCCGCAATTTTTGGATGCGCAGAACCTAGCAGAGAGCGGGGTTTTTCGAGCTGTGACTAATTGTCGCAACGCCGGTATATGGGAGGTTGCAGCCCGCGACAAATGGTCGCGGGTCAGTTTCGTTAGTGATTAAGGCAGTTCAAACAGTAACGCCTCAGCGGTCTGATCAGAAACAAAATTAAGGATTTCTTCCGCTGCAATAGTCGCGCCATCGCCTTCACTCATTTTTATACCATTCACTTTGAGCTGGCCGCGGGCGACATGTAGGTAGTAAGGACGTTTCGGGTCGCTAGCGAACTCTGTTATCTCGTTTGCCAGTGCAATTTTGTAGATACTGGCGTTTTGATGAATGGGCAGTGAACCATCGCGGCCATCAGGGGAAACTATCCTAGTCACTCCTGTTACATCACTGAAGTTCTTCTCACTGTAACCGGGTTCAACTCCCCGCTTGTTTGGCTGGATCCAGATCTGCAGGAAGTGGAGTTCTTCGGTCGAAGATGGATTGAACTCGCTATGCAGTATGCCGGTGCCTGCACTCATCACCTGCACATCACCCGCTTTTAGAACAGTGTGAAAACCCATGGTGTCTTTGTGCTCAATTTGCCCTGAAAGGACATAGCTGATGATTTCCATATCCCGGTGTGGATGGGTTTCAAAACCTGCACCGGGAGAAACACGATCATCGTTGATCACGCGCAATGCTGATACTCCCATATGGCGAGGATCATAGTAGTGAGCAAAGGAGAAGGTGTGCCGGCTCTGCAACCATGAGTAACGTGCGCGGCCACGTTCGTTTGCTGGACGTAAGTTAATCATAATGAATTTCCTGCACTGGCCCGCCTGAGCGGGCCGGGTAAATATGGCTATCAGGCCGTTTTAGCTGACTGACTGATGCTATTTTCCGATGTAGTACTATTACTGAGGACGCGATCTGCTGACAGTGCGCCTGCACCACTAAACACCAATGACGCGGAGATTGCGGTTAATGCCAGAGCGAACTCGTAACCGTTGTTGCTCATGAAGAGGCCGTTGCTGTAATGCACTGCAAATAGGGCTACGAGCATTGCGAATGCCAGTGCTGCCGCTGCCGGGCGGACCAGCAGGCCGATCAGCAAGGCGATGCCGCCAAAGAACTCTGCACTGCCTGCTGCCAGAGCCATCAGGTAGCCCGGTTCAAGCCCTATGGAAGCCATCCATTGCCCAGTCCCTTCTAATCCGTAACCGCCAAATGAGCCAAAGAGTTTCTGAGCACCGTGTGCGATAAAAATGATGCCGGTAGGGATGCGCAGTATCAGGCTGGCGTAGCTGTTATCGGTTGCCAAAACAGTGTTGATCAGTTGCTTGTTCATCGTTAAAACCTCTAAATATTCAGTTCTGCTGTTCGATGAATTCACTATAATTCGGCTTATCAAAAGAAAATAACGGAGAGTTTTGACATTAAAGGTCAAAAAAATTGAACTATGTTTTCGCCTATCACCCTTGATGCTCTCAGAACGCTGGATGCGATCGATCGCAAACAGAGTTTTGCTGCTGCGGCAGATGAGTTATTTCGCGTTCCATCAGCCGTGTCCTATACCGTGAATAAGTTGGAAGAGGATCTGGGAGTTCAGATTTTTGACCGCAGCCGGCGTAAAGCCGAACTAACCCCCATTGGTCGGATGATTTTGCAACAGGGGCGTCAAATCTTGCTGGCGACTGAAGAGTTAACAGCGATGGCCAGGCTGGCTGCAGATGGTTGGGAGGTGGAGCTAAAGATCGCAGTTGATAGTGTGATCGACACCGAGTTTATATACCCGCTGCTGGAGCAATTTCAGCAATTGCAGCCGCGTACCGAGGTGCGTTTGCTGGAAGAGGTCTTAGGGGGCAGTTGGGATGCTTTAAGTAGTGAGCGATGTGATTTGGTGATTGGTGCGGAAGGGGAAGCACCGCATCAGGGTTTTGATCTGATGCTTCTGGGCAATGCAGTGTTCGAGTTTGCGGTTGCTGCTGAGCACCCTTTAACGCAACTAACAGAACCTTTGCCATTGGAGCTAATGGCGGAATATCCAACGGTTGTGGTGGCTGATAGCTCCCGTAACCTGCCGGTGCGTTCTACTGGACTCTTGGATGGACGCTCGCGCTTAATAGTGCCGTCTATGGCGCAGAAAATAGCCATGCAGAAGCAGGGCCTCGGTGTTGGTTACTTACCGTTGCACCGGATTCAAGCTGAGATAGCCAGTGGTGAGTTGCATCTGTTGACCTTGGCTGAGACACGTAAACCGCTGCCGATATCTGTTGCCTGGCGCAAAGGTGCGGCTGGCAAGGCACTGCTGTGGTTCATTGAACAGTTGAGGAGCTGGCGTTTAGACCCTGTCGAAGGGATGATCTGCAGTCAGGGAGTGCCGGACTGATCAGTCCTGAGAAGGTACTATCATGTTGTATTCCGCAAGGATGGCCTGATACCTGCCACTTTCTCGCAAATGTTTTAAACCGCTGTTGAAAGCTTCGGTAATAGCCGCGTTGTCGACGACCTTGCGAGATACAGCCAGGTAAAATCCTACTTCGTGCAATGGTGGTGACAGGTAGCTGAGCTGATTTCTCACCTTCTCGGGCATCTGGTTAAGCATATGGGCGGTTGCCATCTTGTCAGCGACCAGCAGATCGACCCGGTCACCGTTGAGCATCTTTAGCCCTTGCTGAAAGTTATTCACAGGCTGAACATCGATACCTCTTTCCACCAGGAACTTGAGTTGAGAGCTTGCTCTCAGCCCGGCGATGCGGAACTGCTTAAGTTCTTCGAGATCGTCAAAACGAATCTGGCTTTTTTGTTTTTTCCACAGCACCGACGATTCTTCGCCGACCTGCTCACTGAAACGTGCCCAGTGCTCTCGCTCTGTTGTTTTATTGGCGATATAGAGCGCGTCTATCTCTCCTCGCTCAACCATCTTTACTGCGCGTGCCCAAGGGTAGATCTGAAGTTCTGCCTGGTAGCCCTGATGTTCCAGAGCCTGTTTGGCGACCTGCCACGCCCAACCATAACCTGGAATTTCAGCGCTGACATAAGGCGGAAATTCTAGCGTGGTAATAGTGACTGTCCGGCCTTTATCGGCCTGTAGAGGGCTGCTTAGGAGGATCAGTCCTATCAGGATCAGTTTGAGGGGTAACGACATACTTTGTTGATTCCAGTACTTATAACCTGCTGCAATTCAGAAGTGCAGATAAAAGGTCCTTCCACATACACTAATCTATATTCATAAGAACATCGAAACCGCGAGATGCCAAGGGATTTAACAGGGCAGGAACTTTTTATGAGGCTAGCCGGGTTATCTATTTTACTGATCTTCTGGCAGTGCGCTGCCGCCGAGCAGCTTTTGCGGTTTACAACGCTTTCACGGGGGGCGGCGGAGAAAGATCTGGTCAGTGAACAGGTGGTGCGACAGGCATATCGCTCGCTGGGAATCGAGATCGAAATTGTACCCTTACCAGGGAAACGGGCGTTGGAAGCTGCAAATGCTGGTCAATATGATGGTGACTTGCGCCGGGCAACTGTAGATGCTGAGCGCTATTCCAATCTGCTGAAGATTGATGTTGCTGTGAATCAGTTGGAAATTTGTGCCTACGGCATGGTTTCCGGACCTGAGATCAGGAACCGTGAAGATCTGAAACACTACCGGGTTGGTGTTCAGCGGGGAGGCGGGCAGTCGGGCGATCTGGCAAAAACAGCAGCTTCCCATCAGGTTGTAAACCGTATAGATCAGTTATTTGAGATGCTGGCAGCCGGTCGAATCGACCTGGCCATCGGAAACTGCCAGATAGTTCGAGAGCATATAGATGCAGTTGGAGCTAAGAAGCTACAGCTGCACCAGCCTCCTCTGATATCGAAACCGCTGTATCACTTTTTGCACGTTCGCCACAGTCAGCTGGTACCTATCATTACTTCGGCGATTAGGGCTGCAAGGGAGCAGTTGTTTTAGTGTTACCAGCAGGGCAAAGGCACTCCGCGGGTTTTATTCAACCGCAGCCTGAGAAGTTAATTTAGTCGCCAAGTGGCTGACTATCGTCGTCATCTCGTGCTGAAACCAATTGGTATTTGATACGACGCAGGTTTTCAGCGGCTTCAGATCCTTTGTTGATGGCTACCTGATGAGCCAGGATATCCACAGCAGCCAGGATGGCATATCTGGACGCTGTGGGTTTGAAGATATCTTTAGATTCCGGAATATCTACCGGGATCACAATATCTGCTGCTTCGGCCAGTGGTGAGCCCGGGCGGGTAATGGCGATCACTTTTGCCTGATACTCTCTGGCGATGGAAGCGCAGTCGGTGATCTCGTAATTGCGGCCGGTTGTTGATATAGCCAGCAGTACATCCTGCTCTTTCATAGTCGCAGCGACCATTCGCTGAAGCTGGGAATCGGTGTAGGTTGTGGCATGGACGGCAAGCCTGAACAGCCGATACTCGGCATCCTGCGCGACAATACTGGAACCCCCTCCACCGCCAAAGATCAACACTTTGCTGGCATCGACGATAGCAGTGGCTGCTTGTTCAATGCTGTCATAGTCGAGATCCGAGTGTAGTTTATGCAGCGCGTCCTGAGCTGCTGCGACTACGTTAGTGCCGACTTCCCGAATGTTCTCTGGCTCATCTGCCTGAGTCAGATAACGGCTACCAACAGATCGGGACTGAGCCAGCTGAACTTTTAACTCGCGTAAGCCGTTGAGTCCCAGTGTTCTGCAGAAACGTGTCAGAGTAGGGGAGCTAACGCCTGATTTTTGGGCAATTTCGCTGGTGGTTGCATGAATTGCAAAGTCGACATCATCCAGTATCGTCTCGGCCAGCTGGCGCTCCGATCTGCTAAGAGAGCTTTGAACCTCCCGAATGCGGGAGATGATGTCATGGGACATAATCATGTTTATAACCGTACTGGGTTGGATGAGTGATAGCACGACGATGCCGCTATGCTATCACAGGCTGTTAGCTTACTGATCCGGGTCTTTGTAAGCGACGACTTCAATCTCAACTTTACAGTCCACCATGATACGAGACTGCACGCATGCGCGAGCTGGCGGAGCATCGCTGAAGTACTCTTTGTAGACGCCATTAAAACTCCAGAAGTCGCGCGGGTCATCCAACCAGACTCCGACGCGAACAGCATCCTGCAGGCTGTAACCAGCTTCTTCCAAGATGGCGATAACGTTTTTCATTGTTTGATGGGTCTGAGCAATGATACCGCCGTCGATAATCTCTCCGTCGACCATAGGTACCTGACCGGATACAAACAGAAAGCCACCGGCTTCTACCGCACGGGCAAAAGGCAGATTCTGCCCGCCTGCACCTGATTTTTCCGCTCCGTAACGAGTAATTGGCATAATACCTCCATGAAAATAGATTTCATATTGCTGCGGTTTTGTCGTTGACAATGATCGGTATTTGATCATAATCGAATGCAAAGTGAAATTAATTTTCATAAAAGATGATTCAGTCAGAGCTCTAGAATCATCCTCCGATTGGAGCTTATGTCTTCGTTCGGGGTGTAAGAGGTGAGATAAAAATAATGATAAATCCTATTTACGCAGTCCCTGTGGAACAGATGGATGTTGTCGCTGCCAAAAGGCTCTTAACCGCTTGGAGGGGCTGCTGGTGAAATCTGCTTACGACAATCCGCTACAACGGCGGGCCGCGATGATCGGCGACCGGCTGAATTATCTGACCGAACGGGTGGTAGGCCTGTTTGTACTGGTGCTGGTGTTGGATGTCTGGTTGGGTGTTGTTGCCCGTTACGTCTTTCACTGGCAGATTCCGTGGACTGAAGAACTCGCCCGCTACATTATGATCTGGGGGATTTTGCTGGCAGTACCTTGCTGTTGCTATCGTCGCGAGCATATTGGGTTAACACTTCTTCATGACCGCCTGCCTGCTGGTGTGATGAGGGCAGTGAATGTACTGCTCGATCTGCTGGCTTTTTGTTTCTTTGCTTATGTGGCGTTCGCCGGCACTACCTTTGCTGAAAAAGGACTGGCTCAGATCTCTACCGTCTTCAGTATGCCTATGGCTGTGCCTTACGCTGCTATCCCGACCGCTTTTGCCTTAGCGGCAGTGCAGACTCTATTGGCTTTAATACGTGACCTTGGTGGTGAATACGTTAATGACGACGGGCTGGGAGGTGCAGACGCATGATAGTTGGCATCGTCTTCTTAGTCCTGCTTCTTTTGGGCCTGCCTGTCGGCATAGTGATGGGGATAGCAGGTATTGTCGGGCTGGCAGAAATTGGTGGTCTCCATTTCGCATCTCTGGCGCCAAGTAAGATTTTTAATGGCCTGAATATATTCCCATTCCTGGCAATGCCGTTTTTCATACTGGCCGGTGAAATAATGAATCATACCGGCATTACTGCACGTCTGGTGGTGTTTGCTCAGGTGTTAGTGGGTCACTTCCGAGGCGGCTTGGCACATACCAATATGCTGTCTTCGGTGTTTTTCTCCGGCATCACCGGCGCTGCCACAGCGGATGCCGCAGCTTTTGGTCGCACGTTAGTACCAGCCATGGTGAAACAGGGCTACTCTCGACCTTTTGCCTGTGCGGTAACAGCAGCAGGTTCCATTATCGGTCCTACCATTCCTCCATCGGGGTTAATGGTGGTTTACGGGTCGCTGATGGGAGTCTCTATTGGTGGCCTGTTTGCAACCGGTATTCTGCCGGGACTGATGATCTGCCTGATCTGTATGGTGATCATCGCTGCCTTAGGCCGCCGAAAAAACCTGCCAAAGAGTGAATCTCGCGCCTCACTGAAAGAAATTTTCATCGCCTTTAAATCGTCGCTGCTGGCATTGATTATGCCGCTGATTATTCTGGGCGGGATTCTGTTCGGTGTAGTCACGCCGACGGAAGCTGCATCGGTTGCCGTCGCTTACGCCCTCTTTATAGGAACAGTGGTCTATCGCTGCATCAGCTGGAACGACCTGATGCAGATGCTGATCCGTACCGCGCGTATTACCGGGGTTATCTTCCTGATTATTGCAGCCGCTTCGATTCTGGGCTGGTGGTTGAGCTTTATGCAGATACCACAAGCGATTGCTGAATCAGTGATGAGTGTCTCTGACAGCCCCGCCGTGATTCTGTTGCTGATGATCGCGTTGTTGCTGGTAGTTGGCACGCTGATGGATATCACTGCGATGCTGATCATTCTGGCCCCTGTACTGGTGCCGCTGACCCAGCATATAGGTATGGACCCGCTGCACGCCGGTATCGTTTTTATTCTTGCTCTTAACCTTTCGCTGATGACGCCGCCGGTAGGTGCCTGCCTGTTTGTGCTCTCATCGGTGACTGGTGAGCGACTGGAAAGAATTGCGCTTGAGCTCTGGCCATTCCTGCTGGGTGAGCTGGCCCTGCTATTGCTGATCGCCTTTGCACCAGAGCTGACGCTATACATCCCTCGTCTATTGGGATTTTAGAAAAATAGACAGATTGTTCTCGACCGTACGCATTCTCACAATACAAAAACAATGGAGAAGAACCCATGAGACAGACGATTACCAAAATTTCGGCCATCTCCCTGCTGGCAGCCAGTGTGATTGCCACGCCAATGCAGGCGTTTGCTGAAAAGGTGATTCGCTTTGGGCATGACAACAAAGCTGATGTGATGGAAAACCCGGCGCATGCTTTTGCCGGTGTCTTCAAAAATATTGTCGAATCCGCCTCTAACGGTGAAATTAAAGTTGAGGTGTATCCGAGTAACCAGCTGGGCAGCGCTAAAGAGCATGTGCAGCAGGTGAAAGATGGCATTATCCAGGCCACCCTGACCTCCACTGGTGCGCTCTCTTCCTATTATCCGCGTATCGGGGTGCTGGATGTGGCATTTGCTTTTGGCCACAACGCAGCAACTTACGATGTTTTTGACGGTAAGTTTGGTAAGACGCTGGCGCAGGATATTGATGCTTCTGTAGATGGTGTCAAAGTGCTGGGCTTCCCGGATACCGGCGGTTTCTTCTCAGTGACCAACTCTGTACGTCCAATCGAAACATTGGATGACTTCAAAGGTATCCGTATTCGTACAATGACGCTGCCTTCCCACCAGAAAATTATCCAGTCTCTGGGTGGTGAAGCTTATCCACTGGCCTGGGGCGAAGTTTATTCATCGCTGCAGACTGGCGTGATCGATGGCCAGATGAACCCGATTCCAACGGTTTCTTTCGCCAAGTTCAATGAAGTACAGCAGTATCTGACGCTGACCAACCATCTGTTCGCTCCGTACACCTTCATGATGAATGAAGACTTCTTCGCCGGTCTGACCGAGCAGGAGCAGAAGATCATTCGTTACGCTACCCACTCTGGCATTGTCGCTAGTCGTGGTGTCGCGCGTGCGATCGAAGCGTCCGAAGACCGTGGTCTGGCAGGGCTGAAGAGCAAGATGAAAGTGAACTCCATATCGCCAGATGAGCGTGAGAAGTTCCGCAAAGCTGCAGAGCCTGCAATCGTAAAACATGTTGAGGCAACTCTGGGACAGGAAGGCGTTGAACTGTTGACCCTTTTCCGCAATGAAGTCGCTTCAGCGAACGATAGCCTTTATCTGAATTAATCGCCTGTACCAACTCCAACCCCTGTTGCTTTGACAGCAGGGGTTGGCCAAGGAGTTGACCATGAAAGTCATCGCTCTCGGGGAATGCATGCTTGAGGTGAAGGTAGAGAAGCTACCTGAAGCGCGCTTTAGCTATGGCGGAGATACCTTCAATACTGCGTATTACCTGACCTTGCTGGATGTTGAGACTGAATATGCCACCGCTTTGGGCTGTGACGGCATGAGTGATTGGCTGATGGCTGAGTGGCAGCAGTTGGGTATCGCAACCCGCTTGGTGAAACAGATATCGGGTAAAACACCAGGCCTCTACATGATCCAGACTGACCCGTCTGGTGAACGCAGTTTCAGTTATTGGCGCAATGATTCCGCAGCGCGCTTGTTGTTTGCAGATAGCTCTAAAGACGAGTGGTTAGAGTCTTGTCAGGCAGCGGATATGTTCTATTTTTCGTTGATTTCGTTGGCTGTATTGCAGCCTGATACCCGTTCGACTCTGATCGCACTCCTGGCTGAGCTTAAAGCGCGGGGTGTGACTATAGCATTCGATAACAACTACCGGCCGCTGCTTTGGCAAGACAATGCTGAAGCGCTCTACTGGCTGCAACAGGCGATCCCATTTGTCGATATCTATCTACCCGGTGTTGAAGACGAGATGGCGATTTTTGGTTTGGTTGAACAGGATCTTGTACCTCATTTAACGCAGTTGGGTATCGCCGAAATTGTGGCAAAAAATGGCGGGGCTGAAACCATTTTGATGCTAGACGGAGAGCTTAGTCGTCATCCATCCGAACCGCTTAGTGCAGTGGATACCACTGCTGCAGGTGACTCATTTAATGCCGGTTATCTGGCGGCACGGTTGCGTCAGTGTCCGCCTGAAGAAGCTTTAGTAGCCGGCCATCAAATAGCCAGTCAGGTGATTATGCATCCTGGCGCATTGGTTCCGATCGCAGAGTTGGATCTGACACTGTCGTGGTCTGATCAGTTATCTGCTTCCAGAAGGTAAATTATGAAAGTATTTGTGGCTTCGCTGGCGACCGAAACCAACACCTTTTCGCCAGTACCGACTGATATGCAGTCATTTAAAGAGTCTTTTTATGCCCCTCCGGGCGAGCACCCTGAAACCCCAACTTTGTGCAGTGCGACTCACATTGTTTGCCGTCGCAGGGTGCCTGCTGAGGGCTGGGAGTTGGTAGAAGGTACCGCCGCATGGGCTGAGCCTGGTGGTTTGGTGAATCGGGATACCTACGAATCACTGAGAGATGAAATTCTCGGTCAGCTGCAGAGCGCGATGCCGGTTGATGGTGTCATTCTGGGGTTGCATGGCGCCATGGTGGCTCAGGGATATGATGACTGCGAGGGAGACCTGCTGGCGCGGGTTCGAGAGATCGTTGGTTCCGAGATTACTGTTGCTATTGAGCTTGATCCGCATAGTCACCTGACTCCGAAGCGGGTCCATCACGCGGACATTCTGATTGCCTTTAAAGAGTTTCCTCACGTCGACTTTGCTGATCGGGCGGAGGAAGTTGTCGATCTGGCGATTCGGCGGATGAAAGGAGAGATTGACCCGGTTAAATCGGTATTTGATTGCAGAATGATTGAAGTTTTGCCAACTAGTTTGGAGCCGATGCGGTCATTTGTAGACAAGATTAAACAGTATGAACAGCGGCCGGGCATTCTTTCTATCTCAGTTATCCACGGCTTTATGGCAGGAGATGTGCCTGAGATGGGGACCAAGCTGATGGTGATCACTGATGGCCAGCAGCAGCTTGGTGATCAGTTAGCGAAGGAGCTGGGTCTGGAGCTGTTTTCATTCCGGGGTAACACTCGGCCACCTTTTGTCTCCCCTGGTGAAGGGCTGCAACAGGCGTTGAGTTATCCACAAGGCCCGGTTGTAGTGGCTGATGTCTGGGACAACCCCGGCGGCGGGGTCGCGGGTGATTCAACCATTCTGTTGAAGCAACTAATGGACTTAGGTGTTACTGACGCAGCTATTGGCACCGTCTGGGATCCCATCGCCGTGCGTTTTTGTATTGCGGCCGGTGAAGGTGCTCAGCTGCAACTCCGTTTTGGCGGTAAGGCATGCGGTACAGCTGGTGGCCCGGTAGATGCGCTGGTCAGGGTCAAGAAAGTGGCCTTGCAGGCTGTGCAGAGCTTCGGTGACAGCATAGTGCCTATGGGGGATTCGGTCGTCGTTGAAGTGGCTGGTATTGATGTGATCCTCAACTCCAACCGTGCACAGGCGTTTTCGCCAGATCTGTTCTCTAATATGGGAATAGATCCATTGCAGAAGAGAATCCTGATAGTGAAATCTACCAACCACTTCTATGGCGCTTTCTCGAAAATAGCTGAACATATCGTTTATGTGGATTGTGGTGCTCCATATCCAAGTGATCCCAAGACCAACGGCTATACCAAACTGAAGCGGGCGATCTGGCCGATCGTTGAGAATCCCCATGCAATTGCGGCTGAAGTGGAGGGTGCATAAATGAGTGAACGTCATGTCAGCGGTCTGGACACGCCATGTCTGGTGGTAGATGAAGCTATCGTTGAACGTAATATCCAGCGGTTCCAGGAGTACTGCGATCAACATGGTTTGTTGCTGCGGCCCCATATCAAAACCCATAAGATTCCGGCGATGGCTGAACGACAGCTGCAAGCAGGCGCCATAGGGATCAACTGCCAGAAAGTCTCCGAGGCGGAAGTCTTCGCTGCGGCAGGCTGTGACGACATTCTGATTACCTTCAATATTCTGGGCGCGGAAAAACTGGCCCGGCTGGTTGCCCTGAACGACAAAGTAAAACTATCCGTGGTGGCGGATAGCACTGAAACTGTGCGTCAGTTATCCCAGGCTTTTGCCGATCAGGAGCGGCCGATTCGGGTACTTGTTGAGTGTGATACTGGCGCGGGTCGCTGTGGCGTACAGTCGCCCGAGCAGGCATTGCAGTTGGCTAAGTTATTGCGTGAATCCCCAGGTACTGAGTTTACCGGCTTGCTGACCTATCCATCTCCATCACTGACCGAAGAAGCCAACCAGTGGTTGATGAAAGCGCGAACGCTTTGTATCGAAGCGGGATTGCCGCCACAGGTGATCAGCACCGGTGGAACACCCGGTATGTTCAGGGCGCATCAGTTCACAGTGGCGACTGAATATCGGGTCGGAACTTATATCTACAATGATCGCTCACTGGTTGAATATGGGCTTTGTGAGTTCGATGACTGTGCGCTAACGGTGTTAACCACTGTAGTGAGTCGGCCGACAGAAGATCGCGGGGTCATTGATGCAGGCACTAAGACCCTGACCTCAGACTTACTTGGGATGGAAGGCTATGGTTGGGTAAAGGAGTATCCTGATGCCCGGATCTATGCCCTTAGTGAAGAGCACGGTTGCATCGACTTCTCCGCCTGTGAGCAAAAGCCAGAGATTGGAGAGAAGCTTAATATCATTCCGAACCATGTATGTGTCGTCAGCAATATGTTTGATTCCGTTTACCTGAAAAAGGACCAGCTGGTGGAAGAGTCTATAGCTGTCGCTGCCCGAGGTAAGGTCTGGTGAGTCTGTTGCAGTTAGTTTGTTAAACTAGCTGCATTGGGAGACACCTTCTCTGTCTCCAGTGCTGACAGGAATGAACTGATGTTGTTAGGTGTTTGCCTCGGAACAAATGATCTCGATAACGCTGGGAAGTTTTATGACCGTGTACTGGGCACTCTGGGTATGGTCCGGACGATGGAAGTAGAGGGCGAGATCGGGTATGGCATGCCGGGTGAACAGAGCTGCTTTTGGATTCTGACGCCTTTTAACCAGCAGCCTGCAACCTTTGGTAATGGCACTCAGGTCACTTTTAAAGCGGCGGATAACAGTACAGTTGACCTCTTTCATCAAACGGCTCTGCACATGGGGGGCGTTGATGAAGGAGCACCGGGTTTCCGTTACCGGCCAGAATACTATGGTGCCTACTGTCGGGATCCTGATGGTAATAAACTGCATATTATGTTCGAACCGGGTGTATGATGTAGCCGCCCCGCAACGGCTCGAAGTATGACCGCATCATAGCGACATAGATCAACCTTCTCTGGTCTGAAGCTATTTTCTTATATACGGAATCGTTCTTTTCCTCTATGTTGCCTCATCCTGTTTTAGTATTCGGCTTTGCCGAACTAAAGCAGAGCCAGGGTGTGGGCCCGGATTTGCTGTTAGCCGTTGTCCTGTTTGGGCGAACAGGGCGGTGAAGCGCTTAGGCGTTTTTTCTAACATACTAATAAATAAAGATTATTTTACTGGAATGGTGCATGCAGAATAATTCTGAAACTGGCAAAAGGATAAGCGAGTTTAGACATAAGGAAGACCGCTGGCCTGTTTTTATTATTCTGGCCCTGACAGCCGTTGATTTTATTCTGTACTTCACAGTAGATGATGTGGCACTTCTCATCGGTTATTACCTGTTGATGATCCTGCCAAAGGGCGTTATCTGTGCCTGGAACCACCATCACCAGCATCTTTTCACTTTCAGGAATGCGGCACTTAATCGCGGCTTAGAGCTCGCCTACGCGCTGCATACCGGAGTTACAACCCATCTTTGGCGTCTGCATCATGTTTTGGGTCATCATCTGAACTTCCTTGATCAGGAGAAAGATGAGAGTCGTTGGAAACGTAAAGATGGCACTCAAATGGGTGTTGTTGAGTACACACTGAATGTTGCGCTGACAGCCTATACCAGAGGTTACACGGTCGGGAAACGATATCCGAAACAACAGAAGCCTTTCCTGATTTTTACCGCTTTAACCTTTATCGTTGTTGCTGCACTTGTATGGTACAAACCGGTCGCGGGTCTGATGTTGTTTGTCTTGCCGATGATCACCAGTTTGCTGTTTACGGCTTATGTGACCTACGAGCATCATTCCGGTCTTGATACTGATAATGAATTCGAAGCGTCTTACAACAATCTGAACCCTACGTTTAATCTGTTGACCGGCAATCTCGGCTACCACACCGCACATCACCACAAGCAGGGTGTGCACTGGTCTAAGTTGCCGGAACTGCATGCAAAGATAGAAGACAAGATTCCTGAACACCTTTACCAAAAGTCGATTCTGACCCGAATGTTGCTGGGTGGTTGAATCAAGACAGTAGGTACAGAGAGTACCCGCAGGACAAAGAGAGTTTAATTCCGAGGGTTGTCGTCACTATCCCGGAAGTGAAAGGTTTTGTCAGCCTTGGCCAGAAGATCCAGAAGACGTGAGTGAGCGAGAGCCTGTTGAGGGCTTTCGTCCTCGCACCAGATTTTCAGGGTGGCAACAAAAATCGTGGTCAGTACTATCTCTTCAATTTGCCTTTGTCTGCCGCCGGAGTGAAGCCCGGCAGCATCCCGCCAGAGTTGTACCAGTTGAGACAGGTCGAAGATCATAGGCACCCAGTGGTGAATATGGGGAGGATGCAGCTTGCTCTTCAACATCTGAGCGGTGACCAGATGGTAGCGTGCAAGGCTGTCGAACCAGCGCCAGATAATCAGTTCTAAACGCTCTCTGGCAGGAAGTGACCTGACTTGCGAAGGCGAGAAACTGAGCATCTGCTCCATGGCTTGTCGAAACCATTGGTTCGCAATTGCATTGCTGTCAGGGTAGATCTGACGAAGTTCATTGGCGGAAATTTCGCAACGCTCCGCTAGTGCCATCATACTCAGGTCATACCAGTTCCTTTGTTCATCGGCCATCGCCATAGCTTTATCAAGGATCGTGTCGATGGAACTTGAGCCAGTATTATTGTCGCCCTGGTTTGTCATCTTGAATGAGGAATTTATTGCTCGTTTTATCTATCGAACAGTATAGAAGAGCCTGTTGGCACTGAACCAAAGAGTGATAAGAGTTTCATTGGCTTAATCGGGGGTAGGTAGAGAGTTGGGCTGGAAGAGGTCGGTGTTGATCGCGTAACTTGCGTTGCTGCCAGATAAAGGGTTTGTTGTCCCTTTAGGACTTGGCTGGCTTTGCCACCGGGCCTAGGTATAGAGCTGGGCTACCTTTACAGCAGCCCTGCGCAGTCGGTTAAAACAGGCTTTGGCCGTTAATATCTGAACTGAGTCACCTGGCGCTCCAGTTCACAGGCTAAGTAAGATAGTTCCTCACTGCTCGCTGCGACAGTTTCTGAAGCTAGGGCGGTTTCTTCCGAAACCCGCGCGATATTGACTAGATTCTGGTTCATTTCATCCGCTACCTGAGTCTGCTGTTCAGTAGCCGTAGCAACCTGGATCGAAAGGTCTCTGACCTGATTCATCTGCTCTACTATGCGCATCAGCTCCTGACCCGCGTGGTTAGCTGTCTCGACGCTTTCATTGGCTCCAGCTGTAGAGCGATTCATCGATTCCACGGCATGCTTTGCACTGGATCTAAGGCGTTCGTTCATCTCCCTGATTTCACTGGTCGATGACTGAGTCCTCATTGCCAGCTGACGTACTTCATCTGCAACAACCGCAAAGCCTCTGCCGGATTCTCCAGCACGAGCAGCTTCAATAGCGGCATTCAGTGCCAGTAGATTGGTTTGTTCGGAAATGCTCTGGATCTGTTCCAGTACATTGCCAATCTGTTCTGTATCTTTCTCCAGACTGGTGACTACATCGGCAGCTTGAGATATATCTTCGGCTAAACTCCGGATTTTATGGATGGTATCTTCGACATCCTCGTTGCCCTCTTCTGCTTCGTGGTCTGCAGCGTCTGTTGCCTGGGCAGACTGAGAGGCGTGTTTAGAAATTTCCATAACGGTCGAGGTCATTTCGGTCATTGCCGATGCCAGCATTTCCGTTTCGGATGACTGTTGGCGGGCTCCTGCGCTGGTCTGTTCTGAGCTTGAAGCGAGCTGAACTGAGCTGGCCTGAACCTCTCTGATTGAATCAGCTAGCTGAAGAATCAGGTTCTGTACCACCTCAAGGGTTGAATCTATGCAGCGGCTGAGGTGGCCGATCTCATCTTTACTGGTGATATTAACGCGTTGTGTCAGATCTTTGTCTGCGATCTTCTCCAGTACTTTTTCCATCGCTGACAGAGGCGCTGTAATACTGCGAATGATCGGAATCGCCAATGCCAGCAATACGCCTATAATAACGGCCAATTGCCAAAGGAAGTGCATCAGTTCTGTCAGGAATGCTGCTTCGATATCGTCAACATAAACACCGGTACCCAGAACCCATTCTGAATTACCCACAGACGCGACGTAACTGATTTTCGGTTGAGGTGTCTCGTTGCCTGCTTTTGGCCAGTTATAGGCAAATAGTCCCCCTGTATCGGATTGGGGAGCGAGGTTGGCCATTCGGCTGAATACCGCATCGCCATCTTTTGTCCTAATGGCACTGTAGTCTTTGCCCTTCAGCTCGGGTTTTCCACCATGGGCAACCACACGTGCTTTCGCATCGAAAATAAAGAAGTACTCGTTACCGCGATACTTCATCTGCTCAATCAGCTTGATAGCGCTGAGTTGTGCTGCTTCTTTATCGGTGGACTCGGCTGAGGTTAGGTTAAGCTGGCTCTGTACTACGTCTACCGCAGTATCGACCAGTGACTGAATTTCAGCTTCGCGTGCACTATATAGCTCGCTGCGCCACTGCAGCAAACTCACCGTTTTTATCACGATAACGGCGATCGCAGCAGCGACCACTAACATCCCAAGACGGGATCTTACGGAAAGGTTTTTCATCAATTTCTGCCCCTAATTCCTTGGAAAGCAGGAAAGCGAACCTGTGCCTTAAAAGGGCTTTGGTTTAGTCTTTAACCATCCCTGATAAGCGGCAGATAGCGTTCCCTGAAAGCGACTAAGGGCTCTTTGTATAATATGTATACAATTTATAAGCAACAGAACAGCAGCAAACATTAATATAAAATTAATGATTGTTGCGGTTATTCGCTGAACTCTTGAGCTGGCACAATAAGTTATCCCGCGAATATGGCGGCGCTTCCAGTGGAACGAGAACGGATTTTGGCTGCTGTGGTTACAGAATTGGAGGGTAGAGGGGCTTAAGGCTCGGCGGAAAGCCCCTATCGCAAAGGGGCTCTCCGAGGGAGAGTAGTCTAGATGACCCTCATAATTTCCCAGTACTGGGTGCCTGAAACAACGTGAGGTTCCATTTCCACGCTCCAGGCCTTATGAGCTTCGATCTCACCTAGTTTGTTCCAGGACTCATCCAGTTCGGCCAAACCGGAAATTTCTACTTCAGAGATGATTTCAGACTCTTTTGCACCAACTGAACCAGTCAGTATGCGCACTTTGTCATGGCTCCAGCCAATCTGAACTCCGATCTCTTCAAACCAGTGCTTTAAGTAACTGATGACCACTGGCTTGTGGCCAAATTTTGCATGTATGTGCCACCTGGCGACCATCATGACCTGTCCCTCCTCTGTGCGTGAACACCAGCAAGTATAGTTCTGACTTTGTGCGCTAGAGCGAGCTTTGTGGTTATTGCTGTGAGAACTGCTCGATTAGCCAGTTTTTCAGAGCACTGGCCGCTGGGCTTAGAGGAGTGTTTGTGGGATGAACGAGATAATAGTTCTTATCCATTGGGAGGCGATGGGAAAACGGTTCGATCAGCTCTCCGGTCTTGAGCTCTTCCTGAACCAGTAACGCACTACATAAAACGACTCCCTGATTTCTCTTGGCTGCATCGATCGCTAGCAGGGCCTGATCAAAGTGCAGTGTGGGTATATGCTCTTTGCGGTCGGTTGAGATAGAGGTGAATGCGTTCAGCCAACGATCCCAGAACGGTTGGATAGTGGTGACGATAAGCGTTGCCTGATCAAGCTGGTCTGGTTTTACTAGGTCTTTAGCTTCTTTGTATGACGGGGTGCAAAACAGTCGGGTCTCGTCGTCGAATACGAGATGCGAGTCGAGCTGTGGGTCCTTACCGTCAAAGTGCCGAATCGCCAGGTCGACCCTGTCATTCTTAAAATCTACCGGGTTGTTCGAGGCTGTGATGTGAACTTCGATTTCCGGATGCAGGCTTACAAAGTACTCCAGCCGGGGACCTAACCACTTAGAAGCGAGTGTTTGAGTTAGCGACAGGCAGACTTTGTTTTGGTCCCTCGATTTACACTGTTCGCTAGCAGAGTTGATCTGTTCCAGGGCGGGTGCGATACGGCTGAAATAATCCATGCCGCGGTCTGTTGCCTGAAGTTTACGTACCTGGCGGGTGAAAAGCGGGAAACCGAGCCAGTCTTCCAGCTTGCGAACCTGTTGGGATACTGCGCCTGGGGTGATATGCAGTTCTGTCGCTGCTTGTTTAAAGCTACCGCAACGTACGGCCGCTTCGAAAGCAAGCAAAGCGCGTAGTGGTGGCATGGACTTGTGCATCAATACTCCAGAGCGTTTATGAGATAGAAAAACTATCTCATACTGTGTAAATAAATCGCTTGTCACCATAGCACAAACAGCCAGAATAATGACTCTGGATAGAGCGGCATCCCTGCTATGGGCTGGTGTTATCTATCTATACAGATATGCTTTAAAGGCAATATCGTGGCACCTGAAACAGAAAGAAAAAGACACTCTATGACTGCTAAAGTACCCGATCAGATCAACAGCGCTCTGTTTAATCCTGTCCTGATAGCTGGCTGCATTATTATTCTGGTCAGCTTTGCGATCAGGTCATCTTTTGGCCTGTTTCAGATTCCTATTGCTGAGGAATTCAATTGGCTCCGCGCTGATTTTTCGTTCGCCATCGCGATTCAAAACCTGTTTTGGGGAATCGGTCAGCCACTCTTCAGTGCAATGGCGGAAAAATACGGTGATCGCAAAGCGATAGTCGCAGGTGCGATTACCTATGCAGCAGGCTTGGTATTGTCTTCATATGCGATTACTCCTGGTCAGCATCAGTTACTGGAGATCCTTGTCGGCTTTGGTATCGCCGGAACCGGATTCGGTGTCATTCTCGCTGTGGTTGGCAGGGCTGCTTCCGATCAACACCGTTCATTAGCATTGGGGATTGCTACTGCAGCAGGATCTGCCGGGCAGATAGTCGGGCCACCGCTTGCGCAGTATCTACTACAGAACATGCCGTGGCAGTCAGTTTTTGTGGTGTTTGCAGGTTTGATACTGCTGTCTTTGTCAGTGTTGTTTTTTATGCGCGTGCCTGCGCCAGCTAAGGTCGACAACCCGGATGATGGCTTAGGGCAGGTCGTTAAGAAAGCGGTTCGTGATCCTTCATTTATCTTCATCTTTTTGGGCTTTTTCTCCTGCGGATATCAGCTCGCCTTTATCACCGCTCACTTCCCGGCCTTTATCGCAGAAATGTGCAGTGCAGTGGCGCCGGGCAGCATTATCGAAGCCTTAGGAGTGACTTCAACTTCAACACTTGGAGCGGTGGCTATTGCGCTAATCGGTGTTGCCAACATTGGCGGTACTATTCTGGCGGGTTGGTTGGGCAACAGATATTCACGCAAGTACTTGTTGGCCAATATCTACATGTTAAGGACCCTGGTTGCAGCGGTGTTCATTATGAACCCTATCACTCCGGAAACCGTTGTCATCTTCTCGGTACTCATGGGTGCGCTATGGCTGGCTACAGTGCCTTTAACGGCGGGTCTGGTGGCTCAGATATACGGGCTGCGTTATATGGGTACACTGTACGGGCTGGTATTCTTCTCGCACCAGCTTGGAGGCTTTCTGGGCGTTTGGTTGGGAGGATCTTTGTATGACCTTTACGGTAATTACACTTTAGTGTGGTGGATAGGTGTTGGGGTTGGTGCTTTTTCTGCGCTGATTCATCTGGCAGTTAAAGAACAACCCTGGTCTGACCGTCAGTCGACGGCGGCATCTGCTTAATTAAAAGGAAAGGAGGGGCTCGGGCCCCTCCTTTTTAGTCTTAATCGTCAGAGACGGAACTGTTTAACCAGTGTGCTCAGTTGATGAGCTTCTCTGCCGATCTCCTCTGTTGCCTCTACAACTCTGGCTGTATCTTCTTTGGTGCGGCCTGCTGAATCCGAGATGCTGATCACACGGGAATCAATTTCAGCTGCGACGCTGCTTTGTTCTTCTGCCGCAGTTGAGATCATGGTGTTCATGGAAGAGATAGTGTCGGCTGACTGCATAATGGTCTGGAGTGATGCTGCCGCAGCTTCTGCCAGTTCATTGCTTTTTTCTGCCAGTTGGGTGCTGCTATCCATAGAGGAAACAGCGGTTTGAGCTTTGTTTTGCAGTCGATCAATGATATCTCTGATCTCCTGAGTCGACTGCTGGGTTCTCTGGGCTAGGGTACGCACTTCATCTGCAACGACTGCAAATCCTCGGCCCTGTTCGCCCGCGCGCGCTGCCTCAATCGCTGCATTCAGCGCCAGCAGATTGGTTTGATCTGCAATATCGTTGATTACCGAGGTTACATTACTGACCGAGAGCGTTTCTTCTTCCAGCTCTTTCAGAATCTGGGCTGTATCTTCAAGATTAGCCAGCATCTTATGAACCTGTTCCCCCGATTGCCCGACAACCTCGCCGCCACTTTGGGCTTGCCTGTCGGTTTCTGAAGCTGCATTTTCAGCTTCTACAGCGTTCTGAGCGACTTCCTGAACAGTGGCGCTCATCTCATTCATTGAAGTAGCAACCAGCTCGATATCTTCGTACTGGCGGTTAACACCTTCGTTAGCATCGGCTGTTGCAGAGACTACTTTCTGGATGTGGGTTTCAGTATTAAGCGCGACATTCTGGACGGCTCTAAGCAGGTCACCTACCCGGTCAATCATGTTGTTGTAGGCATGAAACATCTGCCCGATCTCGTTGTCGGTGCGGTCAACGGTGAAGCGGTGAGAGAAATCGCCTTCACCTACCTCGGACATACGACTTAACAAGCGCTGGATATTACTAATCAGCATGCTGAGGCCAAAAATACGTCCAAAAACAACCAGAATGAGGATTAGCGAGACACAAGCGAACGCGACCATCAGCTGAGCGTGCATAGTGTCACTGGCCATTTTGGTCAGCATCCCCACGGCTTTATTCATCTCTTTGAGTATTACAGGGGATTTCTTCTGAATCTCTGAAAGCGATTGCTCGTTATTCTGTGCGAGATGCTTTGTGATGGTCTTCTTGTAGTCGTTCCATAGTGACTCAACGTGGCTCATCTGTTTAAGAATGGCCTCATCAGTGATGGGGTTCATACCCAGCTTTGCATCACCGTTGATGATTGCAGTGTGAGATGACTCAAACAGCTGCATCGTTTTTCTAAGCGTTGTTTCTTGCTCTACTTTAGCTGCAACTAGCAGCACTTCTTTGGCGATTTTCTGGCTCAGCATTCTCTGTCGGCCAGCCATGTCGATGGTTTGTGGATTGATCGAAAGGCTGAAATAGAGCGATATGCCTGACGATGCCGCCAGGATAAAGATCAGAGCATAAGAAAAAGTGAACTGGCTTTTTAAGGTCTTAAGCCCTATCAGCCGCAGTGTGGAATCAATAAGACTAGCAATCGACTGGTGCACATCAGGCTCCCGAACAGGTGAAAGTCATCTTACGAATCTTGCCGGTTGTAAGCTTTGAGAAACAACATCTTAGACGAGAATGTTGTCATTAGGAATGTATTTGCTGCGGTAAAGAACTTCGTAAGAGAGAGGTTTGATTTTAATCAGGCCAAAGTTGATAGGCGCCTCTAAAGCTTTGGGGGTACGTTATAGCGCGGCCAGATAGACAACTGACATGGGCAGCGGTTGGTTTATACCTTATTGATCTTTGTAGTAGCGAATGCCTGCAGTAGGTGGGTTGATCTTAATTTCCTTTGGGGAAATTACGTCCCTTCGGGCTTCGAGAGCGATGCTCTCTCGTCTCAAAATGCTCCTGTGGTCGCATCTTGTCGAACCAGATCGGTGCTTCTCATCCTGCCTCCGTTCAGGCACAAAAAAGCCCCGCTTATAGCGAGGCTTAGTGATCTCCGCACGGGTGATTCATGCGCAGGAGGCGGATTGACCTTAATTTCCTTTGGGGAAATTAAGTCCCTTCGGGCTTCGAGAGCGTTGCTCTCTCGTCTCAAAATGCTCCTGTGGTCGAACCAGATCGGTGCTTCTCATCCTGCCTCCGTTCAGGCACAAAAAAGCCCCGCTTATAGCGAGGCTTATCTGTGCCTGAAAGTGGTGCCCGGAGGCGGAATAGAACCGCGCCGCGCAGGTCACCGACACATAGTGGCGGTACCCCAGAAACAACAAAGGCCTGCATCTTTGCAAGCCTTGAAGTAGTGGTGCCCGGAGGCGGAATCGAACCACCGACACGAGGATTTTCAATCCTCTGCTCTACCGACTGAGCTATCCGGGCAACTCAGGAGGCGCGTATTAAACACCGATTCCTGAGGATGGTCAACACCCTTTTTAAACTTTTTTTACTTTTATTTTGAAGGCGGTACGTAACCTTCAGCCTGCTCATATTCTTCACCTGACATGAATTTTTTCATCTCCGCCTGCAGGAACTCGCGAGAGGCCGGATCCATCATATTCAGGTGCTTTTCATTGATCAGCAGGGTCTGGTGGGCGGTCCACTCCTGCCATGCTTTTTTGGAGATATTGTCGAAGATATCCTGTCCGATCGGGCCCGGGTATGGTGGACGATCCAGGCCTTCTAACTCTTCATTGTATTTGCGGCAATGCACGGTGCGGCTCATAGTGTTTTCTCCTCAGGACTGCAGGCGCTCTATCAGGCGCTTAACAGGCGCAGCCAAGCCAATACTTTGTGGTTGCTGTACGTTATACCAGAGTGCGTTGTCCCCTTCCATGACACGATTTGCAGGGTTATTCAGTTCCAGCAGCATCGGGGTGATATCCAGATGGAAGTGACTGAAGGTATGACGTAGTGGTTCTAATGCCGAAACACTTTGCTGGTCGACGCTAATGCCCAGCTCGGTTTCTGCATCTCGCAGATCCTGTACTTCTGGCAGGCTGAACAGACCGCCCCAAAGACCGACCGGTGGACGCTGTCGAAGCAGAATCTGGCCTTGTTCATTGCGGATCAGCAGCATAATGGTCTGTTTTACCGGGATCTCTTTCTTTGGCCGGGGCATTGGTAGTTCTGTTGTGCGGCCCTGATCAAATGCCTGGCAATTCGGTTGTAACGGGCAGAGCAAACAGCTTGGTTTGCTGCGGGTACATAGGGTTGCACCCAGATCCATCATCGCCTGAGTGTAGTCACCGGTGCGATGCTGTGGTGTAAAACGTTCAGCATAGTGCCACATCTCCTTAGTGACGGACGGAGTGCCAGGCCAGCCATCAATGGCAAAGAAACGGGCCAGTACCCGCTTAACATTGCCATCAAGGATAGGTGCCCATTTGCCGGTTGAGATAGACAATACGGCGCCAGCAGTGGAGCGGCCGATGCCCGGCAGTGATTCTAGACCCTCTACAGAATCCGGGAACTCCCCCTGATAGTCGCTGACCACCATTTTAGCGGCTTTATGCAAGTTGCGGGCGCGAGCGTAATAACCCAGGCCGGTCCATAGATGAAGTACTTCGTCCTGATCCGCTGCTGCCAGGGCATGAACATCAGGAAAGCGCTCCATAAAGCGTTGATAGTAGGGGATTACGGTCTTGACCTGAGTTTGCTGCAGCATGATCTCAGAGACCCAGGTGTTGTAGGCGGTTTTATTTTCCTGCCATGGCAGGTCATGACGGCCGTGCTGGTCAAACCAGCCCAGCACGGCGTCGCTGAATTGTTGTGGCTGCATTCAGTTAAACAGGCCCTTGAGTTTATCTCCCAGCTGGCCTTCGAGTTTATCCTTCAGTTTGTCCTCAACCTTGGATTTCACTTTCTCTTCTACCTTGCGTTTAACTTCCTGTTTCAGCAGGTCTTCGATGACGCTGAGATCAGGGCGACACATTTTGGCCGGTGGAGTATCGAACGAACCTTTACAGTTCACCGGCCACTCTACGCCCTGCAGTTTGTTGTTGACGGAACAGGTCTGCTTGAACAGATCCTCTTCAATTTTCAGTCCTAAGCGGTAGTCGACCAGTGCTTTAGGCAGGTTAACGTTACCGCGACCACCAAGACTCATAGCATCAAGCTTGGCTTTCAGGTCTTTGTTGCTAACCAGACCGTTCTTGATCTGGAAGTTGCCACCCATGTTGGCGAACGGGGTAGAGGTATCCACCTGTTCAGCATTTACACCTAGGGCTGCAACGTTATTGAAGCCCTGACAGATGGTCTGTGCCATGTCGATGCCGTTGATAACGCCGTCTGTCACGTTGACGTTGGCAGTACCGGTCATGGTGTTGACGATATCGTAGACCGAACGACCACGCACGGTGACGTCCGATTTGGCATTCAGGCTACCGGTAATAACGGCTTCGCCTGCTAGGTCTTTCAGCATCTCGCCAATCTGAATGCCGGTGATGTTTTTCTTACCGTTGATCAGCAGAGGGCTCTTACGCGCGTCTATCGTTGCTGAGTTACGGATCTTACCGCCATATAGATCAGCATTGATCTTGCTTGCTTTCACCAGGCCGCCATGAGCGCTGGTGACCAGCTGCAGGTTGCTGACCTTAATGCCATTGATCTGCAGTTTTTGCAGTCCAATATCCGCATCAAGATTTAGTGCTTTCAATGGCTCGACCGGGATTACCGGCTCTTTGGAGTAGCGTTCTTTTTTGCCACCACTGCTGCCAGACGCTGCAGTGCTTTGTGATGACTCTTTCGCGGCAGCTTTTTTCTGCTGTGGTGGCAGGTAGCGGTCTGCATTCAGATCATCACCTTTCAGCGCCAGCTTGATCGCGCCATTTGTCAGGGCGTAGCTGAGTTGGCCGTTGAAGGTGGTGTCGTCAAGCTTCAGGCTAAGGTCGTTCAATGCCAGTGTATTGGCAGGACCTGCCAGTTTGGCCGACAGGCTGATCTTCTTCAGTACTTCCGGATCTGTCGTTTTAACTGCAGGCTGTCCCATCTCTGCTAGCAATTTATTCAGATCAAAAGGTGCGATTTTCAGGTCACCGCTAAACTCCGGGGCTGCGAAGTTATTCACAACGAGATTACCCTGAGTCGACAGGTTAGCAATCACCAACGTCAGGTTCTTCAGGCTGACATTCTGCTTCTGCAGATCAGTAGCGACATCACTCTTCAGTTCCAATGCCAGTTTCTGATTAGGCACAGCAGGGCCCGCCAGATTCAGCTGAGTATTCAGACCTTTTAGCTGATACTGCTGGTTTTCGAGATCGAGCAAGGCTTCGGCTGCCAGCTTAGTGACCACTGTTAGCTGAGTCTTTCCGCCGCTCTGCTGTTCAGCGTTAAAGCTCATGTCGATTGGGAAGAATGCACCAGTCACAACCTGACCAGAGTTCAGATTGAAATCTTTCAGTGTCACCTTAGTGCCGCTGACAGCATCATCAAAGCTGACGTTACCATTGGTGATAGCGATACTTTCAATGTCCAGCGCGATTGCTGCGCCACCGCTGGCTTCACCGGCATTGGCTGGCGTGCTTTCTGTTTGTTGTGCTGGAGCGGACTCAGTCTTGCCTGCCGGCGCCGTCCAGTTATTGCCTTCCGCATTCTGGCTCAGATTCAGTGTCAGTCCATCGACAACCACGCTGCTCATCTTCACTTCACCGGAGAGCAGTGGTGCGATCTGGACCGATACCTTGGCCTGATTCAGGGATGCCAGCTCAGGCTGACCTGGATAGCGTGCTGTGATCTGATTGATTTCGATGCCGAGCCACGGGAACAGTGACCAATCCATATTGCCGCCGACCTGTAGTTCTATGCCGGCCTTCTCTTTGGCAACTTTCTCAATCTCAGCTTTATAGTCGTTCGGATCGATAAACAGGCCGAGTATCACTCCGCCTGCGACCAGAACTACAACAACCAGGGCGACCAGCCCCAGTAGTACCTTCAGCACGCCTTTCATGGCATTCTCCTTCGCCTTTCGACAGTGGCAGAACCCGCATAGTCCTTGGGAATAGAAGGGCTATTGCAGTTCTAAAATTGATTGCTGGATTATCTCAGTTTAGAGCTAATTTTCCATCCCGAAGGTGGGATATTGAGGATTTTATGGCTGTCAGAACATATGTATTGCTTCTGGCTGCTCGCAGGCGCAAAAGCTTACCTGTAAAGCCTTAAGCGACGATGAATTTTTGTTTTCTTTTCACACCGACTAACGGTGGCTGCAACAGGGGCGCTGTTGCAGGTATAATCACCGCCCTGAGCCTAACTAGCTGGAGACCTCAATGGCAGAGCGTACCGCCACGGTTACCCGAAACACGCTGGAAACCCAGATTACAGTATCCGTTAATCTTGATGGCACTGGTCAGTTTAAAGCTGATACAGGTGTGCCGTTCCTTGAGCACATGATGCATCAGATCGCCCGCCATGGTCTGATTGATCTGGATATCCATGCCAACGGCGATAATCACATTGATGATCACCATACCGTTGAAGACACCGGTATTACGCTGGGGCAGGCCTTCAAAGAGGCTGTCGGCGATAAAAAAGGGATTATGCGTTATGGCCATGCTTACTGTCCGCTGGATGAAGCCCTGAGCCGTGTTGTGATCGACTTCTCTGGTCGTCCAAGCCTGCATATGGATGTTGAGTTTACCCGTGCCAATATCGGCAAAATGGATACCCAGCTGTTCTGGGAGTTCTTCTATGGTTTTGTAAACCACGCGGGTGTAACGCTGCATATCGATAACCTGAAGGGCTTTAATGCTCACCATCAGGCTGAAACTATCTTTAAAGCATTCGGCAAGGCGCTGCGTAACGCGCTGGAGATCGATGCCCGCGCTGCTGATGCGATGCCATCCACTAAGGGGTGCCTGTAATGTCCAGCGTAGCGGTAATCGACTATGGCATGGGCAATCTGCACTCTGTCGCTAAAGCGTTGGAACATGTCGCGCCAGGTATTGAAGTACGGGTCACAGATGATCCCGAACTGGTGGCTTCTGCAGATCGCGTGATTTTGCCTGGCGTTGGTGCTATCCGTGATTGTATGGCTGAGATCCGCAATCACGGCGTTGATCAGGAAGTGGCTGATGCTATCGCATCCGGTAAACCTTTCCTGGGCATCTGCGTGGGTATGCAGGCATTGCTGCAAAGCTCCGAAGAAAACGGTGGTGTAGATTGCCTGGGCCACTTTGATGGTGCGGTTAAGTTCTTCGGTGAAGAACTGACCGATGCTGCTGGTGAAAAACTCAAAGTGCCGCATATGGGCTGGAACATTGTCGATCAGCAGATCGACCACCCGCTCTGGGCGGGCATTGACGACGGTAGCCGTTTCTATTTTGTCCACAGCTATTATGTCGCAGCGCAGAACCGCGCAGAAGTAGCCGCAACTTGCCAGTATGGGGTTAACTGTGATGTTGCCCTGCACCGCGATAACGTTTTCGCAGTTCAGTTCCACCCTGAGAAAAGTCACACTGCAGGCCTGCAGTTGTTGAAGAACTTTCTCAACTGGGATGGCAAGTACTGATAGGTATTAATCGGCCTGCCAGTTTTGTTGGCAGGCTTTGTTCCCGCAACTCAGGCGGGCTCAAGTAAAGAGATAATTCTGGATCGCTAAAATGCTCATTATTCCTGCAATTGATCTGAAAGATGGTAAGTGTGTTCGTTTGCGTCAGGGTCGGATGGATGACTCCACCGTGTTCTCTGATGATCCGGTTGATATGGCCAGCAAATGGGTCGATGCCGGCTGCCGCCGACTGCATCTGGTTGACCTGAACGGCGCCTTTGCAGGTGAACCGGTAAACGGCGAGATCGTTAAAGCGATTGCTGAGAAATACCCGAACCTGCCAATCCAGATTGGTGGTGGTATTCGTAGCCCGGAGATTATCGAAGCTTATCTGCAGGCAGGCGTTAATTACGTCATCATCGGTACAAAAGCAGTTAAAGAGCCTGAGTTTGTTACCGAAATGTGCAAGCAGTTTAAAGGCAATATCATTGTTGGTCTGGATGCTCAGGATGGCTATGTGGCGATCGATGGCTGGGCTGAAGTCACTGATGTTAAAGCGGTTGATCTGGCACGCCAGTTCCGTAACGACGGTGTTGAGTCTATCGTTTATACCGATATCAGCCGTGACGGCATGATGCAGGGTGTTAACGTCGAAGCGACTGTTGATCTTGCCCAGCAGGCGGGTATTCCGGTGATTGCATCTGGTGGTGTAACTAACATCGACGATATCCATGCACTGGGTGCTGTCGCTGATAAAGGTATTCTGGGTGCTATTACTGGCCGTGCGATTTATGAAGGTACGCTGGACGTAGCTGAAGCTCAGACACTGGCTGATCAGCTGGCGAAGTAAGAGGGTACAGACGATGGCGCTCGCTAAACGCATTATCCCTTGTCTGGATGTTGAGAACGGCCGTGTTGTGAAAGGCGTTCAGTTCGTTGATATCCGCGATGCCGGTGATCCGGTTGAAGTGGCAAAACGCTACGATGAACAGGGTGCGGATGAGATCACTTTCCTTGATATCACCGCCAGCCATGAAGGCCGCGATACCATGGTTGAGACTGTTGAACGTATGGCTTCTCAAGTCTTTATCCCCCTGACTGTAGGTGGCGGTATTCGTACCTGTGAAGATATCCGTACCATGCTGAATGCGGGTGCAGATAAAGTGTCGATCAACACCGCTGCGGTATTTAACCCTGAATTCGTGCGCGAAGCGGCTGAACGGTTTGGCTCCCAGTGCATCGTTGTGGCCATTGATGCTAAGAAGGTCTCCGCTGAAGGTGAAGAAGATCGTTGGGAGATCTTTACCCATGGTGGTCGTAAGCCGACTGGCCTTGATGCGGTTGAATGGGCGAAGAAGATGGTCGAGCTCGGTGCTGGCGAGATCCTGCTGACCTCAATGGATCAGGATGGCGTTAAAAACGGCTATGACTTGGGTGTTACCCGCGCGATCTCTGAAGCGGTCAATGTACCTATCATTGCTTCTGGTGGTGCAGGTAATCTGGATCACCTGGTGGAAGGGGTCACTAAAGGTAAGGCTGATGCAGTGCTGGCGGCTTCTATCTTCCACTTCAATGAATACTCGATCCCTGAAGCTAAGCGTTATATGGCGATGAAGGGTGTTGAGGTGCGGTTGTAAGTTTTACAGCCTCGCAGATTGATAATAGAGGCTCCTGATGGAGCCTTTTTTGTCTCCGGAAAAACCCAACTAGATGCGGCAGTACCTGCCGTTTTTTCGTTCATATTTCCTAACAGAGGGGGACGAATGACGAGCGATAGCATGCAATCTGTAGATGGTATCGCCTGATCTGGTTGCCTAGCGCACCACGCCGTAGAATTTCTGCACTTTTAACAGTTCATCCCTCAGGGCTTCCAGTTCCTGATGGCGACCGTTTAAACGCAAATGAAACAATGTCAGGGCGTAGCCAAACAGAATCAAGCCGCCAACCTGATAGTTGAAGGCTTCGTGGTTCAGTAGTAATGCCCCGAGAATAATGAGAATAAACGGCTTCATTTCGTAGGCCCAGTCAGGCCAAAAATACGATGAGACTTTCATATGTTGCTTCCGTGCTTAGTGAATCCTTAAATCCAGTCAGGTCGAGCGTTCTTTGCTCTCGTAATGGTGTTTCAGTTTTTCTAGTCGCCGATTAACTTTTTCCAGCTCTTTTCTGCGATGGCTGAGCCTTACCTTGGCGATAAACAGCCCGGCGACTATGAGTAGGGCGCCCGCAAAATGCACCACACTTTCAGAAGAGAAAAAACAAAATACGCCGGCCACCATAATCAGAAACGGCTTGCCTTCGTAGTACCATTGCGGTTTTGAGTATGTAGAGCGATCCATTGCAAAGCTCCCTGAAGAGGTTTCGCAGAGTGTTCGCTATAAATTGTAGTAGAACAGCAACGAAATGAAATTATGAGTTTAGTCGTACAACTTTTGTGGGTATTAGGCGCTGCTGGCTGAGCAGCAGCGCGAAAGTGGTCAGGCCATTTCGATAACTTTGTCGACCAGCAGGTTAATTCCGCTTGCGGCTTCGGAGATCGAGCCTGCCAGCATATAGGCTGGAGTGGTTACCAGTTTATTCTCTTCATCAATCACAATATCGCTGACCGGGCAGTCCTGATGGCGGCCGCCCATGGTATCAATCGCCGCGGCAGTATCAACATCGATACCGATAGTGCACCTAACACCTTCACCAAAAAGTTTTGGCGCCATGGCAGGTGCGATGCAGATCAGTCCGACAGGTTTACCTGCCTGATGTATAGCGCGGCTGAAATTGGCTACATCTGCATTCACTTCGCAGCGAATACCGTTAACCGCGAAATCGGACAGGTTTTTTGCCGCACCGAAGCCGCCGGGAATAATTAATGCGTCGAACTCGGATGCATCCGCGTCCGCCAGATCTTTAACATTGCCCCGTGCCAGTCGAGCTGCTTCTGTTAAAACGTTGCGGCTTTCGCCCTCTGAGACAGATCCATCCAGATGGTTGATCACATGCAGTTGTTCGATATTAGGGGCGAAACACTGATAGTTTGCCTCGTTCTGCTCCAGGCGCAGGAGGGTCAGTACCGATTCATATATCTCGGCGCCGTCGAAGACCCCGCAACCAGACAAAATAACAGCAACTTTTTTCATCCACATAGCTCCATGACATGAACAAACAGCGGATTTCAGCATCCTAAATACTCAGCTGGCTGATATCCGTCATACCCTTTATAGCAGGGTTTAGGATAACATTTAGCGTTAAATAAACCGTTTTATAAACTGATGTCAGTCAAATGGATTTTCTGTTGTCGCCAGCTGTCACATTTCTGTCATCATTTTTTAGTCAAATTTGCGCCAGATAAAAGGAACCAGAGCTGTGGCCTTTAACGATAGTCAGCGTTTTTTCCCTGAAACCCGCCTGCGCCGCATGCGTGCGGATGATTTTTCCCGCCGCCTGATGCGTGAGAATGTCCTGACCCCAAGTGATCTGATCTACCCGATGTTTGTGATCGAAGGGCAGGGAGAAACCGAACAGGTTGCTTCTATGCCGGGTATTGAGCGGGTCAGTATTGATCTGTTGGTGAAAGAAGCGAAAGAGCTGGTGGCGTTGGGAATCCCTGCGGTTGCACTGTTCCCGGTAACGCCTGCGTCAGCTAAGTCTGAGTTGGCCGAAGAGTCCTATAACCCTGATGGTTTGGCGCAGCGTGCTGTTAAAGCACTGAAAGATGCCTGCCCGGAGCTGGGTGTCATCACTGATGTAGCACTGGATCCATTCACGACACATGGTCAGGACGGGATTATCGACGATAGCGGTTATGTGTTGAATGACCGCACTGTTGAAGTCTTATTGCAGCAGGCGCTGTCTCATGCAGAAGCGGGTGCCGACGTGGTTGCGCCGAGTGACATGATGGACGGTCGTATCGGCGGCATTCGAGATGTATTGGAAGAGCACGGTTTTGTGAATACCCGCATCATGGCTTACTCCGCTAAGTATGCCAGTGCTTATTATGGCCCGTTCCGCGATGCAGTAGGGTCGGCGGGTAATTTGGGTAAAGGTAATAAATTTAACTATCAGCAGGATCCGGCGAACAGTAATGAAGCCATGCACGAAGTGGCCCTCGATATCGCTGAAGGTGCCGACATGGTGATGGTGAAGCCGGGTATGCCATACCTGGATGTTGTGCGTCGCGTTAAAGATGAATTTCAGGTACCGACTTTCGCTTATCAGGTCAGTGGTGAATATGCGATGCACATGGCTGCATTCCAGAATGGTTGGCTCGATAAAGACAGCGTGATGCTGGAATCTCTGATGGCGTTCAAACGTGCGGGAGCCGACGGTGTTTTGACTTACTTTGCCAAAGATGCGGCGAAGTTACTGAATAAATAGTACTGCACCTTCCTGATATGCCGGTGCAGCACCAACGAGGAAAAAACATGGATGATCAGGTCCTGGAGCAGACCCATGAAGCGGCTGCTGCACTGGTAGAAAGTCGAGAGCTACTCTCAACCACCGAACCGGTCGAAGAACCGCCGGTCGATCTTCGCGCCCCTGAGCTATATATCAACCGGGAGCTGAGTCACCTGCAGTTCAACGTGCGGGTGCTGGAGCAGGCGCTTGATCCGCGTCATCCATTGCTTGAGCGCTTGATGTTCCTGCTGATCTTCTCCAGCAACCTGGACGAGTTCTTTGAGATCAGAGTTGCCGAGCAACTGCGACAGCTGAAATTTGGTCGTGAAACTGTTGGGCCAGATGCGATGCATCCGGAAAAGGTGCTCGAAAAGGTTTACGAGATTTGCTCACTAAATGTTGAGCGTCAGTACAAGATTCTCAACGAGACTATGTTCCCAGCACTGGAACAGGCGGGTATTAGCTTTATCCGCCGAGCCAACTGGACCGATGAACAGAAAAACTGGATCAAGGAATATTTTGAAGCCAATGTGCTGCCGGTTATCAGTCCAATCGGTCTGGATCTGTCACACCCATTCCCGAAACTGGTCAATAAAAGTCTTAACTTTATTGTCGAGCTGGAAGGTAAAGATGCTTTCGGACGTGAAAGCGGTCTGGCAATTATACCTGCTCCGCGTTCACTGCCGCGCCTGATCCGTCTGCCTGATGAGCTTTGCGAAGAAGGTGACAATCTGATCTTCCTGTCATCAATCATTCACGAATTTGCAGCTGAACTTTTCCCCGGTATGACGGTAGAAGGTTGCTATCAGTTCCGTATAACCCGAAACGCTGACCTTGTGGTGGACTATGACGAGGTTGAGGATCTGGCGCGTACGCTAAAAGGTGAGCTGCACTCCCGTAAATACGGTGATGCTGTACGACTGGAAGTGGATCAGCGGACTCCAGAGAAGTTTATTGAGTTCCTGCAGAAAGAGTACAGCCTGGATGACACTCAGGTGTATCGTGTTGATGGTCCGGTGAACCTGACCCGTTTAATGGCGGTGCGGGATCTGGTTAAACATGCCGAACTGCGTTGGGAACCGTTTTCACCGGGTATTCCGAGTAAACTGAAAGACACCAAAAATATCTTTGATGCCCTGAAGAAAGGGGATCAACTGCTGCACCACCCGTTCCAGTCATTTATTCCTGTTGTGGATCTGTTGCGTCAGGCGGCTCAGGATTCGCAGGTGGTAGCGATCAAACAGACGCTTTATCGGACAGGTTCAAAGTCCGATATTGTTAAGGCTCTGGTTGAAGCGGCCAGGAATGGTAAAGAGGTCACTGTCGTTATCGAGCTGCGGGCCCGATTTGATGAGGAGTCCAACCTGCACCTTGCCAGTTTGCTGCAGGAAGCAGGTTGCCTGGTTGTCTATGGAGTTGTTGGCTATAAATGTCATGCCAAAGCGATGCTGGTGGTCAGGAAGGAAGCTGGCAAGCTGGTCCGTTACACCCATCTGGGCACAGGTAACTATCACTCAGGTACTGCACGCCTCTACTCTGACTATAGTTATATGACAGCTGATCAGGATGTCGGTGAAGATACCCACAAGGTTTTCCAGCAGCTGACAGGCATGGGTAAGATCCAGCGTCTGAAAAAACTGTTCAACGCTCCATTTACCCTGCATGCCAAGATGCTGGAGCTGGTCAATAATGAAGCCAAACTGGCGAAGGCAGGCAAACCCGGCCATATCATCGTTAAGGTAAACGGCCTCACTGAGCCGAAAATGATCCGGGCGTTGTACGCAGCCTCGCAGGCTGGGGTGAAGATCGATCTGATTATCCGCGGGATGTGTCGCCTGAGACCTGGATTACCGGGTATTTCCGATAATATTCAGGTGCGCTCAGTGATTGGCCGTTTCCTGGAGCATACTCGCGTTTATTACTTCGGTAACAACGGTGATCCGCAAGTTCTTTGTGCCAGCGCTGACTGGATGGAAAGAAACATGCTGAATAGGGTGGAAACAGGTTTCCAGTTATTCGGTAAGCCAGCGAACCGTTTGAAGCGGGAGCTGGACTATTACCTACAGGATAACTGCTTTTCATGGCAGTTACAGAGTGATGGCAGCTACATTCTCAACCAGCCTGAAGAGGGTGATGAGGCCTTCAGTGCTCAGGAGAAGTTACTTCAGGAATTTGCCAGCTAAGTTTTAATCAGGGGACAGATCTGTTGATCGTCCCCGACTGTTTATGGCCATATAACTGTCACGATCCTGTAAAGGGTTGCGGACGATCTTTCACTCATTGCTTCGTCGATGCAACATAATTGCGTTTTGTTCCGAAATAAGGACAATAGGCTCCTTTCCTACGACTAATTGCCAAATAGGAAATTAGTTGAAGACAAACAGGTGAATGTAATGGTCAGGCGCAGTGCCCGGTTCTCCGGTTCTCGCTTTGGCTTTCTGTATGGCGGATAGTTCAGCTATCGGCTGTTTTACTGGCGATAACGGATTCTGCACGATGTCCAATGCAAAAGTAGCCCTGGAACTGCGCGACTTGCACAAGTCATACGGCAGTCTTGAAGTCCTTAAAGGTATCTCTTTCCAAGCCCATGAAGGCGACGTTATTTCGATACTGGGCTCCAGTGGCTCCGGCAAAAGTACAATGTTGCGTTGTATTAACCTGCTGGAACGCCCGAAAAGTGGGCAAATCCTGATTGGAAATGAAGAGCTTGCTCTGAAACCCGGCAAAGATGGCGCACTGGACGCAGCCAACCGTAAGCAGCTGGAACAGATGCGTTCCCGAATCGGTTTTGTCTTTCAGAACTTCAACCTTTGGCCTCACAAAACCATTCTGCAAAATATCATCGAAGCTCCGACTCAGGTGCTGGGACAGTCAAAAGAACAAGCGGTTGCCCGAGCACAGGAACTACTGAAAAAAGTCGGTCTTTTTGATAAGCAGAACGCTTATCCGGGTAACCTGTCAGGTGGTCAGCAGCAGCGTATTGCAATTGCGCGTGCTCTGGCGATGGATCCTGAAGTCTTGTTATTCGATGAGCCAACTTCAGCGCTTGACCCTGAGCTGGTTAACGAAGTTCTCGCGGTAATGCGTGAACTGGCTGAAGAGGGGCGCACTATGTTGATCGTAACCCACGAGATGCGTTTCGCACGTGACGTCTCCAGTCAGGTGATGTTCCTGCATCAGGGACGTATCGAAGAGATGGGTTCTCCTCAGCAGGTGTTTGAGAATCCGCAGTCTCAGCGTGTCCGCGACTTTATGTCCAGCCACGCCTGATTGCGCAAAAATAACTCTGGAAACAACAACAAGAGATGAACATCATGAGTATGCGTAAAATTGTTGCGACCGTATCTTTGGTTGCTGGTGCACTTTTCACCGCTCAGGGCGCTGTAGCTGGCGACAAGATCCGTATTGCTACGGAAGGTGCTTACGCGCCATTTAACACTGTTGACGCAAGCGGCCAGCTGGCTGGTTTTGACGTTGATATCGCTAAGGCACTTTGTGCTGAGATGAAAGCGGACTGCGAAATCGTTGCTCAGGAATGGACTGGTATGATCCCAGCCCTGAAACAGCGTAAATTTGATGCGATCATCGCGTCTATGTCTATTACTGAAGAGCGTCTGCGTGCAGTCGACTTCACTAACCCATACTACTCTAACGTACTGGCTTTCCTGGCTGCTAAAGGCACCGACCTGGATACTTCTAAAGAAGGTCTGGACGGTCTGGTAATCGGCGCGCAGAAAGCAACTATCGCGGGTCAGTACCTGGAAGACAACTACGGCGACATCGCTACTGTTAAGCTGTATGACACTCAGGACAAAGCGTACCTGGACCTGGCTGCAGGCCGTCTGGACGCAATGCTGTCTGACAAATTCCCAGCGTACGACTGGATGAGCGCTCAGGAAGCTGGCAAAGGCTTCGAATTCAAGGGTCAGGATATCGACATCGACGATAAGATCGGTATTGCTATCCGTAAGGGCGACAAGCTGAAAGAGAAGTTCAACACTGCTCTGAAGGCGATCGTTGATAACGGTACTTACCAGAAGATCAACGCTCAGTACTTCCCATTCTCCATCCTATAATTAACTGAGTCTTTGGTAGCCGAACGCTCTATCGGCTGCCTTAGACCGGTTATGGGATTCCGTTCAGCGGCCGGGCATCTAATCCGTTTGCCGGGTCGCTGACAGATCATTACTCCAATTATAACTACAGGTATTGCTGTCCGATGGATCTTCAGGGCTATGGCCATCTATTAGTTGATGGCACGTGGGTTACCATACAGCTTGCACTGGTCAGTCTGGTAGTTGGACTGATTATTGGCTTGCTGGGTGCAGCTGCAAAATTATCCGATTTCAAACCGGCCCGCTGGCTGGCGACGGCATACACTACGCTGATTCGTGGTATCCCGGAGCTACTGCTTGTACTGGGTATCTATTACGGCGGAACAGAGTTGCTGATGAGCATCGCCTCACTGTTCGGCTATGACGAATATATTGAGATTAACGCCTTTGCTGCCGGTGTTGCAGCGCTGGCAATTGCCTTTGGCGCATATGCCACCGAAGTATTCCGTGCGGCGATGGTTGAGTTGCCGAAAGGGCAGTGGGAATCGGCTTACGCTTTGGGGATGAGCCGCCCGAAAACCTTTATCCGGATTATCTTGCCGCAGGTATGGCGACTGGCGCTGCCTGGGTTAGGAAATCTGTTCCAGGTATTGCTGAAGGATACTGCATTGGTATCCGTGGTTGGCCTGGAAGATCTGGTACGTCAGGCAAATATGGCGACCGGTTCAACTCAGGAGCCATTTACCTTCTTCATGGTTGCTGCACTGATTTATTTGGGGCTGACATTCCTGTCCACGCTGGCGACCGGCTGGATGGAACGTGCATCCAATCCGTCTTCTAAGGGGGTACGAGTATGAGCTGGGACTGGTTAGCTGACTATTACCCTCGTCTGCTGGACGGTGCACTGGTAACACTGGAACTGATCTTCCTGTCAGGACTTATCGGTATGATTCTGGCGGTGCCACTGGCCTTGATGCGCACCTCTGAATCTGCATTTGTCAGAGCCTTGCCTTATGGCTATATCTACTTCTTCCGTGGCACGCCGTTGCTGATTCAGATCTTCCTGATTTACTACGGCCTGTCTCAGTTTGAGGCGGTACGTGAGTCATTCCTATGGCCGGTGCTGAAGCAGCCATACTGGTGCGCGATTATCGCATTTTCCCTGAACACTGCGGCTTATAGTGCTGAGTTGATTCGTGGTGCGATTCAGGCGATTCCGAAGGGTGAGCTGGAAGCGGCCCAGGCACTGGGCATGAGCAAACCGATGATGATTCGTCGGATCACACTACCACGAGCGTTCGGTATTGTGCTGCCAGCATACGGCAATGAGCTGATTCTGATGCTGAAGGGCAGTGCGCTGGCGTCGACTATCACCATGATGGATATTACTGGTGCTGCACAGGCGATTATCGCCCGTACTTATACACCAAATGAGGTATTTATCGTTGCTGGTCTGATGTATCTAGCGATCAGTGTCTGCTTTATCGGAATCTTCCGTCTGATCGAGAAGCGTCTGAACCGGTACCAGACTTATAAGGTTGAGATTCCGAAGGATATCGATCCACTGCTGCGGGACGAGCATATCGACGGCGAGTTTAAGAAAACCTGATAAAAAGGCCTCCATTGGAGGCCTTTTTTAATGCCTGGGTGCCGGCGATCAGGACCCAGCCAGCAGTGCCTTATAGCCGTCGCGGAATGACGGGTAGTGAAATTGGTAACCGGTGTTTTTCAGCAGGCTGTTATCGCACTTCTTACTGCCTGCCATTCGGGTGACCTTGATTTCACTAGGTGTTACTTCCAGCTCCTGAGCCAGCCACTGCATCACCTCATGAATCGGGGTAGGTTCATCATCACTGGCCAGATACAGCGGCGCCAGCGGCTGGTCTTCGATTGCCCGTTTCATCAGGTGTGCCAGTACACCTGCGCAGTCATCGCGATGAATCCTGTTGCTGATATAAATGGGATTTTCCGGCGCGCATATGCCTGCTTTAACCTGATTTATCAGGTGGTTACGGCCGGGGCCGTAGATTCCGCTAAAGCGTACCGAGGTTGCCGGAATACCACTTTGTTGCGCCAGCTGCTCAGCTTCCAGCATGATCTGGCCATTAAAGCGTTCCGGGTCTGTTGGGCTCTGTTCGTCGACCGTACTATGGTCGTTTTGATGATAAACGCCGGTGCTAGAAGTGAAGAACAGATGCTTAGGCGGTTGGGGTAATGCCGCCAGTACATTCTGCAAACCATTCACGTAGGCATCGCGATAACCCTGTTCGCCGCGCTCTGCTGGTGTCGCGATGTAGAGCAATAGATCACAGGCTGGTAGGGAGGAGAGTGACGCTGGATCACGCAGATCGCAATGAATCCCTTGGATGCCCTGCGGTAGCTGGTTTATATTACGTCGAAGACCGTATACCTGATGACCTTGCTGGTTCATCAACAGCCCTGCCTGACTGCCGACATCGCCGCAGCCGGCGATCAGAATGCTGGATACTGTCATATGTCCTCCATAGATGATGCGTGATTTTAACAGAGGGATTCGCATGACGCTGACCGAACTTCGCTATATTGTCACGCTGGCTCAGGAACAGCATTTTGGCCGAGCAGCTGAGCGCTGCTATGTTAGCCAGCCAACGTTATCGATCGCAGTAAAAAAACTCGAAGATGAGTTGGGAATCGCACTGTTTGAACGTAGCAAAACCGCTGTTCGCGTTACTCCGCTGGGTGAGAAAGTTGTACACCAGGCGCAAAAGGTATTGGAAGAGACGGATTCCATAAAAAGTATCGCTCAGCAGGGCAAAGATCAGCTCAGCAGCCCGTTGCGGGTTGGTGCTATCTACACCATCGGTCCTTATCTGTTTCCGCATCTGGTCCCGGCAATGCAAAAGCTGGCACCACAGATGCCACTCTATATCGAAGAAAGCTTTACAGAAACGTTGCGCGGGAAGCTGCGTCGTGGTGAATTGGACGCAATCATCATTGCCCTACCATTTAACGAACCTGATGTGCTGACCCGTGCGCTATATGACGAGCCTTTTATGATGTTACTGCCGAAGAATCATCCGCTGACGCAGCAGAAAGGTAAGCTTGAACTGGGACAGTTAGCTGATACTCAGATGTTACTGTTGGGCGAGGGACATTGTTTCCGTGATCAGGTGCTTGAGGCTTGTCCGACCCTGACTCAGGCGATGCAGGAGCAGCATACAGTGACAGAGGGCAGTTCGCTGGAAACTATCCGAATGATGGTGGCTTCAGGGTTGGGGACCAGTGTTATCCCATTTACCGCCACTGGCGGCAGTCTGGATAGCAGTCTTGTTGAAACTCGTGAATTTAAGTCACCGCAGCCGATGAGAACTGTAGCTGTTGCCTGGCGTGCCAGCTTCCCTCGACCTAAGGCCATTGATGCATTGGTTGAAGCGATCAGTCAGTGTCAGGTTACCGGAGATGTTAACGCGGCATGAAGAGTGCTTTGTCTGAAGTACCGGTAACCGAACTGAAAGGAGTTGGCACTGCTCTGGCGCTGAAACTCGAACGTCTGGGCGTGCGTTCAGTGCAGGATCTGGTACTGCACCTGCCGTTGCGTTATCAGGATCGTACCCGGGTTGTGCCTATCGGTAGTATCAGGCCAGGGGATGAGTGTGTCATTGAAGGCGAGGTAAAAGTCGCCGATGTAGTTAATGGTCGCCGCCGCTCTTTGGTCTGCCGGATTCAGGATGGCAGCGGTACTATCAGCCTTCGTTTCTTTCATTTCTCGGCAGCGCAGAAAAATGGCCTGACACCTGGTACCCATATCCGTTGTTTCGGTGAGGCCCGGCCAGGCTATGGTGGACTGGAGATGGTTCACCCAGAGTATCGTAAGGTCGACAGTGATGAGCTGAAGCCGGTGGAAGAGTTTCTGACCCCGGTCTATCCGCTGACCGAAGGGTTACAACAGCCACGTATCCGAGGGCTGGTTCAGGTAGCACTGAAATGGCTTGAGAAAAATCCGATGCCGGAGCTTTTGCCCGAGGAACTCAGTCGTCAGTGGCAGCTTCCGCCGTTGATCGATTCTATACGCTATCTGCATCAACCACCGGTAGATGTAGATCAGCACCTTTTACTTGAAGGTCGTCACCCGATGCAACGGCGTCTGGCTTTTGAAGAGCTGCTGGGCCATAACCTGTCGTTACTGAAATTGCGTGATCTGGCGCGAGAGAAAGGTGCACCAGAGCTGAAAGGAGATGGCTCATTAAGTACGCAGTTCCTTGAGCAGCTCCCCTTTCCTTTAACCGGGGCGCAGCAGAGAGTTTGTCGTGAAGTCGCGCAGGATATGTCTCAGGGGTCACCGATGCTACGGTTGGTTCAGGGCGATGTTGGCTCCGGTAAAACTGTGGTAGCAGCGATGGCGGCACTTCAGGCCGTGGAAAGTGGTTTTCAGGCTGCTGTGATGGCGCCAACGGAGATCCTCGCTGAACAGCATCATATTAACTTCACTCAGTGGTTGGAGCCTCTGGGCATCAAGGTTGCCTGGTTGGCGGGTAAAGTGAAGGGCAAAGCAAGAGAGAAACAGCTGGAACTGATCCGTTCTGGTGAGGCCCGGATCGTAGTGGGGACTCATGCCCTGTTTCAGGAAGAAGTGGTCTTTGCTCATCTGGGGTTGGCTGTGATTGATGAACAGCATCGCTTCGGGGTGCATCAGCGGTTGAGCCTGCGTGAAAAAGGACGCAACGGAAACGAGTCTCCCCACCAACTGATTATGACGGCAACGCCTATCCCTCGTACTCTGACGATGAGTGCTTATGCAGATCTGGACTGTTCTATCATCGATGAACTGCCCCCTGGTCGAACCCCGGTAAATACTGTGGTGATCGCCGACAGTCGTCGGCAGCAGGTGATCGAGAGGGTACGCAGTGCTTGCGCTGAAGGGCGGCAGGTATATTGGGTTTGTACCCTGATAGAAGAGTCTGAAGCATTGCAATGCCAGGCCGCCGAAGTGACTGCGGAACAGTTGAAAGAGACCTTGCCTGAGCTGAAGATCGGTCTAGTGCATGGTCGTATGAAACCAAAAGAAAAAGCCGATGTGATGGCGCTGTTTAAGCAGGGAGAAACCCAGCTCTTAGTTGCCACGACGGTGATTGAGGTGGGTGTGGATGTGCCCAATGCCAGTGTGATGATTATCGAAAACCCTGAACGCCTTGGTCTGGCTCAGTTGCATCAGTTGCGTGGGCGTGTGGGCCGGGGCTCTGTTGCCAGTCATTGTCTGTTGATGTATCAGACCCCTCTGTCTAACCAGGGACGTGAGCGCCTGGCGGTAATGCGGGAAACCACCGACGGATTCAGGATTGCTGAAAAAGACCTGCAACTGAGAGGGCCGGGCGAGGTGTTAGGTACTCGTCAAACAGGGATGATGGAGTTTCGAATTGCAGACCTGCAACGGGATTCAGATCTGCTTACACGGGTAAAACAGGTTGCTGGGCAGTTGCAGCATAACCCGCTGATTTCCCAGCAGATTATCCACCGATGGCTAGGCGATGGTCAGGAGTATGGTCATGTGTGATTTACTGTTTATGTCAAGGTGCGTAGACTTCCCTTCAGAACCTGTAGGTTCAGTAAGATAAACTAAAGATCTGTGGCCTTTACCCCTGCAAGATTGCCTTCCATTGTTGCCAGTCATTGAGTCAGCGAACCATGGCAGTAAGAACATCTACACCGGATGTGGACAGATCTGAAAAGAACAGGAATCCGGATGAATATCCCTGCTGAAAAACTAGCGATAATCGAACAACAACTCGGACGCGAGCCGCGCGGCATTGTGGCTATTGGGCATGAAACGGCAGCGGGCGTCCCTACCGTACTGCAGATGCGTTCGCTGGTTGCAGATCAGCCATTCCCAACACTGTACTGGCTGTGTTCCCGAGACCTGTATCAGGCGTTAGCTGAGATCGAAACCTCCGGCTGGGTCAAAAAAATCGAAGCTGAGATTGCCGAAGATGAAGAGCTTCGGGCTCGCTATCTGCAGAACCATAAAGATTATGTAGCGCTGCGCTGGGAGAAAATGCTGGCGGAAGATAAAGCGCGTATTGAAGAGCTGGGTTTCACTGAGCTGTTTCATAAATATGGGATCGGCGGGATCGCCCAGTGGGACAAAGTACGCTGCCTGCATATGCAGTATGCCCATCACTTGTGTGGCGAAAATGTGATTGGTCAAAGACTGGATAGTGAATTCGGACTTGATCAATTGACGATCAAAGCATAACAATACCCTCCTAATATACATTTTGGATGTTTCTTTAAGTTGCTCCTTGGAGTGAGGACGTCTCTGTTGTTTGGCGCAATCCGGTATCAGACTCTTTATCAGCTTCTGCGCAGTATCCCACGTTGGGGTTGGTTGCTCTTTGGTGGGCTAACCCTGCTACTGATATTGCTGCACAGTGCTCGACTGATGTATCACCTGAGCCAGCATCATCAGGAGCTGATGCACCGGGTCGAGCAGCAATATCTTCATGGTGCTGAAGCGCAGCATAATATCGCTGACAAGCTGTTTACGCGTTACAGCAATGATCCCGCTCTACAGGGACTGATTAAGGAATACAAAGATGCTGACCCGCTGGCGCAGCAGCGTATTCGGGGGGAAATACTGTCTGTATTGCGCCCTCATCAGCTGGAGTTGGCAGAATTGGGTATCCGCCAGTTTCAGTTAATTGATGACCAGGGACATAGTCTTTTGAGGTTATCTGCTCCTGAGCTGCACAGTGATGCGCTCATGCCTGTTCGCGCGCTGGTTACGTCGATGGTGTTACAGCAGAAAGCGCAGCATGGCTTCGAGCAGGGCCGGGTAAAAGCAGGCTTCAGTCATATCTTTCCTGTGGTCGTTGATGGCGAGTTTTTGGCTGGGATTGAGTTTATGTTCTCGCCACGCCATATTTCCGATCAAATCACTGGCTCAGTAGGCGATGGGTTGTTTTATCTGTTGCTGGAGAGTCAGCAGGCCAATGGCATATTGCTGGATTCATTCTTTGACCGGATTCAACCGGTAGAAGGTCTGGCTGGATGGGTGCTTGATCTGTCGAACAGCAGTAGTCAGCCAGCTGTGCTGACTCGCTTTCTGAATGACTTGCCCTTGGCTGTGAAAAGCCGTCTGCAACGTGAAGCAGGTATATATCACCATCCTGAGACAGAAGAGCTGTTAATCAGTCTGCCGATCGCAACGGGTCAACGCCAGCCATCGGCATTAGGTATTCTGGTGATGCGAGAGAGCTTGCATCATCCTGTCATGATCGGTTTTGTAATGGATTTGGCGATCAGCATCTTATTGCTGCTGATTTTTACTTCTCTGGCGGGTTGGTTGCAGCTCAAGCGCCAGCAGCATCAGGGAAAAACGGATGAGCTGGCGTTGGCTTTGCGCTGTGGTGCCTTGGGTGCTTTTGAATATTATCCACAGCGGCGGTTACTGAAAATAGCCAGAGAGGGGCTGGAGTTGCTGCAGCTTGACGCTGTTATGTCTGAGCAGATGAGCTTGGGCGAAGTGCAGCAGCTTATCCATCCAGAAGATCGCCAGCGGCTGACAGAATCGGTGCAGGAGTACCTTCAGCACCGAGCGGATCATCATCGAGTAGAGTTCCGTATTCGTAATAATCATGGCGAGTGGCGCTGGCTAATCAGTACTGGTCAGACAGTCCAGTGGGATTCGCATAATATCCCGCAGCGTTATGCTGGCGTGGTGCGTGATATCACGCCGCAGAAAGAAATACGACTCCAACTGGCACGTAGCGAGCAGAAATATCGTCAGCTGTTTAACTGCAACAAAGCGATCGAGCTGATTATCGATCCGGATAGCAGCTCTATTGTCGATGCGAATGATGCCGCGGTCGCGTTTTATGGCTACGACCACTACCAGTTGTGCAAAATGTCCTTGTCACAACTGACGGTAGGGGATCGACAGTCCCTTAAGGATGATTTCGCTCAGGCATTGGCTAACAAAAGCTATCACTTTACATATACTCACCGGCTAAATGATGGCGAGAATCGTGATGTTGAGGTGTATATCGGTCCGGTCGAACTGGATGGGAAGTTCCACCTGTTCGCGGTGATTCATGATATATCGGACCGGGTGAGGGCCGAGCAGGCATTAAAAGAGAGTGAGCTGAGGTTCTCCGCGCTACTGGGGGCATCGCTGGACGGTATCGTGATGATGAATGACCGGGGCGTTGTTGAATACTGGAACCCTGCTGCGACAGAGATCCTTGGGTATTCGGCTGCAGAAGTTAGTGGCAAGTCTCTGCCGAATCACCTCTTCCCGCAACGTTTAAAACGCCAGTATCTCCGTGTGATGCAACGTGGTCTGGATGCATCCAGCTTGGCAGAGCAGATACTGGAATTGCAGGTATTACACAAGGACGGCAACGCCCTATGGCTTGAACTGGCTGTCTCTCAGTTTGTGTTGGATGGTCATGTCCATATCGTCGGTTCGTTCCGTGATATCACCCGTCGGCGCCAGGAACAGCAGCAACTCAAACTAGCGCACATCGCCTTCGAAAATGCCTCTGAAGGGATCATTATTACCGACACGGAACAACGCATTGTCGATATGAATCAGGCGGTAGAAAGGATTACCGGATACAGCCGTGATGAACTGCTTGGACAGCAGCCGCTGATGTTCCGCTCCAATCTGTATAGTCAGTCCCATATGTCTGAACTTATGCAGCGTATTGACGAGGAAGGGCATTGGCAGGGGGAGATAGAGAACCGCCACAAAAGCGGACAGATCTATTCTGAGTGGCTCAACGTCAGTAGGGTTGCTGATAGTCGTGGCCAGACGCGTAATTATGTTGCTGTATTCTCCGATATCAGCGAGCTGAAAGCCTCCCAGCAGCGGCTGGAGCATATCGCCCATCATGATACCCTCACTTCTTTGCCGAACCGCCGGAAGTTTATGCGCCAGCTGGATGAATATGCTCAGAAGGGTGATCAGGCGCTTTTGTTTATTGATCTTGATGGTTTTAAAGCAGTAAACGACAACTACGGTCATGGTGTTGGCGATGAGCTGCTGGTGGCACTTGCGGGTCGCTTAAGGTCGATGGCGGGTACTGGTGAGATGGCTTTTCGCTTGGGGGGAGATGAGTTTGCGATGATCCTGCGCCGGGACTTGAGTCAGCGTTACCTGTCACGTAAAGCAGAAGAGATTGTGACAGCCCTCGGTGAGCCAGTTAAAGTTCCGTCCGGTCATCTTATACAGGTTGGTGCTTCTGTTGGAATCAGTGTTTCGTCGGGTGAGCATCTGGATGGTGCCATGCTGCTGAAGCGGGCTGATAGCGCTATGTATCAGGCGAAGCAGGCAGGCAAAGGGCGTTACTGCTTTAGTCTGGAGCGGGTTGAAGAGCCTGCCTGAGAAAAAGTTATCGGATGGAGGTCAACTATTGGACTTCCATTAATGACATCGTTATGTCGAATAGTAATAATGTTAGCTCTGCCATTGGCCCATTCAGGATGTAAGGGTATGGAATTTACTCTGGCTAGCAATTTCTTCGTCTGGCACAGGACAGTTCTATGATTAAGAGCTGTCGTCAAAAATTGTCAGACTTTTTTTCCTCTGTCTGGTTTGGCTGGCTACTTACTTTCGCTGCTGTGCTGATCGGAATGTCTTCTGCATCCGCTGCTATTGTATTCTCGGATGATTTTGAGTCCGGCTCTGGTAACTGGAATCGCAGCTATAACCCTGCTGATGGCGAGTGGGGTATTAGTTCCGCAACATCCAACAGCCCATCCCGCTCGATGTTCATCAATGGTGGCGAACAGCGTATTGAACTGGTTTCCGGTATCGATCTGAGCTCCGCTACTGCTGCTACAGTTTCAGTCTGGATTCGCCGCGGGGACGATAATTTCAGTGAAGACCCAGATCGGAATGAGGGGTTGGAACTGCAGTTTCTGAATGATGCCGGTAGTTGGCAAACTGAAGAGACATTCTCGGGTAACGGCCAGAGCGGTCAGATATTCAACCGCAGTTATAATCTGGATAATGATCAGCTACATGGCAGTTTCCGGCTCAGGTTCCGCCAGCAAGCGGGAGACGGTGAGGATTATGACTTCTGGCATGTTGATGATGTCTCTGTCGATGCTGATGTTCAACAATGTCAGTCGGGAGGACTGACGGCCCAGTTCTGGAACTATGCGGTTGCAGATAATGGCGATCAGTTCCCTACCTCCTCTCCGGATCTGACCCGGATCGATACCACCATCGATTATGACTGGGGTGGTTTGTCACCGGATAGCAGTATCGATAATAACCGCTTTGCTGCCCGCTGGAGCGGTACTTTGACTGCGCCTGAGTCAGGTAGCTTTACCTTTGCTACACAATCAGATGATGGAGTCAGGGTGTGGCTCGATAACCAGCTGATTATCGATAATTGGACTCAACATTCAGCGGTATGGAATGAGAGTGGATCGGTCAATCTGGTTTCTGGGCAGCAATACAATATCCGTATGGAGTACTTTGAACACAACGGTCAGGCTGTTGCCCGGCTGCATTGGCGTACTCCATCGGATAATACCCGCAGAGCGATTCCATCCAGCGGTTTTTATAGTTGTGACGTGCAACCGCCAGTTGCTGATTGGCGTTTGGACGAAAACAGCTGGGATGGTAGTGCTGACGAAGTGCTCGATAGTAGCGGTAACAACTATCATGGTTTAGCTAATGTGGCGTTGCCGGTTCCGGGCATTCTTTGTAATGCGGCTGATCTCAGTGCCAATAGCACCAGTGATTACCTCAGCATGGATTCGGCCGCTATGAACGGTTTGGGGGATTTCACCCTGATCGCCTGGGTGAAAACAAATTCCAACCAGGACTCTACTATCATCTCCGCCGCAAGTGCCAGCAGTGATCTGGGAGCGAATGAGGCGACCTGGTATTTCCAGAATAACGATCTGTTTTGGCCCACTATCACCGCATCACCATTTGATAGCTCTACCCGCCAGAGCTCTGGCGCAGGGTTTAACGATAATAACTGGCATCAGTTAGCCTGGACCCGTAATACCAGCAATCGAGAAAGCTGTTTGTACGTCGATGGTTCTCTTCAGAGTTGCTCGACTCATCCAGACAGTAACGACAACGACGTACTCTCTGTGATTACCGGAGGCTTGATTATCGGTCAGGAGCAGGATCGCCTCGGCAGCTCGTTCGATATCAGCCAGGACTGGGAAGGCCTGATCGATGAGATGCTGGTGTTTGACCGCATTCTACCTGTTGCTGAAATTGCTTCTGCCCGCTCCAATATTCTGGCAGGAAGTAACTGGGATGGTTCGCCACGGCAATGTAGCGCTGCTATCGACCGGATAGCCGTGACGACCATTACCAGTGCCAGTGTCTGTACTCCCCAAAGTGTCACTATTGCGGTCTACGGCAGTGATGGCCAGTTAGTCTCCGATTACAGTGGCACTGTATCCCTGACGACCTCAGCTGCAGCAGGCGATTGGTTGGCAGGTAGCGCAGATCAGCCTCAGGGTACTCTGACGAACAATGGTAATGGTTCCGGTAGTTATCAGTTTGTTGCGTCCGATGGTGGTAGTGTTGAGTTGCTGCTGAGCCACAATCGTGCTGACCAGTTAACCATCACCGCTCAGGACAACGCGGAAGGTGTTTCAGGCACCAGTAACGGGGTTAGTTTCAGCGAAAACGTGATTCAGATTAGCGAGCTGGACGCTTTAGATTATGACCTGGTAGCGGGTCGCGATCACCTGTTCCGGGCAACACTGGTACGACAGGATAGTAGTGGTGTCTGTGGCGTTGCGACAGACTACAACTACAACCTGAATCTTGCTGGCTGGCTGCAACGCAGCGGTAATGATCCTTCCGGATCAGCACCGTATCTGATCACAAATGGTAGCAGTGTGACCCAGGTAGCCGCGAATAGTGAAGGGGCCGCGGTGACTGTGCCGATGAACTTCAGTTCGGGTATAGCGGATTTCTATCTGCGTACCAGTGATACCGGACAGTACACCCTGAATCTCAAAGATAGCACCAGTGGTTACATTAAGGATCTGAACGGCAATGATCTGCCAATTTACAGCAGCAGTCAGACATGGACTGTAAGGCCTTTCGGATATCGGATAGTTGCAGCTGGAAACCCGGGGGCTGTAGATCATACAGGCAGTGCATATATAGCGGCTGCTACCGACTTCAATGTAACTGTTGCTGGTGTCGCTTACGATGGTGCTGATGATAGCAATGGTGACGGTCATCCTGATGGCCATGATGACCAGCTACCGGGTAACAATGCTGACCTTAGCAATAACGTTGTGACCACTTCGTTGATAACGACTGTGCCAATCTCCAGCTATCTGTATCAACCATCATCTGGTGAACATCCTGCGATTTCGATGAACATCGGACTGAGCTCTGGACAGGGAACCTCACCGACCCGATTTAATGAAGTGGGCATTATTGGTTTAATCGGTTCAACCAGCGCTCTCTATGGCGTTAACCGGACTGTTTACGGGGCCAGTGGGACGGTTGGTCGCTTCATACCGGCACAGTTTAATCTGACAGTTGATCATGGTGCCCTGTCACAAAGCTGCGGGAGCTTCAGCTATATCGGTGAAATAGATGGATTCGGTGATGGCGTTATTGGTTATCAAAGCCAACCTGCTATCTCTGTGACTGCGGTGAATAGTCTGGGGGCAACGACGCGGAACTACCGTGATAGCTATCAGTTGCTGCAGGCTTCGGATATTCAGATAACTGCGCCAACTGAAGATGCTGTGCAGGATGGTGCTGATAGTGTGACGCGTATGCAAGTTACGGCACGATCAAATGGCAGTGGTCTGCTCAATAGCGGTAGTTTGAATGTGATTGAGCTGTCAGGTACACCTCAGTATGGAGAATTGATCTACCAGCTGGCCGACAGCGATCGCTATCTCTACGAAAAAGATACAAACTCTCAGATCGCTCCCTTTACTGCTAACCTTGAGCTGCCCGTCAGCCGCCTGCAGGATAGCGACGGAGTGACAATCGCATCGGGTAGCTCACTGCCAATTATTCAACCGACAGGCACTGAACTACGTTATGGCAGATGGCTGCTGCAGAATCTTTATGGGCCGGAAGCACCAGCTACTGATAGCCTGGCTATTGCAATGTTGGCTCAGTACTTTGACGGTAGTCAGTTCTTGCTGAACAGCGCAGATAACTGCTCTGCATATGCGGCGACGAGTTTGCAGCTATCCGCTTTTCAGGGTGGCCTTGATGACGGTGAAAGTACTCTGAGTGGTAGTGGTGCATTGGTCTCGGGTGAGCCTTCATCCGCCAGTGCAATGGAGATCAGCCTGCCTGGTGTTGGCAATGGTGGTAGTGCAACTATGACCTATCAGGCACCTCAGTGGCTGGAATTTGACTGGGATGGTGATGATTCACTGGATGATCCGATGGCGACTGTTAATTTCGGTCAGCAGCGAGGGGCGGATCGGGTTATTTTCTGGCGTGAAGTGAATTAGCCTCTTCGGTTATTGGTGGGGAGGGGTAATCATTAGCCATTCCACTGATCGGGAATCGAAACGAATTCAAACGAATGTAGTAACCGTTGGCTAAAGAACAGAACTATTGCCGATGGTAGAGGTAGCTTAGCAAATCGTACTTTAAAGCAGTCAACAGGTGTTTGGATTAGCGCCTGTCAGCTGCTGGTTATGGCTTTTGCAGGAAGTAGATAGCCTGCTGGCGCAGTTACTGCGAGTACCGGATGCGCCAAGTCCTTACTTTTCTCTATATTGTTCTGTTTTCATCACCGCTCCTTGCGGATAGCTGTCTTGATGTTTTCCCTGCTAGGTTTACTGCCCATCACGCTGCATCATCGTCAGTGCCAATCAATCCGAACCTTCTTCCTACGCTGAATTCGGCTTCAGCTTCTTATCGTTTGACCCCATATGATGAATTGGAATTGAACACGGATAATACCTATAGCTCGGGAGCGGTAACTATAGATCGAAAGGCAGAGGTTGAAATAGATGCCGATGATGGAGGCTCTGTTCGTTGGTATGTGCAAGGGAAGCTTGCTATCGGCCCCGAGGCTAAGATCAATCATGATGGTAGTCCTTCAGCCTTAATCTTCTATGTCGATGGACCTGTAAACATCAGTTTCAATGCCAAGGTCAACGCCATTATCTATAGCACGGATGTGGTCATGTCACTCGGTGAAATCAAAGGTGCTATCACTTCTACAAGTAGGATCTGGGCTTTGCCAAATGCGTCCGGGGATTACAGGAGCGATTATATTCGCAACGCTAACTTTGACGGCATGTGTACACAATCCGAAGAAGAAACTTTGTTTTTACCTCATGCTGAATGGCGGTTTGACGAGGAGGGCTGGGAGGGTCTTAAAGACGAAGTTAAAGACAGTGCGGGTCAATATCATGGTCAAGCTTTTGGTAGTGCTCAAACGGATTCTGAAGGTGTTGTCTGTCGTATGGCTGACTTGTCCGCCGAGGGTGTTGATGATTATCTTCGCTTGGATAGTGGTGCGCTGGATGGGGTGACCAGTTTTACAATCTCAGTCTGGGTGAAAATGCCTGTTAGCAAGGTTTCAGTGCTCCTTGATGGTGGAAATCGTTTTCAAAAGGATGAGTTGGTTTTTCCCTTTTATCAGGGAAGATGGATGGAGCCTTGGTTGAAAGGTAAGCGCCGTTACTTCATTGATCTGGGGTATATAGCGGATAATGAGTGGCATCATGTTGTCTGGCGTCGGGAAAATAGCACAAGCTGCCTTTATCTTGATGGTTCGCTACAAGGCTGTGTGGAGAATCTGCCCGCAGGATTACTACATATTGGACCAGGTAGGCTAATTGTTGGGCAGAAGCAGATCTCTTCGGGTCTCGGATTCTTTCCTGATTTTGGCTATCGAGGATTACTCGATGAGCTGCTGGTGTTTGATCAATCCCTATCTGAGAAGCAGATCAAACAGATCTATGCCAACCAAAAAGCGGGCAATAATTTTGATGGCACTCCGAGGGTTTGTACTGGAAATTTAAGGCCGGTGGCTGAATGGCGTTTTGAGGAGAGCCGCTGGACGACGGATGTGGAGCGGCAGATACAGGATCAGTCTGCAAACGGGCTGCATGGTACCTTGCGGCACGGAGGTAATAGCCAGAAAACGGCTCCTGCGATAGAGGGTAATCCAGGTAGTTGTCGTTACGGTGATTTCAGTAATGATTCGCCATTTGGGTGGGGAGCTAAAGGGTACATTGAAATACCGGACGATCCGGTACTGGATCTGGAGAAGTCACTCACCATCACAGCCTGGATCAGACCTGACAAGAAAGGCTCCTACGAAACTTTGATATCAAAAGGGGAAGGGTTTCTCGGAAAGGGTAAATACAGCCTTAGTTTGAATAGCAATCGACAGCTGAGTTGGAGGTGGAGCCCCTCTTCTGGCTTTCCGCGTACGATAACGACCTCTACCGCTTTGTCGTCGGGGAGTTGGTCTCATGTAGCCGTAGTGTTTAAAAGTGGTAATCAGCGACTTTACATTAACGGTGAACAGCAGGCGTTAACCAACGGTAGTAACAGCGGGACCTTTGACGGTGATTTAGTGCCGAATCATGCATCCTTCATTATAGGAGCTGACAAAACCATGGGTTTGTTATCAGCCTTTTCAGGCAGTATTGATGAGGTTCGTGTCTACGATCAGGCTTTGTCTACTGCTGATATTCAGAAGGTGATGGCGGAAACTCACCAGTGTGAAGACATTACTGTTGCCCGGCTGGAGGTGACCGCTGCCAACACAGCCAGTACCTGTACTCCTTTGAATGTCGCTATTACCGCTTACGACAGTGATGATGAAGTGCTGACTGATTATCAAGGTGAACTGACGCTGAACACCAGTTCAGGGCATGGGAACTGGAGTGGCAATCAGTCTGATCCACCAAACGGAACCCTTAATCCGGACCCTGACAACGATGATGATGGGCAATCAACCTATCAGTTTGTGCTGGCGGATCAGGGCAGTGTTAGCCTGCAGTTAAGTAACCCTCACGCCGATCGACTGACTATTGCCGCTATAGATCAGCAAGAGTCGATATCTGTGAGCAGCCCTGCGATTCAGTTCAGTGACAATGCTTTTGTTGTCAGCTCAATCGATAGCCTTGGCCGCGATATTGTTGCCGGGCGTGATCATGCGTTTAATGTTGCATTGCAGAAGCGTGATAGCAACAACGGCAACTGTGGCATTGCTACGGAATATAGTGGAGCACTGACGATACATGGCTGGCTTGAACGCAGTGGCAATGACCCTGGCAGTAGCCTGTCGCCGGTATTAGCGCATAGCGGCAATGGTACTCAGATCTCTGCAAGCAGCTCAGCTTCAGCGGTTCCCACTACAATGACATTCAACTCAGGAGAAGCTCAGTTTCATTGGCAAACCCGCGATGTCGGGCAATACACTCTGCAGCTGGAAGATCGCCTCAGTGGTTTTATAGAAGATGCTCAGGGTAATCCGCTGACGATAAGTAGCAGTAGCGATCAGTGGACCGTCAGGCCTTTTGGTGTTGCAGTGTCTGCTGCGGGTAATCCAGCGGGACAGGATCACAACGGAGCGGTCTATCGTCGCGCAGGAGAGCCCTTTGATGTGACTGTCAGCGGCGTGCTGTACCAAAGCGAGGATGATCAGGACAAGGACGGCTATCCGGACGGGCATAGCGATAGGAATCCGGCCAATAACGCCGATCTAACTGATAATGCAACGGCAGAGTCCTATACCAGGGTGCAGGATATATCCGGCTATCTGGTTGATCCAGCAGGTGGTAACTATCCCGGATTATCAGGTGCAGCGACAGTAACGCCTACTGAACCTGCAAGATACACATTTGGTGAAGTCGGTGTGATAGAGCTGCAGGCTGGCGTTGATGATTATCTAGGTAGCGGCCGACCGGTATTTGGCCGCAGTGGTTTTATTGGGCGTTTTAAAGCCGCGCATTTGGCTGTATCCGTCGAAGAGCATGGTGAGCTGAGCAACGCATGTTCTGGCTTTACTTATATAGGGCAGCAGGACGGTACTGAAGGGGCTATTCGGTATGCTCCGTTAGCCGAACCTGTTCTAAGGATTGAACCTCAGAGCACTGGCGGAGAGTTGCTGAAAAACTATACCGGCCTGTATCGCAAGCTTAACGCTGATGATGTTCAGTTGGATGCTCCATTGGAGGACAATTCCACTCTTGGCGCGGATCAGGCTGCGCCGCTACAGCTCAGTGCGGTTGTCTCGACCGGTTCTTTGACTGAGACAACCAATGATTTAGGTGATGCTGGACCTATGCTCTACCGCCTGAATGTCGATGACCACTTCTCTTACATCAAAGAGCCGAATAGCCGCATAGCGCCCTTTAACAGCGACCTTCGGATCGCAATCAGATCTATCAGTGAACAGACTGAATTAAAACTGCCGGCCAGTGCCTCTGGTACGTTACCGAGTTTAAAGCCAAAGCCGATTGAACTGCGTTATGGTCGGCTGCGGCTGGATAATGTCTATGGTCCGGAAGTTCCCGCGGGTGATCATCTGAAGGTAACAATGATTGCTGAATATCTGACAGCTGAAGGTATGGTGGTGAATCTGACAGACAGTTGTAGCACCTATCTGGCGCAGAATATGACGTTGAGTCACTATCAGCATAATCTGGATAAGGGCGAGATAAGCTTGTCCGGCGGTGGTCACTTCTCCGCTGGTCAGCCACTTGCAGAAGAGCAGATCCGCTTAAGCCTGCCGGGAGAGGGGAATAGCGGCAGTGTCACCCTTGAATACGATGCGCCGGCTTGGTTGGAAGATGACTGGAACGATGATGGCCATTTGCAGGATCCAAAAGCGCAGGCAAGGTTTGGCGTCCGCCGTGGCCATGACCGAGTCGTTCACTGGCTTGAGCTACATTGAGCTATAGAGTTTATCGGGTAACGGGGCTTCTTGATTCCTGTCTGGCAGGATCTAAAGGGTGCATCATACTTAAAGCAGTGCACAGGCATGCGGATTAGCGCCTGTAATATGCTGGCTATGACTTGCGTAGGGAACATGCAGTCTGCTGGTGGAGCAACTGCGGGTACCGGATGCGCCAGATCCTCTACTTCCTTTTTCTACTTTTTAGCTCTTCGGTTGTTCTGGCCGATTATTGTCTGGATGTTTTTCCCACGAATATCTCTGTCAATCACTCTAAATCACTGACACCCATAGCTACAGGCGTTTACCCATATAGCTTGGGGAACAATGCTGAGCTGGAGCTGGAGACCGATGTAACCTACGCCACTGGTGCAGCGGCTTTCGGTAACAACGTTGAGATTGAAGTAGACGACGATAACGGTGGTTCCGTCCGTTGGCACTTCAATGGTGGTCTCAATATCTCTAATTATGCTGAGATTAACGAGGATGGCAGTCCGTCAGCGTTGATTATTTATGTCAACGGTAACGTTAACATCGCCAGTAATGCCAAGATCAACGCCATTATCTATAGCACTGCCAGTGTCACCCTGAATAACAACAGTACTTTTAACGGTGCTATATCCGCCGCTGGTAGTGTTCTCGTTGGCAATAATGTGTCAGTGAATTACAGCGCCAGTTATATCAACAATGCTAACTTCAATGGCATGTGTTCGCCTGGTGGTGGTGCGACAGTGCCGGTTGCCAGAGCTGAATGGCGCTTTGATGAAACGAGTTGGAGCGGTGTTGCCGGGGAGATAGTTGATTCTGTTGGTGGGTACCATGGAACCGCAGCAGGTAATGCTCAAAGCGGCGCGGACGGTGTTGTTTGCCGACAAGCAGATCTGTCGGAAACAGGTATTACAGATTTTCTTAGTCTGGATGGTGATGCACTGAATGGCTTGCAGGACTTCTCGATATCGCTTTGGCTAAAGAGTGCATCCTGGAGTCCTTCTGCGCTCATTTCGGGCGCAAACTCGGGTCAGGCAAATGAGCTGATTCTTTATCTCAATGGTAGCGCAAGAGTTGAGCCATGGATTCGCAACTACCTGTATTCAGCGTTATCAATTCCAACGCTAGCCGATCAGCAGTGGCACCATATGGTCTGGGTGCGCAGCGGTAGCTATAACTGCATCTATGTGGATAAGACCGGTTATGGATGTGTCAGCAATATGCCGACAGTACCGCTCTTTATTGCGGAAAACGGACTTATCATCGGACAGGAGCAGGATTCACTAGCGGGAGGTTTTGATCAGGGCCAGGATTTCAGAGGCCAACTGGATGAGCTGGTACTCTTTGATCAGGCGTTAAGTGCGGCTCAGGTAGAGCTTATCTACAACAATCAGTTGGCAGGTAAGGGATATGATAGCAGTGATCGTAATTGTCCTGTCGCTACAGCCCTTATCGGAGAGTGGAGGTTCGAAGAGAGTAATTGGCAGGCTGATCAGTTAGAGGGTGTACTCGATAGCTCCGGCAACGATCTGCATGGAGTGCTGCGTTTTGTCGGCACCACTGAGAAAAGCTCGCCAGCCATCGATGGTAATCCAGGCAGCTGTCGTTACGGCGATTTCAACGGTAATGATCTGATGGATCTTGATGGCAAAGGCTATATTGAGGTACCCGATAACCCTTTATTAGATATCTCTGATGAGGTGACAGTTACAGCCTGGATTCGCCCCAACAGGTACCCTGCTGCCAATCTTGATTCTATCGTTTCCAAAGATGGTGACTACGAATTTCACCTAAACACCCAAGGACAGCTTTACTGGTACTGGGAACCTGCAAGCGGAGGTAGTAAAACGCTGACCACCTCTGCATCTGTCCCTATCAACAGCTGGAGTCACGTGGCGATCGCTTACCGCAGTGGTGAGCAGCGCATCTATATCAACGGTGTTCAGCAGGGTCTTACCAATGGTAACGATCAGGGTTCTGAAACCGGTAGTCTTAGCGGTAATGACTTCCCACTCTATATTGGCAGTGATCAAAACTACCATCCACTACGTGATTTCTCTGGGGATATTGACGAAGTAAGGGTGTATCGGGGTGCATTGGATGGTTCCGAAATCCAGAATATTATGGCGGAAACTCATCCCTGCGATTTTGGCGATCTGGCACGACTGGAATTGACCGCAGCCAGTACCGGCAGCACCTGCTCTCCGTTTAATCTGTCAGTTACCGCATACGATAGTGACGACTCGGTGCTCACCGACTATGACGGAACTATCAGTTTAAGTACCAGTACCGGACATGGTAACTGGGGTGGGAACAGTGCAGATCTGCCGGCAGGCACCCTAAACCCGAATCCCGACAGCGACGATAATGGCCAGGTAGCTTATCAGTTTGCGGTGGCAGATCAGGGCAGTGTCAGTCTGCAGTTAAGTAACTCTCATGCTGATCAATTGACCATTACGGCGACAGATCAACAAGAATCTATATCTGTAACTAGTCCTGCGATTCAGTTCAGTGACAATGTTCTTGTTGTCAGCTCAATCGATAGTCTCGGCAGCGATATTGTTGCTGGGCGGGATCATTCGTTTAATGTTGCGTTGCAAAAGCGTGATAGCAATAGCGGGAATTGTGGCATTGCTACGGAATATAGTGGGGCACTGACGTTACATGGCTGGCTTGAACGCAGTGGCAATGACCCTGGCAGTAGCTTGTCGCCGGTATTAGCGCATAGCGGCAATGGTACTCAGATCTCTGCAAACAGCTCCGCTTCAGCAGTTACCACTACTATGACCTTCAACTCAGGAGAAGCTCAATTTCATTGGCAAACCAGCGACGTGGGCCAATACACATTGCAGTTGGAAGATCGCCTGAGTGGCTTCATTAAAGATTCTCTGGGTAATTCTGTGACCATTAGTAGCAGCAGTGATCAGTGGACTGTAAGGCCATTCGGAGTGCATGTGTCTGCTGAAGGGAATCCCGCCGGACAGGATCATAATGGTGCTGTTTACCGCCGTGCCGGCGAAGCCTTTAATGTTACGGTTAATGGGGTGCTCTACCAGAATCAGGACGATCAGGATAACGATGGTTATCCTGATGGGCATGGCGACGAAACCTTAGATATCTTCGCGACCAATAACGACAGGGATCCAGCTAATAACGTCGATTTGAGTGATAACAGCACGGCGGTATCCTATAACATCGCTCAGAATCTAGCCGGTTATCTTGTAGACCCGACAGGCGGTCACGATCCTGGGCTTTCTGGTGCTCTGAGCGTCACCCCGGCTGTTGCTGAAAGTTATATATTTAATGATGTAGGGGTGCTTGAGCTGGTTAGCGGGGTGAGTAGCTATTTAGGCAGTGGTCGGTCGGTCTTCGGTCGAAGCGGCTATGTCGGACGCTTTAAGGCGGCAAGCTTTGCGGTATCGGTCGAAGAGCAGGGTGAGCTGAGCAATGCCTGCTCCGGTTTCACTTATGTGGGGCAGCAGAACGGCAGCGAGGGTGCCATAACTTATGCTGCGATGGCTGAACCGGTGTTGAGGATTGAACCTCTGGGGATGACCGGGGAGTTGCTGAGAAATTATACCGGCCAGTATCGCAAGCTAGCGGTTGGTGATGTTGCTTTGAATCCCCCGTTGGCGGATAGCACTGCCCTAGGGTTGGATCAATCTACGGCGATTCAGATCAGCGCTGTAATGTCGGCTGGCTCGTTGAGCGAGACAACCAATGGCTCTGGCTATAGTGGCCCTATGCTTTATCGCCTCAGTTCAGATGACCATTATCAATACATTAAAGAACAGAATAGCCGTGTGGCTGCATTTAACAGTGACCTGAGAATCGATGTTGGTGGAGTGACGGAAAGTGCCGAAGCAACGCTGCCTGCCAGTGCTTCCGGTGCTTTGCCTGCTCTAATACCGCAGGCCATTGAGTTACGTTACGGTCGAATGCGGCTGGATAATGTATACGGACCTGAAGCACCTGACGGTGATCCGCTGATGCTGATGATGGTGACAGAGTATCTCTCTTCTTCCGGTATGTTGGTTAATCAGGCGGATAGTTGCACACCATATCTGGCTGAAAACATGTCGATGAGGGATTATCAGGACAATCTGGAAAGCGGTGAAACAAGTGTTTCCGGTGGGGGGACCCTATCAGCGGGACAGCCAGTTGCAGCTGAGCAGTTATGGTTAAGCCTGCCGGGCGAAGGTAACAGCGGTAGTGTAACCTTAGAATATGATGCCCCAAGCTGGTTGCAGGATGACTGGTCAGGAGATGGTAGCTTGCAAGATCCTGAAGCCTCAGCCCATTTTGGACAGCACCGAGGTAGTGATCGGGTGATATTCTGGCGGGAGATTACGCAATAAAAAAGAGAGCACTAAGGCTCTCTTTTTTGACGGCTACCGTTGGCGGTCGGTATTAGCCAGTCAGGCGCTGATATTTTTCCATCAGCTGTTCTTCAGTCTCGTCGTGATCCGGATCCTTAGGGATACAATCTACCGGACAAACTTCAACACACTGAGGTGTATCGTAGTGGCCTACACACTCAGTACATTTTGCCGGATCGATCTCATAGATCTCATCTCCCGGAGTGATAGCTTCGTTCGGACACTCCGGCTCGCATACATCACAGTTGATGCATTCATCTGTAATAATCAACGCCATAACTGGCTACCTCACTCACTGACAAGTTCTTAATGCCCCAGGTGTTCCTTAAGCGCTTCTGCAACTGATGGGTGGACGAACTTAGTGACGTCACCTTTCAGGGAAGCGATCTCTCGTATCAGGGTAGAAGAGATAAAGGACAGATGCTCAGCCGGGGTCAAAAATAGGCTCTCGGCCTCAGGAGCCAACTGGCGGTTCATGTTGGCAAGCTGGAATTCATACTCGAAGTCTGAAACAGCTCTGAGACCACGTAAAATAACGTTAGCTTTCTGCTCACGCACAAGGTCTGCAAGCAAACCATTGAAGCCGATAACTTCAACATTACCGAGCTCCGCTAATACTTCCTGTGCTAGTCGGACTCGACAGTCCAGTGGCAGCATGGGCTTTTTCTTCGGGCTCTCTGCTACTGCTAGAATCACCCGGTCAAACATTCGCGCTGCTCGACGCACGATATCATAATGACCGTTGGTGATCGGATCGAAAGTCCCGGGATAAACGACTATGTTCATATCCGGTATACTGGCGTTGTGGTTTACTTGAAAATTCAGCTTGGCTTGCAGTGTAGTTGCAGCTGCTCAGGCTGCCTGCCGCTTTTGCCGACTATCTTGCAAGTGCGAAATCTTAGCGGAATCAACTGCTATGCACAAATACATTAATGGAATGATTTGATCTGCATCGGTTATAAAAATCATTGTTTATATTCTTTAGTGGTATAAAGATTGTGGTTATTCGAATTCGCCATTTCCAGATACTTTCTCTCTTTTTAAGCTTGCTGTTGTTACTTTCCGGTTGCGAAACTCTGCAGCAGATTGATAAAGGGCTCTATCAGGTATCCGAAGCGGTTAGTGAAACAGATCGCGTGACTGGCCAGCGTAGCCTGAGCACTGCTGACCGGGCTGCCCAGATCCGGAAAGGTAACGCTTATGTTCAGCAGCTGTTGCAGCAAGAAACCGCAAAAGGACGGCAGCTGAATGAGCGTCTGGATGCCAGACAGTACCAACGGTTGGTGACAATCTTTGATCGGGTTCAACGGGTCAGCCATCTGGCGCGTGAACGCTGGCAGCCAATCTTGATAGATCGGGATAGCTTCAACGCCTTTACCACGGGTGGGACCTATATAGTGGTACATCTGGGACTGATGAATCAGCTTAAGAGTGATGATGAAGTAGCTGCTGTGGTTGGCCATGAGATTGCCCACACAGTTGCCAACCATGTGTTCGAGCGACAAACACATCAGATGTTCAGTACGCTGGCTGGTTCATCTTCGGCCCGCCGAAGTGGCTATCAGGCGGCATTTACTCATGAGAATGAAAGGGAAGCCGACCGTATCGGCATCCTGTATGCCGCACTGGCGGGTTTTGATCCTTATGCGGCTGCCCGTATCTGGCAACGGCAATATCAGGCTGAGGGCAATGCACGTGCTTTGTTCTTCCATGATCACCCGGTGAATGCCGAGCGAGCAGCAGAAAATCGCCGGGTAGCGGATAAGGTGAAGCCATACTACCGCAAAGGAGTGGAGCACCCACAGGCAGCATCGTTACTACATAACAACGTACTTTGGCAGCGCCAGAGCTCGGCTAAGGCTGCCGGTGAAGGCGGTGGTGTCGAAGCATTATTAGGAACAGTACTGACCGGTGTGGTACAGCATCAGCAGGCAAAGCAGGAGGAATATCGTCAGGCTAGCCAGATCCGTTTTGTCAGAGCGGTATCGCAAGTGATGTCTGTGGAAGGTAGCCGGGTGCTGGACAGTCGACGTTGGATAACCAATTGGCGTTATCGCGGCAATGTCAGTTTGAAAAACGTCATCATGGGGGCAATCTTTACGGATAGGAGCGGGAAAAAGTATCGGCTGATCGCCCATGTTAAAGGTGTGATCCGGCCTGGAGCTCGCTTTAGCACAGAGTTCAAAAGTACTCAGCTAAGTGTCGAGCAATTACGCCGAATGAAGCTAAATTACTACGTCGATGATGCCACGCGCTATTAAATTAGCAGCTTGTACCACGTTAGAAACCTATTTGAACTTTTTATGACAATTGCCATTCCCCCCTTGAACAGGTAGCCGGGGAAACAGTTAAATTCGCGTCTGTTTTTGGTAGACCTCGTTTGACGGGATTATGCATGGCCAGACGTAGCAAAGAAGAAGCGGAGCAGACCCGGCAGGCATTGTTGTCGACCGCTCTGGCTGAATTTAGTGATAAGGGAATTGGCCAGATTAGTCTGAAGCAACTTTCTGTTGAAGCCGGTATGACCCACGGCGCACTTTATTGGCATTTTCGCAATCGGCAGGATCTGCTGGAAACGCTCTATCATGAGCACCTGTTTCCCTTTGATCTGCACTATTTAGAGCAACGTCAGGCCGCCCGGCAGGATGCGCTGGGCGCTTTGCAGGGATTGTTGGCTGATGTGCTTAAGGATGTAGAGCGCAAAGATGAATACCGGCACTATTATAAGGTGTTCTTTTACCACCCCGAACAGCAGCCAGAGCTACTTCCGTTGTTGCCTCGCCTGACTGAAAGGCGTGAAGAATGGATTGCAAAAATTGCATATTTTTTGCGGCAGGCGCGCAAACAGGATCAGATCCAGTTGAAGAAAACAAAAGTGGAGATGATCGCACGCAGCATTTTCAGCATGTTCTCAGGCTTGCTTGAAAGCTGGTTACGACAACCGCTGACGGCTTCCCTGCAGCAACAGGGCAACGAAACCTTCCGTATCTTTCTGAGTGGGCTTAGGAGCTGATATTCAGAGTGCTGCGCTGCAGTAACTGATAACTGACCTGCCCCGCTTGCTTCTGGCGTAGCGGCTGCCAATTGTCAGGAAGCTTTAAGCTGAGTCCCTTTTCTACCTCTATATAGATCAGAGCATCTTCGGCCAGTAGGTTAAGTTGTTCCAACTGCTGGCAGATCGGTTCCACCATTCCCTTATTAAAGGGAGGGTCGAGGAATACCAGATCATAGGGTTTGTCTGGTGTCTGTTGTGCCAGCCATTGTTCTGCCGACTGATTGTTTACGGCCGCATTGCTGGCTTTTAGCTGCTGAAGATTCTGCTGTAACTGGCGAGTAACAGCTGCAGACAGATCGACAAAGGCGACTTGCTGTGCCCCTCGTGACAACGCTTCCAGCCCTAAGGCTCCGCTACCGGCAAAAAGGTCTGCAACCCGGGCTCCGGGTACCGTTGCCTGAAGCCAGTTAAACAGTGTCTCTCTGACTCGATCAGGCGTCGGGCGCAATCCTTCGATAGCTGGAAAGGGTATCTTTCTGCCACGCCATTCACCCGCAATGATCCGCAGCATCTGTTCACCTTGTGGCGTGCTATTGCGGTTAGTCTTGCGGCTCTGTTGTTTGCGTGGCATATCGGGTCCTAGGGTTTCAGGCTTATCACTATCTGGCTGCCCGGATCCAGTTGCTGGGCCATGAGGCCATTAACTTCAGGCAGTGAAAGGGCCGAGATTCTATCCCGAAAAGTCGCCATTGTATCCAGCGGTAGTTGATAAAAAGCGATGTTGGTCAGCATCTCTACGTGGTTGGCTGAGTCGAACATCCGGTTTTCATACTGTTCCAGCAATTTCTGGCGAATTTGGTCCAGCGTCGCCTGATCCGTCTTGGTGACCTGCTGGTGGAGTTGCTCTATCTGTTCCCGGGAAAAAGGAGTTGGCTGTTTTAGGATCAAGGCCTGGTAACCGATCTGGTCCAGAGGTCGCCATAACAGGCGGAAGCTGACCTTCGCCTGTTGCAGTTGATGCTGCAAAATATGGTTGGCAACCATATGAGCAATAAAACGCTCGGATTGGCGGGCCACAGTTGTACCACCCAACAGCAGGTATGCACTATCGTCTCTGCCCTGCAGTTGTTGCAGCAGAGGTGCATCGTTCAGCAGAAGGGTTTCCTTTCCTGTAGTCGTTTGCCGTGGCAGTGCCGCTAATGAGGGTACTAGACTCAACGCCTCTGGGCTGCTTAAGACAAGAGTTGGGGGGCGTTGGAACAATCGCTGATAAAACTGCTGCAACTGCTGTTCACTTGGCAGTGTCCTGTCCGGGTGGTTTAACAGATTATCAAGTAGCGCTTGTACCAGCTGTTGTTCAGGTTTTTGCTGCTCCAGATACTGCCGTGCGCGGAACTGTTCCAGTTTTTCCATCGCTGCAGCCTGTGCGAGTTCTTCTGTCAGTAAATCCAGTATCGCAGGCAGGTCAGGAACTTTCGCCTGACCCGTTGGCCAGCTGAGGCGAATACTTATCCGGTCCATTGCTGAACGGACCTGAACAGTTGTTCGGCTTGGTAACAGCTCAGCAACGGCTTCGTCGCTGAGCCGTTGTTCGATTGCCAGTGTCGCGACTTGTTGCATCAGTTGGCTGGTGCTTGAAAGTGTCGCATCGCTTCTTAGCAAAATACGAAGATCATTGGGTTCGGTGTCTTTGGCTGGAATCCAGAACAGTTGGCGTTCTGCGTCAAGGTTGACGGTCGGGTAGTCTGGTTGCTTTGGGCTCATCGTAGAGAGCAGCACAACCGCGATCGCGACCCCCCAAACCAACGCTTTAAGGTATGAACGGTTAAAAAGAGGTTTATAAGGCTTATCCATTGTAATCCCTGCGTTGGTCGCACCTTCTTTAGTATCGCTGATCCTGAGCAAGAAGGGGAGAGGAGTGCTGGACAGCTATTGTTCGCATGTGGTTGAGCAGGTGGTAAGATAGCGGACTGAATTTTTTCCACCCATCACTGATGACCGGATAACGGGATAGGTTCTTAATGGATTCACTGTATACGCTGTTTCTGGAAAAGGGCTGGGATCTGTCCTGGTTTACCTGGGGAGCTGTGGCGGTGTCGACGATTGTGGTGCTGTCATTATGTATTTGCATCTACAGACTCGACCTGGATACGACAAAGAGTGATGGTGATAAAGTTGCGTCGCCGGAAGGTAAGGCCGACGGGCAATAGCTGGTTAAGGGTAAAGCATGTTTAAGAAGCTTAAATCGCTGTTTGGCGGTTCGGAAGAAGCAAAAAAAGAAGATATCCAACAACAGGTAGAAGAGTCTCAGGCTCAGCCGGAAGTTGCTGACACTAGCACCGTTGAACAAGCTGAAACGGCAGCAGAGCCAGTGACCGAAGCGGTGGCAGAGAACGAAGCCGCTGTTGTGATCAGTGAAAACGACGCAGACACTCATAAAGCAGAAGCAGAAGCAGAAGCAGAAGCAGAAGCAGAAGCAGAAGCAGAAGCAGAAGCAGAAGCACAAGCAGAAGCAGAAGCAGAAGCAGAAGCAGAAGCAGAAGCAGAAGCAGAAGCAGAAGCAGAAGCAGAAGCAGCAGAGCAGGTAGAAACTGCTGAGACAGCAGAGCAGACTCTTCAGCCAGAGCCAGAGCCAGAGCCAGAGCCAGAGCCAGAGCCAGAGCCAGAGCCAGAGCCA
>Ga0213837_1000162_pt1 | contig 106770 bp, 83 predicted proteins | sample SWPATP12_FD_160572 | JGI IMG/M metagenome (GOLD analysis project Ga0213837, IMG submission 160572) | Coastal seawater microbial communities from Marineland, Florida, United States - SWPA TP1 #2 | ecosystem: Environmental > Aquatic > Marine > Coastal | place: USA: Florida | collected 2016-08-06
TATTGTTTTTTGATAAGGCATCGGCAAGATCAATGGAATGCTTTACCGAAACGCGTTTATCGTGAGTGCCATGCAAAAGCAAAATGGGAACATTTGCCGGTAATTCGCCTATCCATTTTAACACAGAGCGCTTCTCTAGTTCTGCCTCCTTATTTTGCTCATAATCAGGAATGCGTTTCCTAAACACTTTTTCCATTTCCGGACGGTAAGTTAACCCCTTTAACAGATCAGAATTGCCCGCAATAGTGGCTATGGCTTTGACATTTTTAGCCTGCTTTAAAGCCAGGAAGGTTTGCATGCCACCTCTGCTGGCGCCGTACATCCCCACTCTCAGCGGATCTGCGCCTTCAATACTGGGAATATATTTTAGTAACTCGGTGACATCATCAACGTCCCTACCGCCAAATTCGTCCTGAACGGGTGAGTTTTTAATGAATGTACCGCGATATTGACTGCCAATGATAATAAAGCCTTCGCTGGCAACCGGGAATAGATTGCGCATCATGGAACCAAAAACGACCCCGCCAAAATTACCGTTCCCGCCACGGTTGTAAATTAGCACGGGTAGCTTTTTTGTCGTTGATTTGGGCTTGATCACATAGCCGTTGACCATATTGCCATCGACGAGATATTTAAAGATATTGCATGAAAGTGTATTTTTATAGAAGTTAAATTTTTCCCTACCAAAGCTGGAGTCAAACCCTGACATTGCCCGTAGCAGCTTTTTCTCAGACTTGAATCTCTTTTTATATTTTTTCTCCATGCCTGCACGCCATGAATCATAGTCCGTAAAAATCCAACGGAAGCAGCTTTGCTGCTCCTTTATGCGCTCATCATTAATCAGGTTTGATGCCTGGAGACTAAAGGATGAAACCGCCAAAGATAATATTAAGAGATACTTTTTCACATGAACTCCTTGTAAGTGACTAGTTAAATTTCTATCGTTCCTGCTAAACGCTGTAAGCAGCTTTGCTACAATAGCAAAGCGATAGCCAATGGTTTTAAGTGGGATTTAAACGCCTGTTAATATTTATATTACTGGTTTGTTGATTTTGCTAAAGACTCTTTAACGGCTTCCACTTGCTCATCGTCTCAGCCTTTTTATTTACTAGAAAATATAATGTTATATTATTTGTAATCCATTTATTCGCTACTTTCTAGTATGGTATATGTAGCTACGCCGGCAAGAATACCGGCAACAGGACTAGCGATAAGCAGGCCTGCCCCACCAACAATAATTGAAACCGTTTTAGCATCCATTTTGCTTTGTGTATTTGTATTAGCAGGCTTAGTAGAATAATTGGCACTTCCAGTAGTTGAACAGCCCGAGCAGCAAATAACGCCAACTAAAAACACTAGCTTTAAATAAGTTTTCATATTTATCCTTAAATCTGTTGTGAGTCCTAATTGAAATAGAACAACAGCTTAATAGCAGGAAAGTTTCCGTCTTTTTACTGCTGCAACTTTCCCTGTTTTGTATAAACAATTTCTAACATATATCCTAAGTCTTTGCCAAGCAATGATTTTATCATTTTATTTTCAAAGGTAATCTATCGAAAAGAAGACTAGCTCAGCGACAAATTACCTCCAAGGTATATCAGTCGAATTCTATATGACTTTTTATTTTGCACTTTACTCGCTAGAATGAGCGATTTTTAAAATCGAGCCATTGCATGTTTTCCAGAGTCAGTAGCCTTTTATTTGCCCTTTGCCTGATCCCCTTCTCCCACGGCAACCAGCTGACCGGTCTAAACCAGAGTTTTTCAACCAGCGTTACCAAGGAGCTGAAAAAATACAGCATTCCGGGTGGTGCCTATGCCATAGTCAAAGACAACCAGATTGTCGCCATCGAAACCTTCGGTCATATCGACAAGGCCAAGACACAAGCGGTGAATACAAATACAGTATTTCGCCTGGCATCCGTCTCCAAAACCTTTGCCGCAACCCTAACCACCATGCTGGCCCAGGAAGAGCTGTTGGACTTATCCGATCCCGTCACCAAATATGTGCCGCACTTTAGCCTGGCCAAAGACGGTGCCGCCGAACAGATTCAGCTGAAACATATCCTGAGTCATTCCAGCGGCCTGATGCCCAATGCCTACGATAATCTGCTGCACGAAAACTGGAGCATGGAGAAGATCATCCGCCGCTTCGACCGGGTTCAGCCCATTTGTCGCCCGGAAAAATGCTATGGCTACCAGAATATCGCCTATGGCTTTCTCGAGCCGGCCATAGAAGCCAGCCAGGATAAAAACTACTCCACCTTGCTGCACGAGCGCGTTTTTCAGCCGCTGGACATGAGCAACGCTTCGGTTGGCATCGAGGTTTATAAACATCAGCAAAATACCGCCAAACCTCACGTGCTGATCAAACGCAAGAAAACCGGTAGGAAAGACAAAAAGGGTAAGGATATCAAGCAGTACATCTGGCGTACGGTCAAGGTAGAACCAGACTATTACAAGGTGGCACCGGCCGCAGGTGTTAATGCCAGCATTAGTGACCTGGCCAAGTGGCTAATGGCAAACCTGGGCCACCAGCCCGAGGTTTTATCACCCGCCCTGCTGGATGAAATGACCACGCCCAGGATAAAAACCAAGAAGGATTTGCGCCGCAGTTACTGGCGAGAGCATTTAACCGACGCCCACTACGGTTATGGCTGGCGCATCTATCAGTTCAATGGCTCGCCCATCATTTATCATTCCGGCTGGGTTAAGGGTTTCAGAGCAGATATCGGCTATTCTCCCAAGTTGGGGATTGGCTTTGCCGTGTTGATTAATGCCGAGTCTAACGCCATTAACAAGATTTCCAGCCAGTTCTGGGAGCAGGCCCATAAGCTACTGTCCCCTTTGCCTGAGCGTCAGGTGTCAGAAGAATAGAGCGCGTTGAACCAAGTGTTATCAAAGTTCAACACACTCTAAAACAAAAGTGGCCAGTTTTCTCTGGCCACTTTTCAACTTCTATTTACTGTTAAACAAATCCAGGGCACTGGCGGTCATGGCCCTGACGCCGGTCGCTATGGTTAATGGGTAGTCGGGTGCAAACTTGCTGGAATGAAGCGATGGCAGCTTGCTCCCCTTTTCAACACTCTCCCGGTACTGCTCAGGATTGACGCCTCCCAGCCAGAAAATAGTGATGGGCAGCTTATGCTCTGTTCGGCCATAAAGGCCAAAGTCTTCCCCTGCCATTACCGGTTTGCTTTGCCACACCTGCTCCTTGCCCAGCTCCTGTTCTATGCTTTGCTTCATCTGTACGGCTAGCTTGGGATCGTTATAGGTGGATGGAATAGACTCTTCCTCGTGTACATAAACCTCGGGATAAAGTTCTTTCTCCAGGCCCGCACTGACCGCAATACCCTCGCTGATGCGCTTGATGGCGGCAATCTGCTGCTCCCTGACATCCCGGTTGTAGGAGCGCAGGGTCAGCTGTAATTTCACTTCATTGGAAATAATATTATGTTTGGAGCCGCCATGAATGGAACCGACAGTGATCACCGAGGGCTCCAGCGGAGACACTTCCCGGCTGTTAATGGTTTGCAGTGCCAGCACTAAACGAGAAGCAATAACCACAGGGTCTATCGTAGTATGAGGATAGGCACCGTGCCCCCCCTTGCCCTTAACAGTAATATCAACCGAGTCGACATTGGCCAGGGCATAACCCGGTGCTATCGCCACCTTGCCGGCAGGAACCGAAGCACTGACATGCAGGCCAAGCACATGATCCGGCGTGGGGAACTTGCTAAACAGGCCCTCTTTTATCATGGCCTTGGCACCGGCCCCGACCTCTTCTGCCGGCTGCGCCACCATCATCAGGGTGCCCTGCCACTTGTCCTTATTTTTGACCAACTGCTGGGCCGTGCCGATAAAGCTGGTCATATGGATGTCATGTCCACAGCCATGCATGACACCAACTTTATTATTATGCTTGTCCAGAGTGGTAACTTTGGAGGCATAGGGTTTCCCGGTTTGTTCAACAATAGGCAGGCCATCGGTATCGGCACGTATCATTACCGTCGGCCCGTCACCATTTTTCATCACGCCCACCACGCCATGGCCGCCTATATTTGAGGTCACCTTAAAGCCCAGCTCTTCCAGCTCCTTTGCCATTACTTCACCCGTAACTTCTTCCTGATAGGAAAGTTCAGGCGCCTGATGCAGCTTTAAATACAGGGCTTCCAGCTCAGGCAACTTGGCTTCAACCGAGCTTTTTAAAGAAGCTGACGGCTCGGCGGCCAGAGAAAAACAACAGACTAAGGTGGATAATGACAGGAGTGAATATTTCATAAACAGGGACCTAAATATTTGATTAGATTTAAATTAGCATATTGATAAAACTACGCAAGATATTTACTGGTCCCGCGTTTGAGCAAAGTCATTTCCTTTAATGCAATTAGAATCTGTTATCTGTATAATCGCGCGCAATATTTTTATGTGATTAGAGTCAGATGTTAGCAGCAAACAACATTACCCAACAATTCGGTGCCAAGCCGCTTTTTGAAAACATTTCCCAAAAGTTTGGCGGTGGCAACCGTTATGGTTTGATCGGGGCCAACGGTTGTGGCAAGTCCACCTTTATGAAAATTCTGGGTAGCGACCTTGAGCCCACTTCCGGCAATATCTCGCTGGATCCCAATGAGCGCATAGGTAAGCTGCGCCAGGACCAGTTCGCCTTTGAAGAGTATTCAGTGGTGGATACCGTGATCATGGGGCACACAGAGCTTTGGGCGGTAAAGGAAGAACGTGACCGCATCTATGCCCTGCCGGAAATGAGTGAAGAGGAAGGCATGCGTGTCGGCGATCTTGAGTCTCAATATGCCGAGATGGACGGCTACAGCGCCGAAAGTCGCGCAGGAGAACTGTTAATGGGAGTGGGCATTCCTGTTGAGCAGCACTATGGCCTGATGAGCGAAGTGGCTCCGGGCTGGAAACTCAGGGTATTGCTGGCACAGGCGCTATTTTCCGATCCGGATATTCTTTTACTGGACGAGCCCACCAACAACCTGGATATCCACACCATTAAATGGCTGGAAGACACCCTGAACGAGCGTGACTCCACCATGATCATCATCTCCCACGACAGGCACTTTTTGAACAGTGTCTGCACCCATATGGCGGATCTGGACTATGGTGAACTGCGTGTTTATCCGGGCAACTATGATGAATATATGCTGGCCGCCACTCAGGCACGTGCCCGCCTATTATCCGATAACGCCAAGAAAAAGGCCCAGATCGCAGAGCTGCAGTCTTTCGTTGCCCGGTTCTCGGCCAACGCCTCTAAGGCCAAACAGGCAACCTCACGCGCCAAGCAGATAGATAAGATCCAGCTGGAAGAAGTTAAGGCATCGAGCCGGGTTAACCCATTTATTCGCTTCGAACAGGAGAAGAAACTGTTTCGCAATGTGCTGGAAATTGAAAACCTGAACAAGAGCTTTGACGATAACCATGTGTTGCAAAACATTAACCTGATGGCCGAAGTGGGCGAACGCATCGCGGTGATCGGGGAAAACGGTGTCGGTAAAACCACCTTCCTACGTACCCTGATGGGCGAGTTGGCGGCAGATACCGGCGAAGTAAAATGGTCTGAAAACCATAATATCGGCTACTATGCCCAGGATCACGCCCATGAATTTGAACAGGATATAAACCTGTTTGACTGGATGAGCCAGTGGCGTAAGGAAGGTGATGACGAGCAGGTTATTCGTGGCTTCCTTGGCCGCATGCTGTTTTCTGCCGACGATATCAAAAAGTCGGTTAAGGTACTTTCCGGTGGTGAACAAGGCCGCATGTTATTCGGCAAGTTGATGATGCAAAAGCCCAATATCCTGGTGATGGACGAGCCCACCAACCATTTGGATATGGAGTCAATCGAATCTTTGAACATGGCACTGGAAAAGTTTGAAGGCTCACTGGTCTTTGTTTCTCACGACCGAGAGTTTGTGTCCAGCCTGGCAACCCGCATTATTGAAATCAAGGAAGAGGGTTATGTCGACTTTGCCGGTAGCTATGACGAATACCTGGCCTCGCAAGCCTAAATAAAAATAAGCCAACTCACTTTTTAGTGAGTTGGCAAATGTTTAACCTTTTGCTGTTAAACATATCTCCAGAATAATTACCAAGGTAATAAAGGCATGGAAATCAACAACTTAACAACGGAATGGACACTATTGCAAAACCAGTACGATAGCTATGAAAAATACTCCCTGGTCATCAAACTGGTCTGCCTGTATATTTCAGCCAACACCTTGATATCCGAAGCTGTGCCCCCTTACCTATTGGCGGTAATTGCCATATTCTGGCTATTGGATGCTATCTGGAAGACCTTTCAGTCTCGTATTGAAATCCGCTTGTTAACCCTTGAACGGGTTCTGGCCGAACAATCAAGTGAAATAACAACAATGCCTTACCAGTTTAATACCGAGTTTGCCAAGCAGCGTCCGTCAGGGACCGCACTAATTGCTGAATATCTTAAGCAGGCATTACGCCCCACTATTGCTTTCCCCTACGCCCTACTTGTATTAGTATCGGTTATCACTCTTATTTAAATCCTCCTCTGCTTTACTCCATTACCCAATAAAACCCGCCTTATCTAGTACGTTAGTACAAGATAAATAGTTAATTTAACAGGTGTTTTCCTCTGCACATTCAAAATTTTTTTAAAACCAAATTCAAACGCCTCCGCCCTGTTTGGTTATTTCCCAATCACTAATGGTATCGGCTTTTAACGCTAAAATTTAGAGCTATTACTTAATACAGACACTTAAGTTTTTGTTCATCAGTGACTAGATTCTGCGCAATTTTTAGCTTGCATTGGCAAATTTCCAAATGTTATAAAATTGTTGCACATCCGAGGTTCGACCTCTGGTGTGGCTAACCATAATAATAACAAGAGGGGTTACAATGAAAAAAGTACTCATAGGGCTTGTTACTGCCTACCTGGCAATAACTTCAAGCGCTCAAGCGAACCAGGGTCTGGCCTTTATCCATGGTACGGGCAAACAAACCGATGCCTATAACGATTACTGGACGGGGTCTTTTGTTAATTCCGTGCGCCAGGGATTAACAGACTCAAGTAAATACACGGTTATCAACTGCGATTTTGATCAATTTATGTGGGACAGTCAGGCGGCAGGTTGTCTGGCAGAGCAGCTCACCAGCTTTATCAATAATCAAAATATCACCCAGCTAACCCTGCTAACCCATTCCAATGGCGGCAATGTCGTTAGGTGGATTCTCTCCAATCCAACCTATGACAGCCGTTTTCCCAATATCATTAATAAAACGGGCAAGGTTATCGCCCTTGCGCCTTCAAGCCTGGGGACTCCGCTTGCCGATACGGTGAAACAGGGCAATGTTTTTGAAACCAGCCTAGGTTGGTTACTGGGTTATGACTCGGATGCGGTGACACAACAACAGGTAAGCTGGATGGCCTATTACAACCAGAACTGGCTATTGGGCACCAGTGGCCGTCCCAACCTGCCTAAGGAATTTAAGGCCGTGGTAGGCTCAGATGTTGACTCGGCATTCTGGGATGGCGACAGCTACTGTGCCGGTTACCAGTATCAGGTTGCCTTGGAAACCACACAAAACTGGCTGGACTCTTGCTCCGACGGATTCCTTAACTGCTCTTCACAAAGTGGTGCTGGCTCAGTCTGGTTTACCGACAAACAACGCACGCGCGGCAGTGAACCCTTGAGTCACCAACAAAGCCGACGCGACTGCTTTAATCTAGACACCATTATCCGCAACGACATTTAAGGAGCCCAGCATGCAATTATCTAAATTCTCCCAATTGGTACTAGGCGCCTTACCCTTGCTTGTTGCCACGTCCGTTCATGCCAAATCACTAGATAAGGATTTGATCAGCCTAAATGTTCCATTTCAGGCGGTGGAGCAGCACACGGTACACTTTAGTCAGGCAATCAGTCCCAACCTGCAACTGGCCACTGATAAACAAGGATATGAAACCCAGAGCGATGAATACTGGTTTGAAGTAACAGGTAAAGAGCTTAATGAAGGCATAGCACTGGATATTAGCCAACCGGGAGCGCTGATCCGCCTGTCGGGCAAAAATTCTCCTGATGATATATTGTTGAATGATGGCACTATCGACCCAATGGATATCGAGCTATATCAAGGTAAAAACAAACTAAGCAGCCCATTTAAGCAAACGGTTAGCCAGCAACAACTGGCGACTGCTAATATCTTTCCCAACAGTAGTGCTGTTAAGCTGGATAAAGCCATGGGCAAGGGACAATTCCAACTTAGGGTTAAAAGCAAATTATCAAGCAATCAACGCTATATTATTAATGTAAAAGAGAAAAACTCCCCGCATAAGCTGCAGCTATCAACCGAAAGAATGTCATATATTTCAGGGGAGCAGGTGCACCTAGAGGCGAAGTTCAAGCACAGTGATGGCCTTATCCCAGGAGCCAGGCACCAGGCATTTATCAAAATGCCATCGGGTGAAAAGCACCCGGTTATTTTGGCAGAAACCGACTCAGGTTATAGAGTTAATGTGCCTGAGAGCATGGAGGAACAAAGGCCTGGACTCTTATACGAGCTACACCTGGAATCCCAGGTCAGCGACAAAGGTTTACATATCAGGCGCAACGCCAAGTTTGCCTTTGCCCTTGCTCAGCCTACCGCTAAAATGGCGCAGGAAATCTCTGTAAACCCGGATAACGCCAAGGTTAGCCTGACCATCGCCAGTGAAGGGCGGTATGAAATAAGTGGCCTGGTATATGGCACCAATAAGGAAGGAAAGTCTCAGCCCTTTATGCTTAGCCGGTCGGCCTATTATTTGCCAGCAGGCGATCATCAAGTTGCACTGGAATTTGATAAAAGCATCATGGCATCGGCCGGCCTTGCCGCCCCCTACAAGGTGAAAAATATCCGTCTGATGGACCAAAGCCGCATGGCACTATTGCAGGAAATTAAATAGTGGCATAGGAAAACAACAAAGGGGCCATACGCCCCTTTTTGCTTTAAAATCTATTGCTCGTCGCCTTCTATCACCCTTACCGCCACTTCCATGCCATCTACTGTCCAGTAATCATTCAGCTTATTGTATATCACACGCCCTATCAGTTCTTTTTTCGAGCCATCACTATAATTTATACCAAGTCGCATAATTATTTGATCGCTTAGCGAGAGTTTAACGCTTTATAGGCAAGGCATTGATTACAAAGAAGGGGTATTCCCTTGTTAAAATCAATAACGACGCATATAAAGCGTTAAAACTCGCCCTTCGGGGGCTCAGGTATGACATGATAACTGCATAATATTTGTCTGATGTAGAATCACTATATCTGTACAAATCTTATTTGTTCTAATGTCCTACCTGTAGCCCTAAGTGACTAAATAATTATGCGAGTTGGTATTACCTGCATCTTGCAAATATGGTTTGCCCGCGCCTGGTATTCGGGAATTTGAACGGATACAGGTATAGGCTGAGCCTGATCGGGGCGCCGGCGTTTATACCAGTCCCTGGGGATGATTTGAAATTCTCTTAACAAAATTAACTATCCTATAATACAAAAACACGTCCTTTGTGAACAACAGGGGGGATTCTGTTATGTCAGCTAGCTTAACCCATATCGCACTGCACGTAAAAGATCTGGACGCCTGCGTTGCCTTCTACCGTGACTTTGCCGGGTTGGAGGTCATCAGGGAACGCAAACCCTTTGGCGATGATGGCAAGCGCATTTTCTGGTTGGCCGAGCCGGGCAAGCAGGATGACTTTATCATTGTCATACTGCCCGGAGGCCCTGAAAAGCACCAGCAGGATAACGACTTTTCGCACCTGGGTTTTGCCCTGGAAAGCAAGAGGGCCGTCGATGAGATTGCCGAAAAAGCCAGGGAGCAAGGGATACTGGTTTGGCCCTGCAAGCAGGAGCCCTTTCCCGTCGGCTATTATTGCGGCATTAAAGACCCCGATGGCAACTTTGTAGAGTTTAGCTATGGTCAGCCATTAGGGCCCGGAGCCTGATAATACCAATCCGCATAAAGAATTGGTCATTCAGCGAGAATTAAAAAGCTTTTAGGCAAGGCATTGATTGCCAAGAATGGTTGTTCCCTTGTTAAAATCAATAACACCGAATAAAAGCTTTTTAAACTCGCCCTTTGGGAACTCACTAGAGGCGCGATAATTGCCCAAAACTTGTTTGATGTAGAACGACTATACCTACACAAGTTTCGATTATTCTCACATCTCTGGTGAAGTTCTGAACTGACTAATTCTTTATGCGGATTGGTATAAGGAAAAGGATTAATCCTCTTCCTTGTCCTCATGCTCCTGCAGCGTATTAACCCGCCTAAGTACCGGCATATCACCGACATCCTTGGCACCAATAAAGGACTTTTTGCTTACCTTACGTGGTTTGGCTTTTTGAGCCGCCTTTTTAGTTTTATCGCCAGCAAGCTTGGGCTTGGTTTTCTTGGCCGGTTTCTTGGCTTTTAAGCCCTTGAATTTCGCCTTTAACCCGTCGATGACATCAAAACTGATTTCCTGCTGTAAAAAGGCTTCGATATTTTTAAAGCTCTGCCAGTCTTTCGGGCCGACAAAAGAGATGGCATCGCCCTTACTGCCCGCCCGTCCGGTACGGCCGATACGGTGGACAAATTCCTCGGTATGCTTGGGCATATCAAAGTTGATAACATGGGAGACGTTGACCAGATCCAGGCCGCGCGAAGCCAAATCCGTGGTGATCAGTATTTTTTGCTGGCCCTTGGCAAAACCGTCCATGATCTGGTTACGCTGACTCTGGTTCAAATCCCCACTCAGGGCAACCGTACTTAAGCCCTGCTCGCTCAATACGCCTGCCAATCTATCGGTATCGGCACGGGTCGCGGTAAAGACTATCATCTGCTGGTAGTCTTCATTTGCAAGGAAATGCTCCAGCAAGGCCTGCTTGTGATCTAGGTGATCACAAAGATAAAAGCGCTTACTAATATCCTTGTGCTCGGTATGGGCACTGCCAATGGCAATTCGCTTGGGCTTATTAAGCATGGCCAGGGCAAATTCGTTCACCTGGGCATGGTCCAGTGTTGCCGAGAACATCAAGGTCTGGCGCTTCCTGTGATCGGCCGCCTTGTTAATCTGGCTAAGCTGCTCGGCAAAGCCAAGATCTAACATGCGATCTGCTTCGTCCAGGATCAGGAGCTCCAGGCCATGCAGGTAGAAATGTCCCTGATTCAGGTGATCGGCCAAACGGCCCGGTGTCGCCACAATAAAATGTGGATCCTTTTCCAGGGTTTTCACCTGGTCGTTGAAGTTTTCACCGCCCAGTATTAGCACCGCCTTAAACTGGGAGCCGGACGTGAATAAGCGCAGCTGGCTGAAAACCTGCTTGGCCAATTCACGGGTCGGCGTCAGAATCACAACTCGCGGATCTCTTTTAGTGAGGGCTCTGTTTCTGATCAAACGTTGCATCGCCGGCAGCAAAAACGCCAGGGTTTTGCCCGACCCGGTTTTGGAAGATGCGACCAGATCATGTCCGGCTATTGCCGCAGGGATCGCCTGCTGCTGTATTTCAGTAGCTTGGTCAAAACCTAAATGCTCAACCGTCGACATCAAGCGTTTGTCTAGGCCAAAATCACTAAATTGCAAATTGTTCTCCAAATTATTAAACCAGTTTCATTATAGTCGCTTACCGCCCGTGATGAACTTCAGAATCCACTAACGGCTTAAGAAATAAGAATTATCGCGCTATTTCCTCTGTACCCAGTATTTCTTTCAGCTTGCCAGACCTGGTTAAATCTTTAATGCTTCGATTAAAGGCTTTGACAAAAGCCTTGGTTTTTTCCGAGCGGTGACAAACAATCTTTTCTGGTTGCTGATGCAGCACCATATTGGATCTGTGCACCACAGGCTCTGGCATATTCTTGAGAATACTTATTATATCCGGCTCATAGGCGACAAAAGCGTCAATTCGTTTTTTCTTCAGCATATCTATGCTTTGCTGAATATGATTAACTTCCAGGCGATTGATTTCTTTATCAAACTCCAGGTTACCGTAGACAAAGCCACGCCTTGTTGCCAGCACCTTACCATGTAAAGCCTCGAAAGTACTTATTGCCGGTTGCTTAACAGAATTAAAAATATAGGCTCTGGCATAATTAAAGGACACACTGGCAATGCGCTTGTTTTTCTCTTTCATGCCCGACATCTGTCCCGGCATCAAACAGTCAAAATGCTGTTTTTCAAATTCCTGCCCAGCACGGCCCGGCGGCAAATAAAAAAGCTTAAACTTTTGTTTTATTTCTTTTTTCACCTGCTGCATCAGTACATTGTACGCACCGCTATATTCGGGCTTGGCACTCATTAAATGCGGCATTTCACCCGCGGCAATCAGTATCTCACTCTGCTTGGTGTAAGCCGGTGCAGGTAAGGCCATCACCAGAGTAAAGCATAACGAAAAAGCATTGCTGGTTAATCTTGTCATCACAAATTACGGCATGAGTTGTGAAAAAAGCAGATATGCATCGACATACCTGCTTTGCTATGAGTCTCAGTCAAATTAAGTTTAGCTATTGGCAATACGCTCGGCAATCACGGCAAGAGCCATATCGATACGTGCCAAGACCTTTTCTTTTGCCAATAAGGCCAGGGTAACATCCAGCGAAGGCGAGTTGCCGGCACCCGTTGCAGCAACACGTAGTGGCATGCCTACTTTGCCCATACCCAGTTCCAGCTCTTCTGCCGTGGCATTAATGGCGGCATGAATCGCTTCGGCCGTCCACTCGGACAATTCCGCCAGCTTGCCCTTGACCACTTCCAAAGGCTGCTGCGCCACCGGGCGCAAATGCTTTTTCGCAGCCGTCGCATCAAATTCGCTGAAATCCTGATAGAAATATCGGGAAATTTGTGCCATCTCTTTTAGGGTTTTCACTCTGTCAGCCTGAACCTTGACGATTTCTTCCAGTGCCGGGCCGTCAGTCGTTTCAATGCCCTGATCCGCCATGTGCCAGCTTAAGTGCTCGGCAACATAGCTTGGCGCCAATGTCTTTATATAATGCTGGTTTACCCAAATCAGCTTGTCGGTATTAAAAGCCGAAGGGGCACGGTTACAGCCAGTCAGATCAAACAGTTCGATCATTTCCTCACGAGAGAAAATTTCCTGATCGCCGTGAGACCAGCCAAGGCGTACCAGATAGTTCAGCAAGGCTTCCGGCAAATAGCCGTCATCACGGTACTGCATCACGCTGACCGCACCATGGCGCTTGGACAAACGCTTGCCGTCATCGCCCAGGATCATGGGAATGTGAGCATACTCAGGTAATGGAGCGCCCAATGCTTTTAAAATATTGATTTGACGCGGCGTGTTATTCACATGGTCATCGCCACGCACCACATGAGTGACCTTCATATCCCAGTCATCCACCACTACCGTCAGGTTATAGGTTGGAGAGCCGTCAGAGCGGGCAATGATCAAGTCATCCAGCTCCTTGTTGGAAATAACAATTTCACCCTTAACCATATCATTGATCACCACATCACCCTCTAACGGGTTTTTGAAGCGGATAACATAAGGCTTGTCTTCGGGATAATCTGTGCGTTCACGCCACATGCCGTTGTATTTTTCCTTTTCGCCCTTTTCACGCGCTTCTTCACGCATGGCTTCCACTTCTTCAGGCGTACAGTAGCAGCGATAGGCATGGCCGGTTTCAATCAACTGGTTGATGACTTCTTTATAACGATCGAAACGCTCGGTTTGAAAATAAGGGCCATGGGTCCATTCCAGGTTTAACCAGTTCATACCATCCATAATGGCATCAACCGACTCCTTGGTGGAACGTTCAAGGTCGGTATCTTCAATGCGTAAGATAAAGTCGCCGCCATTTTTCTTGGCATATAACCAGCTATATAGGGCAGTACGGGCACCACCAACGTGTAAGTAGCCAGTTGGGCTTGGTGCAAAGCGAGTCGTTAAGGTCATATTTATCTCTCAATCACACTTGTTGCCAGGTTTTGGCAACAAGCTTTTGTTCGGTCTAAAAATTGGCGCTATTTTATCAGGCTCATCGGTTGAATACACCTCTAGATTGATGCTGAAAGCAAGAAAAGATTACAAAATAATCAGGATGTTGAAAATTAACGCACTTAACTCATAACTCTGGAAAAAACCGAAAAAATTACTTTCTTTTTGTTGACAGCTTTTATGATCTCCCTATAATACGCCCCCACAGAGACGGACGATTAGCTCAGTTGGGAGAGCACCGCCCTTACAAGGCGGGGGTCACTGGTTCAAGCCCAGTATCGTCCACCATTTCTGCTTCTATGTAGATTATCTCTTGTAATAAAATGACTGGACGATTAGCTCAGTTGGGAGAGCACCGCCCTTACAAGGCGGGGGTCACTGGTTCAAGCCCAGTATCGTCCACCACTCATTTTATGCCCTTAATTCATATCTACACTCTGTAGGATGAAGAATGGACGATTAGCTCAGTTGGGAGAGCACCGCCCTTACAAGGCGGGGGTCACTGGTTCAAGCCCAGTATCGTCCACCACTATTTTGTTTATCCGATAGAAAAACATATAAAACTGTAATAGCAGCCAATGACTAGCGGTGCCTGCACCTTCTGCTTTTAGCAACCCACGCCATTCACGGATTCAAGCCAGGTATCGTCCACCACTTAATTTATTCAATCCTAATCAAAAAAATAATAATCATTGTAGAAATATTTGCGATACCAGCGCTTTTTGCTTTTTTAAAAAGTACCAAGTCATAGTTTTAAACTCAATAACGTCCAGCACCTATTTTTTAAACTTAATCTGTCTAATAATTGGCGGTTTCGCCTTCTATACGAGATAGAATTTGCACCAAGTTTTATCACTTTGCTGACTTATTTCAGGGCCCTAGAAAAACGATTCAAAGGTGCCAATATCTAATTGCACAAAATATCCTTCAGATAATTCTAATTTCCAGCCATCGCCTGTTACCACTTTGTTTGAAGGAAGCTTTGTTGGTTGACTAGTCGAAACCTTATCCCATGATGTTGACTATTTAAAATTGTTTGTTAGCAATACTATTGCTGATATAAAAATGTCTGGCAAATCTTGTTACAATGGTTTCCCAAAAATGCCAAGACAGGTTACTCGCAAAGAATTGGATGAAATGTACAAGGGATAGGTTAATGTCCTCCCTCATTCTTTGCCGAACTTCGTAAAAGTCCCAGGAGCGGTCGTTAGCTACACTCTGTTTGGTTGACAACCTTGAAAAAATTAGTCATGGAGTTAATAGGTTGATTACTAACAGTTACACAAATCAACAGAGCTTCGGATAGAACCAGTATCAGTAATATGGTCCATTTATTTAAAATAACAGACAGCCTGTTTTCTTGATATGAAGCCTGTTTAAATAATGAACGCGAAAAATCAACAAGCTCTAAAAAGAGGAAGCCATAGCTTCCTCACATCTTTCCGGTATTAGTCTTCACCTTCAAATTCGACTTCATCGGCAAGAATTTCTTCTCCGTTCCATAGACCTTCAACACTTATGAGTTGCCCTAGCTGAACGGTAGTAAAGAAAGCATCAGCACTCAACGGGATACCATCAGAGCCTTCGAACTCTGTTTGGGAGTCTGTAACTATAGGGACGCCCAGGATCACTAAATTAGGTTGTGTGGCCGAATACACTGGTCCTTGCAACTCAACACCTTCCTCGGCGTTTTCTTTCTCCAGTTTGCTGACAATTATGTTCTCGTTTCGCAAGAAAACACTGATTTCGATGAAATCTCCCACGCTCAGATCATCGAACGTCAGCGGCACCAAATTTGTCTCGCTTTCATCCTTCAGTATGGTTAAGCCATTGACCTGAACTTCAATACCTAACAGGGTCACCGTCATCTCACCGGCATCGATACTGTCAATCATGGCTTCTATCTCTATGTCGCTGTCTATATGGAAAGAAATTTCTTCAGCTACCAGTATGCCATCAGCATCGAGTTGGCCTTCCACTTCAAGTTGCCCCCCCAGGACTATATCGGCGGCGCTACCGTTTTCAAATTCAGTGGAATCATCAATTCTGACACCTTGGTCAAGGATTTCAAAATCAAAATTATCGCTATCAGTGCCTAAGGTGGTGACTATACCTGTCAGCTCTACCTCATCACCTTCACTACCCTCTATGTCTTCGTCTTTACCCTCCACTTCACTGGCGAGCAAGACACCATTTTCATTCGGTCCCTGTGTACTTTTGATTTCAACAAACAGATTATTGCGCAAGCCATCGGCTAGATCTTCGAGAACAGCTTGGGAGTAATCCACTTCTTGCAAACCGATGAAGAAGCGCTGTGCTCCCTCATCCAGACTGCTGATATGTCCCTTCACCTCAATTTCATCTCCAGGGGTAAAGCTGAGAGCCTCCAATTCCACGTAAGTGGCTAAGATACTGTCATCTGGCTGGCGAAAACCGCTGACTTCCACCACATTGCCTACCATTAAGGTTTCCAAAGTTACGTCTTCGTATAGACTAAGTCCGTTGACCTCTATTCGAATTCCTAATACTACGAAGCTTGATGTCTCCAGATCTATGCTAGTCACCGGACCTTCCAATTCGTCTTCAAAGTCAACACTAGTGACCTCATTTGATGTAGAAAGGGCGCTATTGGAGGATTGGGGCCGGGAGCCTTTCACTGTCACTACCATACCCTGCCTCAAATCGTCCAAGCTACCGCTGTTGCCATCCAGGGTGATGCTAGCGCCACTCATACTATAATTCGTGTCGCCAATTTGAATGCTACTTCCAGATATATTGGCGATAGCGCCGGTAACGGAAAAATTGACGATAGGCGCTAGATCAGGAGGCACTGACGCAGGAGATGAGTCCGAGCTACCTCCACAAGCGGTGATCAATAAAGTGAAAGAGCATACTGTTAGATAATACTGAAAGCGCATGATGATTCTCCCATTTAGCAAATATGGCTTATTGAGAAATCTCAACTGATTATAGGCACAAAACTTTGTAATAATTGTAGGAAATAAACTATGACCAAGCCAATATTTAACATCTATGCACGGTGTATTTTGATTACTATTCTAATAAATTTTTAAGGTCAGTTATCTGCAAAATATTAGTAACAATTGTTTCTAGGCTTTGACGGAGCTATTGACCAAAGCTAAATGATACTTGAGCGTCAGAAATTCGCTCTTTCCTGCCTGTTATCTGGTGACTGGCTCTCTAACGAAAGTTTTGAATGTATGCTTCTACAAACTTTTGATGATCAGAGCTTTTCGACAGAGATTTTTGTGCTTTATAAAATAGCCCTGTTTGATATAGTGATTTCAAAGCTGAATTTACTTCATTGATAAAAGTCAGAGTACCTTTAGACTTAGCGCAGACTAAGTGGCCTGTAATATAAGGCTTAGATGATGCTAACTTGTAGTTGTATATCTTTTTATTTTTATCAATTTGTGGCCAGTAGCCCTCAAAAATAATGGGCGATTCAATCAATAGGTCAAAGCGATTATTATGCAGTTGTTTTATTGAAGCGACTTCATCACTAGATGCCTTAAAAACTTGTGTTGTTTTTAAGGACTTTATTTTTTTGTCCAGTAAATTTCCGTAGCTTCTTCCAGAGTGTACTCCTAACCTGAGCGTGGAGTTTTGATTTAATGTTTTAAGTAAATGAACTGGATCGGATGCTTGGAGTCTTTTTGTAGAATATAAGCGAAGCCCCTCATACAGAGAGATTGGGTCACTTAAAATATAACTATTTTCCCGAGCTTGGGATTTAACCGCATTCAATGCACAAGTGATACGATGTTTTTTACCTTTTAATACCTGTTCAACATCACTTAATTCGTGATAAGAAAAGCTAAACTTCGACAATTGTTCATCAAGCATCGTTGCTATAGTGTACAGTGAAGAATGAGGTTTATCTATTCTCGATTCTTTCTTTCCGAGCAAGTCTCTTTCATCTGTGAATATTTTAATCGTTGTTTTTTCATCAACATGTTTATCAAATCCCGTAGCAGCATAATAATGACCAAACATTCTTTCAAGTTCTCCAGACTGCATTAACTTCGCCATCTCTGCATCAAATATTTCGGCTAACTTTTTTCCCATTAGGTTACTCTGGAAAGCAACATATAGATTACGCGATGGCATCAATTGAAAAGTTTTTATATATTCTGGTAAATCCTTTGGTTGGTTATATGAATAATCAACAAATGCATCTATGTGTCCATTTAACAAAAGCCTAAACCCTATCATAGGACTATTGACGTCATAGGATGAGTGCGTTAACGGTAGGAATTTATCAAAATCGTAACCACGAACCCACGATGCAGTTACCTTCTCGATATCGCTGATGTGATGTAAAGCCACTTTTCGGCTGTCATAAAACGCTACAATAGGAGATTCAAGGCCTAACGGCCAAGATGGAAGAAGCTTATCGACTATATCTTCTGGATATATGCCAACAATAATGTCTAACTCTTTATTAGTAAATTTACTTTTTACTCGTGCAAAAGGGGATACATGAAATTTCAAAACCTCTTCTCTGTATATTTTTCTTAAAAGTTCAAAATATATCCCTGAGCCATCAGAGTGAGTAAATTCCACCCATTCATCTGCACCAACATGAATGTCACTTACAGCATGAAAAGTCAAAAATAAAAATAGAAATGGTAATTTTCTTAACAAATTAGGTCCTAACTAAAATGCGCTATACAACAAAAGCTAATCATTTTCATTGAGTTTAGCAACTATCTCAAATTGGTTACTCTCTTAAATTGAAGACTGTAAGGTCAATTTGTGACATATCGGACCAATTCAAGTTTATTTATTTTCAAAGCCGATTTCTGCTAAGAAGTATAAACGATTTATACTTCATCAAGCTCGTATTTTTTATGTGTAACTGGTCAGAAAAAATCCAAAACCTTGTCTAGTTTTTTTAAGCTGCGTCGACTAATGATGATAACTGTATTGGAGGCATAAATTGATTTCGGATACAAAAAATTGATGGCTGGGCGAACGTCTGTAATTCTCTTTATGGACGTTTTATAAGACAGTAACCAATATAAATTTTGACTGTTAACTGAACATATAGCGAATATTGGCCTGTAAATATATTAAATTGTTACCAACGGAATTGAACCTGAATGATAATTTGTTCATCAGGAATAACACTCAGGGCGACGTGAGCATTGGAATCAAGCAGCGGCTTAATGAAAGCCTGGCTAAAAAAAGAGCCTACAAAATTTCCGAGTGCGTAGCCTGCAAAAACATCTGAAGGATAGTGCTTTTCACCTTCTATTCGAGCCCACCCCGTAAGCATAGCTATGGTCGTATTAGAGATTTGCCAAAATTCTCGTTGCTGAGTTGTCAGGTTATCTATCTGTCTAATGTGATATCGAGCAATAGCTGATTTACTTGACGCACCCGAACTATGCCCTGAAGGAAAGCTTAGGTTGTCTGAACCATCGGGCCTTAATCTGTTACGTGATGATTTAATTGAATTTGTTATTCTAGCATTTGCATCAATTGCTAGAGCGGTTAGTGTCAGCCGCGAAAAACCTTCGCTAAGACTCTCATCTGCTTGTGCTGACGCCATAGTTAAAGCCAGTAATAAGTTTAATTTTGATAAATCACTAAGTTGATCGCTGGTACGTTGCCCGCCCTTTATATTTCCAAATAAAGGGTTGCTATCACTTACCCAGCCAACAGCCTTTTCATCCCAGTCATCAATAGAAAATACCGCTGCATCAATTAATGGAATCCAAGTATGTTTCGATGTTGAGGATTCATGGGCTGCTTTTTTTATCGAGTGCCAGCTGATTCTTGAGTCAATGTTCGCCTGGTTGGAAATATGCGCACAGGAAACTTGCATTAGCACCAAGACGCTAAGAAACAGATTTCTTGAAACATTCAAATTTACGACTTTCATTTTCAGGCAATCCACTTTGGGGTTCCACTTATCGCTCTTTGAGTCGTTAACTATTTGTCTTTATCCTAAGGTTATTGAATCTTCCTGACATGTTTTCTTCAACCCCGGCAATGATGCCATTTATAAACATTCCAATAACAGTGATTAACAAAGCACCCCAAAAATTTTATTCAGCAAAGTAACTAGGGCGTGTTGACCTTTCGAGTTGAAATTTTGTTCAAGATAAACGCTTTTTGCTCGCGGCGCGAGCTATGTCGCATGGTTATTCCATGTCAATAGAGAGCAACAAAGAGCAAAAAGTGTTTAATTGAACCCTTAGGGCAGCGTTTGTTTGGTATTTCTCCTACGTTTTCGCATGTTCGAATAGAATAACTATGCTTCTCATGCTCAGCCTTGTATAAATACCAAACAAACTGCTGCAAAAATAAACCTGAAAGGTCAACACGCCCTAATAAATCCTGCAATTAACGAGGCTATATTTAAACCGATAATTAAAGATGGAAGGTGCAATATCAAATCCTTTTGCCGAATGTCTCTTGTTCACTAATAAACAGCAACTACAGCATCTCAATAAATTAAAGCATGTAAATATTGAAATTAACACTTAATTGAACTGTTAAGGATAAAAGGCTAAAGTCCGCTCAGTGCTCTCTGCCGCCTCCACAAACTTGAATTATAACTTAGTGAACCATAAATGAGTGCCAATACCTTAATGGTGAGAAAATTTATTGACTACATACACTGAGTTATTCAACATAATACATGCAACAACAACTTCAAAAGGAATTGAATATGACCCCATTTAATGCTTCTTCTCAATGTGTTATCAAGATATTTTCAATTCTTTTTTTATTGTTTAGTGTCTCTGATGCTTACGCATGCGATAAAGCTCAGATGATTGATTATGATTATCAGATAAAAGAAACTTTAGGAAATGGATATTCTACTTTTGGAAGGTTATGGGTACTCGACCATGATAAGTCATGCATAAATTCACTTAGATATGGTGCTTGTATAAGCATAAAACCTTCGGGAAATTTTGCTGATTTAACAATAGAAATTAACAAAGATAGAAATACCTCATCAACATACACTCAACAAATTAAATACAACTCCTCTGAAGTGATTCGTTTCAACACTATGTCAATGGATGTCTATTTAAAGCTGTTTATAAGCAATACTATTGCTGATTTAAAAATGTCTGGAAAATCTTGTGACAATGGCTTCCCAAAAATGCCTAGACAAGTTACTCGCAAAGAATTGGATGAAATGTATCAGGGGTAGGCTAACATCCGCTCTTCTCATAGCCGACATAATACACCTCAAGTGGTTACGCCAGCTATGCATACTAATTACTCAAACATCGATTTACAAGACTAAGGCGCTTCTTGCCCCTACGCTATTTATCTATAACTCTGCCCTTTCTAGGCTTCCCTTATCCTTTAACACACTCACCAGCAAGGCAGGTAAAAAGGTCAGGGTCAGCAAGGTAGAGAATAAGATGCCACTTAAGACAATAATCCCCACGCCTCGATAGAGCTCAGTCCCCTCGCCCGGGATCACCACCAGAGGTGCCAAGCCAAAGATGGTGGTAAAGGTCGACATTAGGATTGGCATTAGCCGCTTTTCTACCGCTTTAAGTACCGCCTCTCGCACGGTTAACCCCAGGTTCTCAATATTCCTACGGGTTTGATCTACGATTAATATCGGGTTGTTAACCACAGTCCCGAGCAGGATCAAAAAGCCGAGCATAGTGATCATATCAAAGGGTTGATGGAAAGGCTGCCAGCCAAATACTGCCAGCCCTTGATTAATGCCGTTTACGACAACCAGTCCCAACAGGCCGCCCGCCATGCCTAATGGTACGGTGGCAAGAATAAAGGCCGGATAGCGCCAGTGATTAAAGATGGCCACTAAAAGCAAATAGCTAAGCACTAGGGCTATAATAAAATTCCCCGAAAGTGAACTACGGGTGGCCTCTAGCTGATCGGCGGCGCCACTGATGCTGACCTTGATGCCCTGGGCTATTTCTCCCTGTTGCCAAAGCGCTGGCAGTAATTCTGTTCGCACCATGGCCTCGGCCGTTTCCAAGGCAAGGTTTCGCGGCGGAATAATATAGACGGTCACGGTACGCCTGCCATCGATACGGCGCAGGTTATCGCTATTTTTGCTTTCAACCAAATCTGCCAGGGCATTTAACGGCAAGACCTGGCCAGAGGGTGTGACTATAGGCGCGCGCGAAAGCTGCTCAATGCTTTGCTGGTTGCCTGCATCACTGAACAGGAAAATATCCACCTTATCGTCATTGAGAATAAATTCATCGACAAAGGCACCATCGCTGATCGCTGCCACCGTATAGCGAAATTCACTCGGGCTGATCCCTAACTCATTGATGCGCTGCCAGCGAGGCTTTATCTCTATCAGCGGTTGAGACAGGGTTAAGGAGCTTGGATCCGAGTTTATCTGCGGGTTATCAAACACCTGTTCCGCCTGGCGATAAACGGCTTCTGCAGCCTGATAGAGCTCGGTGAGCTCACTACCGGAAATATCTACCGCCACGGCGCGAGTGCCGCCATCATTGCTGGAGATAATAGAGCCACGGGACGAAAAGGCGCGCATACCCTCATAGCTTTTAAACTTGGCGGTTAAGGCATTCATCATATCGTGAATATAATCGGCATTGACCGGGGCACTCAGCACCCAGATCCGGCCCACCTGCACCGATAGCGAGTAATAGGCCAGCGGCGGCATATCGGTTTTTCCGGATAAATAATCTTCCGGCGCTGCTTGAACAAATTGATCCAGGTAGTCCCTGAGCTCATTGGCAATGATTTCCATCTCAGACAGGCTGTGGCTGGGCGGGGCTATCATGATGGAAAAGGCCTTGGGCTCTTCCCCTTCCGGCAAGTATTCGGCCGCAGGCATCAAGGCATAGGCCAGGCCCAGGGTTACCACAATAAAGACAGTTACCGCCAGTCGGGCCCTGCCGACAGAGCAGGTAAAAAAGCATGCGATTTTTAGCCAGCGCGGCGAGAGCCGCATTTGCTTTTTCTCACTCAGGCCCGCTTTTTTACCCAGGTTTGCCGTCGCTACCGGCACGATAAAAATCGCCACCAGCATGGAGGCAATGATGGCCCCCGAGATGGCGATGGCAATATCGGAATATAGCTGGCCAGCCTCTTCGGCAACAAACAAGATAGGAGCGAACACCAGCACGGTGGTCATGGTGGATGCCAGCACCGCAGGCCAAACTTCCGTTACCCCGGCAATGGCCGCCTGCAACTTGGAAACGCCCTTTTTATGGGCCTGGACAATGGACTCCAGCACGACAATGGTATTGTCCACCGTCATCCCTATGGCAAAGGCCACGCCGGCAAGGGAAATCACATTGATGGTACGGCCAAACATGGTCAGCGCCCAGAAAGCGGTGATGGTACAAATGGGGATCCCTATCATGCCGACCATGGTTGCCTTGCCCGAGCGTAAAAAGAGATACATCACCAGGGTGGCCAGCAAGGCACCAAGGCCCAGGTTGGTCCAGACATTTTTCAGCGAGCTGGTGACATATTTGACGTCATCACTGGTCAATTGCAGCTCCAGGCCATTTTGCACCAGGAGCTGCTGATTAATTTCTTCAACCACGGGCAGCATCGCCCATTTAATATCAATCACATTTGAACCGCTTTCTCGCCGTACCGATAGCCCAATGGTACGCTCGCCGTCAAAATAGGACTTACGACGGGTTTCAAAGTGATCCAGGGTTACTGTCGCGACATCTCTAATCCGAACCACGGCATCACCAATGCGCTTGATTTCAAGGTTTTCTATCTCATTGAGTTGTTCGAAACGTCCCATCACACGAAGCAGGTAACGGCTTTTACCACTTTCGACATCACCGGCGGAAGCATCACGGTTGCGCTCACGAATAACATTGCGTACCTGAGTCAGGCTGATGCCACGCTGGGCCAGTTTGGCCGCATCCACCTTGACCTGAATCTGTCTTGCCGCGCCACCATAAACATTGACTTCGGAAACACCCGGCACGCTTTCCATGCGCGGACGGACATAGTCTTCGGCATAATCACTTAACAGATCCATATCCAGGTTTAACGGATTACCCGGCTGTGGCTTTAACACGAAATACATAAAGGCATTACTGGAAAACGAGCTGGAATACAGCCTGGGCTGGTCAACATTTTCCGGATAGCTGGGCACCTGGCTCAGGGCATTATTCACCTTGATAAGGGCGTCGTTAACATCGACGCCAAACGGGAATTCCAACTCTATGGTTGCCCGCCCCATGGTCGAGTAGGACATCATGCGCTTAAGGTTTGGCAAGCTGCGCAAAAAACGCTCCTGCTCTATCAGTATCTCTTTTTCGACATCTTGCGGTGTTGCCCCGGGCCAACCGGTGCGCACGGTAATGGTTCTGACCTCCAGGTCAGGGATCATCTGTACCGGAATATTAAGTGCTGCCACCAAGCCCAAAATGCAGCTGATGGCGGCAATAACCGCGACTAAAGTCCCACGGTTAACGGCTTGCGCTATCATAAGGCGCCACCTGTGGTTTTGGTCACCTTAACCTCAATACCATCCTTTAACAGTTCAACCCCCTTAACGATATAGACATGCTCCGCCGATGCCCCGGTTAACGCCAATAAATCACCATTTTGACCGGTAACCTTGACCAATACTCGCTTGGCCTGGTTATTGACCACGGCAAACACACTGGTGCCGCCATCCGGGTGCTGTTTTACCGCTGTTTTGGGCAACCAGATTTGCTCGCCATCACCAGAGATTATGGTAATTTTCGCCTGTGCCGACATGCCGGCAATCAAGCCTTGCCGCTCTGGGATATCAATCAAGCCTATGATAGTGCGGGTTCTGGGATCTGAAACCGTCACCAGCCGGGTTAAATCCGCGGCAAAGGCAAGCTGCTTACTATGATCGGGAATAACATTCACCTCAAGTTGCTTACCTTGTAGCTGACTAAAATATTCCTGTGGAATGGCCACCTTTAACCTCAGGTTTTGGTTAGACACCAGATTAAACACCAGGCTTTGCGAGCTCACCCACTCACCCAGATCGGCATTGCGACTGGCGATCACCCCGGCGAATGGCGCCATTAGGGTATGGCGATTAACCAACTCTTGTTGCAAACTGACACTGGCCTGCTTTTCGCTCAGCATCGCCCTGGCATTGGCCAGGTTGGCATGGCGCTCACCAATCAGGGTTTTAGCAACAAACTGTTTTTTTGATAAGGCAATCACTTCATCATAAAGGCGCTGAGTTTCCTGTAACTGTACCTGTGCCGCTACCAATGCGGCCTCGAGCACTTGCAGCTGTAGCTCTGCCAGGGTGGCATCGAGCTGCAACAGCCTGTCCCCTTTATTCACCTGGGCGCCAAAGTCAACAAACAGGTTTTCGACCACCCCGGCCTGGAGTGGCGTCAGCTCGGCATTTTGCACTGCCTCTATGGTGCCGGTCAGGCTTAGCTGCTGATGATAGGGCTGACTGACTGGCTGATAGGCCTCCACCTTGGTTACCTCAGCAAAGGTATAAAAAGAACAACAATAAAGTAAACCTATACTTTTAAACCAAGCTTTCATCATAACTAAATCCAAGTGATAATTATTTACTGCCAAATTGATTAGATATTACATTAAGTTACATTTTTACCGCAATTAGGTCTGTTCTTTTTGCGATAAAGCGTCTTTATCTTAGGTTAATGGCTGAAAATTTTTACATTGGAGTGTTATCAGATAAGTAAAAGTTACAAGTTAAAATCAGTGCGAGCTAAAAATACTGAGATTTAAGACTGGAAAGCCCATTATGTAAAATGCGTTTGACATTTTAACGCCTATGCATAAAAAACTTTTCCTCCTAATATCATTACACGGTAAAAACTACATGATAAAAGTGGAGCTATTCACTGGCACTGCTCCACTTATTTCACCATTTAAATAAACATTTTCCCCGTATTTACCAGGGTTAAATATCAGATTTTCTCTAATACAATATTGTACAGATACTGATTGTCGCCTCCCTGCCGTTGTGCCGTCATCATTTTTTGCTGCTCTTTGGACTTACGCTGATACAGGCCGTCGGTTTCATTTAAAGGCTGATCTGGAAAGTACATTTGCGTAAGCAGGGGCTCGTAGCCGTGCTTACCCACTTTTATATGTATGTGGGGGGTGCGCTGATCTTTGGCGCCTAACGGATAAGCACCAGGCATAACGGTTCTAAATTTAAATTTGCCCTGCGAGCCGCTTTGAATAATGGCCCATGACTGAAAGTTCTCGTCTATGGGCGCTTCGCTGCTGTCATGAGGATGGTGATATTTACCAAAACTATTGGCCTGCCACAGATCTATGGTGGCGTCTTCAATCGGGTTTAGCTCTGTGTCCAACACCTGGCCAGATATCTCTATGATAGTGCCCTTGGCGATCCCCGTTTTTCCTGACACTCGGGTCAGATCTGCATCTTTGTCTTTTTGGGGCGTTATAGGATAAAACGGTCCTTCAGCATCCCTGGGAGTGCTCATTTGCGCCTGTGCTCCGGTTGCAACTAGGGTGGCAACCGAGCCCAAGAGGCTTTGTTTTAAAAAAGAACGACGCTTCATAGATTCCATAATTTCAATCTCTTGTTAGATTTTTTGTTAACTAATGACCCGTTATGCCAGCATCTAAATATTTTTAGCCAGGGTGTCGGGTCACTCACTTTGCCTGTCAGTAAACTTAGCAGGAGGTAAATAATTGGTCTTAAAGAAAATCTAATATCTTTAAAATAGAAAAATCATAGAATTTTAAAATCAATAAAAACAAAGCATTAAGTATTAGCTTGCCTGATTTCATAATGTGTAACATAAGATGAATATGGGGTACAAGCTAATGGTTTTAGCCAGGTAAAAAGCTCAGTTAGCGGCCAAAAGGACATTGCCTAATAAATAAAGGGGTAAAAATGCATAAATGCATTATGTTTACCCGCACCACAGACTTTTGCCATATTTTCCAACAAGGGATTATCGATATGATAAGCCTATAATTTAGCAGGTAGGAGCCACCGGGTATTTTGAACAAGGAAGTTTTAATAGAAATTAAAATGCCTGGCGAGCTATTAAAAGCGATAGGGGCGGATCAGAAACCAGCTCGCCAATACCAAAACACCAAACAAGCTATAAGCGGTAACAAAGACCCAGCCAGGTGCGCTGTAATAAAGCAGGGCCTGAAGCCAGTGCTGGATAAAGGCCCCCGAATAGGTTTCAATGCCCACCTCTGCCCTTAGCGCCATTTCCCAAATGGTCAGCGGGCACCGCACTCCCAGCCAGGACTGTAACACCACAATGCCGATACCGATAAGATGAAACAATCTAAACCACGGGTTTCTCACCCATAACCAGCGGGCAGAATAGCCAATATAGATCAGGATCAATCCCGCCACGACAAAAGTCACGAACAAAACATGCAGCAGGAGGAGTGCGTTTGCTGCCCATATGAGTATCGTTTGTTCAGACATAGGGCCCAACTAACATTAGAATAGATCACTATATCTCTAGGTTTAGCATATCTGAGCAGTTATCTGGGTTTGGAGAACGTTTTTTAATTTTAACTGTACCTAGTTCAATGCTTTTTCCCCTACCTATATAAGCTATCACACTGGTGCCAAGTGCTTTCCTGCTAATTATTGTCTGAAAAACCAAACAAGCAAAGATAGGACTAGACTGACAATGACCATAGTGGTCACGGGAAAATAGAAGCTAAAATTGTCCCGCTTAATCACTATGTCACCGGGAAGGCGGCCGAAAGGGAGTTGGCTAATCCAGGGCCAAATCAGTCCCAGAATCAGCAAAACAAGACCTAGTATGACTAGCGTTTTCTGCATAATTCTATAGCGCCAAGTAGGCTCAAACTAAACTATCTTTTATTACTATAGTGCAAATCCGCCGTTACAATACCGGCTCTTCAAAGCCGCCATCGGACTTAACCGCCCAGCCAAAGGCGTCTTCTGCCGACTTTCGAAGCTCACTGTATATCCAATGGCCATCGCTACCATTGGTCAGTACCACGATACCGCTGCCGCTATTCGGGTGTCCTTCTATCCAGGCGCGGTAGCTTTCATTGGCGCCGCCGTGGTGAAATACGCGTGTTTTTCCCTTGCCATTAAGCCTAGTGCCATAGCCCCTGGACCAGATGACCTTGCCTTTTTCAATGATGGCAACGCCGACACCTGGCACTTCATGTGCCGCCAACCGCTCGGCTATCGACCAGAGTTTTGCATCTTGCTTGCCTCGCATCATTCTGTCTACCAAGCCGGTTTCAAATGCCTTGATCCTGGGGTCGCTACTGGCAAGGGAGTCTGCAATGCTCTGGTATGACGTCAAGGCAAGCATCAGGATTAAAGGGAGTATCGTTTTGTTTCTTAGCCATTTTTTCTTATACATGGTCCATATGCTCTTGTTAATCGCCCGCGTTGCAACGGTCGTTTTTTAACCGATACTAGTTGACCAACAGACAATGTAAAAATGGTTAAGTGTTACAAATAATGAATTTAAGAATAAACCTTATTTGAAGCAATAAGGCGCAAGTATTATCTAGAGGCTGTTTATCTTTCGAGATTGTTTTTGCAGCAGTTTGTTGGCAATTTATACAAGGCAGAACCTTTGTAATCTAGTTATTCTACATAAAAAGGTGATAACGTAGTAGAAATAGCCAACAAACGCTGCCTGAAAGGTTCGGCTAAAAGCATTTTATTCTTTGTTGAGCAGTATTTGCTTAGAATAACTAGGCTACACACTGCTCGCCGCGACTAAAACGCTTTTATCTCGAACAAAAATTAACCGCGAAAGATAAACAGCCTCTAGGAAAGCCTTACCCAATTATCGAGAACAACTGAACTGCCAATAGTCCCAGGCAAAGCACTGCACCAAATCGAGGCCAGCATGGCAAACGCAAGGGCAACTGCACTTCTCCCCGTGCAGATAACCGCCACAGGGCCAGGTTAATCACGGTAAATATCAGCAAGATCACAAAGCTGGTCAATTTCGCCAGGATTAAAAGGGGCAGCCATAAAGCAAAGAAAACCAGCAAGGCAATAACAGCAATAGTTGCCATCCAGGGGGTATGGGTCAGTGCCGAGATACTGGCGAAAACAATTGGTGCCCGACCCTGGTTTGCCATGCCATAAAGCACGCGGGAGGCCATGATGACCTGCGTCAACAGGCCATTAATGATGGCGAACAAACTGATCAATGCTATGCCCTGACCGGCATTAGGGTATTTAACCGCTAATAAGTCTTTTAGCGGCGCCCCAGATGCTGCCAGTTCATCTAGAGGAAGGCCAAGCACGGCAACAAAAGCTACCAAGAGGTAGAGGAGTGTCGAGATAACCAGCGCCAGGATAATTGCTCTTGGCATGGTGTAACTTGGCTCTTTTACCTCTTCCACTACATTGACCATGTCTTCAAAGCCAATAAAAGCGTAGAAAGCCACAAACGCGCCACTAAGTAGCATGGTCAATTCCATAGCGTCTACGGGAAGCAACAAGGATGGCCATTGAGCGGGCAATTGAGTCAGCGCATCCGAACCGAGCAGGATAACAATCAGCAGTCCCGCGATTTCGATAAGCGTAATAGCCCCGGCAAGCCACAAAGACTCTGCTATTCCCCATAATGCAATAAGGCCGGCAATTAGAATAACCAAGGGAATGCCGACCAGACGCGGCACCTGAACAAAACTAAGCAGGTAACCAAAAAAACCATTGGCCAGAGTTGCGGCCGACACTATGCCGGTTAAAATCACCAGATAACCAATCACCCTGCTCAGCCAGGGAGACTTAAACCCCTGCTCGGCATAATAAGCTTCGCCTGCACTTTTGGGAAACAAGATGACCAATTGGCAGTAACTCAGTGCTGTTACACCGGCGACAATTGCTGCAACAAGAAAAGCGGCTGGCGCCAACAGGCCTGCGCTTCCTGCAACCTTGCCTATCAGCGCATAAATTCCCGCCCCCAGTATTGTGCCTATACCGTAAAAGGTCATTAAGGGCAGGCCGATACGACGTACCAGGGTTGGACTCTTGGCTTGATTACTGCTCACAAAGACTGCCAAAGATGGTAAACACCTGACTTTAACTATGGTATGGCGATACCTAATATGCAACCAGGCATCAGCTCAACAAGACGACTTAGTTTAACAGCCTCTAAGCCATCAAATACGCTTGCTATCTATTGCTTTTGTAACTTAAGGAAATAATCAAAGGCAATGGCAAGGCCCTCAGTTAGCTTTTCCGAACTCAGGCCGGCAAAGCCAATGCGGATATACCGATTCTCTGACTGTTCAGGTTCCAGCCAGAAGTGTGTTTCACTTAACAGGTAAACATCATTGCTCAGGCAATACGCTTCCAGTTCTTGGGCATGGTGTTTGATATCCAGCCATAAGGCCATGCCACCGGCGGGCAGATGGTATGCTATTGGTATGCCCTGCTTTTTATAATCTTCCAGTAGCTCCACCAAATGATCTCTGCGCTGCTGGTACAGCTTGGTCATGCGCCTGATGTGGCGCTCAAAACCGCCGTCTGCCATCCATCTGCCGATGGCATCCTGGATCAATACATTCGGCTTATGGTTGATAATGGTGCGGTAATTGATGATGGCCGGAGCCAGTGATTTATCCACCGCCATAAAACCCACCCGGCAGCCGGGAAACATGATCTTTGAAAAGGTGGACAGGTAAATGACCTGCCCGGACGGATCATCGGCCGCCATAGGAGCCAAAGGCTGGCTAAGATAATGAAATTCATGATCATAATCATCCTCCACTATGATCACCTGGTGCCTGACCGCCAGAGCGTAAATTTCCATGCGCTCATGCATGGGTATGGTCAAAGTTGTGGGGTATTGATGCAGCGGCGTCAGGTAAATCAGTTTGATATTTTCCTGCTCGAACAACTTGGTTAAATGTGCCAAATCTATGCCCTTGGCATGCTGTTTTAGTGGCACTAAACAGGCACCGGATGAGCGAAAGGCATTCCAGGCCGGCTTATAGCCCAAGGCCTCCACCGCCACCTTATCCCCCGGTTTCAATAACAGTTGAGCTATGATAAAAAGCGCTTCCTGTGAGCCATTAACCGCAATGATCTCCTTATCCTTAAGTGCCCTGACCCGCCTGAGGTAGGTCTTAACCTGCTCAAGAAAATTGTCACAGCCCTCATTATTCCCATAGGCTAAATTTTGCATCGAAGGTCGTGACAGGCTGTCACCCATATGGGATTTAAATTCCTTAAATGGGAAAGCCTCTATGTCCGGCATGCCGCCGGCAAAGTTATAGCTGAATTCATGTGCCGGCTTTACCGGCCGTGATTGTGAAAAACGTTTGTTGATTGGCCATTGGAACGGGGAAACTTCCTTACTCTCCGTCCTCATCACCTCTAGGCTTGAGTCTATCGGCAACCGCCTGGCCACCCGATAGCCCCTGCGCTCTAGCGACTCCACCCAACTTTGCGCGATCAGCTCCTGATAGGCCGCCATCACGGTATGACGGTTGGTTTTAAGTTCCATAGCCAGCTTTCTCGCCGAGGGCAAAGCTTCACCCGGTTGCAGCTGGCCTGACTTTATTGCCAAGCGTATAGCTGCGGCAATGCGCAGGTATAACTTTCGAATACTTGCATCTAGTTCAAGGGAGAGTGCCTTCATCAGTCTGGTATAGACAATTTTTAAAACCTGGTTGTTAACCTTATACCAGGATTAATGAACAATGCCAACCGCTTTAGTTGTCAAAAGTTATGAAGGAGAATTTGAAATGCAAAAACAGCGTCCGCCTTTTAATCCGGCCCCGGTAAAACTGAGTTCTGAGCAGGTATTAATACGTCCGCTCACCGTTGAAGATGCCCAGGGGTTTTATCTTGCAGGCCAGGCAAAAGAACTTTGGCAATGGGTTTTTCCAAACCGGTGTGAATCTCTGGATAGGGCAAAAAGCTGGATCGAAGAATCCCTGGCGTTTCAGGACAAGGGATTACACGTCCCTTTTGTTATCGTGGACAGGGCATCGGGCAAGATCATTGGCTCTACCCGTTACTGCTCTATTCGCCCCGCCGATAGGAATATCGAGATAGGTTTTACCTTTATCTCGCCTGAGTTCCAGCGCACTCATGTCAACACCCAGGCCAAGTACCTGTTGCTTAAAAATGCCTTTGAAAACCTGGGCGCGATACGGGTAGAGCTGAGAACCCATGAGAAAAACCGTAAATCGCGCAATGCCATACTGCGCATCGGCGCCAAGTTTGAGGCCGTATTAAGAAACAGCCGGATTTTGCCCGATGGCTCAATCAGAAATACCGCCCTGTTTAGCATTACCGAGCAGGAATGGCCCGAGGTAAAAGCAGAGCTGGAAAGTAAAATACACCAACAATATCAGGTGCCGGCCTGAATAAACATGTGGTCTGACAGGCCTATTCATGCCTGTCAGTATTAACAGCTATCAACAAATGAGGTAAAGATGTACATACCCAGTGCAATGAAAATGGCTTCAATCAACCAGGCCCACGACTTGATACGAGAGTACAGTTTCGGTGCCATAATATCCGAGTCCATGGAAGCGTCACATCTGCCCTTTATTCTTAATGAGAATGAAGGTGAAATGGGCACATTGTATTGCCATTTTGCCCGGGCAAATCCTCAATGGCGGCAACTGGAAAACAAAGAGGCTCTGGTGATTTTTAACGGTCCACACGCCTATATATCTCCGACCTGGTATGCAAGTAAACCGGCCGTACCAACATGGAACTATGCGGCAGCACATATCTATGGCCAGGTGGAAATACTGACCGGTTCCCAGGCAATAAAGGTGCTGGATGATACGGTAGGCAAGTACGAACCTGAACTACTGGCAAATGATGAAATGATGCCAACAAATTATAAGGAAAAGCTTGTCAAAGCCATCATTGGGGTGAAAATCACCATCACCAGGTTTGACGGCAAATTAAAGCTGGGACAGCACAGAAAGGCGGAAGATCAACAAGGCGTCGTCCGAGGCCTGAGTTCAAAACTGGATCTGGACTCGCGCGCTTTACTAAAATTTATGATAAGCAGCAATATTGCTCTAGGTAAGGGCTAGAACAAGCAAGGGCTCATCAAACAGGTGTAAGCAAGTACTATAGCACTTGCTTACACTCCTTCTTAAATACGCCATAGGCATTATACCCAACAGACTGCCCAATATATTCCACTGATAACTTTCTTCACACCACAAAAAAACATAATATAAACGCAAAATTACCCACAAGAATAATGAGAACTGATACACCATGAGTAAATTTGTTGTCCTGGCCATCATAGTCGCCCTGCTAGCCGTATTTTTTTATCGCTCAAATGCCAACAAGGCGGATGCAGCAAAAAACATTGAAATTGGCAAGGCATTCCTGGCCGAAAACAAAACTAAAGAAGGCGTAATGGAAACAGAGTCAGGCCTGCAATACCAAGTGCTGACACCTGGGACGGGAACCAGTCACCCGGGCCCGAGAAGCAAGGTAAAAGTGCATTACCATGGCACCCTGATTGACGGCACAGTATTTGACAGTTCAGTCGATCGCGGCGAGCCGATCAGTTTCGGTTTAAACCAGGTAATTTCCGGCTGGACCGAAGGGGTACAGCTAATGGTGGAAGGTGAAAAAACCCGCTTTTTTATTCCGTCCAATCTGGGCTATGGTAACCGCAGCGCAGGCGCCATCCCCGCGGGTTCGGTACTGATTTTTGATGTTGAACTATTAGCCATACAATAAACGAATAGCCTGTTTGTTTCTAAATAGCGACTATATTTATGTCACCCTCTCACTGCACCCAATGCCAGCATGTAGTTAAAGGCAATATACGCATTTGTCCCATGTGTGGTGGTGGCATGAAACAGGAAGTAGAAAACCTGCAGTGCAAGTGTCCACGCTGCCAAATAGATCTGGAAATACATCAATTCAACCATCACCAGCAGGATCAATGCAGCAAGTGTGAGGGACTATGGCTGGAGCCGGATAACTTTAACTGTTTATCCCAGGTTCAGCCATGATAGAATTGGCTAGCCGTTAATTTACACCAATACTCACCATTTCTTTAAGGCAAAGCATGCAAGCAGAACACGATATTGTCACTATTACCGAACAACCCGTAGAGCTATGCAAACTGCTTAAAATTGCCAACATGGTGGGCGGTGGCGGTGAAGCCAAAATTGTTATCAGCGAAGGTTATGTCTTGCTTAATGGCGAAGTCGAATTTAGAAAACGTAAAAAGGTTGTCGCCGGCGATGTCATAGAATTTAATGGCGAGACAGTAACCGTTGTCTTAGATGAAGCAAGGGCAAAATCCCCAGTACAAACAGGGGATCATAACAAGCCAGTTAAAAAAGCCAAAAAGGAAAAACCTGCTCAGCCAAAGGAAAGTCCCCCTTCTCGTGCCAAAAGAAAGCCGATATCCTTTTAGCCCTCGGGCACGCTTACCGGCAAGCTGGCCACTATGGCACCGCCGCTAATTAACGCCATGGCATAAAAAATGGTTTTGCTAAAGGCTTGATCACTAAAGAGTATTAAAAGCAAGGTAGATAGCAGCGGCGTAAAGTAAGAGAGTACGGCAATAATACGCGGATCCCCTTTTTTTACAGCCGCATCCCAACAATAAAAGGCAATGCCCATAGGCCCCAGGCCAAGTAGCAGGGTTTGCCAAATATCCGTGAATGTTAACCCCATTGCAGTTTCAACCACCCCATGAGCAATTAAAGCCATGACTCCGGAAATCAGACAAAACAGCCCTATGGTTGCCGAGCTGAAAGCACTGACCTTTTTCGACAATAAGGAATAAATGGCCCAGGTCAGGGCCGCAAAAATCGCCAAAACATAACCCCAGGCATGATCCAGTGATAAAGAAAGCCCGGATTCCAGCAATATCACGCCCGCCCCTGCAAATGCGATACCTGTCCCAATCAGGTGACGCTTGCGGACCTTGATCTCAGGAAACACCAAAGGGGTGAACAATAGGATAAAAATTGGCCAGAGGTAATTGAGTAAATTGGCGGAAACCGGCGGCGCCATTCTCAGCGCCATAAAAAGTAGAAAATGGTAACCGAAAATGCCGCCAACACCGATAAGTATTAGCCTAGGGTTAAAGTTCCACTGGCGATAATGCCGTAAAGACAAGCTACCGCCAATAATCAGGCTAATCCCCAACAAGAGAAAAGGCGGAATATGGGCCAGTTTTGCCGCCAAGACCGCCAGGCTGCTCCATAATAGGATGGCGATAGCCGTAAATAAGATATAGTGCATAAATAACAGGCTTTAACTGCTCAGCTTCTTCTGCCAGAACACCGCCTGGCCCATTTTCGGGTCCAGCTCATAGCCTGAATAACCAAATTTCCGATAGGCCTTTTGTGCGACTTGGTTACCTTCCAATACTTCCAGTGTTATTTTGCAGCAGTGCTTTTCCCTGGCAATTTCTTCCACTTCTTTAAATAGCTGCTCAGCCAGGCCCTTGCCCCTGTATTCAGGCAATACTACCACATCGTGAATATTCACCAGCGGCGCACAATTAAAGGTTGAAAAGCCTTCCACACAGTTGATCAAGCCAGCCGGCTTACCATCCAGGTAGCCAATAACCGAAAAAACATTAGATTGCTTGGCCAAGCTCTGCGGCAAGTTATCCCTAACATAGTCACTTAGTGGCTCTCCTCCCCCCATGGGATCTATTGCATAGGCGTTAAGCAGCATCACTAAATCATGCCCATGTTGCTCGTTGTTATAATCTATGCGTACCAGCTCTAGTGCCATAAATATTTCCTTTTACCTTTCTGTAATTTAAACGGTCGCTAACTATACTGTATTTATGAATGAAAAGAACCCATTAGCTCAAGAGAGGCAATGTCAGTACCAAGATCCCGACGAAATAGTCTGTACCAACCAGGCGGGTGAATCTGGCCTTTGTTACTGGCACGACAAGAATATCGACAAAAGTGGCGCCAATGTCAAAGAAGCGCTGGAGACCTATGCCCAGAGTGGAGGACTACTTAGGGGCATTTGCTTAAAAAGAGCTAACTTGCAAGGGGTAGACCTGGTTAATCATAATAAAAAGCATGGTTATGATTTTTCTTACGCCGACTTTTATCGCGCCAAACTGAACAATGCTCATATGTTCAATATTAACCTGCTGCATGCCAGCCTGATGAAAGTCGATTTACGCGATGCCAACCTTAACTGCGCCAACCTCAATTGCGCAAACTTGCTCGGTGCCAGATGGTCCGGCAGCAAGGTAGAAAATACTCGCTTTGGCAATAAACTCAAGCAGGAATATCAGGCCAAGCAGGCCAAGCTAAAGGGTGACCATGTGCTGGCAAACGACTATTGTGAACAGGCAGAAGAGATATACAGGGATCTGAGAAAGCACGCCGAGAACGAAGGCATATTCACCCTGGCCGGGCGTTTTATCCAGAAGGAATTGACCATGCGGCGCCTGCAATTGCCTAGGTACAGCATTAAACGCCTGACCTCGAAAATGATCGACTTGTTCTGTGGCTATGGTGAAGCCCCGCTGAGGATCGTCGGCATTTCCATTATGATGATTTTTATCTGTGCCCTGCTTTATGCGTTTACCGGCTTAAACTACCAGGGGGAAATCCAAACATTCAGTAGCCAACTCAGCTTTTTTGACAACTTTAAGCTCTTCCTTTCCTGCCTTTATTATTCGGTCGTCACCTTCACCACATTGGGCTATGGCGATTTCACCCCCATCGGCATATCCCGGGCCATTGCCGCATTAGAAGCCTTCACCGGCAGCTTTACCATTGCCCTGTTCGTGGTTGTATTTGTAAAAAAGATGACCAGATAACCGGATATTTCGTTAAATATCAGGCATTAAGCAATCAATATTCAACCACTCCAGCATATTTGGTACACATTTAGGTACCCGGTTAGAACTTTTCCTCTTAAGTTGCCACTTTAGCCCTTTTGCCTGAGCATAGGCCCTGATAGAATATGCTCAATTTTTTCTCACGCTTACTACGGAAATCATTTTCAATGCGTACCAGTCAATATTTACTGTCGACCTTAAAAGAAACTCCGGCCAGTGCCGAAGTGATCAGCCATCAACTCATGTTACGTGCCGGCCTGGTACGTAATGTCGCCTCAGGGCTTTATACCTGGCTGCCGACAGGCCTGCGAGTATTGAAAAAAGTTGAAAATATTGTTCGTGAAGAAATGGAGCGTGCCGGTGCCATCGAAGTTTTGATGCCTATGGTACAACCGGCAGACCTTTGGGAAGAGTCTGGCCGCTGGGAAGATTACGGCCCTGAGTTGTTACGTTTAAATGATCGTCATGAGCGCCCCTTTGTATTAGGGCCAACCCATGAAGAAGTGATCACTAAACTGGTGGCCAATGAAGTCAGTAGTTATAAACAGCTGCCGCTTAACATGTTCCAAATTCAAACCAAATTCAGGGACGAGATTCGTCCTCGTTTTGGCGTCATGCGTGGCCGAGAATTCCTTATGAAAGACGCCTATTCATTCCACCTGACCCATGAGTGCCTGGAAAACACCTATCAGGTAATGAAGCAGGCCTATTGCAATATTTTCGACCGCCTTGGTTTGGATTACCGCCCGGTAATTGCCGATACCGGCTCAATAGGCGGCGAGGCCTCCCATGAATTCCATGTCCTGGCCGAGTCAGGTGAAGATGATATTGCCTTTAGCGATGCCAGTGATTTTGCCGCCAATGTTGAAAAAGCGGAAGCCCTGGCCCCAACAGGTGAACGCCCGGCGCCTAGCCAGGAAATGACCAAGGTATCAACACCTAAGGTTAAGACCATAGAAGAAGTTGCTTCTTTCTTACAGTTGGATGTTCAAAGCTCGGTAAAAACCTTGTTGGTACTGGGTGAGGCAGAAGAAGGTCAGGAAGCGCCAGTTGTTGCCCTTGTTTTACGTGGTGATCACCAGTTGAATGAAATCAAGGCGGAAAAACTGGCAGGCATTGCCGCTCCTTTGACTTTCGCCTCAGACGAACAAATCCTTAAAGCCGTTGGTTGTAAACCAGGCTCTATCGGCCCCGTTGGCTTATCTATTCCTGTTATTGTCGATCGCAGCGCCGCCCACCTGGCAGATTTTGTTTGTGGCGCCAATGAAGATGAGTTTCATCTAACCGGGGTTAACTGGGATCGCGATGCAGAAAACTATCAAGTAGCCGATATCCGCAACGTGATCGAAGGGGATCCAAGTCCTTGCGGCCAGGGTAATATCATTATCAAACGCGGTATTGAAGTGGGCCATATTTTCCAGCTGGGCCAAAAATATGCCGAGGCCATGAACTGTGCCGTATTGACAGAATCAGGTAAAAACCAAACTTTGACCATGGGCTGCTATGGCATTGGCGTTTCACGTATTGTTGCCGCAGCCATAGAGCAAAACCATGACAAGTACGGCATTAAGTGGCCACAGGCCATCGCTCCTTTCCAGGCGGCGATTGTTCCTATGAATATGGCAAAATCGGCTCGCGTTAAGGAAACGGCAGAGAAGCTGTATCAACAGCTGCTTGACGCCAATATTGAAGTGTTATTCGATGACCGTAAGGAACGTCCTGGCGTAATGTTTGCCGATCATGAGCTTGTTGGTACGCCGTACCTGTTGATCGTTGGTGAACGTAACCTGGACAATCAGCAAATTGAGTTGAAAAACCGTATCTCGGGTGAAAAATCGCTAATAAATATTGACCAAGTTTTGTCTTTGTTTGCGTGATTTTAAACCTTTAGTTTCACCAAAGGGGCTAAATGCCCCTTTTTTATGCCCGTACATTGCCTCTACAGGCAAAATAAGTTTAATATAATCATAAATTTATAAAAGTGCTGAATACTGATATGATTAAAACTGTTTGCCGTCTTGTTCCGTTAATCAGTCTCATTCTTACCTCATTTTTATTCACCTCGGCCGTTTTGGCGAACAGGCCAGATTCATCCTATGATAGCTCTTATCCTTATAAATTCATGGATAAGCATGCAAAATCGTCTTTAGAACAGATCTCCAGCATGCTTATTAGTGAAGGACTGAACACAAGAGAACGTTATTTTCTCACTCATAACCTGGGTTATAGCCACTTTCGCCTTAACAATAAAAAACAGGCAATAGCAACCCTTAGCCAAAGTATTGAACTGGCTAAAGCGCTAGATGCTTACCATCAGGCCAAGAGCCTGCAGCGCAGAGCATTAACCTATGGCATTTTGTTAAGAGACACAGATACCGCCATTATCGACCTGGAAAAGGCCTTGGCCCTTATTTCATCCAGTCGGCATCAAGACAGTAATACCCTTCATTTTGACTTATTAACCTCCATGTCCCAGGCCTTTAACCAGAAGGCCGAGTTAGTGCAGGCCAAAAACTATATAGAACAAGCACTTGAGCTGGTGCAAAAGCCCAAGGACAAGGAAGATAAGATTTATGCCCTGATCATTCTGGGCCGTATTCTTTGGCAACAGAATAAAATAGCGGACGCCACGCAGGCCTTCTTGGATGCACTGCAACTAACCGATGCCAATACATCAAGAGCCAGGTTAGCGGCGCTGGAACAAAGACTGGCTGTTATTTACTCATCCAGGAAAGTGCTGGATCTGAGCCTAAGCCATGCCAAAAAAGCGGTGGAGCTTTACAACGAAATAAAGCGCCCCAGGCTACAAATAAACGCCATGCGAGTATTGGCCAACATTCACCTTGAGCTTGGCAAAGACATTAACCAGGCCATCATGCACTACCTCAATGCCCTGGATATTGCCAAACAAATCGACGCGCCACATGCCACTGGTGAATTACAGCACCTTATCGGCAAGGCCTATATTCAGGAAGGCAATCTTGAATCTGCTGAGAAATATCTAAACCAAGCCGAAAAAACATTAGCAGCCTCAGAAGAAAAGTACTATGTCGGCCTTAACGTCATTGAGCAGGCACGCTTAATGAATATACGAGGAAAAACAGCAGCAAGTGTCGAAATGCTTAAGCAGCTGTTAAGCAGTGACAAGCTAAACGCGTATCCCCAGGCGGTTTATGAAGCCAGGGAGCTTTTGGTCACCGGCTATCAAAAACTGGGAATGTTTAAACAAGCTTACCAGCTACAAGGTAAACAACTTGAGTACCAGAAAGAGGCCTTAGCCGAGTTGGAAGCAAGCTCAGCCAAGCAGTTAAGCAGTGATATAGAAATTAAAACCCTTAGTAATCAGTTAGCCTCGCTTAAACAGCAAGATAAGGACAAAACCCAAGAGGTCGACGGGTTAAAAACTAAAACCTCCCTTTTTCATTATGCTCTCTTGATAAGCGCCATCTTGGTTGGTTCGCTAATGTGGCGACTGATAAGACAACACAAACACTTGCTCAAGCAAAAAAAACATAACCAGGATTTCGAGCCTTACTTTTGGCGGCAAATTAAAAACAGGCTGAATCAGGAGAACAGAGCCAAACAGGCAGGCTTACTGGTATCTTTTCCCCATATTACGGCCGAGAATGATATAAACCGTCAGCAAGGCAACCAGCTTATAGACGACTGGCATAACGCATTACAACAAGCACAAACGCCTAGATTACAGTTGAATCATCACCACGAATTGTGGATGTATTGCGATAAACAACCGGATATTCGTCAGCTATTAAAGTGTCAGCAGCCACAGCAAGGGCTAGTGGTAAAGCTTGTCTGGCTTTCATTCGATGACTTGCCCGAGCACATATCTGATGACACCCTGGCGGTAGTGGAAAAAATTATCTTTAAAGCCGGTTGCGAGTTTAAGTCGGGTCAAGCCATCCAGTGGACAAGCATTGAGATAAAAGAGCACGCCTTGGCCATGATCTATAGCAACAGGCCGGGAGCGGAAAATGCGCCCGATATAAATCACGGCCTGGAAAGGGCCTATCAGGCAGGAATGGTCGAGTTCACGGATATTTCTTAGCATAAAGCCTGCTAGAAACAGTCGCAAATATCCCAATAAATCTGACGGTCAAAATATTGGGCGAGTCTCTGGTTCAACTCTTTAAATGTCGTCAGCTTATTGTCGCCAGGACTAAAACATTGCCAAATAAATTGATGGCAATTGTTATCAATCAGGTGGTAATCCTGGTACTGATAAATCTGTTTGATTGCCCTATCTGCGGCGACAGGATTAACCAGGCATTGCGCGGTGGAATCACTGGCGATAAATATTTTCCTGCCGGTACGGTTTGACGTAAACCTGTGTTTGGAAACCGGCTTGATCAGGCCCTTGCCATCGAGCTCAATAATGGTATCGTCCCCCACCCAAATACCCGTGTGGTCAAACACACCGCCTATGCCGCAACAGACCAAGGCACCAAATTCAGGCTTAACCGCCTGATGGGTATGAAATAAATCTGTCGGATAAATGGCAACACTTGACTCGTGTTCATCCATATCCTGCAGGGACTTTGGCCGATACGAACGCAGCCGCTTTTCCTGCTGGGATTTTCTGTCATCAGATAAACTCTTGACTGCTACGGCAGATAGCGCCGCAGCGCCTAGCCATAATAAGGGTAAAGCCATAAAACACCATTAATATTTAGCCGCTAATAACTAGCTTATACATTAATGACAGATTAACTATAAAAAAGTTGCAACTAACTGTTTCAAAAGGCTTCAAGATTGGCAACAATAGGCTAAGCTCAAAAGTCCAGGATACTTCGGCTTAACAATCCCTAATAACCTAAAAAATCAATAGAAGTAACTTATGAAAACCATTAATAAATCGTCGAAACTCAAAAATGTCTGCTACGAAATTCGAGGACAGATAGCAGCAGAAGCCCGTCGATTGGAAGACGAGGGCCATAAAATTTTAAAACTGAATATTGGCAACCCTGCCCCGTTCGGTTTTGAAGCCCCCGACGATATATTAAAAGACGTAATTCATAATTTACCCAGCTCTCAGGGGTATAGCGAGTCTCAAGGCATCTACTCGGCACGTGTTGCCGTTATGCAGTATTTCCAGCAACAGGGCATATTAAACGTTGATATTGATGACATATTTATCGGCAACGGCGTCAGCGAGCTTATCGTTATGGCCATGCAGGGTCTGCTTAACAATGATGATGAAGTACTGATCCCCGCGCCGGATTACCCCTTGTGGACGGCTGCGGTGGCTCTGTCGGGCGGCAAGCCGGTCCACTATCGTTGCGAGGAAGAAAACCACTGGTTTCCCAACCTTGACGATATGGAAAAAAAGATCACCAAGAAAACCAGGGCAATAGTGCTGATCAACCCGAATAACCCGACCGGAGCGGTTTATTCCGAGGAAGTGTTACAGGGCATTATTGCACTTGCCAGAAAACATAACCTCATCATCTTCAGTGACGAAATCTACGATAAGATTTTGTACGACGGTGCCGTCCATGTGCCAACCGCTCGGCTGGCGGACGATGTGCTTATCATTACCATGGGCGGTTTATCAAAAAATTACCGTATTGCCGGTTTCAGGGCCGGCTGGATGGTGATCACTGGCCCCAAATTGCACGCGGAAGATTACCTGGAAGGCTTGAATATCCTCTCTTCCATGCGCCTGTGTGCCAATGTTCCCTGCCAGCATGCCATACAAACTGCGCTCGGAGGCTACCAAAGCATCAATGAGTTGATCCAGGGGGATGGTCGTTTGTTAAGGCAAAGAAACCTGGCCCATCAGATGATCAATGAAATTGACGGCCTGTCCTGTAACCCTGCAATGGGCGCTCTGTATCTGTTTGTTAAAGTGGACAATAAGAAGTTTAATATCAAGGATGATGAACAAATGATCCTGGACTTGCTGAAACAGGAAAAAATACTGCTGGTGCATGGGCGTGCCTTTAATATCACTGAAAACAATTATTTCCGCCTGGTATTTCTGCCACATGTAGATGAATTGGCCCCGGCAATGGAGAGGTTAAAACACTTCTTCAGCACCTATAGCCAATAACCTTAAAGGAACAAGAATGCAAAGTACCTTTCTTGCCTGGATGTTTCGCATGCCCTTGATCAAGCGCTGGGCCTTGATGTTTTGCGTCAAGCCGGAGAACATCGCCGAGCACTCTCATCAGGTGGCCATTGTTGCCCATTTACTGGCAGTGATTAAAAACAAAAAATTCCAGGGCAATATCAATCCGGACAGGGTCGCCACCATAGCCCTGTATCATGAAGCCAGTGAAACCCGCTATGGCGACATTGTCAGTCCAACCAAATATGCCAATGCCGAGATAGCCCGAGAATTCAAAAAAATTGAATACCTGGCGGAAAAAGAGTGCCTGGACTCCTTACCGGAAGAGTTTCAGGACATATTCGCCGATATCATAGTGCAGGATAATGTCGAAGCCGAGTATAAGGCCGTTGTTAAGGCTGCCGACGTGCTGGTCGCCTATATCAAGGCACTGGATGAACTGAACCACAACAATCCTGAATTTGATCATGTTGAAGAAAGGCTGTCAACCAAGCTGGAAACACTTAAAACCGAGATGCCGGAAGTGCAATATTTTATGGATACCTTTTTGCAGGCCTGTTCAACAACCGTAGATAAATTATCAAAAAGCTAGAGGCTGTTTATCTAAGGAAAGCTGCTGCTAGTTCACGGCAGGATGCGCCTTAAAGCTATAACGAAAGTGCGCTCCCTGCTCGCTGGGCACACATTCAATCGAGCCTGACAGGTTTTGCACCACCTGATTATAGGCAATAGACAAACCTAAGCCCGTATTACCTTCGTTGCGCGAGCTGGTAAAAAATGGTTCGAAAATCTTGTCCTGGATATCCTGAGGAATACCTTTACCGTTATCATGATAATCAACGGTAAAGCCTTCTTTTTCATCATGACTCATGATTATGAAGATACAATTGTCACTATTATCGGTAAAGGCATGCTCAATGCTGTTACTCACCAGGTTTGTCAATAATTGTGCATGGCAGCCAGGAAAGGTAGTAATAAAATCATTTGGGCATTCGGAAAAGCTGATTGTCGCCTTTTTACGTTTAAGCAGAGGGGTTAAGGTTAATATAACCCTTTGGTAATATTGGCCCAGTGAAATACATTCCGGCTCCATTAAGCTTTGATCCGTTGCCAGCGCTTTAAAGTTATCTATGATTTCCTTTGCCCTTTGCAGGTTTCTCGCAATCATGGGCAGGCTCAACTCATGCTGCTCGGTAAAGCACTTCATATCTTTTATCGTTAAATGCTGTGCATCCAGCTTTTGCTTAAAGGTTAAAAAAGACTCGGTTAGATGGCTTTCGGCCGTGATCGCCACACCCAAGGGGGTGTTTACCTCGTGTGCGACGCCAGAAACCAGCTCCCCCAAAGCCGCCATCTTTTCCGACTCCACCAGCTGGCTCTGAGCCTTCTCCAGTTTTTCAACCGTCAACTCTAATGCCTTGGTCCTTTCCCTGACCTTGATATCTAAGTTATTGTTAAGCTCAATCAGCTGATTTTCACGATCCAGGCGCTCAAACTCACCGACAATTCTGCCGGAAAACAGTTGGAACAGGGTCAAGGTTAAGCTTTGATCCGGGATACACTTTTCATACAGGGCAACAATGATCCCCACGACCTTGCCTTGTGAGTCATGCAAGGGCGCGCCGAGATAGCCTTCAATATTCATGTCAACAAGCCACTGATCTTTGGGAAACTGGCGATATGCCTTTTCCGGATAAATGCAAACTTGATTATCGGCAACATTATCGCAGGGAGTGTCTTTAAGCGCGTATTCGAGGTTGTCAACTATATTTCCATGCGCCACAAAAGCAATGGTGTTGGCAACATGGCGGGCATGGTCAAGGCGAGCAATAAAGGTATAGTCGGACTTAATCACCTTATCCAGCTGCAAAGCAATGGCAGAAAAAAACTCCACCCCATAGGTCCGCGAGACCCCCTTGATGATGTCTTTTAGCAAAGCTTCCATAATGAAAGACGATAAATGACTGGCAATACTAAGAGTATAACTATTTATCTGGATAAAGCTCTCGAATGGCGGCAAACTCCTCGAAGTCTTCCAGCATGATATCTACCAGCCTGGGCTCAAATTTTCTACCTTTTTGTTCAATCAGGTAGTCTTTTATCTTCTCGTTTGGCCACGCCTCTTTATAGCTTCGGTCTGAGCCAAGGGCATCAAATACATCTGCAATCGCCATTATTCTCGCTTCAACGGGAATATCTTCGGCCGCTAAGCCATTGGGATAACCAGTGCCGTCCCAATTCTCATGATGAAAATGAGCAAGTCTGGCTCCCAGCTTAGAAATGCTGACGGTGGACTTTTCCAGTAAGCCACAACCAATTTCGGCGTGAGTTTTCATCACCAGCCATTCGTCCTCACTTAACTTATCCGGCTTATGCAGTATATTTTCCGGGATGGCTATTTTGCCCAGATCGTGCAATGGCGCCGCCAGCCTGATGGCCTCGATAAAGCGTTCATCCAGGTTAAGCTTTTTAGACAAGAGTTCACATATCCAGGCAACACGACGCACATGTGAACCAGTCTCCCGACAGCGTGCCTCTACCGCTTCTCCGACAATGTACAAGAGCTCTTTTTGGGTTCGTTCAATTTCATGCTGTTTCGCCAGGCTTTCCAGGATCAAGGCAACATTGGTGGCATACAGCTCGGCCATATTGGACTTAAAGTGCTCCGAATCATCTTCAAACTCTACATAAAGCACAGATGAGGCGTTGCTGGCGGTTTCATAATAACCGACAAAATTGTCTTCTCCCATAGAATGGGTTCTTCTTTCAAAGGCTTTTCTTATCGCGACCTTGACCTTTTCATCGATGGAAGAATCGTCCAGGTTATCTGACTCGCATATATACTTGCCGGTGCAAGCCAGAATAAGGTTGGACACATCACTGTTATAATCAACCTGGCTGCGGGAAATATAGAGCGCCGAACTATCGACATCCATCAGGGTCATTAAATGGTGCAAGGCCGCAGAGCCAAATGAGCGAATATGATTAATTTTCAATAAATCGCGCGTAGCCCCCATCAGCAACTTAAAGGCATCAAGACTGCGCTGGATAGTCATAATGTCCCGATAGGCTCGAATGCTGGCATAGACGGTGGTTATCATTTTACCTGCGGTAAAATCGGTTTTTTCTTTGTAATCATTAATATCAAATTCCTTGATCACTTTGGCCTCGGGTGCAGTACCCGCCTGACCCGTACGTAATACCAAGCGAATCGCCTGGTTTTTTAACTCCTGCCTTATCCACTCAACCAGCTCCAGACCCGCATGGTCCGTTTCCATCACCACGTCAACAAAAGCCATGCAAAAATTCTCGTCATTTGATAAGACTTCTTTAGCCTCAGCGGAAGAGTATACAGACACTATTTCAAGGGGGCGGTTTTCTATCATGGCATCGGATAAGACAAGTTTAGTTACCTGATGTACAGAATCATCATCGTCAATAACCAAAATCCGCCAAACCTTATTGTTCTTGTTTTTATCTGCATTTTTTTCAGATGCAGGCTCATCTTGAAATATAAATTTAGACATCGGGATAAAATCATCAAGGAAACACTAATACTCAGTGTAGGGCACGCTTTTCATATTTGCATATTTATAAACATAAAAAACCTGATAAATGAATCAATTAAATGTAAACAAAAACAAAAAACGCGGCCAATGCCGCGTTTGATATTCAGAAAGATAAGGAACTAGTAAAGGGGATTAAACTGCCCTATTACCTGATCAACAACCGCCTTAATGGCAGCTTCCGGGTTATCTTTATACGAAGAGGAAACACGCTTTTCCCCCCAGCCATGCCATGCCGGTTGGTGTGTTTTCACATCAAAAATATCTATGGCAACACGACCTTCCGTATAAGTACGAACATGGGTTTCGGTGGGCATGCCAATGCCTCCATAATAGCCCCGTCCCCAGCCAAAACCGGTACGGTATGTTGTTGGATATGAGTCAACCCTGATCTTCTCCCTGCTACCAACGGTATAGGAAATAGCAAAATCTGCACTCTCGGCATCATCAGTTAGCACATAACCTTTATCGATAAATGCCTGCTCTATCGCCTTGTCCAGCCGGGTCTTGGTAATTGGATTAAAGCCTGCCGGTAAAGCCGCTACTTTTTCTTCTGTTAGCCAGGCAAAGGTCTGATAATGAGAGGTATCAATCGCCTCGTTTTTATCAAAGTTAACCTTTGCTGTGCTAGTTGCACAACCCGAAACAATGGCAACAATCGCTGCGATCACAAACATTTTAAATTTTGACATCATATCCATCCCTTTTTAAATAATGACTATCTAGAGGCTGTTTATCTTTCGAGATTGTTTTTGCAGCAGTTTGTTGGCAATTTATACAAGGCAGAGCCTTTGTAATCTAGTTGCTCTACATAAAAAGGCGACAACTGGGTCAGGAACCCAGTTGAACAGCGTTAGCTGGCCAAGTACTTGGTGAAACACATGGACGTGTTTCATAAAACGCCGTAGAAATAGCCAACAAACGCTGCCTGACAGGTTCGGCTAAAAGCGTTTTATCCTTTGTTGAGCAGTATTGGCTTAGAATAACTAGGCTACACACTGCTCGCCGCGACTAAAACGCTTTTATCTCAAACAAAAATCAACCGCGAAAAATAAACAGCCTCTAGGTTAATGCAATTAAAGAATACCAAAGAAACAAACAAACACTGTTACAAGTTGTAACGCTAAAACAAACTTGATTTCTTTATAACAAACAAATATTAACACTAAAATTGGCCTGCCAACAGGATAATTGTTGAGATAAAAGTCCAGTCAACAAGCCGCCCAATACCTTTATAAGCCTCTCCTTGTTTACAAGTATTAACGAATTTGTCATTTGCAATTTTCCTCCATTAGAAGCCGTCAAGATTCTTCATAACAAAAAGTTAATTACAAATTGGCATAATTTGTAATTAACAGTTGACACCATGGCTCAAACCCCTTACAAATAGAAGCTCGCATTAACTTTGTTTTAGCTAGTCAATATCTGGATTTAAAGGAAAAAATGACTCACAGCATTAAACTCAACCTAGTCCTCTCTGTCGTGGTGATTGTCAAATCATTGCGGGATTGGTGTTGCGCTTAAAGAAAACAAATAGCAAAAAGTTACCAAACCCCCGCTCTGACTCAGACCGGGGGTTTTTTATTAAATAGGTTTTTTAAAAGATACTAATCAAAGGACAAGCACATGACGACACAGTTATTTAACGGTGCAGAAATGGTAGTTAAAGCCTTATCCGCTCTTAAGGTGAAATACATTTTCGGCTACCCGGGCGGCACCGTACTGGATATTTACGATGCCATTTTCCAACAAGAAGAATTTGAGCATATTCTGGTCCGTCATGAGCAGGCGGCAGCTCATATGGCCGATGGTTATGCCAGGGCAACGGGTGAAGTGGGCGTAGTATTGGCCACCTCAGGTCCGGGCGCCACTAACTGTATTACCGGCATAGCCACCGCCTATATGGACTCTATTCCCATGGTGGTTCTATCGGGGCAGGTCCCCACCAATTTGATTGGCGACGATGCCTTTCAGGAAACCGATATCGTTGGCTGTACCCGTCCTATCGTAAAACACAGCTTTAATTGCCGTAACCTGGAAGAAATTCCAGACGTTATTGCCAAAGCCTTTTATATCGCTAAGACCGGCCGTCCTGGCCCTGTGGTCATAGAACTACCGAAAGATATTTTACTGCCGCAAAATAAGGCGGAGTTTCATATAGAAACAGACGTTAAGATGCGCTCCTATAATCCGACGGTTAAAGGCCATCATAAACAGATTCGCAAGGCGGTTAAGGCCATTACCCATGCCAAGAAGCTGGTGGTTTATTCCGGCGGTGGCATTGTCCTGGCCGATGCCTCGGAGCTGTTAACCAAGCTGGTTGAAACCTTAAAGGCACCTATTACCAATACCCTAATGGGACTGGGTGGCATTTCCGGCAATCACGAGAATTTTATCGGCATGCTGGGCATGCATGGTACCCTGGAGGCCAATAAGGCCATGGCCCATGCCGATGTTATTTTAGCCTTGGGTGCTCGTTTCGACGACAGGGTAACCAATAATGTTAAAAAATTCTGCCCGAACGCCACTATTATCCATGTCGATATAGATCCAACCTCTATCTCCAAGACCATCAACGCCCATATTCCCGTGGTTGGCCTTGTGGATATAGTAATTCAACAGTTGCTCGATGAACTGGAAGAAAGCAACTATACCCCGGAAGAAACAGCGCTAAAAGAATGGTGGGGCCAAATCAATCAGTGGCGCAACCAAAAAAGCGTCAGCTACCAACAAGAAGGCGAACTGATCAAGCCACAACGTGCCGTTGAAGCCATGTACAGGATCACCCAAGGCAAGGCCTATGTCTGCTCGGATGTTGGCCAGCATCAAATGTTTGCCGCTCAATATTACCCGTTTGAAAAACCGCGTCAGTGGATCAATTCCGGCGGCCTGGGCACCATGGGCTTTGGCCTACCGGCCGCCATGGGGGTAAAACTGGCCTTCCCGGACAGTGATGTTATTTGTATCACGGGAGACGGCTCCATACAGATGAATATCCAGGAACTGTCAACCTGCTTGCAATATAAGCTGCCGGTAGTCATCGTATCCCTTAACAACCGTTCCCTGGGCATGGTACGCCAATGGCAGGATATGGTTTATGGCGGCCGCCACTCATCTTCCTATATGGAGTCTTTACCAGACTTTGTCAAACTGGCCGAGTCCTATGGCCATGTTGGCATTAGGATCGATACCTTGAGTGAGCTTGACGAAAAACTGGAGCAGGCCTTTGCCATCAAGAATCGCCTGGTATTTGTTGATATTTTAGTTGATGAAAAAGAACACGTTTACCCTATGCAAATTCGCCATGGCGCAGTAGACGATATGTGGATCAGAAAGGGAGTAAAAGCATAATGCGTCGTATATTAGCTATTTTATTGGAAAATGAACCCGGTTCCTTATCGAGAATTGTCGGCCTGTTTTCGCAAAGGGCCTTTAACATTGAAAGCTTGACCGTTGCGCCAACCGAGGACCCCAGCCTGTCCCGTATCACCATTGCCACTAAGGGCGATGACAAGGTTTTGGAGCAAATTGTTAAGCAGGTAAATAAACTCATTGATGTTATCAAAATCACCGACATTACCGATCGCAAGCACATTGAGCGCGAGATTTTACTAATCAAGGTGTTGGCCATGAATGATAAGTCTCGCACCGAGGTTAAGCGCATCACGGACATATTCCGGGGCGCCATTATCGATATCGGTAAGCAGGTCTATACGGTTCAGCTAACCGGTGATGCCGACAAGCTCAACGCCTTTATCGAAACCCTGGCCAATGAAACGGAAATCATAGAAGCGGTGCGCTCGGGTTGTGTAGGCATTGCCCGTGGCGAAAAAGCCCTACGCGCTTAAATACTATTGCTCGCTGCAAGCCTGATTAACATCAGGAAAATCAAGCCAGGTTAACGCCTGGCTTTTTTTACTTTAAACTTAGTAAAAATTACCCTCATAGAATCTGCGATGCCAACACTCGAGTCCTGTCCCGTTTATCAAATCATAAAGGCAGAGAAAACCGATAAAAAAGACATAAAGCGCTTTTACCGCCAGCAAAACTATTCCGCCGGTTTTTTAGGGCTTGATCACTGTTACCTTGTAAGGTTCGAACAAAAGATCATAGCGTCCGTCATAGTGTCACAAATAACGCCAGAAAATAACCAGCACTTACTGCACGCCTTGGTGGTGGACGGCCAGTACAGACAAAAAGGCCTGGCGAGCACACTCTTACGTCACGCCATTAAACTTTATCAGCCCCTGGTCTGTTTTGCCGGGGCAGACCTGGCCACACTCTATACTCAAGCAGGCTTTAAGCGGGCAGAATCCAATGATCTAAGCCAGACACTGAATTTACGCTTTCAGGCATATCGCAAAAAAATAAATGACTTGATGATATTTATCCATTAAACAAATAGTATTAAAACTAACCAGCATAAATATAAAAATAAAAAGCTATGGATTACCAATCAACCGTACTGGCCACCCTTGTTGTCTATAAAATCACTCTTATCGCCATAGGTTTTTGGTGTAATAAACGCACTGCTAATACCGACGAATACTTTATCGGCGGCAGAAGCCTGGGTCCCTGGGTGGCGGCAATTAGTGCCGCGGCCAGTGCCTCTTCCGCCTGGTCATTACTTGGCATGAGTGGTGCCGCCTATATGCTGGGCCTGTCGGCTTTCTGGATTGTGCCTTCGGTGATCTTGGGTTACAGCTTTAACTGGCTTTGGCTGGCCCCAAGAATACAGCGCCAGGCGGCCGTGCATCAAAGCGTCACCCTGAGTGATTATATCGCACAAGGTAACAAGAGCTTCTACAAACCTATTCTTTGGCTAAGTACCGCCTGTATTGTTATCTCTTTCGCTTTTTATATCGCCGCCCAGTTCCAGGCGGCCGGCAATATGTTTGCCGAAACCTTCCAAATGGGCAACGACGCCAGTATCGCTTTGGGTACCTTAATTATACTCATCTATACCCTGCTTGGCGGTTTTTGGGCGGTCAGCATCACAGATACCTTACAGGGGCTGTTAATGGTGGCAACAGCAGTAATGCTGCCCATCGCCGCCTTAATTGTAATTGGCGGACCGGTTGAATTATGGCAACAGATGCAACTTGTCTACACAGATGTGCAAATGCAGTGGTTTGGCGAATACTCAGGCATTTACGCTTTGGCCTTTATTCTTGGCACCTTGGGCATAGGCCTGGGCAATCCGGGTCAGCCCCATGTGGTAAACCGCCTGATGGCACTGCGTGATGAAAAAGCCGTCCGGCAGGGAAAATATATCGGCATCGGCTGGTCTGTGATTATCTTTTGCTCCATGTTAGTAGTCGGCTGGAGCGCCAAGGTGATCATTAGCCCGACAGCAAATGGCGAACAGGCGATGATAAGCTTGGCCCAGGATGTTTTTCCGCCGGTATTGGCCGGCATTGTTGTCGCTGCCACCCTGTCAGCCATTATGTCTACGGCAGATAGTCAGCTGCTGGTGTCGGCATCTGCCATCAGCTATGACATCAGCAGCAGCGAAAATCGCCAAAGCATGACCTTATCGAGAATAACCGTCACCGCCATGTGTCTGGTGGCCATGCTGATCGCCATCTATGCGCCGGAAGACATTTTTTCCCGTGTTCTTTTTGCCTGGAACGCTTTGGGGGCCGCATTTGGTCCCGTGCTTATCATTAAGCTGATGAAGAGAAGGCTCAAAGGGAGTTATTGTTTTATCGCCATTTTATCCGGCTTTAGCTTCACCGTGCTGTTTAGCCTGTTGCCCCCTCCGCCGGGCGATATACTGGAACGCATTGTTCCCTTTATCATCGCCTTTATCATCGCCTGGGTTGGCAGTAAAAATGAGCGAGGGGCAAGCAGTTCCTAATTATGTTCCGTGATCAACTGGTCAACCAAGGGCGGCAAGCCATGCACGGCAGTATTTTTGATCACCATAAGATTGCCCGAATAGGCCAGGGCGTCGTTTTCCAACGGTTTAGGGTCAACATAATAAATGGGCACATCGGCCTGAGCAAATGAAACCAGGCCGGCAGCCGGGTATACCTGCATCGAAGTGCCGACGATTATAATGATATCGGCAGCGGACACCTTGGCGATGGCCTGATCCAATAGCGGGACTTCTTCGCCAAACCAGACAATATAAGGCCTAAGCTGTGCGCCCAGTTCACATTTATCTCCCAATAGCAGGTCACCGGTACAGGAATAGACAAGCTCGCCGTCCTGGGTACTTTGAGACTTAAGCAGCTCGCCGTGTAAATGCAGCACGTCTGAACTGCCCGCCCTTTCGTGCAAATCATCAACATTCTGTGTCACGATCGAGACATTAAAGTGTGATTCCAAACCCGCCAGGGCACTATGGCCCGTGTTAGGGCTAACCTGATGTAGCTGCCTCCGACGCTGGTTGTAAAAATCCAGTACCAGCTCGGGATTTTTCTGCCAGCCCAGAGGTGATGCCACTTCCATAACATCATGACCTTCCCATAAGCCATCCTTGTCACGGAAGGTATTGATACCGCTTTCGGCGCTCATCCCTGCCCCGGTTAATACCACTATATTCTTTCTCACGTTACGTCCTTGTTAAATTATCTTCAATATCTAATAGCATAGTAATAAATACTAATTAGTACCTGACTTTAGGGCAAATATTTTTCTGTCTAGTTCGCCGCAACAGCAACAGGTGCATCCGCCTTATTTTCCGGTTTGCCTTTATTTTTGAAAGCCGGTGGCACGTGCGATCAGCTTATCGTCATACCTGATTTTCTGGCCATCCTGCAGTCTTTCACCGCCACGGACGATAACGCTATCACCCGCCATTAAGGCGCCCGATACGGCGATCCAGCGGCCACTGCCCTGACCTACCAGCACATTGACTTTTTTCGCCTTATCCTCTTCATCTACCGTCAGCACAAAAGTTTCCTTCTCCCTTAACACCAGGGCATCTCGTGGTACCAGGATAGCCTCTGTCGGCCTTTGTTTTGGCAGGGAGACGGTGACCGCAGAGCCCGGCAGCAAGTTAACGCCCTGTGCGGCCAATCGCACGTCAAAGGTGCGGGATGACTGTACCCCGGCCTTGCTCCAGGTCCGTATCGGCAATTCCACCAGCTTGTCCTGCCATTTAACAATCACCTTGGCATCAGCCTCCAAGAAAGACGCTATGCTGATGGGGGCGGCAATTTTTATATCCAGGTTATTGGTATCCACCAACTGCACCAGAGGCCGGCCAACCGAAATCAACTCACCAACATGAGCAAAGCGCTCGCTGATATTGCCGCTAAAGGGCGCCTTGATATGGGTTTTCTCAATCGCCAACAGGGTTTGTTTCACCTGCATATTCAGGGCAATAACCTCATTTTCCGCCACCCTGAGATCTTTGGTAATACGCTCCAGTTCACTGACGGCGGTATTGTTTTTCTGACTCAGGGCCGACATGCGTTTTTTCTGCTTGGCCAAATAATCCACATCCGCCTGGTATTGTTTTACCTGTGCCTGCTGGCGGGCAAGTTCCAGCTTAAGGTGGCGGTTATCTATCTTGGCAATCACCTGACCTTGCTCCACCTGGGCACCGACATCTTCAATCCATAACAGTTGTCCGGTTTGCTCGGCCGAAATGGGTGCATTCATGCGGCTCACGACATTGCCTGGCAGCCACATGGTGGGGCTTACCTGCTCGTTTTTTGCCATCTCGACACTGACCAGTTGTCCCTCATCTTGCGCGGCTAATGCCATCGAGCTCGCCGTTGTTGCAAGTAAACAAGTCAGCAAGCTAGTGGTTATTAACTTTTTCATGATCTTTTCCTTAAATATTAATTTGTTACTTATGGCTAACAGCCGGCACCGATGCTAACGAGGGCTTTTTGTTTGCCTTTTTAACTAAGTTAAAATCGCTTAGCTGTAAGCGCAGCAAGCAAGGGAGTAATAGGATGGTAAAAATGGTGCTGACGGCCAGGCCGCCAACAATAACCGCAGCCAGCCCGCGGTAGATAACGCTACCGGCCCCCGGCATAAGCAGCAGTGGCAACATGCCAAAGAAGCTGGTGGCCGTGCTCATAAAGATGGGTCTAAGTCTTAGCGACAAGGCCTGCTCTACCGCTTCAAAACGTGCCAAGCCATTACGCTCGGCGATACGCGTCTGATGAACCAGTAAGATGGCATTGTTTACCACCAGGCCAAGCAGGATAACGAAGCCAATCATGGTCAGTAAATCCAGTGGCTGGAATACGAACAGGTTAAGCAGTTGCAATGCCAGTATGCCGCCTATAGTCGCCAAGGGTATGGTGATCACCACCAGGGCACTGTCCTTAACCGATTTAAACAAGGCCGCCATCAACAGAAATAAAATTACTAGGGCAAAGGCAAAGTTCTCTGCCATAACAGAAATGGCTTTTTCCAGCTGATCGGCGCTACCACCATATAGGATATTACCGTCTTCCGGCAACACCTCGCGCAACTTGGGCGCTACTTCAGACTTTAATGTCGCTATGGTTTCTTCCAGTGACCATCCCTCCGGCGGGCTGATATTCAAACTTATGGTTCTGTTGCCATCGATACGGGTTAATCGTGACGGACCAACGGTACGCTGGATGTCCACTAATTCGGACAGCTGAGTAATAGAGCCATTCCCCGTCACTACGGGGACATCGCCCAGGTTATCGGGATCGTCCCAGCCTTCGGCCCGCAAGATCATATTCAATCGCTTGCTGCCATTAAAGTATTCGCCGACAAACAGCCCGTCCCCCATGGTACGCACCACACGGCCCAGGTCCCGCCGGTTCCAGCCCTGCTCCAGTATGCTGCGATCATCCGGGGTCAGGCGCAGTTCAGGCTCAGCCATTTCCAGGCCAGGGTTTGCCCGCACGCTGACATCCGGGATGGCTTCTCGCACCCAGTCCAGGCCCTGGCGAGCCGCTTCCTGCAAGGCCTTGGTATCCTTGGATTGCAAATGAACTCGCACCTGGCGTCCTCCGCCAAAGCCGCCAAACAGGTTGCCCTGTCTGGCAAAAACGCGCGTATCCGGTAAGTCCACCAGGATTTCATTGCGGACCAGATCCAAGAGTTCACCAACCTTGGACTGATCCTTGGCACGAATGCCCAGGTTGCCACCAAAGGGACCGCCAAAAATATAGTAATTTTTAAGGGCCGGCTCCTTGGTACCCTCCATATAGGGCTTTAAGCGCTCAACTATGGGGTTGACCACTTCCCTTTCTATGGTCTCGACATTGGAGCCCGGGGGAAATCTCAGGTTGGCATCTACCGCATCCCGCTTGACCGGTGGCAGATAATCCAGGCTTGGCATGGCGATATAGGTCAGGGCAATCGGGGCTATCAGTAACGCGGCCGATAAGGCAATGCGTTTACGCGAAGAATTGGTCAGCCAAACCACAAAACGGGTGATCCTTTGCCAGAGCTTTTCATTGGGATCATGGGCTTTCTGATCCGTTAACAGGTATTTCGCCAGGACAGGTAATAACACGACGGCTACTATCAGGGAAACGGATACGGCTATTGCTATGGTCAAGGCCAAATCGCCAAACAGCTGGCCTTCGATATCCTTAAGGAAAAACACGGGCAGGAATATCGCTACCGTTGTTGCAGTAGAGGCCAGTAAGGCCCCCCATACCTGCTCAGCCCCCTGCTCTGAGCTCTGATGGTTATCCAGCCCCTTATCCCGCATGCGCAGAATATTTTCCAGCACGACAATCGCGGCATCCAGTACCATGCCCACGGCAAAGGCAAGACCGGCCAAAGAAATCACATTCAGAGAGCGCCCGGTAATTTCCAGGACAATAAAGGTGCTCAGCAGACTGATGGGTATAGCGGTGGCAATAATCAGGGTGGCCCGTATCCGACGGACAAAAAACCAGAGCACGGATAATGCCAGTATCACGCCGGCGAACAGGTTGCTGGTCACCAGGTTGATGGCACGATAGATAAAGACGGAAGCATCAAAAGACTGCACCATGACCAGCTTTTTTTTCGCCAAAAGCTCGGTATTGATCAGCTCCACTTCCTTCTTGACCCGGTTTAGGGTTTCCAGCACGTTGGCACCATTGGCCCTGTCGATACGCATGGAAAACGCCGGATTGCCATTTTGGACCGCCAGACCTTGTCTGTCACCGCGCCTGACTTCCACCTTGGCAATATCACTTAACCTGATATTGCTGCCGTTGCGTGACTCCAGAATCAGATCCTCTAGCTCCTCCACCCGGTATTTGCCATTGTACCTGAGCGTATACTGGCGGCGGCCAACATCGATAAAACCGCCGGAAACATCATTGCTGGCGGAAACCAGGGCAATCAATTGCGGAATTTGAATGCCGTATTCCGCCGCCTTGATGGGGTCAAAGCGGATCTGCAATTCTTCGCGGTTTTGCTCGCTAAAGGTCTGGACACTGGACACCCCTTCCACGGCTTCCAGGCGCGGGCGTATGGTGTCATTGGTAAAATCAATATATTCGTCGATGGGCTTGTCATTGCCCGGCAATGCCTGCAGGAAGAAAAAAGTCAGGGCAGGTGTGCCACCACCAAAGCCCCCCAGCATAATGCGCGGCGGCCTGGCGTCACGGGGCAAGTTCGCCACTCGTGTCATACGGCTGATCACTTCGATCAGGGTTTGTTCCATATTGGTATCAACACCAAATTCAAGGTTGATATAGGAGCTGCCCCGGTTGGCAAAGGCATTCATGGAACTTAAACCGGGAATACCACGCAATACCTGCTCCTGAGGTTCGATCAACTCCGACTCCACTTCCTGAGGAGAGGCGGCGCGCCAGAAGGTTTGAATGGCAATACGTGGTCGCTCGATATCGGGAAAAAGCTGCACCGGCAGTTTAAACAGGCTTAACATGCCCACTAACAGGATTAGTGCCACACCAACAGCAACCGCGGCAGGACTGGTTAATGCATTCGAGGTGAGTTTCATTGGCTGCTCCAAGCAATCACTTTTTTATAATTTCAATCAAATTGATAACTAAAAAGTAACAGTGGCTGACAAATTAGGTAGGCGAGTTACGATAACAGGAGGTGAATATAGGATGAATTGCGTAGAAGACACGCTTTGCAACGCTTGGACATAAATAGACATATTTATTGTCAATTAAGACATATAATTTCAAGCGACTCTTTTAAAGGCAGACAGTATTAACGGAACATGAGTCCAGATTATTTAGCAACTATTCTTTCAGTAATTCACTCAATTTATTGACTGTTTTCAGATTCCTGGTCGTTGCAGTCAGTGACAGTTTTTTCTCTAGCAAGGCATTGGACAGCTTGGTTTTACCATAGCCATCGGGACAGTAGAGATAGGCAACTTGCTTGTTTACCTTTAAAGATTCAGATTCTGCCAAATGCGCTTGAACGGCTTCTATGTCTTCACCTTTTGGCTGTTTAGACAGAAAAGTGAACATCACCCTGGCGCCCTCTTCGGCCAGGGAAATATTCTTAAACGGCATGTTCGCCAGTGCCTGTTCTAGCTCTTCCCAGGAAAACAGCTGCACGGAAACATTAAACCCATAGGCGTCTGCTATTATTTTCTCGATCAGGGCTCTGGCCGCTTCCTTATCCGGCAAATGCTGGCGAAAAATAACATTGCCACTTTGAATATAGGTGCTGACCTCTAAAAAGCCGGCTTCCAGCAAGAGCGCCTGTAAATCCGCCATTTTGATTTTTTTCTGTCCCGCAACATTGATGCCGCGTAAAAGCGCAATACACTTAGCCATTATTATTTTCCATTGGATAGATTGAAAGTTCCCTTAGTGCTCTGTCGATATCGGGATCTTCAATGCTGGTTACCGCCTCGATATCCAGAACATAAGCGCTGGGCAATTGCGCCTGCCTTGCCCCCATAAGCACATGCTGCTTGTACCAGGTATAGGGCCTAAGCCCGGCGTTTACTTGAGTTGCATAATACATAAAGGCCTGTACGCTATTGCCTCTATAATCTACCAGTTCAACCAGCTTGTCATTATAGCCCTGCCCCAGGCCTTCTACTTTGTCCAACAACGGCTTTTCGTGTTCGTCAATATGATAGAGTACACCATGGATTTGATCCGTTATCACCCGTGTTTCCAAGGCATCACACTTGGCCGACCCATCTCTGCTCACCTTATGAAAACACAGCTTATGGTGTGTTAACAGGCAGACACCTTGGCTCCTGGCACTGGGGATCCTGTCTCTAAGCCTTGGCAAGGACATGTTTGAGCCATAGGCAAAGTACTTGATTGTTTTAGAGGTTTCCACGCCAACTACCGAAATTCATGCTCAGCCCCCGTTAAACAGCTCGAACTGATAGCGTACGAAAGCCAAACAGAAACAAAACGCCACAGAGAAACCAGACGCCGCTGGCCAAACTGGTTGCCATGGTTAGAACCTCAGGATTGAGGAAAAAGGCGGGAATGACCAGGGCCCCTCTAAGCAGGCATAAAACAGAGATGGTATAGGCAGCCGGTTTAAGCAGTGGCATAGGCTTGATCAAGTTTGCTGCCGACAAGGCGTACAGGCCGCTAAGCACAAACAGGGCGGAGACAAAAAGTGTGCCCACAGGTGCCAGCAAGGTGCCCTCAATTGAAGAGTCGATTATCGCCTTGGGCGCCATCTGCGCCGCATAACACTCGGTGCCCAGGTAAATACAGGACATATGTGCCACCGCCGTTAAGGTTGCACTTAGGGCAACAAGAATTAAACCTATAACCGCTACCCTTTGCTTCATTAATAACTCCAAAACATCAAATCATTCCTCGTCAATAATACAATCCATTTCGGTTTCAACCAACCATTTAGGATCAATAAAGCCCTTAACCTCAACAAAGGTACAGGCGGGCTTTACCCCGGAAAAAAGTTCACCATGTGCCTTGGCCGCCTCCTGCCAGCGGCTGATATCCGTTAACATGATACGAGTCCGGATAATATTGTCGTGCTTGCCTCCCGCCTGTTCAACCGCATCTAGCGATAACCCCAAACAATATAGAGTCTGGCGATAGACATCTCCCTCATACAGGGTTTGCCCGTCCTTGATAGGCGCCGTACCCGAAACCGCAATCTGGTTGCCGATGCGGCAGGCACGGGAAAAACCAATGCTGGCTTCAAGCTCTGTACCTAAACAAACCGTTTTATTCATAATATTTCCCTACCATATCTAATGACACAAGAGAAAAGAAAACCAACACCACGGCCTTATTAACATGCATTACACAACAAAAATAAACCTGGACAACTTAATATGAATTATTAGGAGTCAGAAAATTCCGAGCATGAAATTAATGTCTTTAAAAACCAAGCTGGCTCTCCCCAAGCTCCTTTTACTCAACATACCTAGCCTCGATAGTGAGAGCCAACATTAAGCAGACAGTTATAATCGCCAAGTTTAGTGCCATACGAACATACCAAGGATAGCCGATATAGGAAACACCTAGTTGCTTAGATAGCAAAACCGCCATTCCCATCAGACTAAACCAGGGCGTAAATAGAAACGTCGGTTGCCATTTAACCAGAATAACCGCCAGATCATGCAAGCCGCCACTAACGGTAAATGTCAGTAAAGTCGCCAGCCAAAGGGGTAAAAATTGGCACAATGGCTTCATAACATTGCGTGACAGATAATAACCCCATATCGGGTTCCAGTATCGCCAAAAAATGTAAAACGAGCCTGCGCCAAATGAACGCTCAAGCATATTGGTCATGGAACCTCTCGCCCCCAGTGAGACGCCATTTCTTTTTTTCACATAGGCCTGTAATGAGATAGATTTAGGCATTGTTATCCTTTACTAGGGGCAAATAAACGTTGGTAAAGCGCCATGGTACATAAATATGAGCTTAAAACATTAAGCCTGCTAAGCCAGGCGCAGTCAATCAAGGATAGATAAAATTGTGCTAACACGGACATGTAAAACGCCCAAGGATTATACCCTTGGGCTTGGACAACTTAGCAGGAAATATTTACTTTTCAAACAGTAAGATAAAGCGATCGGTTTTACGGCGTAAGCAAACAGCTTAAACCCATTAACCTTTCCCAGTATCAGCTAAATCAGCTATTCAGGCAAAATAAAGCCGGAGACGATAATGTAACGAAAAATTGCGAACACAAATTAAGAGTACTGAAACTGTTTTTCTACCACATAGTTGGTCAGTATTTCGCCTCGTATTTCCACCTGTTGTTCTTTCACCACAGTAAAGCCCTGATGTCTGAAAAATGGCATAGCGGTTTTACTGGCATGGGCATAGGCCCTGGGCATTTTCTCTTTTTCCGCAACCGCCAACAATTTGTTCAATAAGGCCTTGCCTATGCCCTTACCCTGGTGAGCATGGTGGCAAAAGAAATGATCTATATAGCCGTCCGGCTGAATATCAGCATAGGCAACTATGATTCCTTTATCCTCGACCACATAAGGCTGAAGCCGATTTATTTTTGCTATCCATTCGCTTTTATCATAATCCTGCGGCGCCCAGGCATTGACCTGCGCCAAAGAATAGTCACCTATATTGACCTTATGTATGGTCTGAAAAAAAAGCTCCCTGAGCTGTAGCTCTTCACCTTGCTGAAATTTTCTGATGGTAAACATGGCATTCCTTTAATTCGTTTTTAGCTTGTTGATATAAAAACAAAAAGCGAAGGAGTCCACCTTCGCTTTTTAACTGTTACTGAATTTTGCTCTGTATTATACAGGCTCAAAGCCGACAGATACCACCTTGTATTCCGGGCACTTGGTTTCTCTGTCGGTAACATCCCCCGTGACCCGGTTGATCATGAGTTCAGGGAAATGGAAGGTGGTAAAGAGCACCCCTTGGCGCACCTTGTCACTGATCTTGGCCTTGAGCTGGATCTCGCCCCGGGCAGAGAAAAGCCTGACCTTGCCATTGTCTTTAACATTCTTCGCCGCGGCATCTTTCGAGTTAATCAACAAAATATCTTCACTGACAATCTCTTCGTTGGATGTACGGCGTGTCATGGTACCGGCATTATAGTGCTCCAGATTACGGCTGGTGGTGAGAATATAAGGGAACTCCTTACCATGAGTTTCCACCTCAACACTTTCTTCAAATTCATGAAAATGGAAATGCCCCAGGCCGCGCTTAAAGGAGTCGGTATGGAGGATCTTGGTATCCTGACCGTCCGGAGTCACCGGCCACTGCAAGCCATTATCCCCCAGGTTGTCCCAGGTAATACCGGCAAAAAAGGGCACCACCTGGCTGATCTCTTCCAGCATGGTATCTGGGCTATAATCCGCTTGTGGATAGCCCAGGGCATTCATCATCTCCACCACTATCTGGCCATCGGTTTTACAGCCTTGTTTCGGGCTAACCGCGGCATTGACCCTTTGCACCCTGCGCTCGCCATTGGTGAAGGTACCGCTTTTCTCCAAGAAGGAGGTACCGGGCAGCACCACATCCGCCATCTTGGCGGTTTCTGACATAAAGATCTCCTGCACCACCAGCAGATCCAGGTTGGACAGGCTGGCCACCACATGCTGCTGGTTCGGATCGGTTTGCACCACGTCTTCCCCCATGATCCAAAGCGCTTTCAGATCTCCGGCCAGGGCGGCGTTGAACATTTCCGGGATCTTGTAACCGTTATGGGCAGGCACAGGGGCGCCATAATGTTCTATATAGTACTGGTTATAGTCTTCGACAGGAAAATAGCCCGCGCCCTGGTGTGGTTGGCAGCCCATATCCGCGGCGCCCTGGACATTGTTCTGGCCCCGTAGCGGGTTCATGCCGACGCCTTCCCGGCCGACATTACCGGTTAGCATCACCAGATCGGCAATGGACATAATCGCCCTGCTGCCCTGTGAATGCTCGGTAACACCCAGGCCATGAAAGCTCATGGCGGCACTGGATTTTGCATAGGCTATGGCCGCCTCTTTCACCAGCTCCTTATCCACACCGGCAATGGCCGCCAGCTCATCCATATCCAGCGCCATGATGGCATCATGATATTCCTGATAGGCCTCGGTGCGGGCATCGACAAACTGCTTATCCACAAGGCCTGCTTCGATAATAAAGTGTGCCATCATATTTAGCACGGCGACATTAGTGCCAGGCCTTAGCTGGATATGCCAGTTGGCATAACGGGCCAGCTCGGTAGTCACAGGGTCGATCACCAATAACGGCGTGCCCTTCATCACCTTCTGTTTGATTTTAGCGCCGGTGACCGGGTGTGCCGAAGTGGGATTGGCACCGATCAGGAAGATAAATTCCGTCTTTTTGAGATCATCAATAGAGTTGGTTGCCGCCCCGGTACCAAAGCTTTGCTGCATGCCATAGGCGGTTGGCGAGTGACACACTCGGGCACAGCAGTCGATATTGTTGGTGCCTAAGACGACACGCATCATTTTTTGCAGCAGGTAATTTTCTTCATTGGTACAACGGGCCGATGAAATACCCGCCAAGGCATCCGAACCATGGTCATTTTTGATGGCCCGCATGCGCTTGGCCAGATAATCAAAGGCATATTGCCAGGTCACTGGCTGCAGCTCGCCATCGATACGCACCATGGGCGATGATAATCTGTCCGGATGATTGTAAAATCGCCAGGCATAGCGGCCTTTTAAGCAGGTATGGCCGGCATTTACCTCGGCATCCTCGGGTGCGGCAATGGAGAGGATCTTGCCATCGTCAACCGATACTTCCAGATTACAGCCGACACCGCAATAGGAGCACACGGTTCTGACCGTTTCGGCCGTCTTGGTCAGTTTTGCCCTGAACACATCCGTGATGGCACCGGTCGGACAGGTCTGGGCACAGGCCCCGCAGGACACGCAGTCAGAGTCGGCAAAGCTGACATCCTGCCCCTTGATAATACGGCTGTTAAAACCTCGGCCGACGGCACTTAATACCTGTTCGCCCTGAATTTCATCACAGGCCCGGATGCAGCGATTACAGTCGATACACAGGGATAAATCCATGCGCATATAGGGGTGTGATTCGTCCTTGCTGACTTCCGGCAGGCTATCTACACTTTGCCTGCCCTTGGCAAAGCGAATTTCTCTAACCCCTGTGGCGGCCGCTACATCCTGCAATTCACAGTTGAGGTTGGAGTCACAGTCACCACAGTCTTTGGGGTGATCGCTGAGCACCAGCTCGACAATATTCTTTCTTAGCTTTTCCACCCTGGTCGAGTCGGTATAAACATGCATGCCGGCACTTATCGGGGTATGACAGGAGGCCATTACCTTGCGCGGGCCGTCAGCCGTTAAGGCAACGTCCACCGAGCAAACCCGGCAGCTGCCAAAGGCGTCCAGGCGCGAGTCGTCACACAGGGTCGGGATGTATTGTTGCAGGCGGCGGCTAAAGTCCAATATCGACTCGCCGGCGACTATCTCGTGGCCAACACCATTTAAAAAAGCAACCGAATTAGTCATGGGCCACCTCCGGAGTATTTTCAGGTTGGAAGTAGGGTTTAAGCTCAGCTGCAAAGTATTGCAGTATATTTTGCACCGGCAAGGGCACCCCGCCCCCCAGGGCACACAATGAACCCAGCTGCATGGTTTCCAGCAAATCATCCAGCAGTTGCCTGTCTATGGCCTGCTGACCGGCAATGGCATTTTGCACCATTTCCTGGCCCCTGACCGAGCCCAGCTTACAGGGGTAGCATTTTCCGCACGACTCGACGGCGGTAAATTCAAACAGGTGCTCGATATAGTCGATCATTTGCATTTCCACCGGAATGCCGATAACACTGGCATGGCCAAGTAAGAAGCCAGCCTCAGCAAATGACTCAAAGTCTACCGTCAGCTCATTGACCTTGCTAACAGGCACGACGCCGCCAAGCGGCCCGCCAATATGCAGCGCCTTTAATTCCCTGGCATAACCGCCAGCCAGTTCAAATACATCAGCCAAAGGCGTGCCCATGGCCACTTCATAGATGCCGGGCTTACTGAAGCTGCTGTCCAGTGAGATCAGCTTGCTGCCCGTGGACTTGCCATTGCCCATGGCCCGATATTTTTCAACCCCACCATCGAGGATCCAGTGAATGGAGCCAAAGGTTTCAACATTGTTAACCACGGTCGGACAGCCAAACAGGCCGCTTTGGGTGGGAAATGGCGGGCGCACGGATACCAGGGGTCTCTGGCCCTCGATGGAGCGCAACAGTGACGTTTCCTCACCACAGATATAGGCACCGGCGCCCTTGATGATTTTAAAGCGAAATTGCCAGTCCGCTACTTTGATATCAAGGGCGTCAAATTCGGCAATGGCGGCCTCTGTATTGCGAATAGCCGCAGGGTATTCGTTGCGAATATACAGGATTCCGGTGTTAGCCCCGGTTAAAAAGCCCGCCATTAACATGCCAAATAATACCGCATGCGGCCTTTGCTCTAACAAATATCTGTCACTGTAGGCGCCGGCATCCCCTTCATCGGCATTACAGACAATATATTTTTCATCCCCTTCGGCATCCCGGCAGGACTGCCACTTAAAACCGGTTGGAAATCCTGCGCCGCCTCTACCACGCAGGCCTGAATCACTGACTTGTTTTAGCAACTCTTCTGGCGTATGTTTTTGAACTAGCTGGTTGAACAATTGATAATAGGCTGTAAGCTCGCCCGTTTCTGCGGTTAATATCGGCTCATCCAGCATGCAGGCAACCGCATAATTTTCATTGGAGGCAATGCCCGGCTCTTCGGCTATCCGGGCCAAATTATCGATATCATCGGCGGAAAAATTTTCCCCCTGAATCTGAAACGAGGCATTTTGGGCACAGCGGCCAAGGCAGGTAACATGGCCAATGTTATCTTCGCCAAAATGGGCCGACAATTTCTCCTTCACTCTACCCTGGGTACCGGCACACAGGCAGGAAGAGCCGTTGCAGACATAAGCCAGCTTGTTGGCATTGTCCCCTTCAATAAAGTCGTAAAAACTGGCGGTGCCGCGCACGACCGCCTCGCCAATGAGAAATTCTTTCGCCAAGGCATTTCTTTCTGCCTGGCTATTGCTGTCCTCATCTATCAACAGCCGCTGAAACAGGGTGTTGTCTATGCCCTGGCGGCGTGCCAGTTGAGTTAAGTTTTTTGACATGTGTCCTCCATTGAGTTCAGTCGCCACTCACCATGATACAGATTAAAGGAGTCTTGAGTGGCAAAACCAATCAAGGTGAGATCAAATCTTTTTGCCGCACGAATAGCCAGCTCAGATGGCGCTCCCACGGCAACCAGGACGGGGATCCCCGCCATAACGGTTTTCTGGACAATTTCAAAACTGATGCGGCCGCTGACCACCATGCATAGCTTATCTTTTTGGGCAAAGTCATCTTGCACCATGGCCCCGACCAGCTTATCAACGGCATTGTGGCGACCAATATCTTCTTTAACATTGATCAGCTGGCCCTGCCCATCAAATAAAGCGGCGGCGTGTGCAGCGCCGGTTTTTGCAAACACCGTCTGGTTGTTCCGCATTATCTTTGCCAACTGGCACACTATATCCGGCGACAGCCAGCGCGGCTGAAAGCTTAAGCTGGGCGGATTTTTCAGCTCTAACGATTTCAGAGAGGTGGCACCACATAAACCACAGCTGCTATAGGTGACCTGATAGCGTTCGAGCGATGCCAACACCGGCGTCATGCCCTCGCTAAGGCGCACTTCCCAAAGATTGGCGTACTCATCTTGCTCTAATTCCGCCACTATCTCGGCGATATCCTTGATGCTCCAGATGATCCCTTCCGATAATAACAAGCCAATAATAAGCTGTTCATCCTGGCCCGGTGTTCTCATGGTAATGGAAAACACCTGGCTGTTAAGGGCGTGTACATTCCCCCACAGTAATCTGATTTGCAAGGGTTGTTCGGCAATCACATGGTCAGCACTCAGTTTCCGTTGCCCCTTGCTATAGGTAAACTTGGTTGTTTCATTTACCGGCAACGGCACATCGCCGCCAGCTGTTTGTTGAGTATTATTACTCATGCTAACTTCATAATTTACTATTTAAACCAAATACTAACCCGTTAACAGCCAGGTGGAAAGAAGACAAGACAATAAGTGAAGTGACAAAACCATAAAAGTGTAAGTCTTTTGTTGCAAATCAACTTATCAGGGTTAAATTGAGTATAGATTAATAGCATATGTTTATCTTTATTTTGGCCTCGGACAGGGGCCTGAATGTAACTCGGTAGTAAGCACCTCAACTGGCACCTGCAACCGAATTCATATCAGCTGGTATAGGGACAACAAACCATTACCCTGTGATAGCCTTGAAAACAGTCACAACAGGATACTTATTGACGTATAGGGAAATAAAAACTAAACCTTAGCAAGTACCCGGAATAAAAACATTTCAAGTGCATCGGAGTTAACACGTAAAGGTAGACGGGCCCAAATCGGGAATAAAATAATAATCGAGGAATCGAATATGGCAACAGACGTCGAAATAGCACAAGAATTTACCCCAAGACCCATCACGGAAATCAGCGAATCACTTGGCATACAGGATCATTACCTGCACCCTTATGGTAGAGATATTGCCAAGGTAGATTTAAAGGCACTGAAAGATAAGCCCAAGAAAAAAGGCAAGTTAATCCTGGTTTCTGCCACCACACCTACCCCATCCGGCGAAGGCAAGACTACCACCACCATAGGCCTTGGGCAGGCATTTACCCAGCTAAATGAATCCGTCTGCATGGCGCTAAGGGAGCCCTCTCTGGGACCCTGTTTGGGGATGAAAGGAGGCGCGACAGGAGGCGGTTATAGCCAGATCATGCCGGCGGATCGCATTAATCTGCACTTTACCGGCGACTTTCATGCCATCACCAGTGCCAACAACCTGCTTTCTGCGGCGATAGATAACCATATTTACCAAGGCAATGCCCTGGAGATAGATCCACGCCAGATCGTCTGGCGCCGCGTGATGGACATGAATGACAGGAGCCTGCGTAAAATCGTGCTTGGCCTTGGCGGCAAGATGCAGGGCATTCCTCGCGAAGGTGGCTTTGATATCACCGCCGCGTCCGAAGTCATGGCCATGCTGTGCCTAGCAAACGATGCCGAAGATTTAAAGAGACGCCTGGACAGAACCCTGATCGGCTATACCTATTACGGCGAGCCCGTACATGCGGTGGAGCTTAATATTACCGGTGCCATGATGGCGCTGTTGCGCGACGCCCTGCAACCCAATTTGGTACAAAGTTTCGAAGGAACCCCGGCCTTTGTTCATGGCGGACCTTTTGCCAATATCGCCCATGGCTGTAACAGTGTTATCGCCACCCGCATGGCCATGCATCACGCCGACTGGGCAATCACGGAAGCCGGCTTTGGCTTCGACCTGGGCGCAGAAAAGTTCTTCGATATCAAGTGCCGCATGGCAGAGCTGGATCCGGATGCGGTTGTGCTGGTCACCACGGTGCGGGCCCTGAAAATGCACGGCGGTAAGGACAAAGACGATCTCATCGACGAAGATCTGGAAGCCGTCAAGCAAGGGCTGGAAAACCTGGACAAGCATATAGAAAGCGTAGAGCTCTTTAACAAGCACCCGGTCGTAGCCCTGAACCGTTTTGCCACTGATACCGACGCTGAAATCGCCCTGATCAAGGAGCGTTGTCAGCAGCATGGCGTCTCCTTTGCCGAAACCACCCACCATGCAGACGGCGGTAAAGGGGCCATTGAGCTGGCCAAGGCGGTAATGGAGTCGGTAGGAAAAAGCAAGCCGTTCGAACCCTTGTACGAGCTGGAATTGCCTGTCGTTGATAAGATCAAGAAGGTCTGTCAGGCCATGTATGGTGCCTACGACGTTGCCTTTTCCAAAGAAGCGGAGAAAGACCTTAAGCATGTCGAACAACTGGGACTAACCAACTTGCCGGTATGTATTGCCAAGGCGCCCAGCTCGCTGTCCGATGATCCGACGCTGCACGGCAGGCCCAGAGACTTTGAGGTGACGGTGCGCGCCATTCAAATCAATGCCGGTGCCGGCTTCCTGGTGGTGCTGACGGGTAATATTATGCGCATGCCCGGCCTGCCGAAAAAACCGGCCGCCAATAATATCCAGCTGCTGGATAGCGGTGTGATTGAAGGGCTTGAGTAATAACCATTTTTACAAGCACTAAATGAAAAAAGGCCGCACAAATCGCGGCCTTTTTTAATTGTCCGTCTTTAACCGGTTACATTCAAACGACGCTAGCGGCAAAAAATATACTTACTGGCTGTCCTTTTCAGCTATTAACAGCTTCTCTTTAAGGTAAAGGTAGCGCTTTGTCACCTTAGCTATTTGTTTAACCACTTGTTTCCTTTGTTTAAGGTATGACTGTTTGAGCGTCTTGGAGTCCCAGTATTCAAGCTCTTTTTCAACATCAATTTGTGCATGTTTAAAAGTATTTAATCGCTCAAGCATCGTTTCAACGTCAGCCATGGCTTGACGCGTGCAAAAACTTTCCCCCTGCCTATTTTCCAGGTAAATGGCGCCGGTGTGCGCCAAGGCATAGTTCTTCCCTTTTGCCCTTAGCGCCAGCCAGCCTTGCGTATTTGCCGGCATTTGATAGTTAAGGGTCAAAGCAGCAGCTCCGTCAGGGGCTTTTGCCTTAACTTTCTTAATCACCCGGCCACAATAGACAAGCTCCAGGTTTTCCAAGCTATCAAAATCTGGGTTAATGGTGACCTTCGCCTTAATATCCAGCTCTGTATTTTGCTCCGTTTGAAGACTTGCCCCGGGTCCAGCACCATTAACACTTAACTCAATAAGCGGGGCATTGCTGACAAATGTTTCACCCTTTTTTAGTTGCTGATACCAGGCTCCCAAATCGGTCGGCATCCCCTGACCGGCTTTATCGTTAATGTTAACAAAACTGCGCACCGCTCCCGGTTGATCAAAATAGGGAAAATCTGAGCCTGCCGCCGGCGCCAGTTTATAACCCAAATTTAAAAACTGGTACCAGAGTTTGGTTCGCAAACGGCTCGCCTGCATGATTTCAACAAAATCGACTAGGCCCAGAGGAACATCTAAGGCCAGTCCCCATGATGCATTAAACTCCCCGGAGCCGACATGAGCATAGCCGGTTACAGCCTCTTGTTTTTGGTAAAACTTCAGGTGGTTATGGTAAAGAAAATAGTCTTCCTGATTATGCTTGGGCTGTGAAACATTCAGGGCAATAGCGTGCCCTCGATGGGCGGTTCTCGGCCCTTCGACCCCGGGAATCACGGCATGGTCGCCATCAGTATATTGGCCCTCTTCTCCCCAGGCATATTGGCCGTAATAGCTGCCACTGTGGTTAGACATGATCAGTAAATTTGAAAAGTGTATGTCTTCTGCGGCCAGGACTTGAAATATGTTCTTGTTGTCTTTTTGCTGGCGCTGCATATGGATATGGACATCGCCCGAATACCATCCCATGCTGGGCAGGTCGCGCCAACGCGTCATATTCACCTCGATATTTACAGGCGTGCTGTCCTCTTCACCAACAACAAACTCTGTCTTAGCAATGCCATATTCGGGCCCCTTGGTGGCGATAAGGGTGTAACTTCCCGGCGATAGCATTTTTTCCAGCTCGCCGTTTGTGTAGTAAAAGTATCGGTTATCATGTGGCCAGAATTGATAGGGCGGATAAAAGGCACTGAGGCTAAGGTGTCGCTTTTCTTCCTCATAATATTTTACCGGCAGGCTCGCCTGATTAAAGAGTACCGCAGAGCCCTTGGCATCATATAGACCGAATCGCACAGGTGTGATCTCGCCGGTATTATCATTTAAAAACCGAAATTGGGCTTTAACCCCGTGTCCAGTATCAATTTCTCTTACCTGTGGTCGCGTAATTTTAATATCACACAAAACAAAACTGGTTTGAGCATCGCTATTTAATTCAGCTTCCGGCAGCATGGTCTCCTTGGTAGCCAAGGCGAAGTCTGTTCCGCTTAGGCCCCTGTTAACAAAGCGAGCTCGATTTAGTCTTATGTTTTGCCAAATAAGACGAGAAGCCTTATTAGGGCCATTTACCTGTACCCGATTAAGCTCACCGCTGGCATTGGCGCTACCATGTTTATCATAACCGTAAACCAGAGAGGAGTTTTGATGGCCATCTATCAACACTGCTATTTCTACATCTTCTTCAATATCAAAGGCGTAGGCATCGTCAATATCGAAAGATAAAAAGTTTGCTTCTATACAGCGTCTCTTTTTACCCCGCTCATCAAATCGTTCAACAAACCGGTGGGGCTTTCTGTGGGTAAATGCATAGATGCCAAAGGTAACCGGATAGCCAGCAGTAACTACACGCTTGATATGTGCAGCATGCCAATCCAGCTCTTTAACCGCCCTCGGGTTATTCTGGTCTATATGTGTAGCATTAACAGGCTTATGCGCATGAATAAACTGAGAATAAAGTAGCAACATGCCTATTAGGGCGTATACAGCAAGGGGGCTAAGATGGCCAAGAGAGCTTGAACGAGTAGACATATCCAGCTTAGCTCTCTTGTGCTAGTGATAGCATGGCATTCAATAAAACATTGGCACCTGCGGCCAGGTCGTCCTGGCTGGCATGCTCTGCCTCATTATGGGAAAGACCGTCTTTGCAGGGAACAAAAATCATGCTGGTCGGTACTCTTTGCGCAACATAGAGGGAGTCATGGCCGGCACCACTGAACATTTTCATATGGTTATAGCCAAGCTTATCTACGGCCTCCTGCACCGCATTGATACAAAGAGGATCAAACTCGGTAACTTCCATGCGCCAGGTTTCGCTTAACTGATAGCCAACGGAGTAATTTCTACTGTACCTATGTACGCTCTCGGCAAACTTTGATGCCATCTCTTCAATGACCTCAGCCTGAGGATGCCTGATATCAATACTGACTCTAAGCTCTTCCGGTACTGTATTGGGAGAGCCGGGTAACGCCTGTATGTCACCTATGGTAGCACGCCCCCACGGGCCATTTTTTGTGGCCATTTGATAACAGGACTGAAGTATCGGCAGCAAGGCTTGAACCGGATCTTTTCTGTCTTCCATGGGTGTAGGCCCGGCATGGCAGGGGACTCCTTTTAATGATAAGTCGTACCATCTAAGTCCCTGAATACCGGTAACAACGCCTATTTGTTTTTGCGATTTTTCAAGAATAGGACCTTGTTCAATATGAGCTTCAAATGCGGCCTTGATTGGCCTGGGCTGTGCTTTTAATACCCCCTTGTAGCCAATATTATCCAGCTCGTCACCAACCGTCAGGCCATCTTTATCCTTGGTTTGATATATTTGCTGAACATCAAAATTCCCACTCCACACGCCGGAGCCCATACAGGCGGGAGAAAAACGCGCCCCTTCTTCATTTGTCCAGACCACGACTTCAATCGGGTGCCGGGTCACTATATTATTGTCTGCCAGGGTTCTTAGCACTTCGAGTCCGGCCAATACCCCGTAAACACCGTCAAATTTACCGCCGGTTGGCTGGGTATCCAGGTGACTGCCGGTGATAACGGCGGGCAAGCTGTTATCTTTGCCTGGGTGGCGAGCAAAAATATTGCCTATTTCATCGACGAGAATTTCACAGCCAATTTCCTTACACCAGTCAACAAACACGTCCCTGCCCAGCTTATCCAGCCCTGTTAAGGCCTGACGATTACAGCCCCCCTTTTCCGTTAATCCAATTTCCGCCATCTGCATTAGGGAGTCCCATAGGCGCTGGCTATTTACCTGAGGTAGCTTGTTTTGAGTCATGCTGTTTTTCACTAAAAATAAAAGCAGCATAAAAAATCGGGATAAAGGGCTCTACCCACATATGTGGGGTCTTAGCCTAAAAAGCTGAGCGGATCTTGTTCGTTTACCTGATCGGCAAATTTCAGGCTGTTAAAAAACAGGTTAAAAAGCTCTGACTGAGAGCCAACATTAAGCTTGGCATAGGCTGATTTACGGTAGGAGCGTTCTGTTTCAACACTGATCCCCAACTCCCTGGCCGTTGATTTTGAAGAATGCCCTTTCATCAGGGTGTGAATAACGGCGCGCTCCCTGTCCGTCAGCACTGAACTGCCGAATAAATCAAACGCCTTTTGCAGCTGATTATTCAAGGGCTCTATCGCAGACTGGCTAAATTGCCAATGTTTGCTGATGATAGGGCTGATTACGGGGGCCAGCTGTTTAAGCGGTGCCGTCTCTTTGGATTGGTAGCTCCCCGACAATAGGCCCATTGATATAACCAGGCTTTGCTCCTGGGCCACCTTTATCACCATAACAAACTGATCAAGCAAACCACTGAGAGAATAGTACCTTGAATAATACTCGCTCTGATAAAAACCCTCAGGCACTATATCCGACAGGCTGAAAAAGCCGTAGCTTCTCTGCTTATGGCATTGGTATAAAGGGCTGAGCAAATAGGCCCCCTGCAAATAGATGTTTTCAAAGGCCCTGTCATTGGTCTCTTTCACTTCATTATGAAGAATGACAGGGGTAAGGTTATCGGAATACACCATGGCAACCAGGGAGTCACAGGGAAGGAACGCCTTCAAATGCTGGGACAGGGATGACCAAAAATCCTCTTCACCTACACGGCTTATTACCTCTCCAAGCCGCTGCTCGAATTGAATACCTGGGTCTGGACTCGAATAAGGTTTCATATCCGTGCCGTTACTCCTTATCTCTATCTCATTTTCGTTTATCAAAGCCAACCCTAACACTAAATGAATTATTCTTGGCATCAAGGGAAAAATGCCAGCCCTGTTGCTGACAAATGGTTTCCACCAGGTAGAGACCAAAACCAAAGCCATACTGCTCACTGAGCTGACTATCCAGGACCTGATGGTCATAACTATTCGCAATAGTGACTAATTGGCCGTCTACTACCACGGAAATATCGCTTTCACTGCTGTACTGGCAGGCATTACGCAATAGGTTATTAATGACAATTTGCGCCAGGGTGATATCCAGGGTGATCTTTTCTCTTGACTCAACCTCAAGGCCAAAGTTAACGGATTGCTCGCAATATACCCGGCTATCTTCGAGTGCCAATTCAACCAGCTCGGCTAAACAGACCTCCTGCTCACTTTGCTTGGACTCCTGTTTCCGCCACACTTGCAACAAGGTATTGGTTAACAGCTTCATATTGGTATTGGCCTTGGATAACTTCTGAACAATCTTGCTATCCTTGGGACTCAGCTCTCCCCGCCTGCCCAGCAAGGCAATTGCCGCCGAAATCACGGCTATCGGCGTTCTTAGTTCATGGCTAAGGCTGCTTAGGAATTCCTTCTCACGCTTTACCAGCTGCCTTTCTTTTTCTTGTAACTGATGCTGTTTCTTTAAGCTTGAGTTAAGGCTGGCTGCAGTATCCACAAGCTCTTTAAAAGCGACCTGTTCGGGCAAACCTTGTCTAGGCATATCATCACCAGACAATCGGGTAATTTTTTTCACCCAAGCATCAAAAGCGCTTATCTGACGGGTAATGTTGCGGTTCCAGAACAGGATCAGCAAGATCACCAAAACCAGGCCAGCCAATGAAATTGTAATAACAAGGTTTTGAAACGCCTGATTATTTATTGCATAGGAGTCGGCATCAAAGAGATGAACCACATAGAAAACAAGCTCACCGGCATGCAAATCATAGGGCAGTATATAAACAGACTGCTCATCCACTAGATACAGGTTTGCCCTGTTAGGCTTACCTGGGCGGCTTTTTAACAGTTGCCGGTAAGCTTGCGGCAAACTGGCCGTTCCCCAGTAGTACTCCTTATAGCCGGCGTCAAATTCAAGAATTTTTTCATTGGCCTGATAATGCTGGGTCAGAACCTCCGCCTCATAGAGCATGTAATATTCTGTGGTGTCATCCATGCCGGACCAGTGCATATAGCTGATCAAAAAGGTAAAAACACTGACCAACAGGATAATGATTGCCAGATAACGTCGATTGAGATACTGATCTAGTGACTGCATATTGTTAATCTAGGACCTTCAGCGCTATGCCTGCGCCTCTGACGGTATGTATAAGCGGTTTGTCACTGGCCGTATCCACCAGGTTTCTTAACCGAAAAATCAGAGTTTTATACATATCTTTATTGACATCCTGCTCGGGCCAGATTTCATTTTCGATGTCCTGTTTCGACACAAGGTTAGGGCTATGCCTTGCCAGCAGAGTCAACAGCTGCCACTGGCTCACCGACAGGGGAACTTCCCGGTCGGCACGGACCACCTGGCGTCTGGGATAATCGATAACCAGGCTGTCAAGTTCAAAGCACTTAGCGGTTTTCACCTGCCTTTTGGCCAGGACCTTAATACGTGCCACCAGTTCATCCACCTCGAACGGTTTGGTCAGGTAATCATCTGCCCCCAGCTCGAACCCCTGTAATTTATCATCAATGCCGTCACGGGCGGTTAGAAAAATCACCGGCGTATCATTGCCTGAGTCTTTTAATCGCTTGCATACGGCAAAGCCATCGAGCCTGGGCATGGTGACGTCCAGTACAATAACGTCATATAAATTCTGAGTTAATAAACTCATCGCCATTGCCCCGTCAGACGCATAATCACATTCGATATTTTCCGTCTCAAGATAGTCTATGGTCAATTCCGCCAAATCGGCTTCATCTTCCGCAAAAAGTACCAGCATATGAGTTATTGATTCTGTTAACGATTAATTGATTAAAGCATAGCAGCTTAGAGGCTGTATATCTTTCGAGATTGTTTTTGCAGCAGTTTGTTGGGTATTTATACAAGGCAGAGTCTTTGTAATCCAGTTGCTCTACATAAAAAGGCGATAACGCCGTAGAAATAGCCAACAAACGCTGCCTGAAAGGTTCGGCTAAAAGCGTTTTATTCTTTGTTGAGCAGTATTGGCTTAGAATAACTAGGCTACACACCGCTCGCCGCGACTAAAACGCTTTTATCTCGAACAAAAATTAACCGCGAAAGATAAACAGCCTCTGGCATTTATTAAGATTATGTCATGGATAAAATTACCCTGGTTACCTTTTCGTTACCTAGCAGATCCTATACTTAGCGACAATCCATGAAGTAAAAGAGGTTAAGGCAATGAAATTCCTATTAAGGTATAAGACCAAGTTAATACTATCGGTGTTAGTGTCCAGTCTGATGATTGCAAGCTGTTCCAGTTCCGAAAACAAAAGCGCTACCGACAATACCGAGCATCAAGTTGAAGAGGCGGCGACACAAGTCTTTAAAAACGGCGCCATCTACACGGTCAATGAGCAACAGGCATGGGCAGAGGCAGTTGCCATAAAAGACAATAAGATCATATTTGTCGGCAACAACCAAGATGTTGAAGATTACATAGACACAAACACCCAGGTAACAGACCTAGGTGGAAAGATGATGATGCCTGGCTTTCATGATGTTCATATCCACCCGATAGAGTCGGCCTCGGAAAACACCTTGTTTACCCTTAATACGGATGAAATGAATGCCGAAAACTTTGCCGACGCCATAGCTCGGGCGGCACAGGATAACCCGAATGCTCCCTGGCTTATCGGTTACGGCCATACCATTTTCTCCCTGTTGGATGCACAGCGCGCCCCAGTTGATATCATAGACGATGTCGTCCCCGACCGCCCTGTGATCATTATGGAACAAACCTCCCACTCCATGTGGGTTAATTCTGCGGCGTTGGAGCTGGCCGGGATTGACAGAGACAGTCAGGATCCCACCGGCGGCGTCATTGTGCGGGATGAACTAACGGGCGAGCCTAACGGTATATTAATTGATAACGCAGGCAATATAGTAATGGATATTGCCATGGCCCCTACTGCCGAAAGCATGCAAAAAGACTATGACGGCCTGGTTGAATTTACCTTGCCAGAATTGGCCAGGCACGGCATCACCTCTATTAGCGACGCCCGAAGTTTCTGGCAAAGAGATGACCATTTAACCTGGCAGAAAGTTGCCGAGGACGACGAACTAACTGCACGTGTCGCCGTCGGTTTATGGGCCTACCCGGACATGGAGGATGCCAAGCAACTGGCAGAGTTAAAGGCACTGTATCAAGACAATGAAAACAGCCTGTTGAAGTTTAATCAGATAAAACTCTACTCAGACGGCATACTGGTAAACGGCACGGCAGCCATGCATGAGCCCTATGAAATTGATTTAATTGGCCTGGCGGGCAACAGGGGCTTGAACTATTTCGATCAGGACCGCCTTGCCTACTATATTGAGCAACTGGAAGGCACGGGATTTGATTTTCACATTCACGCCATTGGCGACAGAGGGATCCATGAGGCACTCAATGCGGTAGAAATTGCCGGTAGCGAACAAGGTCGTCACAGGATCACCCATGTTGAAGTGGTAGACCCTGCAGACTTCCCCAGGTTTGCCGAGCTTAACGTGACGGCGGACGCCCAGGTTGCCGGTGACTTTACCAACCCGCAGCACTGGCATGAAAATGATGAACTGATAGGCGCAGTGCGTGCCGACAATGCCGTGCCAATCAAGTCACTCAACGATGCCGGCGCACGAGTCACCTTAAGCAGTGACTGGAATGTCAGCCCGTTTAACCCTTTTATCGGATTGCAAAATGCCGTAACCCGCGCGCCACAGGAGCTGACGCTGGCCCAGGCAATCAAGGCCTATACCCTCAACAGCGCTTACGTGATGCGCCAGGAAAACAAGGTGGGTTCAATTGAGGTAGGAAAACTGGCCGACTTGGTGGTACTGGATCAAAACCTGTTTGATATCGCGGAAAACACCATCAAGCAAACCCAGGTGGTAATGACGGTATTTGATGGCGAGACCATTTATCAAAAGTAGTCCCCTGAAAAATGGCTAATTGACTTTTATAAGACCGATACAATAATTTATTTGTATTGGTCTTTTTATTTGTTTGACCATATATCAATAGTTCGGGGTGTTGTACTAATGAAGTGTTTTCGACTGTTTACTGCCATTATCCTTGCGAGTGTGTTTTACCCACAGACCGGCCAGGCAAAGCAACTGACCTTTGCCATCGATGATTACTGCCCCTATTACTGTAAAGACAAAGCATCAACGCCCGCCAGCTTCCTAGCAAAACCAGGCTACATAATTGAGATCCTCAATCGTGCATTTGCCGACCAAGGCTACCAAGTGAAATACACTTTTCTCCCCTGGGAACGAGGCTTGGCGGAGCTTCACAAAAACACCATTGACGGCATTATTGTCACGGCGAAACCGGATGCCCCGGAATTAGTCTACCCAGAGCAAGAACAAGGTTATTCTATCGGCTGCTTTGTCACACAACAGAAGAATCCCTGGCGCTATAAAAACAGAGACTCACTAAATGAAGTACGCCTGGGGGTTATCCAGGGTTATCGATACGGTCAGCCGGTGGACAGTTTTATCCGGCAATATCATAAGTCCGAATCTCAGATAACCATTGTTTCGGGTACAAACGCCCTGCCTCGTTTGTTGAATATGGTGGCCAAAAACAGGATTGACGCCGTCATAGACGATAAAAGCGTTTTACAAAATTCCTTGAAAAGGTTAAAGCTTGAACAAACACTCGGTTTTGCCGGCTGTACAGACAATCCCATTAAACTTTACGTGGGCTTTGCCCCTAATAATCCGGACTCCATTAAACACGCCAGAATGTTATCCGATGCCATGACCAGGCTGAGAAAATCAGGCGAAATGGCGCGCATACTGGAAAAGTACCATGTGTCAGACTGGCTGCAGCAATAAGAGAGTGCATTAGCTAGCCCACAAAGAAAATTCTATAGGTCTAATTCAACATCACCGCTTGGGATGGCGCAACAGAGCAAAACGTTTTGCTCTGCAATTTCTGTCGCCGGGTTCACCAGGTAATCAATATCCCCGTTAATTTTCTTGGTTGCACATAAGCCACAATGACCGTTCCGACATGAAAAAGAAGGAGTCAAACCATTCGCTTCTGCCAATTCCAACAGGGTCTGTGGTCTTTCCGGCTGCCAAACGGCCTGCTGCTGACTGGTTAAAAAGCCGACCTTGGCAGCAACTCGCTCTTTATCATGGTCAATAACAAGCGGGGCTGAAAATGACTCGTCAAAAATTGCCTGGTCGGGCACGGCTAACGCCCGTAAAAGTTTTTTTGTGTCCCGGATAAAGCTTTCAGGGCCGCACAGGTAATAATGGCATTCAAACGGCGCGACAGGGATCCACTTTTGCGCAAACCAACAGCCGATATTGGCCAGGATATCGTTGAGCGAGTCCAGGCTTAGGCGGGTATTTTGTTGATAATCAATGCCTAAATTTGAGGTGGTATCGGCACGGGTGTAAATAATATGCTGGTGAAAATTTTCATGTGCCTCAATAATATTTGTAACTTCTGTTTTAAAGGCATGTGTTTGTGCATTCTGTGTTGAGTGAATAAAGTATAGGGTGGGCAAGCGCTTATCTAATCGCATCGCATGGGATTTTAACATGCTCACCATAGGCGTAATGCCAATGCCGGCACTGATCAAAATAACGGGAACGGCAATGTCATTGCGCTTAAGGGTAAACTGCCCCATGGGGGGCATGATTTCGACCCTATCACCGACCTTATAGAGGTCGTGAATACATCGAGAGGCATTGCCTTTGGGCTCCCTTTTGATACTGATGCGGTACTGCTGAAGTTCTTCATCGTAATCGGAAATGCTCCAGCAACGTATTAACTCTTCACCCGAGTCATTTTTGACTTTAACCGTCAGGTATTGACCGGCGCGGTAGCCGGCGACCGCAGGGTTTTCTTCGTGATTGACGGCCTTACCAGCGTCATGGCCATCATCTGGGCAGGGGGTCAAGTAAAACGACTTGATTTGACTGGCCTCTGTGGCAAGCTTGCTGATCCTAAAGGCTTTCCAGCCATTCCAACGATGTTGAAAAATCAGTTCCCGCTCACGCTGCGTATTCAACAAGGCCGTCAACATGCTTAGCATTTGTTGTCCCATGCCGGGCACCTGGACTAGGCGCCTTAGCTCATGCTGATCAGGCTCTGGCTCCATAAAAAACAGGGCCAGGTCGGCCACGGAAATACTGGCATCATCTGTTCGTTGATGTTCGATCGGATCCCCTGGCCTTATGGTACCGGTTTCAATAACTTCCAAGTAAAAGCCAGACTGTCCGGACTTTTGAAACTCAGCTAAAAAGCTCTCGGGAGCATTCAGCCGCCATAGCAGATTAGCGCAAGGCGTGCGACAGCCAGACACTTGCAGTACAACCTGGCCAATATGCAGCAAGTCCCCTATCAATAATTCACTTTCATCAAGGCCGATAATACTGAGGTTTTCTCCCAAAAGCCCCGCCTGCCAGGAAATATTCAGTGGTGAATGCGCCTGCCAATAGGCGTAACTTTCCCGGCTAACCGCATAGAGCGCATTCTTGTGGTTAGCCGTTTCATTCCCTTCGATACCGGCTCTATTGACCCTGATCTCTCCGTGCCGCGCCGTTTTTACTATGGCGGTTTTAAAACAAACGCCATCCTCACAGTAACCTTTAGTTTTGCCTGAGAAAACTTCAATAAGCTGTGCCATCAATAACCTCTTTTAATCCGTTGATTTTTACAAGGACCCTACATGGATGTAGGTTATTAGACAATGCAGGAGCAATTGTCCCGAGTAAGCATTCTCTTCAATCAATGCCTTGCCTAAAGACGATTCTAATTCCAGCTGAATCCTGCATCTTGAGGTGGCTTGGGTATAGAATACTTGAAGGTGTTTATTTAGAATCAGAGCGCTTTGCAAATTTTCGACAGGCCAAAACAAAGCTCTTGATAAGCTGCTGGTTCAAAAATATGCGTTGCTCATTGGCATGCAGTTTCCAGTTAACAGCCAAATAAAAACTCTTTTTACTCGCCAATGAATAGGCGACAACCTGATTGTTCTCCGTGTATGCCTCGGGAACGAGCTGTGGTGACAGCTCGGTAAGGCTTTGCCTGTGTTCTATTTGAAGCTGCTGATAATGATTGCCGGGGAACATTTTTCCCAAGACACCATATGTTTCAAACCGGACCCTGTTGGAGTGACCGGCAGTTCCTTTATTTGCCAGGGGATTCTGATTAAGGTCACTATTTTCAACACTTGCCGGTTTAACAAACAAGGAAGCGCCCCTTTCCGGCAGGGTAATGGTCAAAGGAGAATCGGCAAGCAATGCGTTATTCATTTGCCTAAAACCATTGCTGGTAGATAAAACGGGGACCTGCCTGGCAACCGCCCGCCGTAGCAAGACATTGAGTACTGGGTTGGCTTCGGCTGGTGAAACAATATCCCCGTCATCACCAGTCTGTTGCTTGCCACTAATAAACAAGCCATCCAAATCGGCAATCTTTGCCACAGCCTCTGAAGCAGAAAGCACCTCAATATCTGCCATCATATTGATGTTAAAGGCTGACTCATGTAACTCTTTATCTACTATGTCAGGCAAGCTTGTTTGACCTTGGGGTTTATTTTGCACAACATAACCGATACGCAACCTGACAGGAGCGCTCATTTGCATCACGGGACGAAACATTATAAAGACCTTAGTATTCAATAAAGTAGCCAGTCAGCACTGGCCACGACTTAGGATAAAATAGGCGCCTGGTATACTAGAGACTGCTACAAGAGAACCTTAGTTGTAACCCAACACATAATTAGGGTTTACCGAACTATCGGTAAAAGAAGGGCTGGTTTCTTTGTCCGACATTACCTTGTTTTCTCTGGATTCATTTGGCTGATTGACCTGCTCATTAATGTCATTTACTAGCACGTTTTCATCGCTCTTTAAGTTGTTCATCGCTATTCTCCTGACAATGCTTACAACATTACCGCTTTTACTTCCTGAAACTCTTCCAGGCCGTATTTCCCCCACTCGCGGCCATTGCCCGATTGCTTATAGCCACCAAAAGGGGCGGCGGGATCTGTCCAGGCATAATTGATATGTACCATGCCCGTTCTTAACTGGCGGGCAACGGCAAGCGCCCGTTCGGTATCTTTTGCCACAACATAACCGGACAGGCCATACAGGCTGTCATTGGCGATTTCTATGGCCTGTTGTTCATCCTTGTAGGGGATGAGCACCAGCACGGGGCCGAAAACTTCCTCTTGCGCTATGGTCATTTTATTGTTCACATTGGCAAAAACGGTTGGCCTGACATAGTAGCCCTGCTCCAGCCCGACCGGCTTACCTAAGCCCCCCGCCACCAGGGTCGCCCCTTCGTCGATAGCCTGCTGGATCAGCCCCTGAATTTTGTCGAACTGAGTTTGGGATATCACAGGCCCCATAAAGGTCTTGTCATGGTCCAGACCTCCGACAACAATGTCATTGGCAGCAACGGCGGCAATTTTGACGGCCCTTTCATACAGGTGCTCCGGGATCAGCATGCGCGTAGGCGCATTGCATGACTGCCCGGTATTATGCATACAGGCTTGGACTCCCCCTGTGACGGCTTTTTCCAAATCAACATCATCAAGAATGATATTGGCTGACTTACCGCCCAACTCCTGAGAAACACGCTTGACCGTGTCGGCGGCGGCCTTGGCAACGGCAACACCGGCACCTGTTGAGCCGGTAAAAGACACCATATCTATGTCTTGATGGCTGGCAAGAGGAGCACCGACACCTGCGCCGTCACCATTAATCATATTGAAGACGCCGGGCGGAACACCCGCTTCATCAAGAATTTGCGTAAACAAATAGGCGCTCAAGGGCGCAATCTCGCTTGGTTTGAGTACCATGGTGCAACCGGCGGCAATAGCCGGCCCTACCTTGCAGGCAATTTGGTTTACCGGCCAATTCCAGGGCGTGATCAGGGCGCATACGCCAACCGGTTCATGGTAGACCAGGCTCTTGCCGAGGCTTTCTTCGTCTGCCGAGTTGGCCAGTGCCGCAAGCGCCTGCTCTAAATGGGCCAGACCGGAACCGGCCTGGGCGCCTTGCGCCAAGCTCATGGGCGCCCCCATTTCATCGGAAATATGGCGGGCCATAATCGGCATTTTTTTCCTATAGACTTGGATAATGCGCTCTAACAAGGCTATTCTACTGGCCTTACTGGTTTGCGAAAAACGGGGAAAAGCCTCTTTTGCCGCTTTCACGGCCTTATTAACATCAGTTTCGCCTGATAAGGTTATGGTGCCAATAACCTGCTCGGTACTGGGTTGGATAACATCTAATACTTGTCCGTTGCTAACGGTTTGCCATTGCCCGTTGATATAGCATTTATCGTAATTGTACATAATCATTCTGCTCAAAATGGAAAGAAAGCGGGTTCAAATCTGTTAAATTAATTCTGCCTAGCAGGCTATAAATTGGCAACAATATAAAGCCGCAAATAATTCATCGAATTGATTAGTAAATTTTATAGCTCGACTTAACCACAAAAGATAAGACAATAAATTACAAAACAATTTCTCTGATACGTAACAGAATTAGAAAATATTCATTAAATATTTTAATCAAATAGATAAGATTTTATCTTTTGCAGATTCGCCCGATAGCCGTTAAATTTGATACTACCCTGGCGGCTGTTGTCGCTCGACAAGTTTAAAAAAGTGAATGAAAATGACTAAGATCCCAACCTATGTGACACTGGCTATTTGCACCCTATTGGCATCAAGTACGTTAAGCTTGAGTGCCTTTGCCGGACAACTTCCACTGACGGGCCAGACATCGAAGAGTTCCACGGCCGACACAGTCCTGATCAATGCCCATGTTTATACGGTCAATGACAAACAACCCAAAGCTAGTGCAATTGCGATTAAAGACGGCCGCATCATTTATGTTGGCGATAAAAAAGGCATACAGGCGTATATAGGCGAGCAAACCCACACCAGGAATATAAAGGGAAAACTTGTCTTACCGGGCTTTCAGGATGCACATGTTCATCCGATGGAAGGGGCAAGTTTGGAGACATTTCTCGGCTGTGATCTGGTCGATATTGCAGACGAAATTGATGACCCTGAACTCTGGATAGATGAAATCAGGGGGTGTGCAGAATTGCCTGCACCACATGACTGGATTTTGGGCGGAGGCCATGATCATCACCAGTTAATGGATCTGGAACGCTTACCCAAGGAAATACTGGACGAAGCTTTTCCGAACAAGCCCGTTGCCTTTATGGAAAAATCCTCCCATTCGATGTGGGTGAACAGCAAGGCCCTGGAGTTGGTCGGCATCAATAAGGACACTCCACATCCACAAGGAGGCAAGATAGGCAAAGACGCCTTGACCGGCGAACCTACCGGCATTCTCTATGACAGCGCCGGCGATGAGTTAATGCACAAGGCTCTGGCTAAGACAGAAAAACTGCAGGCGGCTCGCTATCAAGCCATTCTCCGCTCCCAGGATTTACTGGCAAAACATGGTATCACCTCAGCGGTCAATGCCAGGGTTTATTGGACCAGGGGCAACCTGGAGCCTTGGTTAAAGGCCCAGGAAAACAACCGCCTTAAGGCTCGCAACATTATGTCATTATGGGCCTATCCACACCTGGAAGATAGCTACCAGTTAAAGCAGCTCAAGGCCATGTATCAAAATGATCCTGATGCCTTGTTACGGGTCAATAAGGTCAAGTTCTATTCCGACGGTGTGCCCGAACTTAATTCTGCCGCCGTATTAAATCCCTATGGAGTTTTAGTGCATGATCAGGCCGAGCCGCTCGGAGGAAACTACTTTACCGCCGAACGCCTGGCAAAATACATCACGGCACTTGAACCTATGGGCTTTGGCGCCATCATTCATGCAATTGGCGACCGTGGTACCCGCGAGGCATTAAATGCCATTGAGGCAGCCAACAAGGCAAACCCCAAACTGGCAGGCAACAAAAGGCGACACTATATCACTCATGTCCACTGGGTAAGCGAGCAGGATATTCCCCGCTTTGCCAAGCTAAATGTCCCCGCCGACACCCAGATGAATTATATTGACTTTGAAGATTATGAAAGCGGCGATTATTATGGCGACGATGAACTGAATAAGCAGTTGTTTGCACACAATAAATCCGATACCAATGCCCTGCCGGAGCTTCATCAGACGGGGGCCAAGATAGTGATCAGCAGTGACTGGGATGTAGCCAGTATCGACCCCTTGTTCAGCATTCAAAATGCGATACAGGAGTTCAAGGGGGCTATGCCGGAAAGTGACATCATTAAACTGGCGGTTAAGGCCTATACCTTAAATGCCGCCTACGCACTTGCTCAGGAAGAGCAGACAGGCTCGATTGAGGTGGGTAAGTATGCCGATTTAATTGTATTGGACCAGAATATTTTTGAAATACCGGCTATCAATATCCGCGACACAAAAGTCATGCTAACACTCCTGGCCGGTGAAGAGGTCTATCAGCGAAAATAGGGCATGATACCAGTGCCCTTTTTCCTGCCACTTTTAACTAAGTCAATGGCTGGCTTTTGATCATGCTCGACAAGAGATCAGGCCCACTATGACTCCTTATCGTTATTCTCAGGAGTGGAGAACTGTGCTAAAACCCAGTCGATCATAAGCTGGACATTGGCCTCTTGGACCTTGTCCTTCTTATAAACCAGGTAATAATTGAATTCGGTTGCCAGGCCGGTTTCAAACGGCCTGATCAGCTGACCGGAGGCAATCAAATCCTGTGCCAGCAAGGTGCTGCCAAGAACCACACCCTGGCCAGCCAAGGCGCAATCCAGTGCCAAACTTGAGTCATTAAAGTTATAACCCACCACGCTCTCTATATCGGTAACACCTGCCTGGGTCAGCCAGGCGTTCCAGTCTTCCCTGCGCTCAACCTGCTCGACATGAATTAACGGATACTTTGCCAAATCTTGCGGAGACTCTATGCTCTGGCCTTCTTTTAACATGCCAGGGGCATAAAGAGGCGTAACCTCGTCATCATATAACTTAATACATTGAGTGTTTGGCCAATCCCCTGTGCCTAACCAAATGGCAAAATCCACTTCGGCATTTTCCAGCTCTTCCTGGGAATATTTGGTATAAATCCAGGCATCAATTTCCGGGTTGTTTTGTTTGAATTCAGGCAAGCGCCGCATTAACCACTTGCTGGCAAAGGCCGGCGTTGTCGTTAATACCACCGCCGCCTTATTGAAAAACTCCAGCCTGATAGTGCCCTTTTGCAACTGGCTCAAGACCAATTGGGTTGTTTTCAGGAAATCAATGCCCGCATCTGTGACTTCAACCGTGCGATTGACTCGCTTAAACAGCGGCTGTCCAAAATACTCTTCCAGCAATTTGACCTGGTGACTTATGGCTGACTGGGTCATAAATAGTTCGCTTGAGGCTTTTGAAAAGCTGTTTAACCTTGCGGCGGCTTCAAAGCCCCTTAATGCCGACAGGGGGGGCAGTCGGTTAAATCCGGTTTTTCTATTCACGGTGTTTTCCTAAACTACAGACGGAGTGTCTTTAAGCATAACATTAAAATTTTTAATGTATAGGCGGCTTTTACTGGTTTTGCTGCCATATTTGAGGGGCTATGTAAGAACAATAGCAATATACATTAAAAATACTAATCAAATCGTTAAATTTTTATCCTTTGAAGCAAAAGGACGGAGCCGTTAGATTGAGCCTAAACGAAATAAATGGCCGTAACAGTCATAGTAATGATTCTTATGGCAGGGAATTCTCAAGGTAACCAATTAGTGAGATTAAAGATGACAACAAATTCTGCGGACTACTCAGCAAAACAAATTTGGGAAATGGATAAAAAGCACTTTATTCACCCCTACAATGATTTTTCTACTTTTTCAGACGAGGGTAGCCAGGTTATCTCTAAAGCTGGTGGCATGTACGTAACAGATGCGGAAGGCCGTTCCTATTTGGATGCCATTGCCGGTTTATGGTGCGTGAATATAGGTCATGGCCGCAAGGAAATGGCCGACACCATAAGTGAACAAGTGTTGAATATGGAGTACTACAACCCCTTCGGCCATTGCACGAACGAACCCGGTTCAATCCTGGCGGCAAAACTTGCAGAACTGGCGCCGGGTGATCTGAACCATGTATTCTATACTTGCGGCGGCTCGACCGCCGTTGATTCGGCAATAAGGCTAGTCCATTTTTATAATAACCAGCGCGGCAAGCCCAATAAGAAGCAAATTATTTCGCGCAACAATGCCTATCATGGCTCCACCTATGTGGCCGCCAACCTGACCGGCATTCATGCCACCAAGCACAGCTTTGATCGCATTGCCAACAACTGGATTAACCATGTTTCTGCCGCGGATCTGTTTCACCGCCCGAAAGGTGCCGAGCATTTAAGTGAAGAAGCCTATACCGAGTTTTTGGTTAACGAATTTGAAAACCGAATCCTCCAGTTGGGTGAAGACAATGTCGCCGCCTTTATTGCCGAACCTATAATGGGTGCGGGTGGTGTTTTAGTTGCCCCAACTGGCTACCACAAAGCAATGCAGGCAATTTGCCAAAAATACGACATACTTTACATCGCCGATGAAGTGGTCACTTCCTTTGGCCGCCTGGGATATATATTTGCCTCTGAAGCCGTTTTTGATATGCAGCCAGATATTATCATTACTGCAAAAGGCATCAGCTCCGGCTACATCCCACTTGGTGCCGCGATTATATCATCACGCATCTATGAGGTTATCGCAAAACCTCAGTGTGAGGGAGGCCTATTGAGCATGGGCTACACCTATACCGGGCACCCTGTTGCCTGTGCCGCGGCATTAAAAAATATTGAAATCATTGAACGGGAAAACCTGCTTGAGCATGTGCGTAATATCGGCCCCTATTTCCAGGAAAAGATACAAGGATTAAGGGGCTTAAAAATATTCGGTGACGCTCGTGGTAGCCATCTGATGCTGGGGCTGGAGTTTGTAGCCGACAATAACACCAAATCGCCCTTGCCGGCCGAAGCGAAGGTCGCAAACCGGGTGTTTCAGCATTGCCGAGACCTGGGAGTCATTATACGCCCGATCGGCAATACCATAGTGATGTCTCCGCCACTGGTGATCAGCAAAGCCCAGATAGACACGCTGGCTGAAACCTTAAGGGTCGCCATCGAAAATACCACGGCAGATTTGGTAAAAGACGGCTTTATCGATAACTAAACAACGAGATATTCGGGTATTTATTCCATCGTCGAAAATGACCATTTTTCACCTCGGCTTGCAGCGCCTTCTATGCTCGCCGGGGCTTTTTTAAGAAAGTGAGGTTTAACCTCGCTTTTTTTTCGCCAAATTTCTTTCATTAAATTTACTAATCAATCTAGTGAATTTTTACCAGCATTAGCTCCATTGCGCTTCACAGGCCCGGCAGGCAGAATTGAACCATCAAAGAAAACTGTCGTTAAGTATTTATTGTACTAGGTACTTTTACTTTAAATGACAATAATTAGGAGTGAATAATGACAATAGATACCCTTAATAAATCACCCGCTGATTTTGGCTTTCGCATGCCGGCAGAATGGGAACCACAGGAACGCATCTGGATGATGTGGCCATGCCGAAAAGAGGTTTGGCCTGACATTAATGCCACTAAACGGGACTATGTCAAAGTGGCCAAAGCAATTCGCGAGTTTGAGCCGGTCACCATGGTCGTTAATCCCGAAGATGAAGGTGAAGCACGTGAGCTCTTGGGTGATGGCATTGATGTATTTGTTGCGCCTATCGACGACTCCTGGGCGCGAGATTCAGGGCCGAACTTCTTGCTCAATGACCAGGGGCAACTGGCCGGCTCTGCCTGGTCATTCAACGCCTGGGGTGAAAGCTACTCCAGCTTTAAAAATGATAACGCCATTGGCGAGAAAATTCTGGCAGAAGCCGGCGCGGCAACATTCGTTTCAGATTTAATTGCCGAGGGTGGTGGCGTACTGGTTGACGGCGAAGGTACGGTGATCACCTCAGAAACCTGTTTCCTCAATCCAAACCGAAATCCGGGTTGGACCAAGGGTGAAGTCGAAGCCGAACTGCTTCGCACCTTGGGTGCAACTAAAGTCATCTGGCTGCCCGGTAACGCCGATGAAGATGAAACCAATGGTCATATCGATGGCCTGGCACAATATATTCGTCCCGGCGTGGTATTGGCCGAGGTGACCTATGATATGGAACACCCATGGTATGACATTATGCAAGACAATATTCGCGCACTACAAGGTCAGACGGATGCCAAAGGGCGCCCTATCGATATTGTTTACATCGAGGATGCCCATGGTTGCAAAACCATAGGCGATAAATTCTGTACTTCATACCTTAACTCATTACTGGTTAATGGTGCCGTGATCATGCCTAAGTACGGCATAGCGGCAGATGAGCGTGCCCGTGCTGTCTATCAAGGTCTGTTCCCGGACAGAAAAATTGTCCAGATCTCAATTGAGCATATTGCGACAGGCGGCGGAGGGATCCACTGCATTACCCAGCAACAGCCTAAAGCCAATCTAACTTAGTCCAAACACTTCAATGAGCTAAGCCGCCTTTTAGCAATAAAAGGTGGTTTTCTCCTCCCAATCAATTATATAAAACTCTCCCTAACTGGCTTGGAAAAGCCGCCTTGTATGCCTCCCTCTCACTCAAATTATTAAACTTCTACAGATTTGCCAGCAACACCAGCGTCAATCATAAATGCCTATCTCAATTACACCAGCCGCAAGGAGGATATGGCAAACCAACAAAGACGGTTAGGCTTGATATAGCAGTGAGCGGCTGCTTTTTGTCTAATCGATAGGTCAAATAAAGGAAGTTTAGGTAAAATAAATTAAAGATATAAATAAAGGCATTGGTTTGACAAAGCGCGGTTATTAACGCTCTTGCAGCCGCATAATACTTTAGTAACCAATTCAGCAAAAAAGGCACCTGTATTCGGTGCCTTTTATTTACTGGTTTAGATTGTTAGAAATGCTAACCTGTAGCTTCACTCAGCAGCCGTTTTTCTTTACGCTTTAGAATAAAGTTAGGGATACAGCAAATACTAACAAGAAGCATGATTCCCGCCATCGCCAGGACGGCATTGTAACCTCCAAAAAGTACGGCTATTCCTGCCAAGCCAGGACCCGCTGCATTACCTATGGTACCGGAGAAAGAACCGGCGGCAACAACGCTGCCTTGTGGGTCAAGTGCGGCCTGGGCCGCTTGGTAGTAAGGTAAAGTAAATGCCCAGGTAAATCCTAAAATATAGGCGGAAAGGCTATAGGTAAAGGCGTCTTGTGCCAAGGCCAGCATGGTAACGCCAATAATGGAGCTGACCAGGCCAAGAAATAAGGGGATCGACCGGCCAAATCTTGTGCCTAGCAATACACAGCCAAAGCCTCCGGGAACCCCCAGTAAAGAAGCTATGGCCAATACGCCCCCAACCACCTCGGGATCCATCGCCAAACGCTGAGTGGCGACGCGTTCGGTAAATGAAAACTGTGCCGTCATGGCCGTTTCCAGAAAACATAATCCCAAAATAACCATAATGGCCGCGCCGCTAAAAATAACCTTCCATTCAACCCGGCTCAAATCCCCTTCATCATGAACATCTTTATCGATTGAACGGTCGGCCGATATCAACTTTGTTGCCATAAATACCCCCAGCAGGTCCATCAGGGTTAAGCCGATAAACATGCCCTGTATGCCGGCATTGGGCAGCACAAGCGGGATCAAATAGAGTCCCAGGGCACTGATGGCAAACTGCATCGTCATTAACATGCCATAACCCCTGTCCGGATCCTGGCTACGGGCGATAGAGCTCATCACCGCGGTATAGGCAGCCCCCTGGCCAAGGCCCGCCAAGGCGCGGACGGTCATAAAAAAGTAGATATTGTTGCCGGTATAGCCGGATAGAAAGTCGCTCACCGCGGCCAGCAGTAAACTGGCTATCGCCACCTTTTTCAGGTTTAAGCTGCGGATCCTAAAGGCCATCACCAGGGCGATAATGGCGCCGGCAATAAAATTTAACGAAGCAGCGGTACTTGCTTGTGTTTCAGTAAAGCCAAACTCGTCAACAACACTGCCAACCAGGTTGGGTAAAATAAGCACAGGCAATACCGTTATAGAGCCCAATAGCCCTATTAGTACCATCCTGCTTGTGATTTGCTGCCCCATGAATTACACCTCTTTTTATCATTTTAATGAATTTTTGCTACTAGAGGCTGTTTATCTTTCGCGGTTAATTTTTGTTCGAGATAAAAGCGTTTTAGTCGCGGCGAGTGGTGTGTCGCCTAGTTATTCTAAGCAAATACTACTCAACAAAGAATAAAACGCTTTTAACCGAACCTTTCAGGCAGCGTTTGTTGGCTATTTCTACTGCGTTATCGCCTTTTAATGTAGAGCAACTACATCACAAAAGCTCTGCCTTGTATAAATACCCAACAAACTGCTGCAAAAACAATCTCGAAAGATTAACAGCCTCTAACCAAGTTAATCCGTCACTAATCGATAGCTGATAAAACCGTCCGTGCCGCCGGTTAGCTGGTCATACAAGGCCCTGGCTTGCCTGTTATCACATTTGGTATGCCAGTAAAGCTTGTTCCATTGATTATCAATGGCCTGCTGATATACCGCCTTTATTAATGCCTTGCCGATGCCCTGATTTCTGCTCTTGGTGCTGACATACAAGTCCTCCAAATAGCAAACATCATTTTTGCGCCAGGTGTCACAGTGATTGAAAAAGTGAGCCAGGCCAACCAGTTCCCTGCTTGCATCTTGGGCAACCAAACAGCGAATAGGATGCTCAAGGGTATGAATTCGTTGCCATAACAAATCGCGAGTACTTTTTGCCAGTTTTTCACTATGATAAAACGACAGGTAGGCTTGCCACAGGGAACTCCAGGCTTGCAGGTCGGTTAATTTGGTTTCTCTTATCAATATAGTCATTTGTCGTCCTTATCAGCTATTTTCACTTGCATTGATAGTTTCATCTTCCATTTGTCTAAAAATAGGCGATCACCAGCCAGGCCATCGATGCAATAGCGGCACTGATGAGTACGTAAGGTAACTGAGTCAATGCGTGATCCATCACATTAACGTCACTTGCCTGGGCGGCAAGCACGGTCGAGTCACTATAAAAGCAGGCGTGGCTGCCAAACGCGGCGGCCGACATCATGGCGCCGATCACCAGGGGCAAGGGTGCTCCCATCTGCTCGGCCATGGGCAAGATAATAGGGACAGAAATGGCCAGCACTCCCCAAAAGGCCGCCGTGGCAAACGCCACCAGGGCAATGGCAACAAAGGCGATAACGGGTAGCAATTCCGCCGACATCAAGGGGGTTACCGTATCAATAACGAATTGAGACAAGCCCATTTGTTCACCAACATCCTTAAGCATAAAGCTGGCAAAAATAATGGCCAAGGCAGGCACCATCAAACGAAGGCCATCAATAACGGCATCAAACAGTTCATGCCATTTCATTACTCCTTGCAGGCCAAAGAGTGCCACTGTGATGGCAACAGAAGAGACAATACCAATGAGCACATTGATGTCATTTAACCAGGATATCAGCAGCAGACTGAGCATGGGGATCATAAAACTCCAGATATTGACCTTATCTGCCTGCGCCAGCACTTCCGGTGCTATCGCTTCTCTGCCGCTCATCAGATAACAGCTTTTACCTTCATAGGCCAGTTTTTCCGCCTTTCTCATTGGCCCGATAATGGGAAAGTAACCTGCGGACACCAGCGGCACTATGATTATTGCGGCCCAGGCATAAAACATATAGGGAATGGCCTCTATATAAAGGGACATTCCCTGGCCCTTGGCGGCAATATCATTGGACTCGAGCAAGGCGACAAAGAATACCGCCCAGGTGGATATCGGCAATAGAATGCAAATAGGTGCGGCGGTGGAGTCGACAACATAGGATAGCATCTCCCGCGATATCTTGTATTTATCGGTTAACCTGCGCATGGAGGTACCTACGGCCAAGGCATTAAGGTAGTCATCAATAAAAATGATCAAGCCCAGAAACCAGGTGCTCAGTAAGGCGACCTTGCGGTTTTTAGCCCGCTTTGACACCGAAATGCTAAATGCCAGGGCAGCGCCAGAGCGTAGCAATAAGACGATCAGGCTGCCCATCAGGCCGCAAACAATGAAAATCCAGCCAATGGTTTCATTCACTATGGTTTTCTGTGCCAGCTCGGTAAAATCCCCGATAAAGCTGCTGGGGCTGATCATGGCCAGGCCGGCGATGCTGCCGGCCAGCAAAGACTCCAGTGGTCGGCGTGTCACCACGGCCAATGCCAGTACTATCAGGGCCGGAACTAAACTCAGTATGCCAAAATATTCCATCTATACTTCTCTAAATAATCAGCGTTTAATCCGCATGCACCGGCCAGGCAAGATTCTGAGGTTAAAAACTGTATCTAATTGCTTATGCCTAAAAACTAGCATTGCCCTACCCAGAGTGACAATTGAAAGTTTTTAACGCTATTCATTAGTAAACTTAATAATAAGAAAAATAAGGTAACCGTTTGGTAACACTGAGCCCAATGCAAAAATTTCATGTTCCGGCGCAATTAAGTTGAACCATTGGAAAAATGGAAGGCAAGAATAAAGAAGATGACGAGGGAAAGGTTTACCGCTATAGGTAAATTTTTTTCATCAATTTGATTAAAAAACTTTGTTTTATCTGTTTGGTTAAAGCTTGTAGTGTCAAATAAACAAAATAAAAACAACAAGAGAACACATGGCGCTAAGCCGTTCCAGACAATAATGAGAGAAGAGCTAAGATGAAACGAGTCACTCCGAAATTTAGTAAAACAGCACTGGCCACTGCCATTTGCCTGGCATATACGCCCAATATTCTGGCACAGGATCAGCAGGGTGCCACGGCCAAGGAAAATGAGATGGAGGTCATTTCCGTCACCGCCACCCGCAGATCCCAGAGCATTTCCACCGTGCCCTATAATATTTCGGCCGTTGGCGGTGAAGCATTAAAGCAGGCCGGAATATCCAACCTGGGTGACTTGACCAAACGCTTGCCCGGCATTTCCTATACAGATCGCGGCGCGCGTTCAGGGGCATTCTCTACCAGTATCGCCATGCGAGGACTAAGTACCGAAGACGGCCGAATATCTAGCCCTTTATATACGGCGCCTGGCGTTTCAACCTATGTCGGGGAAACCCCGCTTTTTGCCAACATTCGTTTTTACGATCTTGACCGGGTAGAGGTATTGCGTGGCCCTCAGGGTACCCTGTATGGCTCGGGTTCTCTGGGCGGCACCCTAAGGTTTATTCCTAAGATGCCCAGCCTGGATGGTACCGAGTTTGAAGTCTCTACCGATCTGTCGCAGACCAAAAACGGCGATGGATTCAATTCAGAAATCAATGGCGTACTGAACCTTACCCTGACAGATACCCTTGCCGTTCGCGCTAACCTAGGCAGAAGCGATTCAGCCGGCTGGATAGATCAGCCATATGCCTACCAGCTTGAGGATTCAGGGGTTCCGCTAGCCGCCGATCCCGCAGATTATTTGGACAGCCCCGCCGCCTTTGAAAGCAAGAAAGGCATCAATGATGAAAATTCAAACTATGGTCGCATCGCCGCCCTCTGGCAGCCAAACGACGATTTCAAGGCAACCCTGGCCTATAACTACCAGAAAGACGAATCGGGAGGCAACCCGGCAAGAGCGGTAGATTACCTCGACCTGGACGACTATGAAACCGCGGCCCTGGCGGATGAACCTTATGACGGAGAAACAGAGCTCACCTCACTTGATGTTGAGGTAAACCTGGGCTTTGCCACCTTAACCACCTCTGTTTCTACCTATTCTTCTGAGCAGGAATTCAAAACGGATGTGACCGGTTCCTATGAGGCATTTGGCTTTTATTCCTACAGCTATGGCGTTATGCCTCGTCCCTTTATATACAACACCTCAATCAGTAATGATGAGGCTGATATAGTGGAAATGCGCCTGGTTTCACAAGGAGACAGCAACATTAGCTGGGTAGTGGGAGCATTCTATATGGACCAGGATACCTATGTGTCTTCGGCAGACTTTTATCCCGGATACACAGACTGGTCGAGCGCCTGCTTCGAAGCCGGCCGTGACGATTGTGGCCTGGGCATATTCGGTGTTAGCGACCCCATGGGGCTGGATCCGCAAAAAGATCAAAACTTTTTAAGTAATTCGGATGCTAACTTTACCGACAAGGCCATTTTTGGTGAACTGTCCTGGCAAGCCACGGAGCAGTTACAGCTGACCGCAGGCATGCGCAGCTTTGAGCAGTCGTTTGAAAATGAGCAGGCAAATGGCGCTTTCTTTGTTGATACCGTGTCCAGGGTAAGCAAGTCTATCGATGCCGATGATACCCTGTTCAAGTTCAATGCTTCCTACCAAATCAATGATGAAGCCATGCTCTATTTTACGCGCTCCGAGGGTTTCAGGCGTGGCGGTGCAAACGCGCTACCGGCCAGCGTGCTGGACTTTAGCAACCCGGACTTTCCCGACGGCGTCGACGTAGTCACCAACCCCAACTTGTTTTCCTATGCGCCGGATGAAGTGATCAATATGGAGCTGGGTATCAAGGGGCAAACCACTAAGTTCAGATATAGCCTTGCCGCCTTCGATATTGAATGGAATGATATACAGCTGGATACCCTGGTAACCCCATATGCCCTGGCTGCCGTGATCAATGCCGGCACCGCAGAAAGCCAAGGTTTTGAAGCCGAGCTGAACACGCTTTTGGATAACGGATTAGACGTTACCCTGGGCTACAGCTATGTCAACGCCAAATTAACCGATCCGTCCGTAGACAAGCTGAATGAGGCGGGCATTGACCCTGAAGAGGTGAAAAACCAGCGTCTGCCTGGGGTTTCCGAGCACACGGCCTCAATTGATGTCAATTACACCCAGGAGCTTGGTGACTGGTACCTAATCTATGGTGCCAATGGTAGTTATCGCAGCGATGTACGTTCCCAGCTGAACCCGGCATTGAGTACCGACATTGACGGCTATGCCATTGTTAACGGCTATATCACGGCAGAAAATGATAACTGGTCATTCAGATTCTACGTCAATAACCTGTTTAATGAAGAAGGGATCATAAACACTCCACCACTTCGTCCCGGCGAAGGTGCCGCCAATATCAGGCGTAATGAACTTATTTCCCGCCCGATTACCTTTGGCGTCAATGTGAAATATACTTTCTTCTGATCGGAAAATTAAAAAGCTTAAACCTAAGGGGATGCATTCGCTCCCCTTTTCCGTTTAAATTTTCAGCCTTTATGTTTTTCGTTGCAATCATGATAACGTAAAACCAAAAGCTGAAGTTAAAATGGCCAACATACAAAGGAGCAAGTTATCCCTAGTCAAACTTCTGTGCAACAGGTAAAAAGCCTTATCCAAAGAGGCCAATTAAACCAGGCCTTGATTGAATGCCAGCAGCTTTGTTCCGCTTCCCGCAAAAATGTTCAGGCCTGGTATATATTAACCGACCTGTATTTGAGAAATAACCAGGCATCAAAGGCCTTGGCAACCGTTGTTAGGGCGGAAGAGTTGGAACCAAAGCAGCCGCAGATCCACTTACTTAAGATCAAGTGTTTGTTGTTAACGGGAAATACCAGGCAAGCCCTTATCTCGGCAAATGCACTATTTGACAGGGCAACAAGATTACTGGCAAAAGACTGGCAAAACCTTGGCTTATCCTTTCACCAGCTTAATAGCCTGGCAAAGGCGCACTCTTGCTTTGAGTCTGGCGTAAAACTGGAGCCTAGTAATCCTCAATACCGCTTTAACTACGCCACCAGCTTAAGAAATACCGGGCAGTTAATTCAGGCTGAAGAAGAATTCCAACGCGTATTGGCATTAAACCCGAGGGATTGGGATGCCAATTTAGCCCGTTCCCTACTGACAAAAGCCAGTACGGAAAAAAATCATATCGAGTCACTCAAGACACTATTAACTAGCACCAACAGCAAAGAGGCCAAGAGCAAGTTGTTGTTTGCGATAGCAAAGGAGCAGGAGGATTGCGGTGATTATCAGGCTTCATTTATACACTTACAGCAAGCCAATGAATTAAGGAAGCAGTTTACCCAGTATGATGTCAGTCATGATATTGAGGCCATGGATTGCATTCGAGAAACTTTTCCCCGAAATGCTAAGCCTTTGCCCCTTGATGCGAAGGAATTTGCAAAAGGCGAAACAGTTAGCCGCCCCATTTTCATTATTGGGTTACCCAGGACGGGAACAACATTACTGGAGCGCATCATTAGCCAGTATCCGGGAGTATTGGCCGCCGGAGAGTTACATGACTTTGCTTCCTGCCTGACCTTGGCCGTTAGCCAAAATAGCGGGGTAAAACTGACTAACAAGCAGGATTTCATCAGGCAATCTGCCGAGGCAAACTTTTCTCAGCTCGGCAAGGATTACCTTGAAAGCACCAAAGTGCTGACCCAAGGGAGCAAGTGGTTTATTGATAAAATGCCAATGAATTTTCTTTACACAGGCTTAATACAAAAAGCCTTGCCAGAGGCAAAAATAATCCACCTAACCCGCGCGCCCATGGCTGCCTGCTATGCCATATATAAAACCAGTTTTGGCCAGGCCTATCCCTTTTCCTATAACATGGAAAATTTGGCAAACTATTATATCGCCTACAGAACACTTATGAGCCATTGGCAAGAAAGCAGTAATAACAACTTCCTGGAAGTTAATTACGAGCAGCTTGTTACCTCGCCTGAAGTTGTCAGTAAAAAAGTCTTTACATTTTTAGGGTTTGAATGGCAACCAAGCTGTTTACAACTGGAAAAAAACAGGCAGGCCAGCGCCACGGCAAGTTCATCTCAGGTTAGAGGCAAAATTTATCAGTCGTCCGTGGACTTGTGGCGGCACTATCAGGTGCAATTACAGCCCTTGTACCAACAACTTAAGCAGGCAGGTATCAATCCCGAAGCCTGGTAATATCCCAATAAAAAATGTGACTAATAGGAAAACCGCATTAGTCACATTATCTATTTAGGCGTTAGTACTTTCTCTTTGCCCGATAAGGTTACCACTTGGCTCTGTTTTTATAGATAACTTCGCCGTCGAGTATGGTCATTAGCGTCTTTGTGCTACCTATTTCCTTGGTAGGTACAGTTAAGATGTCTTTATCTAGTATGGCGAAATCAGCCAACTTGCCTACTTCTATGGAACCCAGTCGGTCTTCCTGACGCAAGGAATAAGCCGCATTAATAGTATAAGCATCAATGGCAGCCTCAATGTTCGGAAGGCTTTGATGGTCTCGTTGCAATGAATGCATCATGCCAACAAAAGGACTTAAACTGCTGACGTCCCAGTCACTGCTCAGGGTCACGTTGGCCCCCGTATTGTAAATATCTCTTACCGGCACGTGATCCGTTAAACGCGCCTCTCCCAGCAGCTCAACCTCCAACGGGCTGTGAGAGCCAGGTAAGGTCCAGGTGCCAGCCACCTGAAAGTCGGCAGTGACATCCAGCTGCGCAAAACGATTGATGTCTTTAGTATCAACAAACTCAACATGAGTTAACCTGTGTCTACGTTTATGGCCGATATTGCCATTGGCATGCTTTGCCGCCTCAATGGCATTGAGGGACTCCTTAACCCCCCTATCTCCTATGGCATGAATCAGCATATCAAAGCCGGCTGTTTCAAGCTCTTTTATATAATAAGCCATGCGATTTTGATCAAAATAGTTCAGCCCGGTAGTACTGCCTATGTTCATACCATAATCTTTTAAATAGGGTTCAAGCATGGCTGCCGTTGTATTGATGGTAATGCCATCGTTGTACATTTTGATCTGATTCACCCGCAAGAATGAATTGGGATCATCACTATACATAGTTTTCAGCTTAGCTATCTGAGTATCATCATCCAGGTCTTCCGGATACACCCAAAGCCCCATCACGGCCCTTGCCGTCAATTTATAGTTTCTATTGGCTTTATTCCAGGCATCCAAATACCCCCGCTTCCAATAAACTCTGGCATTAGCTAGCGAGGTAATTCCATTTTTCTTAAATTGATCCAGTGACCACAATAAGCTCTGATATTGATCATTTTTATCCTGGCTTGTCGGATTACTAAAGGCTTTATGCATCACCATGTCGCCAGCAGTATCTAGCAATAAGCCGTTTGGCATGCCCGATGCGTTTCTGACAATAAAGCCGCCAGGTGGATTTACCGTATTTTGATCAAAGCCAACCTCCTGTAAAGCGGCACTATTTACCCACATTGAATGCGATGTAGATTCCATGATGGCAATAGGCGTTGTCGTCGAAATTTGATCTAAATAGGCGATGGGATCATCACTGGCCTTTAACAAGGTAGTAATAGAGTGGCCCCAGCCCAGGACCCAGTCATTGCCGGCACTTTGTACGCATGTTCTGATTTTATTCACATGCTGCTCTATGGACTCATTAGCCACCAGAGTACACGAGATTGCGTTATCACCGGCTTCCAGAGGATGAGCATGCACGTCATGCAAACCGGGTAGTAACAGACGCTTTTTGGCATTGATCAATTGAGTGTAATAGCCAATATGTTTATCTACACCAGTATTGTTCCCCACATAGATTATCTTATTTCCCTTCACGGCAATGGCTTGTGCTATGGTCCCCTGTCCGTCAGCCGTATAGACCTTGGCATTATGAATAACCATATCGGCTTTTACCGCGGCTAATAGTGGCGTACTTACCATACTGACTAGAGTCAGCGTAGTAATATTAAATAGATGTTTCAGTAACTTCATAGATTGATCCTATTAATTATAATTGGAATTAGTACCTTCTTTAACTGATTCATCTATGCGCATAGACAGCTAACAAACTAGCACTGCATCACCTGCCAAACAATTGAAAATTATTAAGCCTATTGATTAGCCATTTTAATAAAAGGCAACTTTAGCAATACAATTTTGCTTCACCTCTATTTTTCTTCTTGCCCTTATACCAATGGAAATAAAGAATTAATCACTTCATAGGGCGAGTTTAATCCTTGCCTGTCACCTATGCCTTATGCTTGGCTTGCTTTACCCCAAGGAGCCAGGGAAACACCTTTTATCAGCAGCCAGAGACCGCCGGATAATTCGGCAATAAAAATGGGTAAAAAGCCTATTTGAATGCTGTTCATATGAACGGGAAAGTGCAGTACCCCAACCGCAACCAGCATCGCCATAATGGAGGCAAAGATACCAAACCCTGCCAGGGCCTTAGGGATAAAGTTCGATTTAAAAAGCAGGTACCAGAAGATGATTGAACCCGGGCTAAAAAAGAAGGTACCGACAAAAAATCCTGGTACACGGAGGTTGGAGAAGATTTTCATCAGGGCATTTAATTGTTCGGGAGCAAAAGCGAATAGATATTCTGCTTCTGAGAAAATGAGCAAGGAAAAGTATTCCATGCTGACGTTAAAGCCCCCCACCGCACACTCGAGTACACGAAATAAGAGTGCGAGTAATGCCAGATTTCGATTTACCGGTTTGAGCAAAACGTACAGGGCCCAGGCCAGCACCATGGCACCGGTGATAGATAGCAGCTCTGTAAATATGGTGGAGCGATACATGACTTCAGAAGCCCTTATATTCTCTGCCGTTGCCGTTATATTGCCTGAAACATGAAAGCCGCCGGCAATCATAAAGCCTGACAGGTATACAAGGATTACGCTGATAAACATAAATCCTGCCACGCGTGCAGGATCTGTATCCAAAAAGCTTGATGTTTGGTCGTGCATTAAAAGTCCTTAAAGTAAATGCTGAACGGATCAAGGCAGTCTTGGCTGATAAAGTAGAAGCTGCCATTAATGGTTTTAATTCGTTAAATCATTCAATTTATAAGGCTTCCCTGCCTATTTAGTCCCTTATTCGCCGGTGTGCTTCATCTTGTAAAAGCTCTTGCCATGGCGTGATTTCATATCCTTTATGGTCTCAACGATTTTCCTTCTTTGCTCAACGGATAGCTGAGAGTGCAGCTTAGCCGCGGCAATAAGTGTTTCTTCAAACTTTTCATTCACCTCATCCTGCCAGGCCTCGTAAGAGGCCATTATCTGCTCGACATCGATTTCATCTCGCTCAACGATATCGCTCAGGTAAGTGCGAATTTGCTCTTTTGGTTCTTTCACCTGTTTGACCAGGGACTTACCTGACAGAAACAGGTCGGTCATCAGCTCCTGTTGATGGTCTGTCATGTCATGATATTGAACGAACATTTTTATCATGCTTGAATTCGGGCCGCTGTCCGTTTTGGCAATGGCGGTAACCCCCGTTAACAGGGCTATCGAAGTGATTGTGCCAATAATTAGTTTTTTCATTGCATTGTCCTCGTTAGTGATTCGAAACTCATGGTAGCGAACCACTGGCAGTCAAACTTTTCGGCGCAGCAACGTAAGGTAACGGAATGTAACATTTGAAACCCTGGTGTTGGTTTAGTCTCATTTCCCTGACACAATAAGCATCAATTCCAATGTTAACTGTTGAGCAACATGACCACCCAAGTACTCATAATTGATGACGATCAGACCCTGTGTAGCCGGCTGGAGCAATATTTTGCGCTTTACGATATCCAGCTGTTAACGGCCCATACGCCCAGTGACGGAATAGGCTTGCTAACTAAAGAGCAACCGGCATTGCTGTTGCTGGATGTTATGCTGCCGGAAACGGATGGCTTTACCCTGTGCCGGGAAATCCGTGCACAGCATACCCTGCCCATCATCATGTTAACGGCAAGGGGAGAATTAACGGACAAAGTTTTGGGCTTGGAAATTGGCGCCGACGATTATTTGGCAAAACCCTTTGAGCCCCGTGAACTGGTGGCCCGCATCCAGGTATTGTTGCGCCGTCATGCTGCTAAGGAAATCGAGCCTGATATCTGGCAGTTTGAACACTTAATTATCCACCCTCAGCATCACAAAGTGGTTCTGGACGGGCAAGAGATTAAGCTCACGGGCATGGAATTTAACCTGCTTAAATTACTGGCGCAAAACCCGGGCAAAGTGTTCAACCGGGATGAGTTACTCAATGAGCTTAAAGGCATTGAGGCCGACGTGTTTAGCCGCTCCATAGATATTTTAATGAGCCGGCTAAGGCAAAAACTCGGCGACAACCCGAAGCAGGTACGCTTTATCAAGACACTGAGAAATATCGGCTATACCTTCGTGGGCAAACGACAATGAAAATTCCAAGGTTAGGATTATATAGCCGGTTTTTCGCGCTGTTTGGCCTGGCAACCATTTTATTGGCAGCTATTTTGGCCTTTGGAGTCGCCATGCTATCGGAAACGGATGCAAAAGAAATAGTTAAAGAGCGCAACGAACGTTTTCACAAAATTCTCACCACGGCCTTTGACGGCCCGGTTGATCTCGAAAAGCTGAAAAAGAAAGTAAAAAAACCCATAGTAGAAATTTTGGTAATAAAAGAAAACGAAGAGATTAGAACCTCTGATGTCTTTCCCGATATCTCCATTTTACTGGCCAAGGCGGAGAAAATTGATGCCCTGTATTTTGTTAAGCACCAATCACGCTATTACCTGATGGCCAAAAGTGATACGGGAAAAATAGTCGTAACATCCAAGCTGTTGAACTGGTTGATTTACCCTGGCTGGATGCTGGTAATACCCTGGATTTTGGCTGCAAGCGTAATTTGTATCAGTTACTGGCTTTTACACCGGCTGTTAAAACCAATCAAAGAGGCCAGATCTTGTGCCAGCATGGTCAGTCAGGGCCATTTTGATTACCGCATCCAGGAACACCCCAAGACAGAACTGGCCGAACTCACCCATGGCCTGAATAAAATGGCCAGCGACCTTCAGCAGCTCTTTGATGCTAAAAGCGATGTGCTATTGGCCATCAGCCATGAACTGAGAACCCCTCTTGCCCGCATGGGGGTGTCGCTCGCCATGCTGGAAAAAAACGACATAGTTTGTGATCTGCAAAACGATATCAAGCACATGGATAGGCTAATTGAACAGCTACTTGAGGGTGAACGGCTGCAACAGGGCCATAAGGTGCTGCATTTATCGACTTACTTTGTTCCGACACTGGTAGATGAAATGCTTGGCGAAAGTGAAGTAAAAGCGCGAATAGATTTATTGGGAGATATTCCGGAAGCAGTGTTAAACATAGATGTTGGCCGGATAAAATTCCTGTTAAGGAATTTATTGCAAAATGCCATTAAACACTCGGCAACTGATACAGGTATTACCCTGTCCTCCCATATATCAGGCGACTACCTGGTATTTGAGGTAAAGGATAACGGCAAGGGTATACCGGAAGAGGCACAGGAGCATATATTCGAGCCCTTTTACTGCGTTGAACACACCACGCACAGGGATACACAAGGCACGGGCCTGGGCCTTTATTTATGCCAGCGAATCGCCCAGGCGCATGGCGGAAAGCTTTCCGTTAAGAGTAGCCTGGGGGAAGGCTGTACTTTCACACTTAGCTTGCCCCTTGCCAATTAAGTGTGATCATGCTTGGCTTGCCTAGTTTGCGATTGAAAAGCAAAATGATTTTGTGCTGAGCTCCCGTGCAGCTAATCACGGGTTACCGGAAAACTTTCAAATTTATAGGTTAAAAAGTCTTCTTCCTGGTGATTGATATAAAGGGTTGAAACGACTTTTTTATCATCCAGCGTCCAATACATATGGCCATGATTATTTAAACTAACCGAAATGCTATTGGTGCCACCTTTAAACAAGTTAGCCGGTAAATGAAGATTTCGACCATAGATACGTTGTATCTTATTGCCATTAACATATAAATGCCCATGCCCTGCCAGTATCTTGGTTTGCTGATCCATTGACGCCGTCATCAGTGCTGACATGCTGGCGCCGCCGGGTGGCGGCATCAGGGTATAGTTTTTAGTTGTCAGCCGTAAGTTATAACCCGAGACGGCATCCTTAGTTAACGCCAGACTCAAAGACACGGGAAGGGCTTGAGCCGGCGCAGCAATCGGCAGGTGTGAATGATTCATTGTTTGCGCATTCAGGGCAAAGGCGGCCAGCACAGACTTTATTAGCAAAAACTGACTGAATTTCATCATCTGCTCCTAATTTAACGGCGGTAATGCCGTGCCACCACATTGTGCGATTGCATTGCTGCCAAGCTTACCCTTGAAATTAGGCCCAATAGTAAAGGGAAAGGCAGGGGTCAATTTGCCATTTTCATCTTTAGTTAAGGTGATATGGTAATGATAGCCTCGACCATCTTGGGTATCATGGCCATTATTTTCATCAAGCCGGGCACCCTCAACCGCTTCTCCCGCATAATAATAGTCTTCAAAGTAGTAACCTGATGTCGCAACAAAGCGATTGCCTGACAAGGTGGTAACGGTTTCATCGGTTCCTGGGCCATTGGCCACTTGTGTTACGCCCTTTGAAATATCATAGGGGTCCACCAAAACACAGCTTCTTTCTCCTTCGGTATCACAGCCAGCTTCATTAACACTGGCACCATAGTCCCGGGTCTTCCAACCACTTACTGCGAGTGTATCTGTACTTTCGTAAGGCCCATATAAGGGATAGCCATCGGCAGAATAACCATAGATGGGTGAATGCTGTGAAGCGTCATCGCCAACTAAATTCGCCAGACAAGTGGTATAAAAGTGATGATGATAATTACCTTGAGCGGCGTGGCCGCCACAGATATCAACGTCATACTGCTCGGCAATGGGCGCAAGCGTTAGCCATTGGTTGTTTGATACACTTTGACCATCCCACCAGTTAAAAATACTGGTGCCATTCACCATAAGCCCTATTGGCCCCAGGCCGGTTTCACAGTCTTCGTCATCCTGTGCCGCAGGCTCGGCTGGAAAATAAACCTGTTTACCTTGGTTGGTCGGGCACTCCGGACCCGGCGGCCAATAACCGTCTCCGCCAGTCGTGGTACAGTTGGTCCGGCTGCTTCTATAGCCAATATCTTCACCAAATTCGACGACTTGCCCGGCATAGGCGCTAGTTGTGCCAGCAATAAAGTCGGTTGAGGCTTTAGGTCTTTGATTAAGCTGATCGACCATGTCTTGGCTAATGGTGACCTCATACTTAGGAATACCGCTCGCTTCAACATAGACATAATCGGCACCATCAGTATTGACTGTCTGCACCAACTGAACGTCTTCCAGGACGCTGCCGGTAGCGGAGCTGATGTAAGTCGAGGTTGTTTCATTGTTGATTATCCAGTTTGATGACTCTGCGCCTGTGCTGGTCACGGTAATATCAACGCTGGCCACTACCGGATCATTAACACCATCACTCACTTCGGCAACAAAGGTCAGCATGGTGTCAGTATCAAACTGGGGAGCTGTGAAAGTGAGCGTGTTTTCATCAAGCAGTTCGAAAGTAACGCTGGCGCCCGCTGACTGGTGCCAGGCAACAGTCACCTCATCATCGTCGCTAACTGTTACCGAGATGGTCACCTCATCGCCTGCAGCCACAGTTTGATCACTGCTAATACTGACTTCTGGTGCTTGATTTACTGCCTCAAGGCTTTCAGCGGTATTGTTTTCCGGTGTGTCGCCACCGCCGCATGCCGTTGCCAGCATTAAGGGTAAAAGCGCCAGGGATAGGCTTGATTTTTTCATTGCAAACTCCAATTGAAACATTTTCTGTTGAGCCGGCATGACAGCTTACTTTGCCGCAGGTGAAATTTAGGTGAATCGTTGGAATTTTTATTCGCTATATTTAATACCAAGTCGCATAATTATTTAGTCACTTAGGGCTACAGGTAAGACATTAGAACAAATAAGATTTGTACAGATATAGTCATTCTACATCAAACAAATATTATGCCGTTATCATGTCGTACCTGAGCCCCCGAAGGGCGAGTTTTAACGCTTTATATGCGTCGTTATTGATTTTAACAAGGACCCTATATGGATGTAGGTTATTAGACAATGCAGGAGCAATTGTCCTGAATAACCCTTCTCTGCAATCAATGCCTTGCCTATAAAGCGTTAAACTCTCGCTAAGCGATCAAATAATTATGTGAATTGGTATAAGAATGGTTACCTGTGGCGGTAATTGAACAAAGGTGAACATCATTGCTTGTATTAGTTGTTGAAGATAATAGAACCCTGGCAGGAAATATTATTGAGTTTCTGGAAGCGCACGGTTTTGAATGCGATTATGCCGATAACGGCCATTTGGGCTTAGCCTTGGCCAAACAGCAGTTATTTAACGCTATTATTCTTGACATCATGCTGCCAGGAAAAGATGGCATGAGTATCTGTAAAGCACTAAGAGATTCGGGCATTGCCACGCCTGTTTTGATGCTAACCGCCAGAGACACATTAGCCGATAAGCTTGAGGGGTTTGGCGTTGGGGCAGATGACTATCTGGTTAAGCCGTTCGAGCTGCCCGAGCTGGTGGCACGTCTACAGGTACTGACCAGGCGCATTAATAAGCAACAGGCTAAATTACAGGTAGAAGATTTAACCATGGATATTGAGTTAAGAGAAGTCACCCGTGCCGGTCAGGTGATTGAACTTAACAACGCCTGCTGGCAAATATTAGCGGCCTTGTTGCAAGCGTCACCTAAAGTAGTTACGCGCCAGGAAATAGAGCAACTGATCTGGCCGGATCAACTGCCAGATTCTGACGTACTCAAGTCACATATTTATAAATTAAGGCAACAGGTAGATAAGCCCTTTGAACAGCCCCTTATTCAAACGGTCAGAGGTGTTGGCTTGGTGCTAAAAGGAATGAAATGCAAAGAATAGATAAGTACAGCCTCAGACACCAGTTTAAGCGGCAACTGGCAATTAGCATAGGCGTGCTCGTGGTGCTGTTTTCTTATTTACTCTATCACCTGTTTTTTGTCGGCATCAACAGCACCATGCACAGAACCATGATGTCGATGGCTCAGCACTATGGCGAACAGCTAGCGCAAAATGAGCATTATCAACTCCCCCGGGGGCGCAGCTATTCTGCTTATGTTGGCCAGCAAAACATTCCCGAGCCAATAAAAGCAGCTTTTGATTTAGACAAGATCAGCAACTTTAAACTGATGATTTATGATGCTAGTCCTTGGTTAAGCTTGTCTCAGCCAGAAAGTGTCTATTTTTTATTTGCCTATCCGCTACGACATAGCAACGAAAGGCTTTATTTAATTTATCACGAACGCCCGAAAAAACATCTACCTGCTCACGACAGGCCCCCCCTTGCCAGGGGGCCGATTTTGAACGTGCCCGTATCTATTCTGATGGTCACGCTTATTGCTATCGCGCTCGTGTACTGGGTTGCCAGAAGCCTGATCAATAAGGTATTAAACCCTCTGCACAAGCTAACTGAAATGGCGGAAAGTTTGGATGAAAATAATCCTGAGCTTTCATTTGAGGTGATGAAAGATAAAACCGAAATTGGTATGGTTGCCAATACTCTTCACCAAACAATGACAAGAATTCACCAATACCATCAAAGAGAAAAACAATTCCTGCAAAATGCCAGTCATGAACTGAGAACCCCTATCGCCATTGTCTCTTCAGCACTTGATATTATCGAATTAAGAAGCAAACGGGGCAACCCACAGCTTGAGGATCAACACACCAACATCCGCCGGGCAAACAGAAACATGGCTGACATTACCGAAGCGCTGTTATTGCTTAGTCGAAACGACAGCGAAAAAGCCAAGCGGGAAACCGTAGATCTGGCACAACTAGTGACAGCGGTTATTGACGAGCATAAATACTTACTGGACGGCAAA
>Ga0213837_1000168_pt1 | contig 104729 bp, 88 predicted proteins | sample SWPATP12_FD_160572 | JGI IMG/M metagenome (GOLD analysis project Ga0213837, IMG submission 160572) | Coastal seawater microbial communities from Marineland, Florida, United States - SWPA TP1 #2 | ecosystem: Environmental > Aquatic > Marine > Coastal | place: USA: Florida | collected 2016-08-06
CCTTTACCGTCGTTCGCAAAGTAGGTGAAGCTATCTGATGTGCTTTCACCACCATCATGCACGTAAGTAAAGGTACCATTGCTATTCAGCGTTAGCGTGCCGTTACTTGGATTTGTTGCAATCACGGCTGTTAGCGTATCACCTTCCGCATCCGTGTCGTTTGCCAGTACGGTTGTGCCATTTAGCGTCTCACCTTCACCGACCGTGTAGCCATCATTGTTTGCCACTGGTAGATCGTTACTGCCTGAGATAGTGAGCGTCACGGTTGCAGCAGTAGCTGAGTTTCCTTTACCGTCGTTCGCAAAGTAGGTGAAGCTATCTGATGTGCTTTCACCACCATCATGCACGTAAGTAAACGTACCATTGCTGTTCAGCGTTAGCGTACCGTTACTTGGATTTGTTGCAATCACGGCTGTTAGCGTATCACCTTCCGCATCCGTGTCGTTTGCCAGTACGGTTGTGCCATTTAGCGTCTCACCTTCACCGACCGTGTAGCCATCATTGTTTGCCACTGGTAGATCGTTACTGCCTGAGATAGTGAGCGTCACGGTTGCAGCAGTAGCTGAGTTTCCTTTACCGTCGTTCGCAAAGTAGGTGAAGCTATCTGATGTGCTTTCACCACCATCATGCACGTAAGTAAACGTACCATTGCTGTTCAAGGTGAGCGTGCCATTGCTTGGATTTGTTGCAACCACGGCTGTTAGCGTGTCACCTTCTGCATCTGTGTCGTTTGCCAGTACGGTGCTACCATTTAGCGTCTCACCTTCACCGACCGTGTAGCTATCATTCACTGCCACTGGTAGATCGTTAATGCCTGTAATCGTCAGCGTCACGGTTGCAACAGAAGTTGAATTGCCCTTTCCGTCATTCGCAAAGTAGGTGAAGCTATCTGATGTGCTTTCACCACCATCATGCACGTAAGTAAACGTACCATTGCTGTTCAGCGTTAGCGTACCGTTACTTGGATTTGTTGCAATTACAGCTGTAAGAGAGTCACCTTCTGCATCCGTGTCGTTCACCAGCACTGTAGTGCCAGTTAATGTGCCACCTTCATTCAATGAATAAGTATCATTGTTTGCAACAGGTAGATCATTACTGCCCGAGATAGTGAGCGTCACAGTTGCCGCAGAAGTTGAATTACCCTTACCATCGTTCGCAAAGTAGGTGAAGCTATCTGATGTGCTTTCACCACCATCATGCACGTAAGTAAACGTACCATTGCTGTTAAGCGTTAGCGTGCCGTTGCTTGGATTTGTTGATATTACGGCTGTTAAAGAGTCACCTTCTGCATCCGTGTCGTTTGCCAGTACGGTGCTACCCTTGAAGGTTTCACCTTCTTCTAGTGAATAAGTGTCATTGTTTGCAACAGGTAGATCGTTACTGCCTGAAATCGTCAGCGTCACAGTTGCAGCAGTAGTTGAATTACCCTTACCGTCGTTCGCAAAGTAGGTGAAGCTATCTGATGTGCTTTCACCACCATCATGCACGTAAGTAAACGTACCATTGCTGTTCAGCGTTAGCGTGCCGTTGCTTGGATTTGTTGCAACCACGGCCGTTAGCGTGTCACCTTCTGCATCCGTGTCGTTTGCCAGTACGGTGCTACCATTTAGCGTCTCACCTTCACCGACCGTATAGCTATCATTCACTGCCACTGGTAGATCGTTGGCACCAGAGATAGTGAGCGTCACGGTTGCAACAGAAGTTGAATTGCCCTTTCCGTCATTTGCAAAGTAGGTGAAGCTATCTGATGTGCTTTCACCACCATCATGCACGTAAGTAAACGTACCATTGCTGTTCAAGGTGAGCGTGCCATTGCTTGGATTTGTTGCAACCACGGCTGTTAGCGTGTCACCTTCCGCATCCGTGTCGTTTGCCAGTACGGTTGTGCCAGAAAGCGTCTCACCTTCACCAACCGTGTAGCCATCATTGTTTGCAACTGGTAGATCGTTACTGCCTGAGATAGTGAGCGTCACGGTTGCAGCAGTAGCTGAGTTTCCTTTACCGTCGTTCGCAAAGTAGGTGAAGCTATCTGATGTGCTTTCACCACCATCATGCACGTAAGTAAACGTACCATTGCTATTCAGCGTTAGCGTGCCGTTAATTGGATTCGTTGCAATCACGGCCGTTAGCGTATCACCTTCCGCATCCGTGTCGTTTGCCAGTACGGTTGTGCCAGAAAGCGTCTCACCTTCGCCGACCGTGTAGTTATCATTCACGGCAACTGGTAAATCGTTGGTACCAGTAATCGTCAGCGTCACAGTTGCCGCAGAAGTTGAATTACCTTTACCGTCGTTCGCAAAGTAAGTAAAGCTATCTGATGTGCTTTCGCCACCATCATGCACGTAAGTAAACGTACCATTGCTGTTCAAGGTGAGCGTGCCGTTACTTGGATTTGTTGAAATCACGGCTGTTAATGCATCACCTTCTGCATCCGTGTCGTTTGCCAGTACGGTGCTACCATTTAAGGTCTCACCTTCATTTAGTGAATAAGTGTCATTCACTGCCACTGGTAGATCGTTACTGCCCGAGATAGTCAGCGTCACAGTTGCCGCAGAAGTTGAATTACCTTTACCGTCGTTCGCAAAGTAAGTAAAGCTATCTGATGTGCTTTCACCACCATCATGCACGTAAGTAAACATACCATTGCTGTTCAGGGTGAGCGTGCCGTTGCTTGGATTCGTAGCAATCACGGCTGTTAGCGTATCACCTTCCGCATCCGTGTCGTTTGCCAACACCGTAGTGCCGGTTAATGTGCCACCTTCATTCAATGAATAACTGTCATTTACTGCCACTGGTAGATCGTTACTGCCCGAGATAGTCAGCGTCACAGTTGCCGCAGAAGTTGAATTACCTTTACCGTCGTTCGCAAAGTAAGTAAAGCTATCTGATGTGCTTTCGCCACCATCATGCACGTAAGTAAACGTACCATTGCTGTTCAAGGTGAGCGTGCCATTGCTTGGATTTGTTGCAACCACGGCCGTTAGCCTGTCACCTTCTGCATCTGTGTCGTTTGCCAGTACGGTGCTACCATTTAAGGTCTCACCTTCATTTAGTGAATAAGTGTCATTCACTGCCACTGGTAGATCGTTACTGCCCGAGATAGTCAGCGTCACAGTTGCAGCAGAAGTTGAATTACCCTTCCCGTCGTTCGCAAAGTAGGTGAAGCTATCTGATGTGCTTTCGCCACCGTCATGGACGTAAGTAAAGGTACCATTGCTGTTAAGCGTTAGCGTGCCGTTAATTGGATTTGTTGCAATCACGGCTGTTAGCGTATCACCTTCCGCATCCGTGTCGTTTGCCAACACCGTAATGCCGGTTAATGTGCCACCTTCATTCAATGAATAACTGTCATTTACTGCCACTGGTAGATCGTTACTGCCCGAGATAGTTAGCATCACGGTTGCGGCAGTCGTTGAATTACCCTTACCGTCGTTCGCAAAGTAGGTGAAGCTATCTGATGTGCTTTCACCACCATCATGCACGTAAGTAAACGTACCATTGCTGTTAAGCGTTAGCGTGCCGTTACTTGGGTTCGTTGCAATCACGGCTGTTAGCGTATCACCTTCCGCATCCGTGTCGTTTGTCAGTACGGTGCTACCATTTAGCGTCTCACCTTCACCGACCGTGTAGCTATCATTCACTGCCACTGGTAGATCGTTGGTACCAGAGATAGTGAGCGTCACGGTTGCAACAGAAGTTGAATTACCTTTACCGTCATTCGCAAAGTAAGTAAAGCTATCTGATGTGCTTTCACCACCATCATGCACGTAAGTAAAGGTACCATTGCTGTTCAGGGTGAGCGTGCCGTTACTTGGATTTGTTGCAATCACGGCTGTTAGCGTATCACCTTCTGCATCCGTGTCGTTTGTCAGTACGGTGCTACCATTTAGCGTCTCACCTTCTTTTAGTGAATAACTGTCATTTTTTGCAACTGGCTTATCATTTACCGCTGTAATATTGATGCTAACAGTTACGATATTCGAATCAGATTTTCCATCACTAGCACTGTAAGTGAAACTATCTGAGGTACTTTCTCCGCCATTGTGTATATATGTAAACGTACCGTTTTCGTTAAAAGTTAACGTGCCGTTTGCAGGAGAAGTTTGCAGATTAGCTTTTAATGTATCGCCATCTGCATCTGAGTCATTATTTAAGACTGAAACTGCCGCGTTATAAGTGCCGCCTTCAAGTAAAGTTTGTTCTGAATTAAGTGGATAAACATCAGCTTTAGCAACAGGTGTAGTCTCAAGGTTGATTAAGCTAAAGCTCGCAGTTACAGCACAGTCAGCACTAATGGCCGAAGTTGTATAAGTATTATTCAACAAAGTACCGCTGCAGCCACTTACAGAGTCTATTTTATAGCCTGTATCAGGCGTGACGGTAAGTTGTGCAGTATTACCCTCTGTAACTGTTTGCGTACTTGGCGAAATGCTACCGCCACTTCCAGCCGTGGCGGTGACGGTATGCACTTTTAAGCTAAAACTCGCGCTCACAGAACAGTCTGCATTAATAGCGCCAGTTGTGTACAAATTACCTGATAAAGCACCACTACAGCCCGTTACTGATTGAATTTCATATCCTGAATTTGGAGTCACGGTAAGCTGTGCTGTAGTCCCAGCATTCACTGTCTGACTGCTTGGTGAAATATTGCCACCGCTCCCAGCAGTTGCCGATACCGTATACTTATCAATTAAGCCATAACCGTTATGATCGACCGTTTCACTACCACTAATAATCGTGACATTGTCGCCGTTATTACCCACTGTCTGAGTCCATGCGGTATTAATATCGCCTGTTGAATCATCGACGGTGACTTGCCAAGTTTCCGCAGCTGCTACAAGCTGAACATAGCCATCAGTATTTGTATAGCGAATGTAACAAGTGGCACTGTAAAGGTTGGAACAATCGTCACCAGCTTTATGCACTTTCACTTTTACATTACTTAAAGGAATATCAGTGCCCTGCACATAACTATTGCTATCGCCCGAAGTGCGATTGAAGACATAGGCTTTTAATAAACCAGTATTGTCAGCTAAAACAGTGACGTCCGCTTTGCTATTATTGGTCGGATCGATGGACTGAAAACCTACATTACCTAAACCTGAAATAGCAAGGTCATTGTGATATTTACCTGCACCAATGTCTGCCGAAATATCGGCTTTAAAACGGATCGTAATACTGCTATTTGCAGGAATACTTAAATTCTCCCAATAAGGCTGTACATAAAGCGCATCTGCACTATCAAAACTAGGCTCCTGAGACACTGAATCAACACTGCCTGAGTTTGCTTGATAACTAAAACCATCAGATAAAACATCACGGACAATCACCCCTGTAATATCTGTTGTCAGCGTATTGGTTAATGTAATGCTGTAGCTCGCTTCACTGCCTGCACTAACAAACGCGGTCGAGGTTGCTTTATCTAGCAACAGCCCGCCTATTTTCGCGCTCACCACAGCACTATCTGAACTTGCATTACTTGCCGTGATCTCAGCGGTACTATCAAATGCACCTTTTTCACCTGTAGGAAATACTTTGATTTGTAGATTGCCTGAACGGCCACTTGCTAGAGAGCCGATATTCCAGCTTAAAACGCCACTACTACCTTGAGCTGGAGCTGAATTCGCTGATGGAGATGCCAAATAATAAGTTAATTGTGCCGGCAAAGTTTCTGTTACCACCACATTGCTTGCCGTTGCATTACCAATATTTTGATAGTTAATCGACAGTGTTAATGCACTAATAACAGACTCACCGTTACTTGCTGTAATTGCGTTATCGATTGTCAAAGCGTTAGAAGAGACATTAGTAATTTTTACAACATCACTTCCTACTTTAATCAATTGCCCTATCGAGAATTGATCAGTGCGATCCACATACAAGGTTGTGCTACTACTGACGGCTTTATTCAATACTGCCGCGGGGTAAGCGCTGGTTCCTGATAATACATGAGTAATATCCAACACCGGCGTGGCAATGGCAGAGATCACTTCATCAGCTGATGCACTTGCTGCATTTGACGAATACACGGTGGCCGAAGTTGTTAGATTAGTTGTGCCACTTGGTAAACTTTCTGCGATACTCGCTTTAAAAGTTAAAGTAACGGTTTGCGCTGCGGTTAATTCTGCTAATTCAAAAACTATTTGGTTATTGAGCTGATCAAAGCGAACACTACCTTGCGGTGTCATCGCGGTATTTGCATAGAGCAATTTATTGGGAAAAGGCACCACAATCTGAGTATTTTCAGCACTGACTGAACCAAGGTTTGAAACCGTGAGCGTATAAGTTAAGGACTCTGACGGTGCAAGGCCAGTGTCTTTGCTCGCTGTATTAGAAATACTTAAACGCGGGTTGCCCGTTATATTCACTAACACTTCATTACTGGTCACCGATGATAGCGCACTACCCGATGCGTTTGCGTCATCAACGATTTGTGTGATCCCTGCAGCCAATCCAGTTGTACTGGTCTGCATGGTATAAGTAACCGTTTTTGATGCCCCCGCAGCAAGCGTTCCAATATTCCACGTTAAGGTATTACTATTATTCGTACATGACTCACTACATGACTTATATTGAAAATAACTGCTAATAGGCAAGTCATTTAATAACTGTACGGCGCTGGCATCTTGCCCTCCCACATTACTAACAGTAGCAGTGTATATGACTTCATCACCTGGTGTGAGAGACGTTTTGTTCGCCTTTAAACTTACACGCAACTCAGCAGGAGACGAAGCAGCTGAACCTGCAATGACTTGGGTTTTGGCTTGAGCGCTTAGTTGCGATGTTTCATCACTGATAATCGTCGCAGTACTTGTTAAAGTTTGCCCTCCGCTAGTACCTGCTGGCACCACTCCTTTTAAATATACAACACCATTATTACCAGCAGCTATCGAGCCCAAATTAAATGTATGTGATGTACTGGCACTACATGACAACCAGCTTGCGTTATCACTTGAATACTGACATGCGCTAAACCCTGTAGGCAATGATGCTGTTAACTGCGCATTATTTGCAGTAATTTCACCGGTATTTGCGTAATCAAGCTGATAAGTCAGTGTTGGCGTATCACCTGCGTTCACACTGATGTCACTTACTGTATTCTTAAGAGTGAGGTTAGCAGGTGGTGTAACACAAAAATACGCTTTCGAAATTGCCGCTGTGCTGCCACCCGAAATAGCATTAGTGACCGTACCGCCATATTGAAATTGCACATCAAACGCTGTTTTATTGTGATCTGACTGTGCTTCATAAATCCAAAGTAAACGATGATCTTTATCTAAAGAGCCAGATAAATTCACGGTCGTAGTCAACTCACCTTTAGTGTTGCCACCAAATGATTGAACTGATTGACCTAACAGTACTTGATTACCTGTTATTGAATCATAATCATATACCGATGAACGAATACTCAGCGATGGTCCATTTTTACGGTCAATATAAACCGTGGTCGTTAGATCACCACTAAAAGGAATGGTATTTAAACTAGCTGGGTCTTGATATAACCTTAATGCCTCGATAAAACTATTTGCGGGCGCAGTCACCGTTGTTGATGAACCACTATTTGCACTGCTAATAACCTGCGTATTTGCGGTCTGTTTTACGCCTGCGGCTCCTACATTTACGGTATCGGCACTAAAGTAATAATTGTTACACATATTACCGGTTACACCTGTCACCAACTGAGCGGTCACTTGGGTGCCATCGGTAAAGTCGAGCGTTGCTTTATCTATTGCTGGATTCGTAAAGCTATCAAATGGATCCGCCGCTGTCGCTGTCACAGACACTGAACCTGAAGCGCCTTTTGCAACAGTGCCTATTTGCCATGTTTGAGCATCATTACTATTTGCACACGCACTATCACAGCTTGTAAAGCTAAAGCCTGCTGGCAATGTATTCTTGAGTACCACATTAACAGCATCTGCATCACCGTCATTACTGTAAGTTAGGGTGTAGGTAATTGCTCCACCCGGTGCCACCTGCACCACATTCGCTGTGATATTTAAGCCCATTGCGGGCGTGCCTGAATTTGCTAACCCAGTAACAGCAACCGTTGTAGAAGGTGTTTTAGTAATAACAGAGTTATCAGGGGCCGTGACACTGACAGTCGCACTAGTTGTTAGTGAACTGCTAGACCAATTTGAGCCTACAGAAACCGTATAGGTTACCGACCCCTGTACTCCAGCATTGAGTGCACCTATATCCCAATTGATCTCTTGCCCAGAGATGCTACAGCTCACTCCGCCTGCACAACTTATATAGTTAACACCCGTTGGTAGAGTTGTTTTAATCACACCATTTTGCACATCTATTAGCGCATCATTTGTATAGTCAACAGTAAAAGTAATCGTATCTGTTGCATCGGCAGCCACACTGTAACTATCAGGGGTTATAAATGCTGAAACCCTCGCAGCATCAACTGCAATTAAAACAGGCTGGCTACGTAGCTGTGAAAATGACGTTACCGCTGAGGCTGTATTATTGTATTGCCCTGCGGTCGTTGCGGCTGTTGCTTGAAAAACTTGACTAAGTTGACCGCCAGCTACAATGGTTTGAGCCGCCACATCCCAACTTAGTGTTTGTCCTGTGATCACAGGCTCAGCAGCAGAAACACCTGATGAACTTGTCGCCTTGTAACTAAAGCCAGTTGGTAATTCATGGCTTATATTCGCTAAGGTGATCACATCAGAATTTGTACTTGGGTTACTTACGGAAATAGTAAATTCAACCAATTCACCAGCAACTACCTTATTTTTGTTCGCACTTAGAGTGATACTTGGTGCAACACCACAAGCGTTGATTGCAGTCCCGACTAAAGCAACTTGCTGCCCTGTAACCGATGGGTTGCCATACCAGTTCTCACTCGAAGAAGGCGAGGTAGTAACTGCGTGTTCTGGGAAATTGGCCTCTTCACCTGCTGCCCAACTCCCCGATTTATAGATGATATTTTTACTATCACCAGACAAATAAGAGAAAGTTCGGTTATCAATGCCCGATGTCGTCATACCTGTATCTACAATGGTATTATCATCAAGTGCTTGAACACCAATTAAATATTTACCTTTGGCTAAAGCACTGGCATTCCACTCAGCTTGCCAAGTATTTAAAGAGCCACTTTGTAAACTGGCGTCATTGCCTGCCTTAGTCCATTTACTGCCAATATCTGCACTGCTCGCTTTACCATCTCCGTCTTTGTCATACCAATAGTAAAATGCTACAGACTTCATAGACGTAACTACTTTGCCATTTTGAACTGCTAAGGTGTCTTGAACCACCGTTTGTAAATCAAAATTATCCGAGCAGCTTTGTGGTGCATTTGCGACTACGCTAGAGACGATAGGTTGGCTATAAGGTTCAGTTTGATTAAATGAGAGATAATCACCAAATGGTGCTGGCACTGTAGGATCCGCTGACCACACATCTTTTAATGCACAGTCTTTTTGCAATGGATTATTAAGGCTATTCGCAGTACAAAACAACATCGACAACGGCGTATCACGAGTTATCTTTGGCCCGCCTTTCGCTGTGGCATCAAGCATCGCAACAGGGATCTGATAATCAATAAAATACTCATTACATGAGTTATTCGATACCAAAGTCGCTCGACTGGTACCATAGTCCCACTTAGTTTCATTCGCCCCATTCGGCCAGTTTTCTGATGGTGATAAGTTGTTATTGAAGTTAAGGATCTTATTATTATCACCAATGAAAGCAGTCGGGTTATGGCCTAGCAAATGAATATTAGGATCTGCTTCATAATCAAGGGAGTTTGAATCGCGGTTACTCCAAATCCCCGCTATGCGGTCAATTTCTTCACCAGGGCGGCCAACTGAGCCATCTAAATGAGCGGCAAGGGTTCGATAACCATTACCACCTAAATCAAAAAATACCGTCCAAAGCGCGGATGACCAAGGATTTGAAGCGCCAAAATTACCCGCATTTTTACCTGTAGCATAAGTATGAGCAGGAGACTCAACACGCCACCTGAACATAATCACATCGTCTGTTTCTGACGCCCCTTTATGCAAGTAATAATAAATACTTGGAAGAGTTCTATCTTGACAAGAAGACGCGACATTCACATAGCTCTGCGGAGATGTTCCACCATTTGATTCATCTTTAGTACGAGGGTCAGCAAGGTTATTTTGAAAACGCGTATACGGCTGCCATTGACCACAACTGGTACCACAGTCTTTTGGTTCACTAGGTTCTGAAGGCCAATTAACTGGTTGAAAATGAATAGCAGAGCCTTGACCTGATTGCCATTGCGGAGGGTAAGGGTCTGCATTTATGAGCACTGAAAATAATAGAATCCATAAACCAACTAGCACTTGACCGGTAGTTAATGCTCGCATCCCTTGTAATCTCCATCCCACGATATATTTTTTGGTTATTTTTATATAACCGATAAGAATTAAAAAAATCGCAACAAGGTAACAGTAAAAAAGTACTATGTAAACAAATGTAAAAGAGATATTTATTCAAAAACAAAGCAACAACAAATCAAAAAAGCCATAACAAACAGATAATTACCTTTTTAAGGGAAATATTACTGTTAGTTTACAGTGCAATATGTAAGTATGAAGTCATGTTTTTGGAACGAATCAAAGAATAAAAATGATGCGTTTTTATCAAAAATAGGAACGTACTGTGAATTGAAAAATGAGCAGTAAATGCTTGGGGTTAATATGAGTATTTATAGTTAGTAAATTTGATTTGAGGATGTAAAAAGAGAGTTGGAGCGGCACACGAGGTTCGAACTCGTGACCTCGACCTTGGCAAGGTCGCGCTCTACCAGCTGAGCTAGTGCCGCATTCCATATTTAGCTCTTGATTTGTTTGTAATATCGCAAAGGTCGCGTCTATTACCCGAAGCAGCTGAGCTAGTGCCGCATTCCATAAATAACTCATGATTTTTAGCAGCTGAGTTAGTACTGCATATATAATTAGTTAGACACTAATTAACTTGTATAAAAACAAGATTAAGAAGTTGGAGCGGCACACGAGGTTCGAACTCGTGACCTCGACCTTGGCAAGGTCGCGCTCTACCAGCTGAGCTAGTGCCGCATTCCATAGTTAGCCCTATATTATTAGTAATATCGCAAAGGTCGCGTCTATTACCTGGAGCAGCTGAGCTAGTGCTGCATCACATAGTTGCTTTTAAAACAAAAACCCCGCAGAGCATCTGTCTAAGCGGGGCAGAATTCTACAATAATATAGGTGCTTTGCAAGCAGTTTTTAAAGATTAAAGAACTTTTCTTTATAAACCTTTAATTCCATTATTGAATCTTTTATGTCGTCTAGTGCAAGGTGTGAGCTTTTCTTTTTAACTTCACCAAGCAATTCAGGCTTCCAGCGGCGAGCTAGCTCTTTCACTGTACTCACATCTAGGTTGCGATAGTGAAAGTAAGCCTCAAGTTCAGGCATATACTTATTTAAAAAGCGGCGGTCCTGACCAATCGAATTACCACACATAGGCGAGCTACCCGGTGGTACCCATTCTTTCAAAAACTCTAGAGTTTGTGCAATAGCATCTTCTTCAGTCAACGTACTCGCTTTACAACGAGCTGTTAAGCCAGAACGGCCGTGTTGGTTAGTACACCACTCGTCCATGCCATCTAATAATTCATCACTTTGATGGATTGCGATAACAGGACCTTCAGCTAATACATTTAAGTCGCCATCAGTTATCACTGTCGCAATTTCTAGGATTTTATCTGTTTTAGGCTCTAAGCCCGTCATTTCAAGATCTAGCCAGATCAAATTTGATTCATTAAAAGACATAAACTACCTTAGCGGTACTTCCTTTAGATCCAATGCAATTAGATATATCATATTAGCTTCACTTGTTTACCTAAAGCTTTTTTTTAAAAAGCGCTTAATTTAATTGAGTTATAGCCCATTTAAGCCATGCTCACAAAGTAAACAGGGTGATTTTAGGCAATTTTATTAATTGCATTTTTGATCAGTGACAAGCTAAGTAACTATGGCAAAACAAAAGAAACTCAGTAAAGGCCAATCCCGTCGGATCAGTGCCAACCATCAAAAACGCTTGCGTAAAGCTAAACAACAGCATAGCGAGCAACAAGATACTCAGTGGCAAACCGACAATTTAGGTCCAACTGAAAATGCAGTGGTGATCAGTCGTTTCGGCCAACATGCCGATATAGAAACGTCTGATGGCGAAGTTTTGCGCTGTAACATTCGCAGAACCGTTGGCGGTCTAGTATGCGGTGATGAAGTATTCTTTCGTCGTGCCAAAGTCAGTGATGGCGATTTAGCTGGGGTTATCGAAGCCATTGAAGAGCGCCGTTCACAGCTTACCCGTCCTGACTTTTATGATGGTGTTAAAGTTGTTGCAGCGAACATTGACCAAATTTTGATGGTATCTGCAATTTTACCTGAATTCACCCCACAGATTATCGACCGATATTTAGTGGCTTGTGAAGATATGGGTATCGAGCCCATTTTAGTGCTCAATAAAATCGACTTGATTGATGACGAAGGTCTCGAGTTCATTAACGAGATTTTAGATATCTATCGTGAATTAGATTATAAAGTTCACCTTGTCAGTACTAAAACCGGCGAAGGTATCGACGCGCTTAAGCAAGTATTAGTGGGTAAAAACAACATCTTTGTAGGTCAATCTGGGGTTGGTAAATCAACACTCGTCAATACCGTTTTGCCTGATGCAGATATTCTTACCAAAGAAGTCTCTGAAAATAGCGGCCTAGGTCAACACACCACGACTGTGTCACGATTACATCACTTACCTAGCGGCGGAAACCTGATTGATTCACCAGGGATCCGTGAGTTTGGTTTATGGCACCTAGATGTTGAACGCGTAACTTGGTGCTTTAAAGAGTTCCGCGAGTATATAGGCGGCTGCCGTTTTAGAGATTGTAAGCACCTTAATGACCCTGGGTGTATATTGGTAGAAGCGGTTGATGAGGGTAAAATTACTGAATTACGTTTTGACAGCTACCACCGTATTCTCGAATCAATGGCCGATGGCCGCGCGGGTGCTCGCGCGCCAAGAGTTTAAAAAATTTACAGTTTATATGTTAGTATCTGCGCTAATTATTTTTAGGAATTTATAGTCCCCATGGATAAATTTAAAATTGCCATGCAATACGCCATGCCTAAGCATGGGATCTCTCGCCTAGTTGGTAAATTGGCTGCCGCTGAAGCGGGCTCAGTGACAACTTCTTTGATTAAGGCGTTTATCAAGCAGTATAAGATTGATATGAGCGAGGCACTTTACGAAGATCCTGCGCACTATAAAACCTTTAATGAGTTCTTTACTCGCCCATTAAAACCAGGCATTCGCCCGTTAACAGAAGATGAAAGCATCATTACTCACCCTGTAGACGGCGCTATCAGCCAGTTAGGTGATATTGTAGATGGTCAACTTATTCAAGCTAAAGGCCACAACTACAGCGTACAAGACCTACATGGTGGTGATAAAGACGATGCTGAACCATTTATGGGCGGTAAATTTGCCTGTATTTACTTGGCACCAAAAGATTACCACCGTATCCACATGCCAATTGACGGCACGCTTCGTAAGATGATTTATGTACCGGGTGATTTATTCTCAGTAAATCCACTTACAGCGAAAAATGTGCCTAACTTGTTTGCGCGTAACGAGCGTATTGTGGCTATTTTTGATACCAAAGTAGGCCCACTGGCAATGACTTTAGTCGGCGCAACCATTGTGGCAAGCATCGAAACGATTTGGGCAGGGACAGTTACACCACCTGCAGGTCGTGACGTAATGGCATGGAACTACCCTGTTGAAGGCGACAAAGCAATCCATTTAAAGAAAGGTGATGAAATGGGCCGCTTTAAGTTGGGTTCGACTGTTATTCTAGCTTGGGGTAAAGAACAAGCTGATTTCTTAGATAGCGAGCAACCTGAGACGGTAACTCGCATGGGCACGCCGTTTGCTAAAATTGACTAATACGCTTTAAGACCAGAAGAGCCTGCAATTTGCAGGCTTTATTATTTAACCTGAGCTCAGGTTATTTATAAATCCCAAAGCAGCATTAAACCAACACTGGTATTGGTTGTTTCGCCTTCTGGAAATTCCACCGCAAACGTAGACTCTCTATCAATTAAAGTACCCGTCCATTCAACGGGACCTTCTTGCCCTCTGTCTAACATTGAATAGCGCGCGTATACACCTAGGTGTATGCCTTCGGTAACTTTGAAAGAGACATTCGTTTCTAGGTTATAACGTAAGGTATCTGTCGCGAAGTCTAATCCATCAAACTGCGTGTTATAAGTTTCAGACCAAATGGTATGGCCTACCGTCGCCTTAAAACCATAACGCATACTTTCTGACAGCTTACCACTTTCATAGGCGATACCTGCATCAAGGTAAATCTCGTTCGACTTTTCCTCTTGCATGCCGCCTTTTATCACCGAACCATCTTGTAAATTTAAATTAATGCCTGTTCTTTTATAAGTAATAAGTGACAGTGCTGTGCCACCGATAACCCTAAAGTTTTCAGTCAATTTATAGTGCAACGCAAGGTTCGTGCTGGCGTGAATGTATTCAAATTGATTACGTTGATACACCCCTAATGTTTCATGGGTCCATGCTTCATTGTCAGAATTCGGTGAGAAAGTCGCGAGCGCATCCACTGAGAATGCAAAGGTTTCATTAATGTCATACAAGCCACCGCTGTTGAGCATCAGGTTGCTCACACTCGCATCTGATTTAACTGGCACAAGTGTGGCCGTTTCTTTATAACTGATAGATTCATTACCCACGGTCAGGTAACTATAAGAAATACCTTCACTTTGGGCATATGTATTGAAAGAGTTTAATAGAGAAAGTGCGGCTAACCCATATAGAAGCTTCATTGTTGCGTCCTTAATTTGCAAACAAAATTTACTAGAAAATCAGCTTTATAGGTTAGCAGCTTTTTGCATTTAAACGAGTAAATGAGACAACTTCTGATATTAACAACACTTACATTCTGGGTCTTTAAATAACCCAAAGGACTTTTGCTCTAACGTTAAGCCATCCACTTGCTTAAACACGCTACCACTATGGTGGCCTAAAATCATGTTCACCGTATAAAGCGCCTGCATTGAACCTATGACGCCTAACAACGGGCTGATTACTCCAAAGTTATCGCAGTTTTGCGATACTTGCTCGCCTCCTTCTGGGAATAAGCAGGCATAACAAGGACTTTCGCTTCTAAAGTCAAATACCATTACCTGACCTTGGGTTGCGATGGCTGCACCTGAAATCAGTACTTTTTGCTTCGCAAGACAGTATTTATTCAGTAGATAACGGGTTCTAAAGTTATCGCTACAATCTAGGATAAAGTCGGCATCAGCCAATAATGCATCTAAATTTTCTGCACTTAAACGTGCGTGCACAGGGTTTAGTGAAATTTGATTATTTAGACTAGTCAGCACCTTGCCTGCAGCTTTAGCTTTGCTTTGACCAAGGTGGTTTACCTTATACATGATCTGACGTTGAAGGTTAGACAGCTCAACCTCGTCATCATCAATGAATGTCAGTTGCCCTATGCCTGAGGCCGCCAAATACAGTAAAGCTGGGCTGCCTAAACCGCCACAGCCGACCACGGCAACGTTGGCACTTTTCAGCTTATTTTGCCCAGCTTCACCGACTTCTTTGAGTAACAAGTGGCGGCTGTAACGTAGCCGCTCTTTGTCATCCAATGCCATTAAGCTTCACCTCGTCCTTTGCGAATTGCAGCTTTGAGCTCAAGAACCGCATTTTGATGGTCATCAGCGAGGGTGATCGCGCGCACCACTGCAACACTGCCCACACCAGTACTGGCAACTTGCTCAGTACGTGCAATATCAATACCGCCTATGGCCACGGTCGGGTAATGTGCTTTCATTAACGGCACAAAATGCTTGAGCTTTTCAAGGCCCTGAATTTGTCCTGTCATATCTTTGGTTGTAGTTGGATAAATCGCTCCGAAGGCTAAGTAACTTGGGCGGTAGTTGTGCGCTCGCACCATTTCATAAAAGCCGTGTGTCGATACACCTAAGCGTAAGCCTGCATTTTGAATTGCCGATAGGTTAGCTTCACTTAAATCTTCTTGACCAAGATGCACACCATACGCGCCATGCTCGATGGCTAACTGCCAGTAATCGTTAATAAATACACGCCCCTGATATTTTTCACCCAGCATAATGGCGGTTTTAATTTCTTCTTCTAGGTTTTGATCGTTTGGATCTTTAATACGCAACTGTACGGTCGGTACGCCTGCGGCTAAACATTTTTCAATCCAATCAGCTGTATCTACAACCGCATAAAGCTCCAGCTCACCGTCAGTATCGGCAAAACCTGCTGCAAAATTAAAATCATCCGGCGCGTCCAGTTCTAACTCATCAGCTAACCAACTACCCGGCTCTATGACCTGCGGGAAATGAGTTAAGTCTTCAGGGAAGCCGGTATGCGCTACAGGACCAATGCCTTCGCCATAACGCACGGCTCTTGCTAAACCTTGGTTGATATACGCTTTACCTAAGATAAACGCATCTTTTAACGGGTAGCCTTTGGCAAGACAAGCCGCGATACATGACGATAAACTACAGCCTGTGCCATGTGTATGCGGAGTGACTACCGCCTCGTTCCCTAGCCAGTATTCTTCTTGGCTGTCACTGCGACAATAATCTATACAGTAGCCTTTCGGGTAATCCCAGTGACCGCCTTTGATCACCGCTGCACCGGCACCAAAAGCCTGTAGCTTTTCGGCAGCTTCAACCACTGAGCTAGGGCCAATAAGATAAATACCTGTGAGTAATTGTGTCTCGTGTGTATTTGGGGTGATCACATCCACCAGCGGGAAAAGATATTTCTTTAACGCATCAACCGTGTCTTCTTCAGTTAAGGTGTCACCACTGGTTGCAATCGCAACCGGGTCATAGACCACCACTGGCGGCACCGCCCACGTTTTTTTGTAGTGGGCAATATGCTCGGCAATTAACTCTACTTGCGCGATATTGGCGAGCAAGCCTATTTTAATCACTTTTGCAGGCATATCTTGCGCCAGAGCATTGAGCTGAGACTCAATCACGGCATTACTGACAGGGTTTATGGCTTCAACCCCAAGGCTGTTTTGTGCGGTAAGTGCCGTTATAACCGTGCAGCCGTGTACACCAAAACTGTGCATGGCTTTAAGGTCGGCTTGAATACCTGCGCCACCACCACTGTCTGAGCCTGCAATACTCCAAACAACTTCTGACATGTCAGACTCCTAAATTCTTAATCTATTTTAATCTTGGTGCCAAAACGGCATACCCATGGTCGGCGTAGAAGGTGCCGCCACTTCTTTTTCAGGCATGGCTTTGGCCTCATAACTAAAGCGCCCAGCTTCTACTGCTGATTTAAACGCTTTGGCCATGGTTACTGGGCAACCCGCACCAGCAATGGCCGAATTTAATAGTACCGCATCATAACCTAGCTCGAGCGCTTGGCAAGCGTGAGATGGTAAACCTAAGCCTGCGTCCACGATTAAAGTATGCTCAGGCAGGCGCTCACGAATGGTTTTTAAATTATAAGGATTCATTAGCCCTTTGCCTGTACCAATCGGTGCGCCCCAAGGCATCAATACTTCACAGCCTAAATCGGCCAGTCGCTGACAGATCACTAAGTCATCGGTGCAATAAGGCAGTACTTTAAAGCCATCTTTGATCAAAATATCAGTCGCTTCTAATAAAGCCACGGGATCAGGCTGCAAATTATACTCATCGCCAATCAGCTCTAACTTGATCCAGTCTGTATCGAATACTTCGCGACACATTTGCGCCAAGGTCACCACTTCTTTCACACTGTGGCATCCTGCTGTATTAGGTAATACGCGCAGCCCTGTGTCTTTGATTAATTGCCAAAAATCTTGCCCTGCTTCGACTGAGTTTTGGCGTCGCAGCGACACAGTCACAATTTGCGACTGCGATGCCACCAGCGATTGCTGCATAATTTGCGGAGATGGATAAAGCGCTGAGCCTATCAATAAACGGCTATCAAAAGTTTCGCCATAAATGGTGAGTGGTTTATGCATGTTTACCCCCCTTGAATAGGCGACAATAACTCGATTTGGTCGCCCTCTTTTAATTCAGCCACAGCACATTGGCTGCGCGGTACAAACTGCCCATTCACAGCCACAGCAAATGGCGGCACTGCGCCTTGCGATTCAATAAATGCTTGTAAATTAGTGTCGGTTAGCGCGACTTGTTGACCATTGAATACGACCTTCAAAGTAACCCCTTGCTCAGTGCTTGCTGCACCACAAAAGGTGCAAGTAAATAACCATGGCGATATAAGCCATTAATTTGGATGAGGTTGTCTTTTACCTCAATATTTGGACGATTATCAACAAACGCAGGTCTTAGCCCAGAATTAATCGACATTACTCGGCCCTCACTAAAGCCGCTGTGTACCGTGTAGGCAGCTGACAACAACTCAAGGGTAGAGCGCACCGTGATCGGGCCATTATCTTGCGACTCAATTTCAGTCGCACCAATGACAAACTCGTGATTTGGTTTCGGTGCAATGTAAATTGGGTAGCGAGGATGCATTAAACGCACAGGGCGAGTTAACGTCACTTCTGGTGCATATACGCGCGCTACTTCACCACGTACACCACGTAGCCCTGTCACTTCATCTTTGGCGCCTAAGCCGCGACAGTCGATGATCCAATCAAATGCTTCACCGTTTACTAGCCCCTGCTCGCAACGCACAGACTGACCAAAATGAAACTCAACATCTTGCTGTTTTAGCGTCTCAAAACTGGCACGGTAAAAAGCCAAGTTATCGAGCTGGCCTTCACAAGGTAAAAATATGCCTTGATGAAAGCGCCCTGCAAGTTCTGGCTCTAACTGAGCAATATCTTGGCTATTGGCTATGTGTGCTTGGTGCCCAGCGAGGGGTTTTAATCGTTGTGAAAAACTTTGTAAGTCACCCCTGTCTTGCTGGTGTGCCACAACGAGGGTACCTGCTTGTTGAAAAAATACTGGGGAAGAAAGTTTTGCCAAAAGTTCAGGCCAAAGTGCCATGGCTGTTAAGCCATCTTCGGCTAAATCTGCTTCACAAATTACAGACTCAGCCAACGGCGCTAACATGGCCGCCGCTAACACACCGGCGCTGTTATTTGCTTGTGCGTCGTCTTTTTCGAAGATACTCAGTTGATAGCGCTCCATCAGCATCAATGCTGCGACACGCCCCAACAAACCAAACCCTAATACAGCAACTCTTGGTTTACTCATTTCTGCCCCTAAAAACCCGAAGGTTATAAAACAATGCCATGCTGTGCGCATGGCATAATCATCTAGTGTGTCTAGATGGCTTTGTGATATAGCTCAGAGCCTGTTTGTTTAAACTCTTCAGACTTGGCTTTCATTTCAGCTTCAACATCGATCATCTTAATTTTAATTGCGTTGTTATCAGAGATATCAACACCTTGTGCTTCTAGGTCTTTCGCGTAGTCACGTACTTCTTGGGTGATCTTCATTGAACAGAACTTAGGACCACACATAGAGCAGAAGTGTGCCACTTTGCCCGACTCCTGCGGTAGCGTTTCGTCGTGATACTCAAGTGCACGTTCAGGATCTAGACCTAGATTGAATTGGTCGTGCCAACGGAACTCGAAACGCGCTTTCGATAACGCGTTATCACGAATTTGTGCACCTGGGTGACCTTTCGCTAAGTCCGCTGCGTGAGCGGCGATTTTGTATGTGATAAGACCTTCTTTCACGTCTTCTTTATTTGGTAGGCCTAAGTGCTCTTTTGGTGTTACATAACACAGCATAGCCGTACCATACCAAGCGATCTGCGCAGCACCGATACCAGAAGTAATATGGTCATAACCCGGCGCGATATCGGTCGTTAATGGACCAAGCGTATAGAAAGGCGCTTCATGACAGTGCTCTAATTGCTCGTCCATATTTTCTTTGATCATATGCATTGGCACGTGACCTGGGCCTTCGATAAACACCTGAACGTCATGCTCCCACGCAATCTTCGTCAGCTCACCTAAAGTACGAAGCTCTGATAATTGCGCTTCATCGTTCGCATCTGCAATTGAGCCCGGACGTAAACCATCCCCCAGTGAGAAACATACGTCATACTGCTTCATGATCTCACAGATGTCTTCGAAGTGTGTGTATAGGAAATTTTCTTTATGGTGCGCTAAACACCACTTCGCCATAATTGAACCACCGCGCGATACAATACCGGTGACACGTTTTGCCGTCATTGGTACGTAGCGAAGTAATACACCAGCGTGGATCGTGAAGTAATCCACACCCTGCTCTGCTTGTTCAATCAGTGTATCGCGGAAAATTTCCCATGTTAGGTCTTCAGCAACACCGTTTACTTTCTCAAGTGCTTGGTAGATTGGTACGGTGCCGATTGGCACTGGTGAGTTACGTACAACCCATTCACGCGTTTCGTGGATATAACGGCCTGTAGACAGGTCCATTACCGTATCTGCACCCCAACGCGTTGACCATACTAGCTTCTCAACTTCTTCTTCAATTGAAGAAGTGACTGATGAATTACCAATGTTGGCGTTCACTTTTACTAAGAAGTTACGGCCAACAATCATTGGCTCTGATTCTGGGTGGTTGATGTTGTTAGGAATGATAGCTCGACCACGTGCCACTTCTGAGCGAACGAACTCTGGGGTGATAAACTCTGGAATTTCAGCACCAAACGACTCGCCTTTGTGCTGTTGCGCTAATAACTCTTCACGAATTTTTTCACGACCCATGTTTTCACGAATCGCGACGAATTCCATTTCTGGAGTGATAATGCCCTGACGCGCATAGTGCATTTGCGTCACGTTTTTGCCTTTTTTAGCACGACGAATTTTAGGTAAGTGCTCAAAACGAATGTGATCAAGACCTTCATCAGCCATACGTTGTTGAGAGAACTGTGAAGTTACTGACTCAAGCTCTTCTGTGTCGTCACGCTCTAAGATCCACTGCTCACGGTATTTAGGTAAGCCTTTACGTACATTTAGTTCAAAGCCCGGCTCTGTGTAAGGGCCTGATGTATCGTACACACGGATTGGGTCATTTTTCTCAAACACAGGGTTTTCTTCTGTGCCACCAATAAAGCTGTCGCTTAGAGTGATTTCGCGCATACCCACACGTACGCCCGCTTGCTCACCTTCTACATACACTTTCTGTGAGTTTGGAAACGGTTGGCCAGTAAGGTTATAAATATATTCTGATGCCGCGGCACGGGTTTCGCGACGGCTTGGCTTGCTACTATTGTTTGACATGACTTGCCTCATGGTTAGTTAAGGTGTCTTGTCAGATCTCCAGATGGAGAGAGATGGGGGTTAGCCCAATTGGTCCGAGCCAAATGCATGCACGACGCATATTAGCTTTTTGCAGCCAGCAAAGATATTTGCTTGCAAGGCAGCTTGTTCCCTACGCAGGTTTTAACCTGATCAGGTTCACGGATCCCGCAAATAATGCGATCTCAGCCCGAAGGCACTCCGACAAGTAACGAATTGAGTGCAGTCTACTTCATAAACAACGGCTTATTCAAGACCATCTAAACGTTTAAAGTGTAGGACTGGCTTACCATTTAGTATTAGCGTCTTATCTGACACCATAAAAGGCACACCGATTTCTAACATATTCAGTAGCATACGCTCTTGTTTATCAAGCTCATCGGAGCAGAGCATTTTTGTCATACCGATTTGCTCAACATACAGCTGATTGTCTTGAATGCGGGTTTTACCAAAGAAACGGTTGCATCCGGTGTGGCCCATGATTTGGTTATCTTCAACAAGCTGAATGCGCATCTCACTACTGCGTTGCTTAACCTCATCAATCTGACTTAATTGCCAATGTCCTTGCGGCAGCGTCTTTTCAGAGAAAGGGTTTAAGCTATTTGGGTCGTCCCACACCATAGTACAGCCCGATAAAACAGCAGAGCTTGATAAGCCCAAAGCAATGACTAATTTAGATAACTTATTTTTCATATTAGGCTTCCTATATTTAGAGCTTAAGTTTTTATGCAAATAACTGCTCAAGTTGCTCAGGTACAAATGGACGACCTTTTTCATTCACTGATGTGCCTGTTACTACCGCATCCAGCATGAGTTTATTGTCTGCCGCGCGGATCACCTTTTGATTAAAGGCGAACTTCAATCGGCTTAAACGCTCTACTTCGACTTCAACGTAAAACGCATCACCCGGTTTTAATGAGTCTTTGTAGTTCATCTCTGAGCGGATCACCACTAAATTCACCTTATCACGGGCAAGCTGCGCAAAATCGATGTTTTTAGCCGCTAAAAACTCATGGCGTGCATGCTCAAGATAATTGAAATACACGCTGTTGTTAACGATACCTTGTAAGTCGCACTCATAGTCGCGCACTTTAAACTCAACTTGAAAACTCATTTAATCCTCTTTTAACTCGGTGATGTTTGCCGCTGTTATAACATAATTAAACATAGTTTAGCTTCTCTGTATGGCCTGATTTGTTAGAATAACGGGTAACTAAAACGGAATAGTCTGATCATGAAAGCAAAATTCTCTCTGTTATACGCAGCCATGCTGCCTTTATTTGCCGCCAATGCGGTTGCTGAACAAAGCCCCCTTGAAGTAATTGAAGTCACCGGTGACTTTAAAAAAGAAAGCATTCAAACTTTAAGCGCCAGTGCCAGTGTGTTAGGTGAACTAGAAATTACGCAACGCGGTGCAAGCTATTTAGATGAGATTTTAAATTCAGCGGCTAACGTGAACTTCACAGCAGGCGCATCGCGCGGCCGTTATGTGCAGATCCGTGGTGTAGGTCTTCGCTCCCAATTCCAAGACCCTATTCAACCAAGCGTGGGCTTACTTATCGACGGCATTAACTACTCAGGCCTTGGTGGCAGTGCATTGTTATTCGATGTTGAGCAAGTTGCGGTTTATCGCGGCCCGCAAGGAACTCGCTATGGCGCTGATGCCATGGCAGGTATGATTGATATGCAAACCACTGCACCTAGCCAAGATAAAGCGTTAAAAGTGAAGCTAGGTGTTGGTAACCACAATAGCTACGAAGCTGGCATTGCGGCTGGCACTGGCTTAACTGATAGCTCTGCAATCAGAGCGAGCGCGTTCCAACGTAAATCAGATGGTTATACCGATAACCTATATCTAAATCGCCCAACCCAAGAACAAGATGAGCAAGCTTTAAGATTAAAGCTGAGCAATGAGTGGAACGATAACTTCAATACTTCACTTGCTGTACACCACATCAATATCGAAAACGGTTATGACGCATTTACGCTTGATAATAGCCGCAACAGTGTTGCTGATGAACCGGGTCAAGATAACTTAGAAAGCGATGCTTTCTCTTTAACTGCAAATTACACCGGCTTTGAAACGGTCAATATCACAGCAACAGCAACTGGCCTGCAAGCAGACTCACTGTATAGCTATGATGAAGATTGGGTATGTAATAACGCCAACCAAGCAAACTTATGTGCAGCAGGTCTTCACCCTTGGGGTTATAGCTCTACAGACAGCTATATTCGTGACACTGAAAAAGGCACATTCGACCTGCAAATTAGCTCTAAGCAAGATGATTGGGTTGTGGGTCTGTATTCTGAGCGCCGCGATGTAGACCTTACTCGTGCTTATACTTGGCAATCTCAAGATTTTCATTCAAGTTTCGATATTCGTAATACTGCGCTTTATGGTCAAAAAATTACATCAATTGCAAAAGATGTAGAACTGATCACTGGTTTACGTGCAGAAAGCTATGAGGCTGACTACAAAGACAATAATGGTTTTGCTGAAACAACCGATAAAACCATGCTAGGTGGTAAAGTTGCGCTAGAGTATCAAGTTGTCCCTCGCACTATGATCTACACAAGTCTATCTCGTGGCTACAAAATCGGTGGCGTAAACGGTGAAGCGCTCGCGAAAGCTAAAGATAAAAACCTAAACATTCAGCCAGAGAACTATACTTTTGATCCTGAATATTTATGGAATGCCGAATTTGGTGTGAAAGGCCAATCTGAAGATAAAAGCCATACCCTGCGCGTAACCGCTTTCTTCATGAAACGTGATGATATGCAATTAAAGCAATGGCAAGTTCAAGACCAGCAATTCGCTGGGTATTTAGATAATGCCAGCTCAGGCAAAAACTATGGTTTTGAAGTAGAAGGCACTAAACAATACACAGAACGCCTTGCACTAAACTATAGTTTTGGCTATCTGCGCTCTAAAATTAAAGGCTTTACAACCTCTGACGGCATCGATCAGCACGGTAGAGAGCAAGCTCAAGCGCCTAAATATCAATATGCGTTTAGCTTTAACTATGCACTAACAGATAACTTAGAAGCACAACTTGGTTTTGAAGGTAAAGATAGCTATTACTTCTCAGATAGCCATAACGACCAAGCGCCTAACCAAAACCTGATAAATGCCAGCGTCAGCTATCACAGAGATAACTGGTCACTTACAGCTTGGGGTAGAAACCTAGCTGACAGAGATGTGCCTGTTCGCGGCTTTGAATTCGGTAATAATCCACTTAAAGAATACGCGACTGAAAATTACTACCAGTATGGCGAGCCTCGCCTTGTAGGATTAACGTTTAAATACGAGCTATAAATGTAAAACCCCGTAACATAGAGTACGGGGTGTTTTTTACCTCTAAGATTGAGACATAAAAAAAGCGCACATTGGAAAATGTGCGCTTTTCTTTTTTATGAGAAACTAGCTTAACTCTGGCAGGTTACGGCCATAGAAGACTTCTTGGATCTCACGCTCTACTTTCGCGCGGATTTCTTTTTCTTCTTCTACACTTAAATCATCAGTACTTAAGCCGAATAGATAAGTATTCAGATCCGTCTCTTTTAACATCATTTTAGTGTGGAATAAGTTTTCTTGGAAAACATTCACATCCACCATGTGATACGCTTCTTTGGTGTCTTCTGTCATGTAATTCTGAATAGAATGAATTGCATGATCTATGTAATGTTTTACACCAGTGATATCACGCGTAAAGCCACGTACACGGTAGTCGATTGTCACCACATCCGACTCTAAAGAGTGAATTAAGAAGTTCAACGCTTTAAGTGGAGAGATCACGCCACAGGTTGATACTTCGATGTCTGCACGGAATGTACAAATACCATCATTAGGGTGCGCTTCAGGATAAGTGTGAACACAGATGTGACTCTTATCTAAATGTGCAACCACTGACTCAGGAAGTGGTCCTGGTGTTTCGTTACTATCAAATGTCTGCTGCTCTACAGGCTCTTCAGACACCAAAATAGTTACACTTGCACCTTGCGGATCATAGTCTTGGCGAGCAATGTTCAGAACATTTGCACCAATGATATCTACTACTTCTTTTAGAATATCCGTTAAACGATCAGCACTATATTGCTCATCAATGTATTCTAAATATTCTTTACGCTGTTGCTCCGTTTTAGCGTAACAAATGTCATAGATACTAAAGCTTAAACTTTTCGTTAAGTTATTAAAGCCATGGAGCTTAATTTTATCAAAGGGCTTGTTCACTATACTCAACCTTTAAACAATAAATCTGCAACGCAGAACTCAAAGAGGGCGGATTTTATACGAAAAATCCGCACTGAAAAAGCGTTATTTTGCAACGCTTTCAACAACCTCATGACTGTGAGTAATTTCTACTGTTTTATCAAGCATTAAGGCCACAGAACAGTACTTCTCAGCAGACAGCTGAACCGCGCGAGCAAGGTGCTTTTCAGAAACATTTTTACCAGTAACTACAAAGTGTAGATTCATTTTGGTAAATACTCTAGGCGCACTTTCTGCTCGCTCTGCTGTTAACTTGACTTCAACATTCTCAACCTGTTGTTTTGCTTTTTTTAGAATGCTCACAACATCCACCGATGAACAGCAACCCGTCGACATCAATACCATTTCCATTGGACTAGGCGCAGCACCATCAGCGCCTGTATCAAATACCACATTATGACCAGACTGCGAGCGGCCAATAAAAGTATCGCCATCAACCCACTTAATATTTGCTTCCATTTTTTAACCTCTATAAATACAAACACCGCCTTAAAGCGGCGGTGTTATAAAATGCAATAAACTGCTTGAGACTGCAATTACTTTAGATCGCAGCGTCGAATAAGTTTTTGACTAAGCCAGCAAACTCTTCAATAAATTCTCGTTGCTCTTTGGTGACGCGTTGCTCAGTCACACTAGATAAGACTTCTTGTAAATCATAGACAATACCGTCAACTTCACGGACAATTAAACTACGCTGTTCGGTTGAAAGTTCAGTGTTTTGTTCACAAAGCCTTATCACGTGTTCTGCAATAACATCTTCAATTAACTCCATCACCCTTGGTGCACCTGGCTCAATCTCACCAGGCTTTTCAAACAAGGTTAAGTTGTGCGTTAAATACATCACTAACTCGTCATAGCCCTGTTTATCTAATACCATAGTTTGTCCACCTGAAACTCTCAAAGCATCTCCTATTGATTTAAGCAGAAACTCACATGCATTGCTACTTTTACAGCTAGCGGATGAAAAAAAAGCAGCCTAAGCTGCTTTTTTTAATACTTTTATTCTACCTAAATAGATAGAGACTGTGAATTAGTCGATTGATAAACCTGGGCTTAATGCACCTGGTAATGTCACTTTTTCTAACTCAACAGAAGCTACCGGGTAAGCACAGTAATCTGCTGCATAGTATGCACTTGCTCTGTGGTTACCTGATGCGCCAATACCACCGAATGGTGCTGCACTTGATGCACCTGTGATAGGACGGTTAAAGTTTACAATACCAGCACGAATACGACGTAAGAAGTGGTCGTAATCTTCAGCATTGTCACTTAATAGACCAGCTGAAAGACCAAAGCTCGTATCGTTCGCTTTTTCGATTGCTGCATCAAAGTCTGTGTAACGGAATACTTTTAATAGTGGACCGAAGTGCTCATCATCTGGGAAGTCAGTGACATTTGAACACTCAAGGATACCTGGTGTTACAAAGCCTGTGCCTTCTTTATGTGTCAGCTCGATGATAACTTCAGCACCTAAATCAATTAGTTGCTGTTGTGCTGCAACCATACCTGCTGCCGCTTGATTTGAGATCATTGAACCCATGAATGGCTGATCTTCATCATCAAAGTTGCCTACTTTGATTGCTTTTGTTGCACGTACTAGGTGCTCAAGGATCGCATCACCTTGCTCGCCTGCAGGTAAGAATAACTTACGCGCACACGTACAACGTTGACCGCTTGAGATAAATGCAGATTGAATGATGTCGTGAACCACCGCTTTCGTATCAGACGCATCTTTTACGATTAATGGGTTATTACCGCCCATTTCTAGCGCTAGGATTTTACCCGGCTGACCAGCGAACTGTTCATGAAGGATATGACCTGTACGAGAAGAGCCAGTAAAGAACAAGCCATCGATACCACGGTGAGAAGCAAGTGCTTTACCTGTTTCAACTTCACCTTGTACTAGGTTGATCACACCTGCTGGAAGACCTGCCTTTTCCCAAAGCTTTAGCGTAAGCTCAGCAACATAAGGTGTTAGTTCTGAAGGCTTAAAGATAACCGTGTTACCTGCTAAAAGTGCAGGCACGATATGACCATTTGGTAAGTGACCAGGGAAGTTATATGGGCCAAATACAGCTACAACACCGTGTGCTTTGTGACGAATAACAGCGCGGCCAACTGGCATTGCATTTTCAACTACACCAGTACGTTCATGGTATGCTTTTTCTGAAATGGCAATTTTACCAACCATGGCACCTGCTTCAGTACGCGTTTCCCATAGTGGCTTACCTGTTTCTTTGGCAATTGCAATTGCCAGCTCTTCGCTGTTTTCTTTTAACTGCTCAGCAAAACGTTTAACAATCTCTAAACGCGCTTCAAATGTCATATCGCCCCAGCTATAAAACGCTTCACGCGCTGACTTTACAGCTGTATCAACTTGCTCAGCTGTTGCTGAGTTCGCTTGCCAAATAACTTCATTGTTTGCTGGGTTCAGTGATGAGAATGCCTCACCTTGACCTGCTAACCATTCACCATTAATAAATTGTGCGGCATGTGTTGTCATAATAAATCTCTATTCTTATATAGTTGCGATGCTGACTTTGTCACCATCCACTAAATTCAATGCGTTTGCCAACTCTGCTGAGATAACGACGGTATCAGTATTATCATCAATCTGAAGCTCAGCAACGGTTGCACGATACCCTTCCAGTTTATCATTTGCAATCATCACAGGGGAACCACCCGGGTTATCACCAATTGATACTGTTCTAAAGCTTGATGAACGCACAGTCCGAATGTTATCTACTTTTGCTTCAACTGTAGGGCCTGCGTCGAAAATATCAACATAGCCGTTAAAGGTAAAACCTTCGCTCTTAAGTAGCTCAATTGCAGGACGCGTATTGTCGTGTACTTGACCAATCACTTCTTGTGCATCTTCACTCAACAGATTCACATAGATTGGGTATTTTGGCATAAGTTCAGCAATAAACACCTTTTGACCAATACCCGTTAGGTAATCTGCAGTCGGAAAATCCATAGAGAAGAAGTGCTCTTCAAGCCATTGCCAGAATGGACTTTGACCATTTTCATCCGATACACCACGCATTTCTGCGATAACCGTATCTGCAAAGCGTTGCTGATGTTGTTTGATAAACATAAAACGCGACTTTGACAATAGCTTGCCATTAAAGCCTCTGCGATGCCCTTCTTTCAAGAACAGAGTACATAGCTCAGTGGCACCCGTGTAGTCGTTACACAGAGTCAGAATATCAACCGCTTTATAAACATTTAAGGTGCGTGATGAGTGGATCACCTTACTTAGATGGTAATGATAGAACGCATCATCTAAACCAACAGCTGCTTCAATCGCGCTGGTACCCACTACTTCGCCAGTGTCAGTGTCTTCTAAAACAAACAAATAGCCTTCATCAAAAGGGACATCCGTTTCTTTTTTGAAAGACGCTTCAGAGCGTTCGATTTTGCTTTGTAATAGTTCTTCATTATTAGGTAATGAAGTAAAGCCATGACCTGATTCATGGGCAATTTTTAAAAGCGCTGGATAGTCGCTTTGCTGGATTGGGCGAAGGATCATCATGAGTCCGCTTACTCCTAAAAAGTTAACTTGACGGTAGACAAGGCCAAGCAAGCTTGGCCACTCAAGGAATTAAGCGTTTGCAGCTACAACTGCAGCAACTGCTTTTTCGAAACGAGCCATACCTTCACGGATATCCGCTTCAGGAATAACCAATGATGGCGTGAAACGAACAACGTCTGCACCAGCCACAAGTGACATCACACCTTCTTTAGTACCTGCTACTAAAAACTCTTTCGCGCGGCCTTTGTATGTTTCATTTACAACACCACCTAATAATAGACCTTTACCACGAATTTCGCTGAATACGTTGTACTTGTCATTAATTGCAGTAAGTAGTTCGCGGAATAGCGCTTCTTTCTCTTTAACACCGTTTAAAACAGCTTCATCATTTACAGTATCGAACGCCGCTTCTGCAACAGCACAAGCTAGCGGGTTACCACCGTAAGTTGAACCGTGTGTACCAATTTTTAAGTGCTTCGCGATTTCAGTCGTTGTGATCATCGCACCGATTGGGAAACCACCGCCTAGCGCTTTTGCAGTTGTTAGGATGTCAGGCGTTACACCTAAACCTTGGTAAGCATATAGGTCACCAGTACGACCAACACCTGTTTGTACTTCATCAAAAATAAGCAGCGCATTGTGCTTAGTACATAGCTCACGAACACCTTTCACAAAATCAGCTTCTGGAGATACGATGCCGCCTTCACCTTGCAGTGGTTCCATCATCACTGCACATGTGTTGTCAGAAATTAACGCTTCAAACGCAGCTAGATCGTTATAGTCACAGTGAACAATATCACCAGGCTTAGGACCGAAACCATCAGAATACGCCGCTTGACCACCCACAGTTACAGTGAAGAAAGTACGACCGTGGAAGCCTTTGTTGAATGAGATGATTTGTGATTTTTCAGCGCCGAAGTTATCTAGCGCAAAACGACGTGCTAGTTTAAGTGCTGCTTCGTTCGCTTCTGCACCTGAATTTGCAAAATAAACTTTTTCTGCAAACGTGGCGTCTGTTAATTTTTTCGCTAAACGCAATGCTGGCTCGTTTGTCATTACATTTGATAGGTGCCAGATTTTTTCACCTTGCTCTTTAAGCGCGTTTACTAATGCTGGGTGACAGTGACCTAAACAGTTAACAGCGATACCACCTGCAAAGTCGATAAACTCGCGGCCTTCCTGATCCCAAACGCGAGAACCTTCGCCTCGAACTGGAATAACTGCTGAAGGTGCATAATTAGGTACCATTACCTGATCGAATAATTCACGATTAATAGTCATTTTCTATCCCCATAAAGTTGAGTTAGGTGCGCTAAAACTAGCATTGAGTGTAGCTAGTTCGTGGCTAAAAATAGCCGTATGGCACAAATTTCATTCACCCATTATTTCAGAAAAAAACCTTAAAGTCTCATTTAAAACTTTCATAGAGCCCTTGATATTCAAGGGTTTGGGATAGTTTTTCATGGTGAGTGAATAACTATTTAGGTGAATTAGATAGATTTGACTGTTAAGAAAAGGAAAAGCCACTAATCGAGTTAATTAGTGGCTTGAATGAATAGTCGCAAAAAAAATCTTAAATTTTACAAAATTGTTAGCTGTAAACTATTAAAGTTACATTTTGCTAGCGTAGTGAGTTCCTCTTTTGATAACCCAAGATGCGCAAACCAATGAGCTGCTTCATCCTTTTCAATAAACTGGTTGTCTTTTAGGATCACATACAAGCTGTAGCCATGTGCCTTTCGCAATACCTGACTTAGCGGTAAATAATCGGCTGACTGACTATGCGACTGAGGTAAATAATTAGCAGCGAACTCTTCAATAGGTGCCATAAATGGCAAATACCTAAACGCCATTTTTTCTATCAATTTAGCCGACAGGTTCGCAGAATGATTGAGCAAAAGCCCCCTTAAAAAGAGTGGATCTGGAGATAGCTCTAAAAGTGCAGAGTGAAGGTCTTTATGATTTTTATCTCGAGCGATGCGCACCTTTTCCTGCCAGACCTTTTCAAACGTTCTTAGATACAAGCGCGTTAAAGCGACCTTCCCTACATCTAATAGCATACCCAAGGTAAAAGCATGCTGTTCTTTAACACCGTTCAAGTCTGCCAAATGCTTAGCAGCAATCGCTGTAGTCATGCTATGATCACGGAGTTTTCGCTTTAACAAAGGAAATGGCGATGTATCGTGAGGCATCCAATGTCGCATTGCAAACGTCGGTATGACCATCTGTAAATTCTCAAGCCCTAAATAGCGCAGCGCCAATGCCGGTGTATCTACTTTAACGGTTGTCCCTTTTGCGCTTTGCTTACGATATTGCGGTAAATTAACTAAAGATACTAAATCTCTACCGAGCCACGAAAGCTCGTTAACCAAAGGCTCAAGCCTTCCAACCGAAGCAGACTTCACGCCTAAAATATCTAAAATAGTAGGCACCGCATCCTGAATGCCAACAATTTCATGATAAATATTATCAATATCTTCCATTTGTTTATGAATTGAGGATTCTATAATTTGGTGTAAGTGATTACTGGCTTTGGCGATGTACTTATGATGACTTGTGCTACTTTCTTTGCGCTTTGCCGCGGCAGCTATTTCTACCTCAAGCATAGTGCGTTGCGGTATCTTCTCACCATAGTTTATTTCAAGTGTATGAATATAACCCAACTGTTGCTGTGCAAAGTTATGACTAATAAACAAATCATGCGCACGTTCATTGAGTGCGATAGAAGTCCTTAATTGCCGAGATAGATCAGTCATTGAGCGTTCTTATAAGTCCTATATAAAACTATGCTTTTACTTAGAAAAGCGTCGAATAAAATTATTTAATAAAGCTAAACCTTGATCTGTGAGTATCGCTTCAGGGTGGAATTGCACACCTTCTAAGGCCATTTCAGTATGGCATAAGCCCATAATTTCATCCACTTGTTGCATGTCATTCTCTGTCCATGCCGTAATTTCGAGGTCTTCAGGCAAACGCTCTTTTGCAACAATCAGTGAGTGGTAACGGCACACAGTTAAAGGATCTGGTAAGCCTTGAAACACCCCTTTATTAGTGTGACGAATTTGCGAGGTTTTACCATGCATCACTTCCCTTGCCCTGACAACTTGTGCGCCAAGGGCTTGAGCAATTGTTTGGTGACCCAAACAAATACCCAGTATTGGAAACTGCCCTTTTAACTGCTCAACAACAGACAAAGAAATGCCAGCCTCGTTGGGACTACAAGGACCAGGAGAAATCACAATATGCTCAGGGTTAAGCGCTCGAATATTAGCAATACTCAACTCATCATTCCGTTTTACTACAACGTCTTGATCTAAGCGTTGGAAATACTGCACTAGGTTATAGGTAAACGAGTCGTAATTATCGATCATTAATAACATAGAAATTTCCATAAAAAAGCCAGGCGTGAAAGCCTGGCCTAAATTATAAAACCCAATTATGGACGCGGTATGAAGCCAACCGCGTCATAAACCGCTTTAAGTGTTTTCTCAGCACGTGCGCCTGCTTTCTCTGCACCATTACGCATAATGTTGTCTAACAGAGTTTGGTCTTCACGAATTTCTTTGAAACGCGCTTGGATTGGTTCAATCATATTCACCACGGCTTCAGCTGTGTCTTTTTTCAAGTGCCCGTACATTTTGTCAGCATATTCTGGCACTAAATCTTCGATAGAGCGTTTTGTTGCTACTGAAAGTAGAGTCAGTAGGTTTGATACGCCTGGTTTTTCATCGCGATCAAAATAGATACGTGCTTGTTCATCTGAATCAGTGACGGCTTTTTTCAGTTTTTTCTCAATTTTCTTTGGCTCGTCTAACAGCATAATGTACGCATTCGGGTTTTCATCCGACTTAGACATTTTCTTAAGTGGATCTTGCAAGCTCATCACGCGCGCGCCAAGCTCTGGAATGTAAGGTTCTGGTACTTTGAAAACATCACCGTATAAGTTATTAAAGCGTGTTGCAATGTCACGAGTTAACTCTAGGTGTTGCTTTTGATCTTCACCGACTGGTACTTGGTCTGCTTGATATAATAAGATATCTGCAGCTTGTAACACTGGGTATGAGAATAGACCTACATTTACATTGTTTGAATGTTTTGAAGACTTATCTTTAAACTGTGTCATGCGGTTTAGTTCGCCCATTTGCGCGTAACAGTTAAGTACCCATGACAACTGTGCATGCTCAGGTACTTGAGATTGTACGAACAGTGCTGACTTTTCAGGGTCAATACCACATGCAGCATAAAGTGCAACGCCATCTAACACGCGCTCTCGTAGCATCTTAGGATCTTGACGCACTGTGATCGCATGTAAATCTACCAGCATAAAGAAACAATCATGATCTTGCTGTAACTTAAGCCACTGGTTTATGGCGCCTACATAATTGCCTATCGTCATACCACCGGTTGGCTGAATGCCACTTAACACTACTGGTTTAGTCATGTTGTTCCTTTATTAAATTTACTGATTTATTGCTGATTAATTATTGGGATTATATCTAAGAACCCGTCGCATAGGTACTCGGGTTCAAGCTCTTTTAAGTCGAATCCTTGATTGTACCCATAAGTCAACGCGAGCACATCAATTTCTGCGCTTTTAGCGGCAATGATATCGCTTTTTGAGTCACCAATCATAATTGCCTTTTCCGGCGAAACATTAAGTGCTTCACATGCTTTTAAAAGCGGCGAAGGTGACGGTTTTTTCTCATCATCATCACCACACACCAATACTTTAAAATGCGAAGTTAGGTTTAATTTTTCTAAAAGTTGCTCGGTAAAAACACGGTCTTTATTAGTCACAATGGCTTTAGGTAGGTGCGCTGTCGCAGCTAAGCCTGTTTCAACATGCTGATATAACGCGACATAATCACCTGCTAGTTGCTGGTAATGACCTTTAAAACGTGCCACGGCGTCTGCAATAAGGTGCGCAGGCAATTCTGGATTTACTGCCATATCACCGCTCAGTGCACGCCTCACGAGCATTTCAATACCATTACCGACCCAAGTCGTTACTTGCGCATAGCTCACTACCGGAAACGCGACTTCTGTCAAAGTCAGATTCAGCGCCATGAACATATCTTGGGCGCTGTCGACTAAGGTGCCGTCTAAATCAAATAGCACACCTTGGTATTTCATCGCGAAACCTTCGCTAGTTCTTCGCGCATTTGCGTAATGACTTGCGCATAATCTGGCTGACTGAAGATGGCCGAGCCCGCCACGAACATATCGGCACCCGCAGAGGCAATTTCTGCGATATTATCGACTTTCACACCACCATCGATTTCTAAACGGATATCTCGACCAGAAGCATCGATACGTTCGCGGACTTGCTTTAATTTTTCTAAGGTTTGTGGAATAAAACTTTGCCCACCGAAACCTGGGTTTACCGACATAAGTAAAATCACATCCAACTTATCCATCACATAATCTAAATAATGTAGTGGAGTTGCAGGGTTAAACACTAAACCCGCCTGACAACCATGATCTTTGATTAAAGATATGGTTCTATCAATGTGCTCACTGGCTTCAGGATGGAAGGTGATAATACTCGCGCCCGCCTGAGCAAATTCGGGAATAAGCGCGTCAACTGGCTTAACCATTAAGTGCACATCAATTGGCGCCTCAATACCATAATCACGCAACGCCTTACAAACCATAGGTCCAAACGTTAAGTTAGGTACATAATGGTTGTCCATGACATCAAAATGTACGACATCTGCACCTGATTGAATAACACGCTCGACGTCTTCACCAAGTCTAGCGAAATCAGCTGATAAAATAGAAGGGGCAATAAGGTATTGAGGTTGTTTTTGCACGGTAAACTCTCTTTAAGTGATACTTCAGTTGTCAGCATTACTTTACCGCAATTCATGCCTTGTACCCAAGTTTTATTATCTTATAGCCCTTGCAGTAAATAGACTAAAAACTCGACTGGTATTTTTAACTTTATGGCAAATAACGCACAAAGATTTACGTGATCAATGTTTGTTTTCTAAACAGGGGCAGTGTATTATTTATGGATAACTGTTGGGTGGAGTTACACATGTTTAGTCGGCTTAAAACACGGATGCTTGCGGTAACAGCTGTTGTTACATTATCAGCAGGAGTTTACTCTGTTGATTACAGCGAAGAAGTTGCCAGTAGCACATGCTCATGTAGTACAAATACAGTTCAAGTTAACAGCAGTTTACTTGAGCAATGCAAACTTGAAGCACATACTAGCTGGTACGCTTGGTTAACAGGCGAGAGCAGCAGTGCACAGTTTCATTATTTAGATTTACTTGAGTTACTTTTGGGGTCTGATGAAACTGAAAGTAACACTGAAAGCTTCACTTCACATTTCTAATTAATATGCAGCTGCTAAGCATGATCCAAAGTGTTTTAGCAGCTATGTTTGGTGTGCAAAGCCAAAATAAACGTCACCAAGACTTTTCAAACAAACACCTCTTTATTTCATTTACACTCATTTCGGTTGTATTCGTTTTTCTTTTAGTACTTTTACTTGTGTGGCTGGTAGGCATTATTACCAGCTAAACGATGATATTTTTTAAATGAGAGAAGGTGATTTTCTGTGTGTAAAAAATTTGAATTCTGCCGGTATCTCGAGTCCCAAAAAGTAACTCAGCTTGGTTGAGCGTTGCGCTAAGCTTTAAGCTTTATACAACGCCATAACTTCTTCAATCTTGCTACGAACACTACCTTTACAACTAATATTACGCTGAACTTGTAGGGTGGTTATCTTATCAGCACTTCGGTAAAGCTGTTTTGTAAAATCAACATAATGGTTTGAAATAAGTGTCGATACACCTCGCTGTTTAGCTGCCATTGCGCATTCTACTAAACGAGCTTGATCTTCATCCGTAAATTTATTACCCGCATAAGCGGTAAAGCTTGAAGTGCGGTTTATCGGAGAGTATGGCGGATCGCAATAAACAACATCATGACTGCCGGCTTGATTGAAAGCATGCTCGAAATCATTACAAACAAATGTTGCTCGTTTGGCGACATTGGCAAACTGTAATAATTCTTCTCTTGGATAGTAAGGGTGCTTATATCGCCCGAACGGCACATTAAAACCACCTTTTTGATTGTAACGACATAAACCGTTATAACCGTGGCGATTCAAGTATATAAATAGCAATGAACGTCTGTATGGATCTAAGGTATCGTTAAACTCGTCACGTAACTGATAGTAACGCGCTTCTTCATTATGATCGCCAATAAACAAAAATTCTGCTTCGCGAATGAATTCTTTTGGCGCATCTTTCAGAATATTAAATAGATTAATAAGATCTTTATTTACATCAAGTAGCAAATACTCTTCGAAATCAATATTTAGAAATACCGAGCCACCGCCGACAAAAGGCTCAATCAAACGCTGCTTACCTTTTAACGGTAAGTTCGCTTTAATTTCCTCAATTATCCGCTTTTTGCCGCCCGCCCATTTTAAAGGAGATCGACGATTAATGACCGATGAGCCGTTTGACACTTTAGACCCTTATTTTCTTTTTATTCTTTGCATACACATCGCCACTAAAAAGAGGTGAATGACATAAATACTCACAACAGATTGTCGCAAGTAAAGTAACGTCATATTTAAGCACAGATAGTGACATAAAAACCATTTTTGTAGTGATGTATTTAAAGTTGGGCGATTCTACACTAATTCACGCTAATTACCGAGTAACAAGCTGAATTTCCTGTTTGATACGCTCGAATTTTTTAAAAAATGGCTGGCCAGCTAACACATTAGGAGGTAACTTTTGGCGAGCACTTCTCGCTGCATCAATATTTGCAAATGGCGCCTGTATAACAACCCACCAAGGAATATTGTTTCTGTTCGTTTCATAGACATACACGTCTTTTAACTCATGTGTTAAAACAAAGCTATTGGCTATCGCTTTGTCTTTCACTGCAAGTAACTGAATAGCCCATACGCTGTCATTTTGCGTCAGTAACCATTCTGTTGGAGATAAATCTATTTCTTGTTTTTTTGCTTCCACCGACTCCTTTGCAGGCTCTGATATCAATGGCAATTTTTTAAACTCAAGGGCTTCGGCATTTTTTTCAAAACCATTACTGGTTGAAGTTATTGTCTCAGCAGGCGGATTAACTTCTTCACTTTGGATTGACTGTGTCTTATTTTGCGGGCTAGTAAACTCAACGTCTTTACTAGGAGCTTCAAGCGCAGTTAAAACGGCAGAGACGGTATCTGAAGTTGAGTCTTTAGATGCTTCTACTAAAGTTTCTTTCGGCACTTCACCCTTGGCTTCGTTAGCTTGTACCGAAGGCTGAACTGCTATATCACCTTGTTGCTGCAATGAATGATTCGTTTGTGTTTCAGTACTATCTAGATTTAACACCTGCTCTGCAGGTAGTACTGTTGCGAGAGGCTCAGCATCATCAACCTGCTCACTAAAATAAAAAAGAATTTGCTTTTGGTACATGAACGCTACAAGTAATAAAGCCAAGAGCATTGTTAAAGCAATTAAATGCCAACGATAGCTCTTTTTGGGCTGTTGTGTTCTCAACTTACTCTGTTGCGATGCTTGCCAATCAAGCAACAATGCGGGGTTGCCATGTGACTCTTGCAAAAACGCCTGAAAAATAGGGTCTTCTTCCATAGGCAAGTCTTTAAAGAACATCGCCATGAGCTGTTTAGACTCAGACAGTGACAAGCGTTCTAAATGGATATCGAGTGCACTCGGTAACATTCTAGGCGCTTGTGCTGTTACCAAAATAAACAGCTCAACTGGGCTTTTTGCTGACAATATTCTCAATTGTTCTATGATTTCATCTGAAAGATGTCTTGCACCATCTAATACCCAAAAACACGGACCACAAGGTTGCATTTGATAAAGCTGGAAAAAATTTTCTGATAAGGTTTGAGTTTGATCGACCAGTGGCGCTCTAAAACTATTTTGTAGCAGCTGAGTCATCAACTCAGTATCTTTCATTTGTGCCGTTACTTGAATATAAGCTTTATTAAATTCTGGATACTTTTCAGTAATTAAGGTTTCTGCTAAATAGCTTTTCCCCAACCCAGAAGGGCCTACCAAAGCAATGAGATTTTGCCCATATTCGAATTGCATCGCAATTCTATCAACCAAGGCAGCTCGACTCGGCAATATTTGCGATTGCATTAGCGCCCTATTAGCTGACTCACGGCTTCATCAGACACATCATCTACGAGTGCACATTGCCCTAATTGCGTAGGGACAATAAATCTGATCTTACCTTGTTGGTTCTTTTTGTCTTTGCGCATATGACCAATAAACTGTGCACTGGTCATAGATTCAGGCGCCTCTACAGGCAGGTGATAACTTGCAATCAGGGATTCAACTCTCGCAACTTCAGACTCAGTAACAGAGCCTCGCATGTGCGCAAGCTTCATTGCTAACATCATCCCCGCAGCAACCGCTTCACCATGCAACCAGTTGCCATAACCCATTTGTGCTTCAATAGCATGACCAAATGTGTGGCCTAAGTTAAGTAGTGCTCTTAGCCCAGCCTCTTTCTCGTCTTGAGAAACAATTTCGGCTTTAATTTCGCAGCAACGGTAAATCACTTTTTGCAATACATCGTTTTGTAAATTGCTGAGCGCTTCGTGCTGCTCTTCTAAAAAGCTTAGAAGTGCCAGGTCGTAAATTAAACCGTATTTAATGACTTCAGCCATACCCGCAGCAAACTCTCTACCAGGTAAAGTTTTTAGGCTGTTGATATCGATAAAAACGGCTTTGGGCTGATAAAAAGCGCCAATCATGTTTTTACCTAGCGGGTGGTTCACAGCTGTTTTTCCGCCTACAGAGGAGTCAACTTGTGAAAGCAAAGTCGTTGGAATTTGAATAAATGGGACACCACGTTGATAACACGCCGCGACAAATCCTGTTAAATCTCCAATGACCCCACCACCAAGCGCGATTAAGCAGGTATCACGACCACAGTTATGCTCAAGTAAAAATGCAGAAACTTTTTCAAACCACTCTAAGGTCTTAAATTGCTCACCATCAGGGAGGATAAAATGCAGAGGTTCTAACTCATTTAATTGAGTTAACAGTGGGTCTAAGTATAGAGGTGCAACCGTTTCGTTGCTGATGATTACTGGGCGACATTTACCTATATGTGATAACAATCGCCCACTGTTGGTGAGAAGGTTTTCACCAATATAAATGGGGTAGCTACGCTCGTTTAAATCTACATTCAGTTCAAGCATTGGCCACTCCTTTATAATTTAGAAATCTAACTTCTCAATAATTTGATTTGCTACTACTTTAGCGCTTTGCTCATCAGTGCGAACTACAAAGTCAGCAACTTCTTGATATAAAGGCTCACGCTCTTCTGCCAAGCGCTCAAGTACATCACGTGGTGCTTCTTCTGTTTGTAGAAGAGGACGACGCTTATCTCTTTGAGTACGAGCAACTTGTTTTTCAATTGGTGTTTCTAGGTAAACAACAATGCCACGTGCAGATAGTTTATTACGAACTTCTTTGCTCATAACTGAACCACCACCGGTAGCTAATACAATACCTTGCATTTCAGTTAGATCAGAGATAACGCCCTCTTCACGACGACGGAAACCCTCTTCACCTTCAAGATCAAACACCCACGCAATGTCTGCGCCAGTACGACGTTCGATTTCTTGATCTGAGTCGAAGAATTCAAGGTGTAATTGGTCTGCCAAATGACGACCAATTGTGCTTTTACCAGCCCCCATTGGGCCTACTAGAAATATATTACGTTTCTCAGCCATATCTATTTAGTACTAACGAACTCTAAAATTTGAAAATAAACCCCGCCTCACGACCTGGCCCCAAAAATTAAGGAGGGGATTATCTCAGTAATCCGTGCGCAATTTCAAGTCAAATCATTTAATTTACCGTAAACCACGCAATATTAATCATTAATGCACTGTTACTGGCCGTCTAACATGATTTTTGGGGTCACGAATATCAGCAATTCTCTTTTTTCATTAATGTGACGCGTATTCCTAAATAAAGCACCAAGGTAAGGAACATCACCTAGTAGCGGTACTTTAGTCACAGCACTGGTGATTTCTTGCTGATAGATACCACCTAGTACGATGGTTTGACCATTTTCGACCAATACTTGTGTTTCTATTTGCTGAGTATTAATCGCCACAGCAGGGCCATTAGGTGTTTGTACATTATCACCACGCGTATCTTGAGTAATAATTAAATCTAAAATGATCTTATTATCTGGGGTAATTTGCGGCGTAACCTCTAAGCTTAACACTGCTTTTTTGAAGCTAACCGAAGTTGCACCACTCGATGCCGCCTCAACATAAGGGATCTCAGTACCTTGCTCAATACGTGCCTTTTTCTGGTTAGCCGTCGTAATACTTGGCGTAGCGATAATTTCGCCTTTGTTTTCTTGCTCTAACGCCGATAGTTCCAGGTCAATTAGCGTACCATCCGCTAATTTAGCAAGATGAACACCTATACTACCTGCTGGGTTAGTGACCGGTAAATTGACATTTAAACGGTCTGTAAAGGCTGGAATAACGCCACCAGACAATTGATCAGCACTAGACAGCTTACCAGAGATTGCGTCTGAGCCTTGTTGATCGCTAAAGCCCCAGCGAATACCCAAGTCATCCGAAACATTATCGCTCACCGTCACCATACGAGATTCGATACGCACTTGCTTAACAGGTACATCAAGAGTTTCAACCATACGACGGACCGTCTCAATACTTTTCGCAGTATCTTTAATGATTAATGTATTCGTTCTAACATCAACAGAAACATTACCGCGATTACTGATAATACTGTTAATTTCAGTTTTTAATAAATCTGAAAACTCTTCTGCTTTGGCGTAGTTTAATTGAATATATTCGCTGTATAGCGGCTCTAGCTCTTCAACCTGACGCATTGCTTGCAATTCTTTGGCTTCTCTTGCTGCTAGCTCTTCAGCTGGTGCAACCATTAAAATTGAGCCTTCAGTGCGCTTATCTAAACCTTTTACTCTCAGAACAACATCTAGCGCCTGATCCCATGGCGTGCCTTCTAAACGTAAGGTGATATTACCCGATACAGAATCGCTGGTTACTAAGTTGAAATTGTTGGTGTCGGCAATAATCTGAAGCACAGAACGAATTGGGATATCTTGGAAGTTTAAGGTGATTGGTTCACCTTGGTATACCTTCTCTTCTCCAAACTTTTTGGTTTTATTATCTTTTTCGATGGTAAGCGTGAAGATATTGTCAAGTTGCTCGTACTTAAATGCAAACGCACTATTTGGCTCAATGACTAAACGGCTCTTATTACCTTCTGAAAAGGTCTCGATTTTGCTCACTACAGTACCAAAATCGATCACATCTAATTCATAAAGCAAGTCATCTAAAATATCTATATGGTGGAAATCTGCGATAATCTTTCCACCGCGCTCTTGCACATCAATCGCAGCCTGTGAACTTTCAAGAAATACTAATACTTTAGCTTCACCCTTTTCGCCACGACGAAAATCAATAGATTGGATACGATTAATATGATGAGTAAGCTGACCCGCTCCCTGCTCATTTGATTCTGCAGCTCCATAAATTGGATTTTCAGAAATTTGTAGATACACCAAGTTGTTTTTAACTTGGGTTTTGTAGAGCTTTAGCTGATCCATTTCGATGGTAACGATAAAGCCATCTTTCACCATGCTACTTTGAATTTGTTTAATTCCAGCTTTGTTGACTTTTAACTGTTGTAAACTTTCTTCAAACTCAGCCCCTGAGAAAAATAACTCTAAACGGGCTGGGTCGTTTAACACTGATACTTTTGGCTCTAAATCCAATTGCTCATCAAACACTAGCTGTAATTCAGTTTCTGAATTAGAAATTGGGTTATAACGCACGTCATATAACATGGGCAGGGCATTAACTGAGCCAGATAACACAAGTAAAAGGCCTGAGAAAATGGTAGTTTTAAGCAAATTCGCAACCATGCGAGTCATAATTGTGTACCTTTATTGTTATTCGCTTACGGCAAGTTGAGCTGATTCAATAATCTCAACTTTAGTTAATCGTTCTTTCCAACAGCCTGTTCCATCAGGGATCAGTTCTAATAATTCGACATGATCTGCATATATTCCGACTACTTCTCCATGGTAAAGGCCCATATACTCACCTTCTTTTATACGGAAAAGCCCCTGGTCAGCAGCACGGATCAAAGCCCAAGTTACACCTGAAAGTGCTATTGTGCCCTTCATCATTAAATTATCAATAGGATATTTCTCTAGAGGGTCTCGTGCCCTATTTTGATCGGGCTGTAAACAATTTTTAACCTGAACCAACCTACTTTCAATTACTTCTGGTTTTGGTGCATCAAAGGGACTGCGCAAAGAGCCAGCACTATAAGGAAAGTTTTCAAACTCTTTCATCTTAGGGATTGGATCAATCTTTGGCGTCGCACTCGCTTGAACCTGATCAATAAACTCTTTTTGTTGAGCCGTATCATCATTACAAGCCGCTAATAAAACTGCGCTTAAACCTATCACTACACTCTTGAGCTTCACTTATTTTTCCCCTTGCTCATAGCGATATGTTTTAGCTACGACACTAAATACCAAGTCACGATCGTTTGCACGTTCAATTCTGAAATCATGTAAACTAACAATACGAGGGAGCTGTGCCACTTTACCTACAAACTCACCAAATTCATGATAAGTACCCACAACTTCAAGATTGATAGGTAATTCAGTATAAAATTCTTTTTTAACTTCGGGCATCCAGCCTATTTTTAAAAAAGTTAAACCACTCGATGTTCCAACATAAGTTAAATCATCTAATAAACCCGGCGTTTCATTTGATGTCGGAAGGCGCTGCAATAGTTGCGAGAATTGCGCTTCCATATCCTGCATTTGCTGCTTATATAGATCTAAATTATTTGCTCGAGCATACTTAAAGCGATATGAGTTTCGTAATTCTTGCTCTTTACTTACCGCAAAGTCGTATTCATCAATAGCGGAAGAAACAAGCATCGAGTAGCCAATAAACAACATAATAATCGTAACCAAGACCGCACACATGGCTTTAACTGGTTTTGGCCACTCACCAATATTATCAAGTTCGATTTCATTCCAATCGATGTCTTGCAAAGCTTTTAGATCAAAGTTCACTGAGCATTCCCTCTCGTCTTCTCTTTTGCATCTTCAAGTTCTTGATAAGATTTGACAAAAAAGTGCATAGTAAAGTCGCTCAACAGACGATTTGTTTGCTCGCCGGCAATGATCCCTTGAATCGATGGGTTTTCTAATAAGTAAGATGACTCTACTTGTCTGAGCATTTGTGACAGACGGTTATTAGACTCACTTCGCCCTATCACTTTGATCATATTTTCGTCACGCTCAAGACTGGTAAGATACACCCCCGAAGGAACAACTCGCGCGACTTCATCAATGATTTGCGTACCTAGGTTACGATTGCCCTGTAGCTCTTCTATTAAACGAATACGACGTTGCAAGTTACCCTTTTGGGTATTTAAGTCATTAATCTCACGGATTCGAGTGTCAAGTTTTCGAATTTCCGCTTGAAGATAATTGTTCTTGATTTCTTGCCCTGTGCGCAAACTATCGTAAAAACTGCCGATTAAATACATCACAAACAAAGACACACCCACTATACTTCCTATTAAAATCAGGAACTTTTGCTGTGAAGCTTGTCTTTGCTGTTCTCGCCATGGCAGGAGATTTATATGTGGCATGAGGTAAAACTCCTGAGTGCGAGACCTGTCGCTAAAGTGAACTGCGGCTTGTGTCTTAACAACACATTTCTATCTACTTTAGGGGCTATTTCCATATCTGAGAATGGATCGGCAATGATGGTATGAATGCCCAATTCATCTACCAGTAATCTATCCAACCCTTCAACCAAAGCTGTGCCACCCGATAACACTAAATAATCGACATGATCTTTACCGCTGGTTGTCATAAACATTTGTACTGCACGACGTATTTGCTGTAGTAAAGCAGTTTGGAAAGGCGCTAATACTTCAAAGGTATAGTTTGGTGGCAGATCACCCGTAGTTTTTGCAAGTTCAGCTTCGTCAAAGGATTTATTGTAATAAGCCACAATACTATTGGTGTACTGCTCACCACCAAATACCTGATCTCGGGTATAAATAGTCTTGCCCGACTGAACCACACTCATCAACGAAATAACAGCGCCGATATCAACAATTGCCACAATTTTATCAAACGCATCTGTAGGAAGCTGACCATATAGAGTATCGAGAGAACGGCTTAACGCATAACTTTCAACATCTACAACCTTCGCTTTATAACCCGCCTCTTCTAGTGCGCTGACTCTCGCCAATACACTCTCCGTTCTTGCTGCAGAAAGTAACACATTCATTTTCGATGGATCTGCATCGTTGACTGAAATTTTTTCAAAATCAAGGCTAACTTCATCTAACGGGTATGGAATTAAGCTATCTGCTTCGATCGCAATTTGCGATTCGAGTTCAGCATCGGTTAATGAAACGTCCATAAAAATCACTTTGGTGATAACCGTTTGACCTGATACAGCAACCGCTGCGAATGGTGCATGCTTTGGAAAACGCTTTTTGAGCTTACTGATAGCTCGCCCAACCGCTTCAATATCCTGAACGGCGCGTTCGGTAATCGCACCTTTTGGAATTGGTTCAATAGCCACAGCCTCAACGCGATAGCCGCTTTGAGTTTGAGAAAGCAGGACAGCTTTGACACAGTGAGAACCTATATCAATGCCAACCATCAATGGTGCATGTGCTTTGAACAATTTACTTAACATACCCTGTGTTTTTATCCTTTATTTTAATCTAAACAGGTTATTATTTTTGAACAAAAAATACTAATCGAATTTTGTTCAAGCTATACTAGCAGCCTCTACCCACAATTGGGAGTCTAACTAGGGAATATTCCGTGACTTTATTAAAAAGATTTTTACAGTTTATTATCGCCTGTGGGCTTTTAGGCATACTCACATTACTAGCACTATATTACTACGTAAAATCGGATATCCCTAGCGTTGAAGTTCTAAAAGAGGTTCAACTTCAAACACCTATGCAAGTTTTTACCAAAGATGGAAAATTAATCAATCAATTTGGTGAAAAACGCCGTATTCCTGTAAAAATAGATGAAATTCCACAACCTTTGATCAATGCAGTTTTAGCAACTGAAGACAATCGATTTTACGATCATTTTGGTATCGACCCAATAGGTATTGTTCGCTCGGCAATCGTACTTATAAGCACCGGACAAAAGAAACAAGGTGCCAGTACTATTACCATGCAATTGGCTAGAAATTTCTTCCTAACCCGTGAAAAAGCCTACATTCGTAAAGTTAAAGAAATCTTCATTGCTCTACACATTGAACAACTGCTTTCAAAAGATGAAATTCTTGAACTTTATCTCAATAAAATCGAATTAGGTCACCGCTCATTTGGTATTGGTGCTGCTGCACAAGTTTATTACGGCAAAGAACTGCATGAATTAACATTGGCGCAAATGGCCATGATCGCTGGTTTACCAAAAGCTCCTTCGGCTCTCAACCCTATTAGCAACCCGACTCGCGCAAAAGCACGCCGAAATGTGGTGTTAGGGCGAATGCTGACCGAAAACTATATTACTCGCAGCGAGTATGAAGAAGCATCACAAGCGCCGATTACAGCTAAAAGACACGGGGCTGAAATTGAACTATACGCGCCTTATATCTCTGAAATGGTAAGAGCCTATATGGTTGAGCGCTATGGCGCTGATAAAGCGTACAATACCGGATTCAGAGTGTACACCAGCGTTGAATCAGATATTCAACTCGCTGCTCAAGAGGCACTCGTAAACAATTTACATGACTATGATATGCGCCATGGCTATCGCGGTCCAGAAGCCGTTTTATGGCAACATGAGTTAGAGCAAATACCAGCTCGCAGTGAGTTACTAGAGACCTTAAATAATGCCAATGAGATTGACCCGCTTGTTGCTGGTGTTGTGACGCATGTTTATGAGCAAAGTGCTGAAGTATTACTAAAGTCTGGGCAATCAGTTGTGATTGAATGGGACGGCTTAAAATGGGCCCGTCAATATATCAACGAAAATCGTCAAGGTAGCGCACCTAAAAAAGCCGCCGACATATTAACTCCGGGTATGCAAATTTGGTTGCGAGATTATAATGGCTGGCAATTGAGTCAACTACCCGAACCTTCAAGTGCTATTGTCTCTTTAGATCCAAAAGACGGTAGAATCAAAGCCTTAGTAGGTGGTTATAGTTTCGCGCAAAGCCAATATAACCGTGCAGCACAAGCGAAACGTCAGGTTGGTTCGAACATCAAACCATTTATTTATTCTGCGGCATTAGAAGATGGATACACCCTCGCCTCTATTATTAATGATGCGCCAATCAATCATTGGGATAAAAGCTTAGGTGTCGCATGGCGACCTAAAAATAGCCCTGAAGTCTACAGCGGCCCTATTAGAATACGACGTGCCCTAGCTCAGTCAAAAAACGTCGTCTCAGTTAGATTGCTAAGAGGCGTTGGCTTGCAACGCTCTGCCGATCATTTACTTAAATTTGGTTTTGCTGATGAAGACATTAACCGCAGTGAATCTTTAGCATTAGGTAGCGCTGCAATCACTCCATTAGAAATGGCACGAGGTATGAGTACCTTTGCTAATGGCGGTCATCTAATCGAACCTTATTTTATCAGCGAAATAACTGACGCCTATGGTAACTCTCTGGGTAAAGCTCAGCCATTAATCGCATGTGATGAAGAACTGCGTCTTGAAAATACCATGCAATGTGCACCACAAATCATCAGTGAGCAAAATGCTTTCTTGATTTCTAGCGCATTACACAGTGCGATTTGGGGTGGCGGTAGTTGGAAACACAAAACAGGGTGGGTTGGTACAGGTTGGCGAGCGCAAGCCTTAAAACGCAGAGACTTATCAGGTAAAACAGGTACCACCAATAACTCAGTGGATACTTGGTTCACGGGCTACAATCGAAATGTATTAACCACAGTGTGGGTGGGTTTTGACGATGCAAGTAAATCTCTTGGTCGCGCAGCCTATAACAGCAATTTAGGTAAAGGCCAATCAGTTGGTGCTGAAGCTGGCGCGATTACCGCACAGCCAGCTTGGGTGCGCTTTATGAAAACGGCACTTCAAAACGAACCGCTCGCACCGATTGACCCAGCACCAGGCTTAACTTCTGTTAGAGTTGATTTAAAAACTGGCTTATTAAGTTCGAAAAACGATCATACTAGCCGTTTCGAATACTTTGAGTCTGACACTGTACCGACTAAATATGTACAGCAAGATAAGTCAAAAACCCCATTCTCTTCTGACTCTTTACCTGAACAAGATGAGCTGTTCTAACAAATCAGCTATATCTAACGGTTAAACAAAAAAGCGAAGTGTCAAAAACACTTCGCTTTTTTGATTTTAAGCAACAGTAACTCGTGGCTATTTAAGATTCTGACATAACCAGAATAAGTCTGAGTGAATACCTGCTGCAGTCACTTCTTTACCAGCGCCTGGCCCTTGAATAACCAGAGGATTCGCATCATACCATAGGGTTTTAACTACAAAGATATTATCGCCTGGTGTTAAATTGGCAATCGCAGAGCCTTGTTCAGCAAACGCAATACCCACTTTTGCGTCAACCTTGCCATCTTCAGTGATACTTAATAAACCGGTATAACGCAGTTCGCAATTATTGGCTTTCGCCTGTGCAATCTTAGTCTCATAAAACGCGTCTAGCTCGTCTTTCTTAGCAAGAAAGTCTTGCCAGCTACCTGTAGCTAAATGCTCAGGCATTAATGGTTCTAAACCAATATCATCTACATCCAGTGAAAGACCAAGCTCTCGAGCTAAGATTAACAACTTACGCTGCATGTCTCGTCCCGATAAGTCTTCGCGAGGATCTGGCTCGGTATAGCCCATAGCTTGCGCTTCTAGCACTAAATCTGAGAAAGCTTTGCTGCCATCATACTCACTGCACAGCCAAGATAAAGTGCCCGAAAAAACCCCCTCAACCTGAGTGATTTTATCACCACTATTTTGCAAATCAGCTAATGCAAAATTAACTGGTAAACCCGCACCGACACTGGTGTTATAACGCCAGAGTAAATTGCGCTCTTCAAGTTGCTGACGCAAAGATAAATACCAATCTTGTTGCGCTGTGCCTGCATACTTATTAGCACTGATAAGATGACAGTCACGCTTCACGAACTCTGGATATAACAAGCTAAATGACTCACTCGCAGTGATATCAATCACCACTTTATGTTCGTAGTCGAGCTCTTCAATACGCTCTAGCACTTCATTTTGCTCGTATGCTTGCGCTTCATTTTGCCACTGCGTTTGCCAATTATCTAAATTTAAACCACTGGCTGCAAATAGCATTTGCTGCGAGCGTAATAAACCAACGACTTTTAAATCAAATTGCGCTTGTAAACGAGCAACCTGAGTTTGGCACTGCTCAAGGAAAACCTCACCGACATTACCTAGACCCGCAATGATAACCGCCAGCTCTCGACCTTTGTTAACTAGTTTGTCATGTAAAATAGCCAAAACATCGCTGTCAATTGCTTGGTCAGTTAAGAATAGTGCATAATCTTCGTCACTGTGCGCAAATCTGAGTACCACGTCTTGCTCTGCTAATACTGATTTAGCCTGCACCTCTAACGCAGCTATGTCCGCCTTTGGTGCTACCAACGCAAAGCCTTGTAAATGGCTTTCAACCAAGGTGACACGGCCTGCAAAATATTGGCTGACTTGATGTGTAAAGGCACCTGGTAACAATAAAAACTCTTCGCCATTTTGAACAAAGTGATGAATGCTGTGCTGAATAAGCTGACTCACTTCACGCACTTCATTTACACCTAAACGATCAACACGCACAAGATCTAAGTTATCAAATGAAGTAATAAAACGTTTCGCCTTACTATAACCCGCTTTGACGATTTCAGTACCTGGTGCTTCAGGATCAAAACTGCTACGAACCTGTAACTTGATGCTGGTATTTTTCAAAGGCGATAGGGTTTTAGCATGCAATACAGGGTTACCTAAACGCGCTAATAAATTTGCCTGTTCACGACATACTTTAGGGTATTTAATTGCATTGCTGACTTTACGCGGATCGGTGCTGAACACACCTTGCGTATCTGTCCAGATTGATACTGCTTCTGCATCACTATAATTTGCTAACAATGTTGCACTGTAGTCACTGCCATTGCGTCCCAACGTCACAGTATTACCTTGGTCATCTGCAGCAATAAAGCCTGTGACCACAAAGATGTGGTTTTTATCTAAGGTCGCTAAACACGCTTGCTTATTTTGCTGATGCACTAACTGGCCGTTATGTACAGTAAATAACTTTCTGGCATCAACCGCTTGGGCTTGCAAACCACTTTCTGATAAGTAGTTCGCTAGAATGCGCGCAGACCATAATTCACCGTGTGCTAATAGCTCAGCTTCATTGAGGGTTTTAGTGTTCGCAGCTTGGGTGATAACTTGTAATTCAGTCAACAGAGTATCGGCTAGTTGGCGCTGCTTTTCACCCTGAAATAATGCATTAATCAGTTCGACTTGATGGTTCTCAACCTGTAATAGAATATCGTTAAAACTTTGCTGCTCTTGCTGCTGATAGCTTTGCCATAGTTTAACTAGGGTATTGGTGGTTTTGCCTGCGGCAGATACCACAACACAATCGCCCAACTGACACTGACCAACCACGATTTGTGCGACAGCCTGATAACGCGAGGCCGAGCTTAAGCTCGACCCGCCAAATTTATGTACTACTCTTGTCATTTTCTTTTACCAAAGTGCCGGATGGGCAGGTGTTAATTTACAGGCTTTATTATCAGCAGACGCAGGGGCTTTACCTGGCTGTGTTTTAGCAAAAGCCGCTTCGAGGTCTGCAAGTAGATCAGCGACTTCCTCAATTCCGACAGAAATACGGATCAGAGTATCGCCTACCCCCGCTTCTAAGCGTGCTTTAGGTTCCATGCCTGCATGTGTCATGGTCGCAGGGTGACAAATTAAACTCTCAACACCACCTAAAGACTCAGCCAACGAGAACTCTTTCACTGTTGTTAAGAAAGCCGCAGCATCTTCAAGACCACCTGCGATATCAAAACTCACCATGCCACCAAACCCTAACTGCTGCTTTTTCGCCAGTACGTGTTGCGGGTGTGATTCAAGACCTGGGTAATAAACTTTGCGAACGTACTCCGACTGTTCTAAGTATTTGGCGATAGCTAGGGCATTTTCTTCATGTTGTTTAAGGCGAACTTTAAGGGTTCTTAAACCACGTAATGTCAGATAGCTATCGAATGGTGCACCAGTAATACCAATGTTATTTGCCCACCAAGCCAGCTCTTCACCTAACTCTTGGGTTTTCGCAATCAGCGCGCCACCAACGACATCAGAATGGCCGTTAATATATTTCGTGGTCGAATGCACCACAATATCAACACCAAACGAAATTGGATTTTGTAGCGCAGGAGATAAAAACGTATTGTCAGCGCCCACTAAAGCACCCACTTCATGGGCTGCATTCACAACCGCCTCAATATCTGTAAGACGAAGAATTGGGTTACTCGGCGTTTCAATCCAAACCAGTTTAGGTTTGATCTCTGCAATTTGTGCAAGGCTGTCAGCACGAGTTAAATCTAAAACCTTTAGTTTTAACAAGCCACGCTTTTCAAGTGAGGTGAATAAACGATAACTACCACCATAACAATCATGTGGAATAACTAAGGTATCGTCGTGATTTAAAAGTTGTGTAACTAGGTGCACAGCCGCCATACCGGTTGCTGTGATGATGCCTTTTTCTCCGCCCTCAAGCTGTGCTAATGCTTCAGCCAAAATGTCGCGATTTGGGTTACCACTACGACCATAATCATAATCACGCTTAGTATCGAAATCAGCGAACGAATACGTTGTAGAAAGATAAAGAGGAGGCACAACCGCACCATGATGCTTATCGGCTTCGATACCATGTCTGACTGCGACTGTTGACTTATTGCGTTGGCTCATATCACCACCTAGTATATGGATGTTTAGACGTCTAAAAGGTTAGATGATCAAACTGGAGAAGTCAAAACATTTATACTGCTAAATGGCTATTTAACTAGAATTTGACTATCTTTTTTAAACCGATAAAATTTCGCCACCTCGTTAACTAATATTGTTAATAAGACTGGGTTTTTGACCATAAATCGGTACATTAACCTTAGTTTGAGTTGGGCGTTAGTCAAACTAAGTCAATTAAAGCCGTCGCAAACGAGCGTAGTCTTATTGGCAGTAATTACTCTTAAGGCATCAGAAAAATATTATGGCTAAATGGAATGGTGAATACATTCACCCTTATGCAGAGCATGGCAAAAAATCAGAACAAGTGAAGAAGATCACCGTATCTATTCCTTTAAATGTATTAAAAGTATTGACTGATGAGCGTACTCGCCGTCAGGTGAACAACTTGCGCCATGCAACAAACAGCGAGTTACTGTGTGAAGCATTTCTGCATGCCTTTACGGGTCAACCGTTGCCGAGCGATGAAGACTTACGTAAAGACAATCCTGAGAAGATCCCTGTTGAAGTGCGTAACATTATGAAAGAGATGGGCTTAGAGATCCCAGAGATTAACGAAGAAGGTTAGTCAGCTTTCTTGTTATTACAAAGAAAACATAAAAAAACCTCGCCATTGCGAGGTTTTTTATTAATCTAGTCTTGTCTAAGATTAAGATTCAAATTGTGCCATGTAGTTTTCTGGTAAATCGATTTGCGCAACACCAGAATCAATCGCAGCTTGTGCCACAGCTTTAGCAATGCGAGGTAATAAACGCGGATCCATTGGCTTAGGAATAATATACTCAGCACCGAACTCTAGCGACTCAACATCGGCTGCTTTAAGTACTTGCTCAGGCACAGGCTCTTTCGCAATACCACGAATGGCTTCTACCGCTGCAATCTTCATCTCATCGTTAATCGATGTTGCACGCACATCAAGCGCACCACGGAAAATAAATGGGAAACACAATACGTTGTTAACTTGGTTAGGGTAATCTGAACGACCTGTCGCCATGATTAAATCATTACGTGCACTGTGCGCTAATTCAGGGTTTATTTCTGGATCTGGGTTTGAACATGCAAACACGACTGGCTTGTCAGCCATTAGCTTTAAGTCTTCAGCAGAAAGTAAGTCAGGACCAGACACACCCACAAATACATCCGCTTCTGCGATAACATCTTGAAGCGTTCGCTTATCCGTGTTGTTCGCAAATAACTTTTTGTATTCGTTTAAGTCATCACGACGTGTATGGATAACGCCTTTACGGTCAAGCATATAAATGTGCTCACGTTGTGCACCACACTTAATCAATAGCTCCATACACGCAATTGCTGCAGCACCCGCACCTAAACACACAATGATAGCGTCGTGGATGTCTTTGCCTTGTACTTCCAATGCATTCAACATACCCGCAGCAGTTACAATCGCAGTACCATGCTGGTCGTCGTGGAATACAGGAATATCACAACGTTCTATGAGTGCTTTTTCAATTTCAAAGCACTCTGGCGCTTTAATATCTTCAAGGTTGATACCACCGAAGGTATCGGCAATATTTGCAACTGTATTAATGAAGTCTTCTGTGGTGCGGTGCTTTACTTCAATGTCGATTGAATCTAAGCCTGCAAAACGTTTGAATAGCAACGCTTTACCTTCCATTACTGGCTTAGAGGCCAATGGGCCTAAGTTACCTAAACCTAAAATAGCAGTACCGTTACTGATCACAGCAACCATATTGCCTTTACCTGTATAAAGGTATGCATTAGCAGGATCTGCTGCGATTTCACGTACAGGCTCGGCCACACCTGGGCTATAAGCTAACGCAAGATCTTTAACAGTTTCTGCTGGTTTAGTTAGTTCAACACTGATTTTACCTGGAACGGGATGAGCGTGGTAATGTAAAGCTTGTTCACGAAAGTCTGACATGACGCGATTTTTTCCTGCAAGAAGTTAAAAGTGAGAGTGAAATAATTCGCAATAACTAAAAGATACTCGCTTTCTAGATATATTCAAGCAATTTCAGGTCTATCCACTTTTTAGCGAAATTTATCTGCAAGATGCCGTAATATTGCAGATTTTATGAAGCATTCTTTTAGCTTTTTTGACATTTTATTGACCCTATGAAGAGCAAAAACGTTTAATAAAGCAGCGATTTATGCGACTAGAAATTCCAGCCAAACCAATAAATAGAAATCAAATATTTTAGTGACTTTTAGAAACACTTCGAGACCTTTGGCAACATTTACTGAATTTTCACTTTCACAACATCTTAATTTAAACAGTAATACTATTAAGAAATTTAAGCTTCATACCGAGAAAAACTGCAAAGTTATGCATTTAGTTATTAAGCCATTATTTACGGCTTAGCGATAAAAAGGGTTTTATGCAAAAGGAATAATTTTGCAAATGAAAAGTTGACTCAGCAAGGTTTAGTCAGAAGGAAATAGTGAATATTCAGAGGATTAATGAGTTTCAGACATAAAAAAAGCACCCAAATGGGTGCCTTTCTCAAACAAGCGATGCTTATTTCTTGCTGCTAAGAGCACCGAAACGCTTGTTGAAGCGATCAACACGACCACCTGTATCAAGGATCTTCTGCTTACCAGTGTAGAACGGGTGACATGCAGAACATACGTCTAGGTGAATGTCTTTACATAGTGTTGAACGAGTTTCGAATTTGTTACCACATGAACAAGTTGCTGTGATTGACTCGTACTTAGGGTGGATACCTTCTTTCATAGTAAACCTCTAGGTTAGGCCGTATCGCTCTCCAAACCCGAAGTTTGGCACCATACGTAGTTATATTCAAATTAGTGGACGCGTATTTTATTGGAGTCACCCGAGATCTACAAGCAATAATTGCACAAAAAGTAAATAAATCCCGCGTTCATTACACCTAATCCAATGAACAGCAATTTACCTCGCGTTTTTCACTGGGATTTCAAGGTCTGCTTTAGTACATTATAACCATCTACTGTCATGTTCGAACATTCATGCTATTTGTTGAAGTTGCCCTAAAAGTCCCACTACATAGAACTTTTGATTATAAAATCGACCCGAATATTACAGTTCAAAAAGGCTGTCGTGTATGGGTGACTTTTGCCAATAGAAAATTGGTCGCCATGGTCGTTGATATCAAGACTCAGTCAGATGTGCCCGATAATAAAATCAAAGACATTACCTCTGTCATTGATGAGCGCCCTATTATCAGTGATGCTTATCTTACCTTTTTGAAATTTACAGCACGTTATTATTGCCACTCGCTAGGTGAAACTATTTTTACTGCGCTACCAGCATCTCTGCGTCAAGGTGAGCACCCAGATAAAACTCAAGTGCCCGATTACACGCTCACAGAGGAAGGGACAGCATCTCCCAAGCTTCGCGCTAAAAAGCAATTAGCACTGATTGAGCATTTAAAAAACTCGGGCGTAACGAGCCTCACTGAGTTAAAAGCATTAGGGTTTACAACACAGCAGATTAAACCACTCAAAGAGAAAGGCTTAATCACAGAAGCCATTAACCACTGTGAAGCTTGGTCATCAAACACACTTGAGATTGCAAGCAAACCGCGCCTAAATGAAGAACAAGCAGCCATTTGTGCCGCCGTGAATCAACAAGTGGGCTATCGTACTTTCTTAATTGAAGGCGTCACGGGCAGTGGGAAAACTGAAGTTTACTTACAATGTCTAGAGAAAGTACTTAATGCAGGTAAACAGGCACTGGTTTTAGTACCAGAAATTGGCCTTACACCACAAACCGTCAATCGCTTCAGGCGCCGCTTTCCAAATACTCCCATTGATTTATGGCATTCAAATTTAACCGATAATGAGCGTTTACACACTTGGCGACGCGCTGAGCAAGGTAGTAGCGCGCTCGTTATCGCAACTCGCTCAGGGATTTTCTTACCTTTTAAAAGCCTAGGCATGGTCGTAGTAGATGAAGAGCATGACGGATCTTTTAAACAGCAAGATGGACTGCGTTATCACGCTCGAGACTTGGCTGTTTACCGCTGTGCGACACAGCAAATACCGCTTTTATTAGGCACTGCAACCCCCGCACTCGAAACCCTACACAATGCACTAAGTGACAAATACCAATTAGTGTCGCTGACTAAGCGTGCGCAAACCAAAGTCGATAACGCCTACTTGTTGGTTGATATGAAAGGCCAGCCGCATCAAAATGGTTTTGCTCCAACCACTTTACAACATATTGAACGTACGCTTGCACGTGGCAAACAAGTCATGGTGTTTTTAAACCGACGGGGTTATGCGCCTACTTTAATGTGTCATGAGTGTGGCTGGCTCAGCGAATGTCACCGTTGTAGTGCCAGTGCCACCTACCATAAAGGCATGTCTCGTTTAGTTTGCCATCACTGTGGTGAGCAAAGCTATGTACCACCCCAGTGTATTGACTGTGGCAGTACCAATATTTTGCCAGTGGGTTTAGGCACGGAACAAGTTGAACAGTTTTTAGAGTTGCAATTTCCCGACACGCCACTGAGCCGTATAGATCGAGATTCAACTCGCCGTAAAGGCGCACTCGAAGAAGCCCTCAATGAAATCAATGAAGGTGGCGCACGTATTCTGGTTGGCACTCAAATGCTGGCGAAAGGTCACCACTTTGCCGATGTTAGCCTAGTGGTTATCTTAGATGTAGACAGTGGTTTATATAGTAGTGACTTTAGAGCCACTGAGCATATGGCTCAATTAATCACTCAAGTATCAGGTCGGGCTGGACGCAGTGGTGAACCCGGCACGGTATTATTACAAACTCATTATTGCGAACACCCGCTGTTACAAGATCTAGTCAATAATGGCTACGGCGATTTTGCCCGTTATGCACTCAAAGAGCGTGAAGAAGTTGCCTTGCCACCATTTAGTTTTTTGGCCTTAATCCGTGCCGAAGCTAACAATGCCAAATTAGTCATCGACTTTTTATCGGATCTGGTTCCTGCAAGCCCATTCTCTGGTATACAATTGCTCGGACCAATTCCCGCGCCGATGGAGCGCGTGGCAGGAAAATATCGATATCAATTACATATTCAAGCGCAGGACCGTGCAATTCTACATAGTTACTTAACTCAGTTATTAGCCTATGTAGACAAGCATCCATTAGCAAACCGACTGCGCTGGAGTATAGACATAGATCCTATGGATACTTATTAAGTAACTTATGGCACAACACGACTTTATAAATAAAAAGCCCAAAGGCAGAAACACCAAAAAAGCGGAACCTAGCCCAAAACCCGTCTCAAAATTGCTTATCTTGCTGGCCTTATTGCTCGTTGGGGGTTTTGCATATGGCCTTTGGTACATAACACAAAATGCCAATCCTAAAAAAGTAGAAGAAGCCGCCAAACCTGTAGCCAAAAAAGAGCAACCAGTAGAGAAACCAAAGCCTAGAGATCCAGACTTTATTCAAGAGATTAAAGACGCAGAGATCAAAGTAGAAATAAAAGAAATCAAAAAGCGCGGCCCATACCAGATGCAATGCGGTTCATTTAGAAAACACGAAGACGCAGAGAGCATGAAAGCACAAATTGCGTTTGTTGGCCTAGTGGCTGAAATCCGTAGAACCGAAGGATCAAATGGTGTCTGGTTTAGAGTTCGCTTAGGTCCTTATGAAAGTAAGCGACAAGCTGAAAGCGATAAAAATAAACTCAAGCGCATCAACATCGTAAGCTGTGGAATTTGGGGCTGGACTTGATTTCTCACCAATAGCCCATATACCTACAGCAATCTAAGATATTTAAGTAAGACAAGTGTGAGTTAACGCACAGTAAGGAATTTTATGACTACTATCGTAAGCGTGCGTCGTGACGACAAAGTTGTTATCGGCGGCGACGGTCAAGTGTCACTTGGCAATACAGTAATGAAAGGTAATGCCAAAAAAGTACGCCGTCTATATAACGGTAAAGTATTAGCGGGTTTTGCCGGTGGTACTGCAGATGCATTTACGTTATTTGAGCGCTTTGAAAGCAAACTAGAAATGCACCAAGGCCATTTAACCAAAGCGGCAGTTGAAATGGCAAAAGATTGGCGCAGCGACCGCGCGCTTCGTAAATTAGAAGCTTTACTGGCAGTGGCTGATGAAACCGCTTCATTGATCATCACAGGTAACGGTGACGTAGTGCAACCAGAGCATGACCTTATCGCCATTGGTAGTGGTGGTAACTTTGCACAATCTGCTGCAACTGCACTATTAGAGAATACAGATCTAAGTGCACGTGAAATCGTAGAAAAAAGCCTGAAAATTGCTGGCGATATTTGCGTATTCACTAATAATTTCCAAACCATCGAAGAACTATAGAGGATTGCCATGACTGCGATGACCCCAAGAGAGATCGTGCACGAGTTAGATCAGCACATTATCGGTCAAGATAAAGCCAAAAAAGCCGTGGCAATTGCACTTCGTAACCGCTGGCGTCGTATGCAACTTGACGACGATTTACGTGCCGAAGTTACACCAAAGAATATTCTAATGATCGGCCCAACAGGTGTCGGTAAAACGGAGATTGCGCGCCGTTTAGCAAAACTTGCTAATGCACCTTTCCTGAAAGTTGAAGCAACTAAATTCACAGAAGTGGGCTATGTAGGTAAAGAAGTTGAGACTATCATCCGTGATCTGGTTGATATCTCAATCAAAATGACGCGTGAGCAACAAGCTAAAAAACACCAGCATCGCGCAGAAGAAGCCGCGGAAGAGCGTATTCTAGATGCGCTCCTTCCACCAGCGAAAGATGCATGGGGCGAAGCTCAGCCGGCTGAAAATAACAGCACACGTCAAGTATTCCGTAAGAAATTACGTGAAGGCCAACTAGACGACAAAGAAATTGACATTGATGTTGCTGAAGTTGCACCTCAAGTTGAGATCATGGCACCACCTGGTATGGAAGAAATGACCAACCAACTACAAGGTCTATTCCAAAACATGGGTGGCGATAAGCGTAAGAGCCGTAAGCTGAAAATCAAAGATGCTTTCAAGCTACTTGTTGAAGAAGAAGCCGCAAAGATGGTGAATCAAGAAGAGCTGAAAGAGCAAGCTATCTTTGCGGTAGAGCAAAACGGTATTGTGTTCATCGATGAAATCGACAAAATCTGTAAGCGCGGTGAAGCACAAGGCCCTGACGTGAGTCGTGAAGGTGTACAGCGTGATTTATTGCCTCTAATTGAAGGCTCAACGGTCAGCACCAAACACGGTATGGTTAAAACTGACCATATTCTTTTCATTGCCTCTGGTGCATTCCAAATGGCTAAACCTTCAGACTTAATTCCTGAGTTACAAGGTCGCTTACCTATTCGTGTAGAGCTAGAAGCACTTTCAGCTTCTGACTTCAAGCGCATTCTTACCGAACCACATGCATCGCTTACCGAACAGCAACAAGCACTTCTAGGCACAGAGCAAGTGGCTATCGACTTCACTGATGATGCCCTCACTAAGATTGCAGAAGCTGCATGGCAAGTGAACGAGAAAACTGAAAACATCGGTGCGCGTCGCCTTCATACTGTGATGGAAAAGCTGATGGAAGAGATCTCTTTTGATGCCTCTGAGAAGACAGGTTCAACGCTGACTATTGATGCAAGCTATGTTGAGCAGCATTTAGATATGCTGGTACAAGATGAAGACTTAAGCCGCTTTATTCTTTAAGTTTAGCAAAGATTATGCGCTATTATTAAGCGGGGCCTATGCCCCGCTTTTTTGTAAGATATAGTCAAAAATATCCATTGAGAAACGCCATGTATATTGTCAATAAACTTCACTACCATACTGTATCTAAAACGCTCGACATTCATTTTGATGATGAGCAAATATTCACCTTAAGCTGTGAGTATTTACGAACACACTCTCCTTCTGCTGAAGTGCAAGGTCATGGCAATCAGTCTAAAGATCCACTGAATTTGGTGTTGAATAAACAAGATGTCGCCATCAGGAAACTTGAGCCTGTTGGGCATTATGCCGTGAGACTGGTTTTTGATGACGGCCATGACTCTGGGTTGTACAGCTGGCAATATCTTCGTGCGCTTTCAGAAGAGCAGGCAGAACGCTGGCAGAGATACCAAACGAGGGTTGAGGACTATCACGCCAATAAAGATAGTATTCCAATCAAGTTCACCCCCTAATTTTGGTGTTAAAACTTGAATATAAAAAAACGCAGCAAACGCTGCGTTTTTAAGTTCTAACTAGAAATCTAGTAGCAGTACTAAATTTAGTAACGACACTAATTTAATATCGGTGCTTTTTTAATATCGATACTCAATTAATAACGGTACTTAGCAACCGCCTCATGCAGTACTTTGGCTTGCTCTGAAACCTCTTCACTGCTCTGGGCATTACTCTTCGCGTGCTCAGATGCAACTTGTGCAATATCGCGAATGCGAACCACGTTTTTATTCACTTCAGACGCAACCTGATTCTGTTCATCAATGGCTGTCGCAATGTGCGTGCTCATTTCCATGATAGTTTGTACATCTGCCGTAATCGAGCTTAGTAACTCACCAGCCTTCTCGGCCTGTGAAACACTCTCACTACCTTGGGTACGACATTGTTGCATAATACTCACAACAGATTGAGTACGCTCTTGAAGTGTTGAGATAATGCTCTCAATTTCTTGTGTTGAATCTTGTGTACGTTGCGCTAATGAGCGAACTTCATCTGCAACTACCGCAAAACCTCGACCTTGCTCACCTGCACGTGCAGCCTCAATTGCCGCATTCAATGCAAGTAAATTTGTCTGCTCTGCAATACCACGAATTACGTCTAATACTGAGCCAATTGTTTCTGCATCACGCTCAAGTTGCGAAACAACATCTGATGCGCCACCTAATGAATCTGATAACGCCATAATTCGTTCAATGGTTGCATCAACTTCCACTCGACCTTGTTGCGCATTGCCATTAGTAGATTCAGCCTTCTGAGCTGCAGCTTCAGTATTATGAGAGATATCTTGAATCGTCGCTTGCATCTCAGTCGCAGCTGTCGCCACCATGTCCGCTTCATGCAACTGCTCATGCATACCCGCACTGGTTTGAGCGGTTGTTTTACTCAAGTGATGAGTCGCGTCATTAATTGTCCCTAAGGCCATATTCACTTCTGAGATCAGAATTTTGAAGTCATCAATCAAGCTATTAAAGTCTTCAGTCATGGTGGTAATTTCATCATTACCTGTCGACTCGATTTTTATCGCTAAATTGTTTTCACGGCGAATACGCTCGATGGTTTGATAAACTCGCTCTACAGGTGCGATGATTGAACGGCTGGTAGAAAGCACTAACATCATCACAATAACCGCAGCTACCATAAAAATACCAATTGCTGTTACTTGTGTGCTTTTCGCATATTGCTCAGTCGCTCGCTTAGTTTGCAGAACAATATTCTCTACTGCCGCATCACTTTGCTTAACGATTTTAACCATATCACCAAGCGCACCATCTTCGAGTGACACTCCCAATTTCACTTGGGCATCGACTAAATTAGTAAATTTGTTTTTATATTCGAGTAAAAGTGGCGATAAGCCGTAAGATTGCAACTTGGGATAAAGTTTGTCATAAGTATCATTGAATTTGCCTAGGTACTTAGTGTCTAACCTCAACATAAAGTCTTTTTCAGCGCGCCTGAGCTGTAGCATTAAACTTAATAATTCGAAATTATTATGTTCCTTTAAGCCTGTTTCTACCTCATGCACAGCAGAGCGAAGCGCACCATACAAAGCATCTTTAGGGTGCAAGCCTATTGTTTTCTGTAATTCAACAACATTATCAAAGTTTTCTTTATAAGACCGACTCAATCCTCGAAACTTATTGAGCTCACTTTGATCAATAGATAGATCTTCTAAAAGCTCATCTAATAAAGCTATTTTTGTGTTTAATTGCTGATATTCATTATCAAATTGACTAAGCGCTTCCGTGTCCTTATAAAATAGAAAATTCTTTTCAAACTGTCGCATTGATAACTCATGATTTGCCAGCTCCTCAGCGTTCTGAATTGCATTATTGAGTTTCAGCATAGTGCGCGCTTCAAATATAATCACCGCAAGCATTACCAACATTGCAACACCGACAACAATTGCATTAAGTTGTAAACGCCTTTTGATGGTTAAATTTTCTAATAAGGCCATACTGTTACCTAAGGTTAATAAACATATGTACAGTATAGACCAAGGCAGAAAATTAGGCTTTTAGATTTAACATAAAAACAATAAAAAAGTGCCAATATGTGCAATTATTGAACTTTCTCAAAATTGGAACTATCCAACATGTAAAGCTTTCCAGACTCTGTCATGTAGCACATTCATATCATGCCATTTTTCGGCCATTATCCACTCAACTAACAAGCATGGATCTGATGAAAAACCCACCGGTGGTTGGGCATCACTTTCTAGAAAATCTTCCACTGCATTCGCATTTAAATAATGCATAAGCTTTGCCCACCCCAACTTTATTAACAAACTTGCATCAATCGTTTGTACCAACTCTTGCTCTAATGGTTTAATTAATAGGCTTTTTCCCATTTTTAAAGCGGTATTAATCACATCAAATTGCGCATGTGAAATCACGCCTTTACAACTTTTCATATCTTCAACGAGTTGCTCGTGATCATCCATTCGATAATGAATGTTTCCAATTGACCCCGCCTCTGCTGCGGGATGAAAACAGTAAAACTCAGTATTTGGGAAGCACTCGAGTAAATTCTTAATTGCTTCTAGTGGCTCATAAGGCAAATAAACCACGACTTTGTTTTTGATACAGGTGGTTTGATAACTTGGCACTATCGGAGGTAAAATATTTTGCGCAAAAGGGATCCAATGAAACCCCAAACGATAATCAGCAGGCAACAGCCACTGTTGCCAAATACGTGTCAAATTTGCTCCTTCATAGGGTAATTGATGGTGGTTTACAGCGACATGATGACCCAGCGCCATAACTGGGATCCCTGATAGCTTGGCAGACCAAGCAACGATAGACTCATTATCACTTATCACCAAGTCATAATTTGCTTCCCTAAACTGGGCTCGGTGATTCACGATATCTGCCACTTTTTGCCTGAACGTTTTGCTAAACTGATAAGTAACATTTTTGACTAAACAATTACCCGCCTGTAATGACCTTATTTGTGCAACAACCAATTTACTTGCTGATTTAGCACAACTTTCACCAGATAAAATTACATCAACATCCACTTGATGTGCTTTAAAACATTTGATCAATAAATATGCTTGCTCTAATTGCGCCAGTTCTATAACTTTTGCTGCATATAAAACCTTCAATGCCATTCACCTTATTCATTCCATGTGGCAAGCAATACCTAACGTTGTCATTTGTGGTACTGATGCTCAAGTTGTTGCCCATTAAATAGACTTTAGCCCTGAAAAATAACAACTGGGTGAACTTTTTAAGACACTATTATTGAACTTAACAGCACTTTGATCAAACGCACAAAGTGCCTGCTTTCAAAGCAATTTCGCCATTGCTATGAAAAGGTATGAGAGTATACTGAAACAAACAATTACTCTCTGGAGAAATCAAGATGGACTACAGCACATCTGACTTATGTGATCATTTTGCAGATGCAATCGATGTACTTGAACCCATGTTCATTAATTTTGGTGGACATACAGCGTTTTGCGGTCGCATCGTTACAGTTAAATGCTTTGAAAACAATGAACTCATTCAAGAGATTTTAGAGCAAGATGGTACTGGTAAAATCCTCTTGATCGATGGTGGTGGTTCAACTCGTAGAGCACTGATCGATATTGAACTTGCTGAATTAGCTGTTGAAAATCACTGGCAAGGCATCGTCGTATACGGTGCAGTTAGACATGTTGATGAATTAGAAGAGTGTGAAGTCGGAATACAAGCAATCGCTTCTATTCCTGTCGCTGCTGACAGTCAAGGCAGTGGTGAACAAGGCGTGCCTGTTAATTTTGCAGGAGTATCTTTTTACGAAGACGATTACTTATATGCTGATAGCACAGGCATTATTATTTCAGCAGAAGAACTCGTACTCGAAAATGTACTAGAAGAAGCTGAATAAACATGTGTAAGTGGTTAAAACGTTATAATGAAGCTGACACACAAAGTTTCACTTCAAGCAGAGCTAATGAAACTCGATTTTGGCAATCAATCTCTTATTTAGACCAATCTGCACCTTTAGAAAGTGCCCTAAAAGATGCGGCTGAATTTGGTATTAAATATATTTTACTCGGTATTAACGAGGATATAGGCCCTAGAGCAAACTGTGGTCGAGGAGGAGCCACCCAAGGGTGGCAGGCTTTTTTAAAGCGCTTTTTGAACTTGCCAAGTAACGAGTTTCTCGACCCAAAGTCTGTGCTACTGTTAGGCGAAGTTGAGTGTGCTGATCTGCAATCTCAAAGTAAGAATTTAGATAATACCCAAGCTGATGACTTAGCTCAGTTAAGAGCGCTATGTGCTGCACTTGATGAAAGGGTAACAGATGTACTCAAACCCATTTTTGACGCTGGCTTAGAAGCCATAATCATCGGTGGCGGCCATAATAACTGCTATCCAATACTCAAAGCGTTAAGTCATAGCGAATCTAAGCCATGTAATGCGATAAATTTTGATCCTCACGCCGACTTTAGAGCCCTAGAAGGTCGCCACAGTGGTAACGGTTTTCATTATGCTTATCAAGAGGGTTATTTACATGATTACCATGTGGTGGGTATGCATGAACAAAAAAATAACCAAACCATTATAAGTGCTTTGACAAATGCAGGGTTTACCTACACCACATATCAAACTTTACAAGTAATACGCAGCCGCAGTCTAAACTCTGACTGCACGCACAGTTTAGCTCGCTTCAAGACTGATAAGCCACTGGGTATTGAAGTAGATGTGGATGCCATCAGTGGCATGCCTGTGAGTGCATTTACTAATTGTGGCTTCTCTGTGAGTGATGCTGAGCACTTTGTTTATCTTGGAGCAACACATAGCGCCAGTCGATATTTACATCTCTGTGAAGCAGCCCCTAACACCCATCCTAATGGTATTGAACAAGGCATCGTAGAGGCGGGACAAGTATTAAGTGGTTTAGTCTGTAGTTATTTATTAGGCAAACAACAAGGGTAGCGAATAGCTACCCTTTTTCATGATCAGCGAGATGATGATGTTCGAGCTGATATTGTTTGATCCAACTCAGCATACCAACACTACTTAATGGGCGTTCAAAGTAATAACCTTGAGCAGCAAACGTATTGAGACTTTGCGCAAAGTTGAGCTGCTCCAAACTCTCAACCCCTTCACAAATAACCGCACAATCTAACTGGTGCTGCATATCTACAAGCCCCCTCACAATCCCCCTCAGTGCGCCTTGATGTTGATGATCACGGGTAAGAGATTGGCCAACTTTAACGTAATCAACGGTCAATTTAGGTAACTTTGCCAGTATCAAAGGGGCTTCTCCAAAGCCATCTACGCATAGACGAACGCCTATGCTGCGAAGGCGCGCTATCATGGCTACACCTTGCGCATCTAAAGACATAAATAGTGCAGATGGGCACTCAATAATTAAGTCACCTGCTTCAAGATGGTGTGTGAGGAGAACATCGTCTAAGAATTCGATAAATTCTTCATGCAACATTTCCGGACCAAATACATTGACGCTTAGCGCCATTTTGATCCCCTCCATTTTTAGCGCCATAGCTATTTCTGCAGCCCGCTCAATTACATACTGCGCAACAGGCAGTGCTAAACCTGCAATTCGAATGTCATCGATAAATTTTCCTGCAGCTAGAATACCTTGTTTAGGGTGCTGCCAACGCAATAATAATTCTAGAAATTCAATGCCATTATCGCTATGGCGGATCACTGGCTGAAAGTAGAGTTCAAGTTGATCTCTGAAATTATGATGTGTCAACTCAGCTAAGCGAGCTTGTTGCTCTTGCTTCGCTGTTTGCATGGCCGTTTGATATTCGGTCACAACCTTTTTAGGATCTGAGTCAAGGGCTAGGAACGCACAAGTAATGGCGTTATCAAAATCATTATTGTGGGCAGAGAGGGGCACATAACTCGCTCTGGCTTTTATTTCTATCGTGCAATTACCGACATTAAACGGTTTTAGCGTACTTTGTACTATGGCCCCTATCATTTGTTCATGTAGGTGTTGTTGATGTTCTAAAGAACATAAAAACACAAAATGTAACCCACCTAAATGAGCAAGTTTCGCAAAGTGTGTCCCTTGTTGAATTGAAACAATATCGGCATGTTGTAAGTGCTGTTTTATTCGATTCGCTGACTGAGCTAACAATAAATCCCCATACTCTCGGCCTAAGTGAAAATTAACCTGCTCAAATCCTTCAAGGCGTATCATAACTAAAACTAATGGGGCAGACTCTTTATCGGAATATTGATAATAAGCTTCACGAAGCCCAGCTCTATCTGGCAGACCAAGTATATCGGGTTTACTTACGGCCGTATGCTCCTTCATTTTTGCTTGATTTTGGTGACTCAACACTAAACTAAATTCGAAGAATTGCGAGGCATAAATAATAAAGAGTGGTAAAAGAACATACTGAATTGGCCAAAACCAAACTATAGAACCTGATAGTAAAATTAGGTAACTCAACACAGCTACAAACGCACTCACTAAAAGTCTCTTAGAGCCAATACGCAGTGCTAACAATAAATGTCCGAGTAAAACGAGAGAAAGCGCATAACATGCCCATATATTTGGCATCAAGGAGGTAAAGGCAACAAGCATAGTCGCAATATGAAGTGCGCGTACTGATTGCAAGTGTGTAAGAATAATCAAGGCAATACTGCCCATCAATACTAAGCCGCCTAAAAAAGCGGTTAGCAGCGCCAGCTCCCCCTGTTGCAATCCATTGAATACAGGAAAGCGGGTCAATGTACCTAGTAAGGTCATCACCAACTTTCACCTATAAATTAAATACTTCTTATTGGATCAGTTTACCTGAGATCCACAAATTTGATAGTTCATTTACACCAAATTGATAACTTAATTGCGCTGGTGTTGCAATATCCCACAGAGCTAAATCGGCTCGCATGCCCACTTTGAGCATACCTCGATCTGCCAGCCCCAACGCTTTCGCAGCGTTTACCGTTACCCCCTGCAAAGTCTCTTCTGGTGTTAATCTAAACAAAGTGCAGCCCATATTCAGCATCAAACGTAAAGAGCAAAGCGGTGCAGTGCCTGGGTTGAAGTCACTAGCAATTGCCATTGGTACTTTATATTGACGAAGTAATTCAATCGGTGGCATTTGTGTTTCTCGTAAAAAATAGAAAGCACCAGGTAATAACACTGCAACCGTTCCGGCATCAGCCATCACTTTTACACCCGCTTCATCGAGATACTCAATATGATCTGCCGACAGGCCTTTAAACTCAGCAACCAACTCAGTACCATGTTGATTCGATAATTGTTCAGCATGGCACTTCACTGGTAAACCTAATTGACGTGCTTTCTCAAATACCCGCTTTGTCTGAGCATAACTGAATCCTACATTTTCACAGAATACATCTACTGCATCTGCCAAATTAAGCTCAGCCACTTTTGGTAACATGACATCACACACTAAATCGATATATGCATCTGAGTCATGTTTAAACTCAGGCGGTAATGCATGCGCGCCCAAGAAGGTGCTTTGAATATCAACTGGGTGGTTGTCATTTAAAACTTTATTCACTTCAAGTAATTTAATTTCAGTGTCTAAATCTAAACCATACCCCGACTTACTCTCAACCGTTGTTACACCTTCACTCATAAGGCTATTTAAACGGTTCTTCCCAGCTACAAACAAGGCTTCTTCATCCGCCTCTCTTGTTGCTCGAACGGTACTGGCAATACCGCCGCCTTGTTGTGCTATCTCTTGGTAAGAAACACCATTTAGACGTTGTTCAAACTCACCAGCACGATTTCCTGCAAAAAGAATATGCGTATGACAATCAATTAAGCCCGGCGTTAACCACTGTCCTTTTGCGTTAATCACAGGTGTCGCTAGAGCATCGAACTCAGGCAAGTCACTTTGCTTGCCCAGCCAAGCAATTTTATCGTCTTTGATTATTAACGCGCCTTGCTCGATTGCACCATATGGAGCATCTACATTGCTATCCATGGTTGCCAAATTAACATCGGAGATCACTAAATCTGCTTCAAACATCACGGCCTCATTTGAGTTTGTTTAATTGCCTATAAGCCTATCATGCAAACTTGTATATACAAGAAATCTGTGTCATTTTTAATGGCATATACTCTCTATTTAACTATCTAGTATGGCCAACGAACCTAAATTTGCATTGATAAAACAGCATATCACCGACCAAATTAGTGCCGGTATTTGGAAAGAGGACCAACGTGTTCCCTCTGAAAACGAACTTGCTGAGCAATTTAGTGTAAGCCGTATGACAGCTAGACGCGCTTTGAGCGAATTGACTGACAGTGGTGTATTAACGCGGAGCCAAGGTCTAGGTACATTTGTAGCCAGCCTCAAGTCACAGTCTTCTATGTTGGAGATTAAAAATATCGCCGATGAAGTAAAAGAGAGAAATGGTGCGTACAGTGGTGAGGTTTTGGCCCTAGAAGAAATCGCTGCCATGGCGCCTATCGCTATCGCTCTCGGTGTTGATATAGACAGTAAAGTCTATCGCAGCGTGATTGTTCACCACGAAAATGGCCAAGCACTCCAAGCTGAAGAGCGCTTCGTCGCCCCAGCACTTGCACCTGATTATCTGGCACAAGATTTTACTAGGGTTACACCACATGAGTACCTTTCGGCAGTAGCACCACTGACGGAAGCAAAACACACCATTGAAGCCATTATGCCAAGCCAAGATGTTTGCCAGTGGCTTGGCTTATATAACGAAGAGCCTTGCTTACAAATGATCAGAAGAACGTGGAGTGCTAATGGTATTGTCAGCTTTACTCGGCTCATTTCGCCGGGCAGCAAATACCGTCTAGGCGGTCATCTCACCTTTAAGAAAAAGGTGAAATAACGCAAATTTAAATCTCAGCTTGATAGCTAAAACCCAAGGCTTCAATGGCTGAACCATCAATCACTCTTGTACTGGCGGTGTCACTGGCAAATGAAGGGGGCTGTGTGCCTAACTTTGCGCATCTTTGCTGGTAATAGTCTTGACGAGCTGGGTGGTTAGGATGACACACGTTATAAACTGCATTGGCTTTTTCCCAGTTCAGTATTACCGTCTCAATGGCGGCAACGACATCAGCTTGGTGCACCATATTTACAGTCGCTTGACTGCTACTTTTTAGGGTTTTACCTGCAACAAATTGCCCTGGTTCTCGATTTGGCCCCACCAGTCCCGCTAAACGTAAAACCTTACCCTTAGCATCAAGAACTCTTTGCTCAGCCTCAAGCAAAATCTTTTTACGCGTGGTTTCACTGTCTAATTCACCACTTTCGGTATAGGTACCATCTTGCTCTGAATACACACCTGTGCTTGAGCACAACAAGAACCCTTTGCACGCTAATTTATCAGAAAGCCTTAACGCAGCCGACAAAGTCTCAAGATAATTACTGTCAGCATGACGTGCTCTCGGAGGAATAGCACACACCCAATAAGCATCTTTTAAATCCACAGAATGAATTAACTTATCTTCTTGCAATGCAAACTGTCGAATAACTTCATTCAAGTTTTCTTGATGTCGACTTGTTCCTTGAACGAGCCATTGCTGTTGTTGCGCTTTTTCAATCAGTGCTCCGCCTAGCCAACCAGCCCCTAAAACTACTAAATTCATCTGATACCTCTGTATTAACTCCACACTTTTGACACCAAAACAGAAACAAAGTTTTGTCAATCTAACGTTAACAGTGGTCAAAATGGCCTAGATATGCTTTGATTGTAAGTAGTGCGGTTACCAATAAAAAGAATATATCATGCTTAACAACTTATCCCTCAGGAGAAAAATACTCCTACTGATCGGTGGTACAATTTCTGTGCTGCTTATTATCGCCTCCAGCTACTTTGTAAATCACCTAGCTACTATTTCTCGCGACAGTGTAGAACGTGAAGCGCAAAGCTATATTTATGCTGAAAAACTGTCGATGGAATCGTTTTTCGCCCAATACGGTGAACTAGTCAGCACCTTTGCACAAAGCGCCCATGTTGTAGACTTTTTTGAGCAATACACCGAGCGCGAAGCTGAGCTGTCAAGTCAACCAGGTTATAACCTAGTGAATCGAGATTTTGATAGGCTGACGGCAAATAATGACAATGTGCTGTCAACTTTCTTTGCGTCTGCTATCACAGGTGAGTACTTCAAAGAAAACGAGCGCACCTCTCATTTCTCTGATGGACGTCCATACTTTGCTTATAAACGCGGGTGGTGGCCTGAGGCTATGGCGATTGGTAAGTTGCATGTTAGCCCAGTTTCAGTCGATGCCAACACAGGCGACGTGTCTGCGGTGATCAAGCTACCTGTCTACAATTCATCGCGTAAGTTATTGGGGATCGCTGGTATAGATTTGCAGATGGAGCAAATTAACCAATTGGTTGAGCAGATCCGCTTCCAAGGCCAAGGTTACGGCTTCCTGCTAGATAACAACTTGAACGTTGTTCATTTATCAAAGCAAACTGGCCACAAGCTGTCTATTACCGATGAGGGTCCGAATGGAAAAGAAGGCTTAGACGGGCTAGAAAAACAGTTTGCAGATACCACAGGCTTCCGTGCATTAAACTCTGAAATTAAAAATAATGAGTCAGGCACATCAGTCGTTACCTTCAAAGGCCAAGACTATTACGTGGTGTATAACAGCGTAAAACTCGATGAGCCATTACTCGACTGGCATGTGGGTGTCATGATCCCAGTATCATTTATTGAAGAGCCAGTAAATGAAGCTGTCATGAGTACAGTTATTGCCTTCCTGGTGATTATCAGCATTGTGGTACTTATGATCTTATGGGCGACACAGATGATCACCAAACCGATTGTATCTCTTGCCGACACTATGCGTGACATTGCGTCAGGTGAAGGCGACTTAACGCGTCGGATCAATATTGAAAGCAATGATGAAGTTGGTCAGCTTGCCTCTCATATGAACACCTTTATCGAAAAGCTGCGTACAATGATGCAAACCACTGCACAACAAGCCTCTCAACTAGGTCATGCCTCTGAGCAATTAAGCTCTGTGTCTGCTAGTACCAATAGTGAGATCCAACAAGAGAAAGAGCAAGTTGACAGTGTCAGTGCTGCGGTAACAGAAATGGCCGCAACTGTGACTGAAATCTCACGTAATGCACAAGAAGCAAGTCACGCTGCTGAGCAAGTACAACGCATGACGAACGACGGTGCGACGCGCTCAAGCCAAGCACAAACAGTGATGACTGAATTGGCTAGCCACATCGGTGAGGCTGCGAAAGTTGTTGCTGGTCTTGAAAAAGAAACCACTAATATTGGCGCGGTAATTGACGTGATCAATGGCATTGCCGAGCAAACCAATTTACTGGCACTCAACGCAGCCATTGAAGCGGCACGTGCCGGTGAACAAGGTCGAGGCTTCGCAGTAGTCGCTGATGAAGTGCGCTCGCTGGCAAGTAGAACGCAAGAATCAACAGACGATATTCGCAATATGATCACGCGACTACAACAAATTGCACAGCAAGCATCAACCATGATGCAACAAGGCCAAGATCAGGCTGAAGGCTCTGTATCACAGACTCAAGAAGTGCTCGATTCATTGCAAGAAATCGCCAGCTCTGTGGCAACAGTTCAAGATCAGAGCCATCAAATCGCCACCGCGACTGAGCAGCAGACCATTGTGGCTGAAGACATTAATACCAGCTTGAATGCAATTAATGACCTAGTTAACAGCACTGCTAATCACGCTCACACTTTGGCTGATGAGGCACATGATCTAAATGGATTGGCTAAATCACTTAATAGTACAGTAAACCAATTCAAGCTTTAACTATACTGAGCAGGGCATGATTTATGCCCTGCTTTGCTACAGATCAAAACCCACTTTCACTTCTCGTCATACACTACACGCTCTAATCTAATAGATGAGTGCGTATCGTGATTAATTTACCAACTTGGGATGAGTCCCTAATCAAAAAATATAATGTGTCTGGGCCAAGATATACTTCTTATCCAACTGCGTTGTCATTAGAAAGCGGTTATCAACAAGCAGATTTACATACCGCAGTGAAGCAGTCAAAAAATCAGGCTTTATCACTCTATATTCATATCCCATTTTGCCACCAGCTTTGTTACTACTGTGGTTGCAATAAAATCGTGACACGCCATCAGTCAAAAGCTGACGTCTATTTAGATAATCTAGAAAAAGAAGTACAGGCGCAGTCCTCTGTGTTTGCGCATTACCGTGTTGAGCAATTGCATTTAGGTGGCGGTACGCCAACGTTTTTAACTGCCGAGCAAATGACACGCCTGATTCATATTGTTGAAGCACACTTCAACTTCACCGAAGACGCGCAACGCGGTATTGAAATCGACCCGCGCTCTATTGCTGACGACATGTTAGTTACTTTGAAAAACTTAGGCTTCAACCGAGTCTCGTTTGGTATTCAAGATTTCAATGATGAAGTACAAGCTGCAGTAAACCGTCCGCAATGTGTCGAAGAAGTTTTAGCGCTTGTAAAGCAAGCAAGAGCACTCGGGTTTAAGTCAATCAATACAGATATGATCTACGGCTTACCTCACCAAACCCCAGAAAGCTTTCAGCAAAGCATTGAACAACTGATAGCGCTGAGCCCAGACAGAGTATCGGTGTTTAACTATGCCCACCTCCCAGATAGATTTTCCGCACAGCGCAAGCTAAAAGAAGCGGACATGCCTAGTCCGCAGCAAAAGCTTGAGATCTTCAAAAATACGCTACAGCAAATGACTGAGGCCGGTTATCAGTTTATCGGTATGGACCACTTTGCTAAAAAAGACGACGAGCTTGCAGTTGCGCAAAGAAATGGTGAGCTTCATCGTAACTTCCAAGGCTATACAACACATGGTAATTGCGACTTATTAGGCCTAGGAGTTTCGTCTATTTCACAAATTGGTAATGCGATTTTGCAAAACCAAAAAGAGCTCAAAGCCTATTACTCAGACATTAACGAGATTGGCTGTGCGACCCATAAAGGGATGCGTCTGAATAATGACGATGAGCTCAGAGCCGATGTTATCAAACAACTTATTTGTCATTTTGAATTAGACATCAAGGCAATCGAAGTTAAATATAATATCGACTTTAACGATTACTTTAGCGAAGCCCTAGAAGCACTCAAACCTCTGGCAGAAGATGAGCTCGTGACATTGTCAGCGCAGCGTATTGAAGTCACCAGCAAAGGCAATTTATTCATTCGCATTATCTGTATGTGCTTTGACGCATATTTACAACAGCAGATTAAAAATACGCGATTCTCACGCGTTATTTAAGCTCTGCTCATCTAATAAATACGTACAAAAAAGGATGGCTGAGCCATCCTTTTCGCTTTCTAAATCAAATATTAGGCTAAAGCCGGTAAATATACTTCAGCACTTAAGCCGCCTTCTTGACGATTACGAAGCTTCACCGTACCGCCATGTGTCGCGACAATGCGTTTTATAATTGCCAAACCCAAACCACTGCCTTCACTACCCCGAGCTTGGTCACCTTGCTTAAAAGGCTCAAAGACACTTTCCAATTCAGCTTCAGGAATACCCGGTCCACGGTCTTTTACTGTGACAATCACCATTTTCTTACGAGGGTTGTATGCCGTACTGACATCAATGGCCTCATCGGAATAACGGATGGCATTTTCGATCATATTGGTAACAACGCGTTTTAACGCAACCGTATTCATGATCACTCTTGGTAAACTCTCAGCGGCTGTTAAATTAATTTCACGCTGATGTTGCTGCTCAGCATGCACAACCTCAGACACTAGACTATTCACATCATCTGGGTGCATTTCCCCGCTGTTGTGGTGACGAAGATATTCAATAAACTGGTCAATAATGGCATTCATATCTTCAATGTCATCAATGATCCCTTCTTTTAAGTAGTCTTCTTCGTCTGACATCATTTCGGTCGCTAAACGAATACGGGTCAATGGTGTGCGCAAGTCATGAGAAACACCAGCCATCAAAAGGCGTCGGTCATTCTCGAGTTCTGCAATGCCTTTTGACATTTTGTTGAATGCTTGTGTTACTTCAACAACTTCAGTAGATCCTCGCTCCACGAGTCGAGTAGAAAAGTCACCCACACCGACACGACCGGCTGCTGTTTGTAACGCTTTTAGTGGGCGGTTAAGATGCCTTGCAAACCACCAGCCCCCCAATACACTTAAAAAGCCAATACTCGACAAGTAGAAAATCAAAAACTCCATTTTTGTTTCACTAAAGCCTGTCAACGGAACTCTTACCCAATAGCCAGGCGCTTGCGGCGCTTCCACCCAATAGACCACAGGGTCGCCTTGACTGATCCTCACTCTTGCGGAGCCATTAAGCTGCTCAGACATACTCTTTGACAACAAGCTATATTCTTTGGCTTTCTCTAAACCATTCATATACGCTTGTCTTTGGGTCATTACTTCAATGCCTGTTATTTCAAAGAACTTCTCTGAGGTGGCTTTGTTTATTTCGACCCCTTCTTCCCAATCAATGAATACTGTTTTGACTTGCTTAGCCAACATCAAATTCACTTGCTCGAAGGTTGGCTTAAACACATACAGTGTCACTGTGATATAAGAAACGATTTGGTTGATAAGCAATAAAGCACCAACAAAGAAAACCGTTTGCCCAAACGCGCTACGTGGAAAAAAGCTCATAAACGAAACTACTTTTCACCGTCTGGCACAAACACATAACCCAGACCCCAAACAGTTTGAATATATCTTGGGTTCGCTGCATCTTCTTCGATCATACGGCGTAAACGCGAAACTTGAACATCAATACTACGCTCAAGGGCACTGTAATCACGGCCACGTGCAAGATTCATAAGTTTGTCGCGGCTCAGTGGCTCTCTTGGGTGGCTCACTAAAGCTTTCAATACCGCAAACTCACCACTGGTTAGCGAGATAACTTCATCGCCCTTTTGCATTTCACGGGTCGCCAGGTTCAGTTTAAAAATACCAAACTCTACTTCGTTTTCTTCGGCAGCTGGTGCACCCGGCACTTCTTTAGCACGACGGCGTAAAATTGCCTTGATACGCGCCAATAGCTCTCTTGGGTTAAATGGTTTCGGGATGTAATCATCAGCCCCTAACTCTAGCCCTATGATACGGTCAACTTCATCACCCTTGGCTGTTAGCATGACGATTGGGATCTCGTTCTCTTTTTGGCGTAAGCGACGGCAAATAGACAAGCCGTCTTCGCCAGGAAGCATTAAATCTAACACCATTAAATGGAAGTTTTCGCGCTCCAGTAAGCGATCCATTTGCTCACTGTTAGCCGCAGCACGAACAATAAAACCTTGTTCAACGAGATAACGCTCTAACAAACTGCGTAAACGCATATCATCGTCGACAACTAATACCTTGGTAGTTTCATTTCCCATGATTGATTTCTTCTTTTTATCCAATATCTTTGCTTAATATAATTGAAAATGTCATTTCTCGACACCATTACTATGAAGAGTTTTGTTACCGAACATTACAATTTTTTAATATTTTGCTAGCTCGACACCCAGATGATTTTTTATTACCGTGTCAGTGGAGTAGAAATGACCCTAGTTTATGTATGAAAACCAATTTAATTACCCCTGAGGGTTATAACCAACTGCAAAAAGAGCATGACCACCTATGGTATGAAAAACGCCCTGAAATCACCAAAATAGTGAATTGGGCAGCCAGCTTAGGTGATCGCTCTGAAAATGCTGATTACACCTTTAATAAGCGTTTATTGCGACAGATAGACCGTAGGGTACGCTATTTAAGAAAACGTTTGCCCGATTTAAAGATTGTTCAATATGACCCACAACAAGCCGGCAAAGTGTACTTTGGCGCTTGGGTTGAAATTGAAAATGAACAAGAAGAAATAAAACGTTTCAGAATTGTCGGTCCAGATGAAATTTATGACCGAAAAGACTATATTTCTATAGACGCACCAATGGCACGAGCACTATTAGGTAAGGAAGTCGACGACGAGTTTGTCGTGCGCACACCAGAGGGAGAAAAGCTCTGGTATGTAAATACTATCGAATACCTTAAATAAGCTTCTTATTCATAGACGCTATGCTATGATCGCCCACATAAAATACGCTTAGACAGCACGTATACATCTGAATTTATAAGGATTTTGCATGAGCAACATCTCTGCACGTTTGGCACAAGAGCTAAATGCAAAAGAACAGCAAGTCATTGCTGCCACTGCACTTCTTGATGAAGGTGCCACAGTTCCATTTATTGCTCGTTACCGTAAAGAAGTAACCGGCGGTCTAGACGACACGCAATTACGTCTTCTAGAACAACGACTTGGTTATTTAAGAGAACTAGAAGACAGAAGACGCTTCATTCTTGATACCATTTCAGAGCAAGGTAAGTTAAGTGATGCCCTTGCCGACGATATCAACAGCGCGCAGAGTAAAACCGAGTTAGAAGATTTATATCTACCCTACAAGCCTAAGCGCCGTACTAAAGGTCAAATTGCCATTGAAGCGGGTTTAGAGCCACTTGCTGATGCACTTTATAAGGATGCTGGTTTAGACCCTGAAAGCCATGCTGCTCAATTCGTAAATGCTGAAAAAGGCATTGAAGATGTCAAAGCAGCACTAGACGGCGCTAAATTTATTTTAATTGAACGCTTCGCCGAAGACGCTAAGCTACTGGCAAAACTTAGAAAACAAATCGACACACAGGGTGTGATCGAAGCCAAAGTAATTAAAGGCCAAGAAGACGCTGGCGCTAAATACCGCGACTACTTTGAGCACTCTGAGAAGCTCACGAAAGTCCCGTCGCACCGTGCGTTAGCTATGCTACGTGCCCGCAACGAAGGCATATTACAGTTGAACATTAACCCTGAGCCGGGTAGCGAAAACCCAGCGCAATATTGTGCACAAATCATCGCTGATCATTATCAATTAAATGTAAGCTCAGCAACAGCAAGTGCTTGGTTAATGTCAGTGGTTCAATGGGCTTGGAAAGTAAAACTATCTCTACACCTAGAAAATGAGTTTTTAGGCACCATGCGAGAAAAAGCAGAGACACAAGCCATTGATGTATTTGCCAAGAACTTAAAAGATCTTTTAATGGCAGCCCCTGCTGGTCCTCGTGTGACTATGGGTATCGACCCAGGTCTGCGTACGGGCTGTAAAGTGGCTGTAGTTGATGCGACAGGTAAGCTGTTAACCACGAATACCATTTTCCCACATGCACCGCAAAATCATTGGGACAAGTCTGTACGCACTTTAGAGCAGCTATGCCGTCAACATAAAGTAGAGCTAATCGCCATTGGCAACGGTACAGCTTCTCGTGAGACAGATAAACTTGCAGCTGAACTACTGGCTAACAACAAAGAGCTCAACATAAGCAAAATCATGGTCAGTGAAGCAGGTGCATCTGTTTACTCTGCCTCAGAGTTTGCCGCAAATGAATTCCCAAATTTAGACGTGTCGTTACGAGGTGCAGTTTCAATTGCTCGCCGACTACAAGACCCGCTTGCAGAGCTGGTAAAAATTGAGCCTAAATCAATTGGTGTAGGCCAATACCAACACGACGTTTCTCAAAGTCAGCTAGGTCAGTCACTAATCTCTGTAGTTGAAGATTGTGTAAACTCGGTGGGTGTTGATGTAAATACCGCTTCAGTGCCACTGCTCACTCGTGTTTCAGGTTTAAACAAAACGCTGGCAAGCAATATTGTGCAGTTCAGAGATGAAAACGGCTCATTCAGTAATCGTACACAATTGAAAAAGGTCGCGCGCTTAGGGCCAAAAGCATTTGAACAAGCAGCTGGTTTCTTACGCATTGTAAACGGTGCAGATCCACTTGATAGCTCAGCGGTTCACCCTGAAGCATACCCTGTGGTCAAACAGATCTGTACTGAAAAAAATATCGAAGTGAGCGACCTGATCGGTAACAGCGAAGTTTTAAAGCAGCTCGAGCCTGCTCAATTCACTAATGACAAATTTGGTTTACCAACGGTCACTGACATCATTTCTGAACTAGACAAGCCGGGCCGTGACCCTCGACCTGAATTCAAAACGGCAGTCTTCAAAGCCGGTGTTGAAACCATTCAAGACCTTAAAGTCGGCATGATTTTAGAAGGCGTGGTATCAAATGTGGCTAACTTTGGCGCTTTTGTTGATGTCGGCGTACATCAAGATGGTCTAGTTCATATTTCTGCGATCACCAATAAATTTATTTCTGATCCGCGCGAAGTCGTAAAAGCCGGTGATATTGTTAAAGTGAAAGTGTTAGAAGTCGATGTGGCTAGAAAACGCATTAGCTTTACAATGCGCCTAGATGATGAAGTGCAGCAGGCTGCGCCTCAGGGTAAGTCTACTTCGAGCAAACCTCAGCAAAACAAAACTGCGAACAAGCAAGCAAAAGGACAGCGTCCTAAGAAAGATGCTGGCAATGCCGCAATGGGCAATGCTTTTGCAGAAGCTTTTGCAAAATTGAAAAAATAATACCTGTGCCAGTCATGCTTAAGCTAGTATGACTGGCACAGAAACAATAAAAAAGCCGCTTCGAGCGGCTTTTTTATTGTATATCTTAAACTGACACTGATAAGTTACTGTTGGTATTTGGCACAGCAACGTGCTGATAAAAATCACTGATCCGTAATGCCCTAGCCTGAATTTCTGGATCAGGCTCTATGGGTAAAGCAACCGCATAAGGATCACCCTCACTTTGCAATGAAGCTCGCTCTAGCGTTTGTATTTCATTATCTGAGTTATCTTCTTCACTTAATCTGCGTGTTTCGTATCTACCCACCGAGCCACTTTCAGATTCAGCTTCTTCGTCGCCGCTAATCACTTGCTGAGCCAAATCAGCTTGTGCAGACGACATTTTTTGAGTTGCATCAGCAGCTATTGCTCTATCAGCACCTGACGGTTCAGCTGGGGCAAGTGCCGCAGCACGCACCGTCTGCATTTTATCTATGGTTGCTTTTGGATCATTGGGTACCTCAGCAACATCAATCATAACCTGACCACCCACGGCATAGTTGTTACCGTCTGGTCCTCGCTGGTATTCATAAGTTGGAGAGCCTGCATATTGCCCACCGACACGCGCATGCGCCTGCTCATGCAAACGCACCTCTCTGTCTCGAGCTTTTAACTCTTCCACTTGCTGCTGCTCAGCTTCTTGGTTTTGTTTTTCTTGTTCTGAAGTTTCTTCTTGCGAACCACCCTTGCTCTGTTGCTCGCGTTGCTCATCATCTTCAGCAATAACCTTATTTTGCTGTAACTGACCTGTACTGTCATAAGTACCGCTATCATCGTTAAGATGAGAACGTGATTTATCACCATCATTTAGCGCTTTATTTTCGGTATGACTTGCATTAGATGGGGCTGGTTTAGGTATTACTTCGCGCAGCTGATTATCACGCCTAGCTGTTTCTGTGTAGACGTTGGTTGTATTTAGGTTAATCGCCGGCTGCGGCGTTGTAATGTTCATAGTATTTTAAACTGATATATCTATCAAAGTACCTAACACTTCATCTGCAGTGCGGATCGACTGAGTGTTTGCTTTGGCGTTAAACTCTTCGACTTTAAGATTAACTAAGGCTTCATCAATTTTTGCTGGTTGAGATACAGGCGCAGTCACTGCTTCGTTGGAGCTAGCACCTTGCAACTGACGTTGTTGTGCAAGCTGAGATTCATCTTGCTCCGACGCAGCTGCGCGATTTATCTCTGCCGTGGCACGTTCAATACCTTGACTGGCACGGTTGTAACCGTCTATACCATTATTTAGCACATCACCAATTGGCATGATAAGCACCTTCGCAAAAAATCTAAATATGTTTAATTATTGCGCAAATATGGTACAAAATAAAGTTTTCGGCATTAAAAAGCGGCAATTTTTTGCCGCCTTTTATTAAAGTACTGATTTTAGGAAATTTAAACTTTCAGCCCGGTGTGAAATAAACGGTGCATGTGACGCTTTTGGTAAAACCTCTGCTTGGAAGTTGCCGTTTAAGGCCTTCATTTTAGCAATGCTTCGTCTTGGCACCAAAGAGTCTAACTTACCAAATAAGCCATATATTGGCTGTTCAAGTGTACTAAAAACGTCTCGGTAATCATCATTTAAAAGAATATCGAGCCCTGCACTCAAGGCTTCGGAATTTGCCTCTGGTGCTTCTAATAACCAAGCTCTTAATTGTTTGACATCTTGCTTAGCGTGTTCTGACCCCATAGCTTGTATCGCTAAAAAACGCTCTATGGTCTTAGCACTATTCTCAAGTAATTGTGCTTTAAAGTTTTCTAACACCTCTACCTTAATACCTGACCAATTATCTGATTCGGCAAAGAACGGCGTTGAAGCGATCAATACTAATTTATTTACCTTTTGTGGATAGTACTTTGCAATGTGAAGCGCAATCAAGCCTCCAAGTGACCAACCAACTAAGGTTGAATTATCAGCTAGTTGTTCAGCAATAAGCGCTGCAGCGGAGGCAAGAGAGTATGGTTGTTCTGGCATTTGAGCATGGCCAAAGCCCGGTAAGTCTAAACTTTTTACCTGCCCTTCAACAACGCCTTGTAACTCTTGCTCTAATAACTGCCAAACCTGCCGGTTCATACCCCAACCATGAAGTAGCACTATCTCTTTTTGCATTATTTGTACTCTAAACCAAACTTAAGCGTATGATACTGATACCAAGGATGAACACAATGTCACTATTAAGAAATTTAGCGGATGCCTTATTCCCAAGTCACTGCCATATGTGTCATAACCCACTTTCAAGTAACGAGGGGATATGTCAATTTTGTCTCTCAGACTTTCCTTTTATCTCATTAGAGCAGCCAAACTTATTATTCCAGCCTGACATAGCACGCATGTTTAATTTGCCTCATTGTCATGGATTACTGGCATGTGCATGGTATAAAGGCGCAATGAAACAATGGCTGAGTGAATTTAAGTTTACCAAACAGAGCCATTATCAAACGGCTATCAATGCTGTTATTGCGACTCAACTTGCTCACTTTAAAAGTACATCTACCTTCTCACCCGATGTATATATCATTTTACCGCTGCATAAAAACCGTTTAATCGACCGTGGATTTAACCAAGTTACACAAACTTGGTTGAGTCATTTACCTCATACAAAAGTGAGTACCGATACTTTAAGACGCATCAATGCCACAAAAGCGCAAAGTGGTTTGAGTCTCAAACAACGCAAGCAAAATGTAAAACGCGCATTTGAAGTGAAGCAAAATCTACAAGGAAAGAAAGTGGCGATCATCGATGATGTGATCACCACAGGTTCAACTATCAACGCTGCTGCAAAAGCATGTTATGCCGTAGGCGCAGAAGAGATATGGGCTTATGCCACAGCATTAACGCCCTTGCACAGCCAAAGTGTGACCAAAAAATAATGTGTTCGTTAGTAAGCGGCTGCTGCCTTTCCAGAAACCTCTAAACACAGGGTTATCGATCATACCAACAACACTGCCCTGACCATAACGGTGGCCTATCAATGCTGCCGTGTTTGCAATTTGAGTGACATTCTCTGTCGCAGCATATCCTGCCAATAAGGGTTTTGGCTGATATTGGCTAACTGTTAGAAATGGCTTGTCGGGCATCTCAAACAGCTGGGTACTGTTTTTAAATAACGGCAGCAATTCACGCTCATAACCAAAACTGAGTGGGTGTGTTAAATCAAGTTTTGACGCAAAGATAGCACCAGCAATACGCTGCTTACCTGATAATACTTCTCTATCGCCATAACTTAAACCAGCAGTATCAAACTGCTCTGCCACTTGCTTAGGCGAGATCAATTGTGCGCTCAGAAGTTGATTATCAACTAACCATTTAGCACCGCCTTTGTGGCCCCAGATCACTCCGCCTTTACTCACCCACGCAGCAATTTTAGTTTTGGCTTTTTCTGACATACGACGATAACTGCCATGGGCTAAGATAATGTGTGTGTATTTCGAAAGTTCTGCACGGTGCAATCTATCTTGCTCTATGAGAGTCGGCGCTATACCTAACTGCGTATCTAAATGGTACCAAACTTCGCCCACTTCATATTGGCTGCTGCCAGCCCCCCCTACTAGTAAGACTTTCGGAGCTTTAATTGGTCTTAACTGACGAGAGCCTAGATCAACGCCTTCGCTGGTTAAGCCACTTTGAATTGCGTGAATTTGTACGCCATAGTCAGCTTGTGCTCGTTGCATAATGGTCACAATGTGTGATTGCTTTTGCACACCTGAAGCGACAACAATACTTCCCGCTTTGAATGCTCGATTTCCTAGTGCCGTTTTTGCTTTAAAACCTTTAAGTGCAACACGTGCGTCAATCCCTTGCTGTAAAAGTGCATTTAATAGCTTAGGCGCTGCGCTTGGCTGCCAATCAAATGCATAAGCATAACTCTCTTTGACTGCAGAAAAACCAGCCTCTTCTGACTGCCAAGCTTGCTTTGATACATCTAGCCCCCAGCGGCTAGATACTTGACCAAACTTTAAGTTGTAAGCATGTGGTAGTGTCCAACCCGATACATCATAAAAGGTATTATCTTGAAAACTTGTTTGCTCAGAAAAAATGGCTTTAATTAAACGGAATTGCGCTTGTTTCAATGGAATATACACATCACCCTGAGCAAAGCTTTGATCAGATGCTTTGATGGCTTTATTTAAGCCATACGCTTTAACTTGATGCTGTGACAGCACAGACATAAACTCATTGAAACGTTGTGGATCTTGACCCTTGGCAACAACATAGCCCATAAACTTCTCTTTATCAGCTAAAGTTTCAGCTTGATGGTAGAAGTTATTCTTGTAGTCAATTAATTGCTGCTTGTTTGCCATCGCGCCAGCAAAAGTAGACAAGCTGGTTGTAACTTGGTTTTTAATGCTTTGTGCAAACGTCAATTGACCATTAATGGTCTCTTGCACGTGGCCTCGACTACTTGCCTGTTCAAAGAGAATGCCCACCGAGCCATTTATATCAGGGTATGTTGAGCCTTTTCCGTAGTAAAAGTCATCAAAGCTTTCTTGTGTAAAATAAAGCTGATTTTGCGCATCTAAAGCTTGCGCATGAAAATCTGCAAGCGCTGTTGTTAACTGGGTATTTTTCTTAGGCGTAAGTGGGTGAGTACGCGTTGGGATCCCCGGCTGGAAGAAATACGTGCTGTTAGGGCCCATTTCATGAAAGTCCGTTAAGACATGTGGCTGCCACTTATGAAATGCGGCAATTCGAGCACGTGATTCAGGATGCTGTAGTAACAGCCAGTCTCGGTTCAAATCGAACATATAATGGTTTGTTCGGCCTGAAGGCCACTGCTCAACATGCTCTCTATGCTGCGGGTCTGCAGATAAGGTTTGCCCTCTATTACTATTTGCCCATTGAGCGAAACGTGCCAAACCATCTGGGTTTAGGGCTGGGTCTAGTAACACCACAGAGTTATTTAGCAGTTGCTCTACTGCTTCTCCTTGTGCGGCAGCTAAGTAATACGCTACTAATAAGGCGGCATTACTGCCAGATGATTCGTTACCATGTACGCTATACCCCATCCAAATGAAAGCAGGTAAATCTTTCGCTGACTGCTTGGAAAATACTTGTGCGCGATGCTGCTCACGAAGTTGATCTAACTGAGCAATATTCTCTGGGTTACTAAACTTTAGTAGCAGTAGCGGTCGTTGCTCATGACTAAAACCTATGGTTTCAATGCTCACTCTAGGGCTTTTTTCAGCTAACACCCGCATATACTGTACCAATTGATCATGACGCACATGCCACTGACCGACTTGATAACCTAATACCTCTTCAGGCTTAGGAATAGCGGGGTCAAACTGGACATTTTGTTGGAAGTAATAGGAAACCGGTTGTGCTATTACACTACTTGAGAGTAAGTAAGTGCAGCAAAACAATGTGAGTGCGAGGAGCGTGCGCATACTAAAACCTTTTGCTTAAAATTGTAGCAAGTAAGCTAACAAGCAAAATCAGATAAGCCAAATTTTTACGTTCAACACTGGCGACAATGCCACCAGCGGAGTATCATAGCCATTAACCGAGTAATTTAGTCAAGTATAGTTCGATTATGATCACAATTTCTGAAACTGCACAAAGTCACTTTGCCAAGCTATTGGCTGATCAAACTGAAGGCACAAACATTCGTGTTTTCGTTGTAAACCCTGGTACTTCTCAAGCTGAATGTGGTGTGTCTTACTGTCCGCCTGATGCTGTTGAAGAAACTGATATTCGCTTACCATTTAATGGTTTCGACGCGGTTGTTGATGAAGAAAGCGCCCCATTTTTAGATGAAGCTGAAATCGACTTCGTAACTGACAAAATGGGCACTCAGTTAACACTTAAAGCGCCTAACGCAAAAGCTAAACGCCTTAAAGATGATGCTTCTTTAGCTGAGCGTGTTGAGCACATGCTAACGACTGAGGTAAACCCACAACTTGCCAATCATGGCGGCCAAGTAAGCCTAGTTGAAATCACAGCTGAAGGTATCGCTGTGGTGCAATTTGGTGGTGGCTGTAATGGTTGTTCAATGATCGATGTAACGTTAAAAGAAGGCATCGAAAAAGAGATGGTTGCTAAGTTCGAAGAGATCACTGGGGTACGTGATATCACTGAGCACCAAGCTGGCGAGCACTCATACTACTAATTATGTTGAAGCCCATTATTTACCGTCTAGGGCAACAACCTAAACTCAGCCTCAAACGCTTCTTTATTGGTTTGGGGCTGTTTGCCATTTCTGCAGCGTGTATTGCCTGGGGTTATTATCATCAAGCCTGGGTGCAAATAATTGGCCTTATTTTTCTCGCACCAGCAACTTTCTTTGCGGGTTGGGGCTATTTAGGTATCTTTGCTAACCGCTTCTCACAAGTTATTGCAACAATAAACCCTGCCGTTGAATTTGACGATAACGATAAGCCAAAGTAACGCCCCTCAATAACATAAAGCAACTCATAGCAAACCACAGGCCATGGTTTTCATACTCCAATGTTAGCCAAATAGGCACCATAAACCCAAAAATGGCAGAAAAGAACATACTGTTACGCATATCTTGAGCTCGGGTTAAACCGACAAAAATCCCATCGAATATAAAACACCACATTGCCAATAAAGGTAGAAGAATGAGCCAGAATAGATAAGTTGTTGAGGCACTGATAACCTCTGGAATATTTGTTAAAAGCTTGACGATACTTAAACCAAACACAGCAAAGATTAAGCTATAGAGCAACGCGAATACAGCCCCCCAAAACAAACTTAAGTTGACCCAAATTTTCACTTTTGCTTCTGAGCCCTCCCCCTTTGCCTGACCTACTTTTGCTTCTGCAGCATACGCAATACCATCTAAAGCAAAACTCACCAACATTAAAAAGTTTAATAAAACGGCATTGACCGCCAGTGTCGTTTCGCCCAATCGTGCGCCATAAAAAGTCATAAAACTAAAGCAGAGCTGTAATAACAGTGAACGAATAAAAATATCTCGATTCAGTGACAACAATGTCAAAAACTGCGCTTTGTTTGGTAGTAACCAACGCCAATTAACTTGATACTGTGCCAGTTGCTTTTTAATTAATACGACTGCGACTAGCAGTGCCGTGTAATCTGCAATCACCGATGCCCAAGCAGCGCCTGCCACTTGCCACCCAAAACCAATCACAAACAGTACATCTAAAATAATGTTAGTGATATTCGTGAATAGCAGTAAGTAGAATGGCCCTTTTCCGTATTGCATGCCCAGCATAAGACCCAATAGCACCAAGTTCGTCATCGCGGCTGGCGCACTAAATATTCGAATTTCAAAATAGCTTTGTGCCTGGGCAAAAACATCCGGGGAAGCATTAGATAAGGCTTTTATGCCATCCAGTAGCCAAGGAGAGAGTAAGATTAGTGAAATTGAAAAAGTCCAAGCAATAAGCAAACTCGCTAAAAGCTGCTGCTGTAATCTAGGCCAGTTTTTTGCTCCATAAGACTGTGCGAGCACGCCCGTGGCGCTCATCCTTAGAAAGCTGGCAAGCCAAAAAAGCAGTGAAATACTGCCCGACCCTAATGCAATCCCAGCCAGAAAGTGAGCTTCAGATAGGTGGCCGATCACCGCTGTATCAACTAACCCTAACAATGGCACAGATATATTTGATAAAATCATCGGACCCGCTAGCAATAGCAAACTTATATGGTACGTTTTATGATTTTTAAATATCTCTTTCATTGCTTTGTTTTCGCTTTGTTATTGTTTTCAAACCCATCTCTTTCAGCGGTAATTTTACAGTATCACCACGTCAGCGAGAAGTTACCAGCGGTAACATCAGTGAGTGAAGAAACGTTTATAACCCATTTAACCTATCTTAAAGACAATGACTTTAATGTTATTCACTTGGATAAGTTACTGCAGCATACACAACAAGGTAAAGCTCTGCCTGCCAAAACCGTGGCCATCACTTTTGATGATGGTTATGACAATAACATCGAGCAAGCGGCGCCTATTCTTGAAGCGTTTGGCTACCCGTATACCATTTTTGTAAACCCTCAGCTTATCGATGAAAATAAATCGTATGTAATGACTTGGGAGGAGCTCAGAGCTTTAGCAAAACGCGGCGCATTAATTGCCAATCACAGCGCAAAGCATGATTACCTACATTTAAAACAAGACGGTGAAACCCAAGCACAATGGTTGAAGCGCATCCGTGAAGATATCCTATTCTCAGAACAACGCATCAAAGAAGAAGTGGGTCATAATGTGAAGTTACTCGCCTACCCCTATGGTGAGTTCAATAGACCACTACAAAACCTTGTTAAAGAACTCGGTTTTATTGGTATTGGACAGCACTCTGGTGCAGTGTCAAGATTTACCGACTACACACGCGTCCCACGATACCCTGCATCGGGCTTTTACAGTAAGTTAGATACCTTAAAAACCAAATTGCACTCTCTGCCTTTTGCTATCTCAGAGCTTGCTTACACGGATTCTGTGACAACCAACCCAACACCCACTATTGAGATCGAGTTTGCCAGTAAAGATTTTTACCAATCTCAATTTGCATGTTTCGTGTCGGGTATTGGACGTGCTGATATTATTTGGAAAAACGAGAAAAGGGTGTCGGTCACTTCACCTAAAGACATTAAAAAAGGCCGTACGCGTTATAACTGTACAGCCCCTTCCATCAAACACTCAGGTCAGTTTTATTGGTTTTCGCAGCCTTGGGTGTTGCAAACTAACGACTAGTAGACTTGAGCAGATGTGCTGCCACACTTTGTAGTGGTAGCACCTTTTGCGCAGCGTTCATATCTACAGCTGCTTTTGGCATCCCCCAAACAACTGACGTTTGCTCATCTTGTGCAGCAGTTTTAGCTCCCGCTTCTAACAGGCCTAACATCCCTCTCGCACCATCACTGCCCATACCTGTCAGTAGCACCGCTGATACATATTTTGCAAATGGCTGCAAAGAATCAAACAACACATCAACTGCGGGTTTATGTCTATTAACGAGTTCTCCATCGTCTAACACACAGACTTTATTTAGCCCTTTGCTGACCACTCTTAAGTGTTTATCACCTGGCGCAATATAAACTCGGCCAAACTCAAGAATATCGCCATCTTCAGCTTCTTTTACATGCATAGCACAGGTCTTATCCATTCTCATAGCAAAAGAGGTACTAAATACAGGAGGAATATGTTGAGTAATCACGATAGGTGGCGCGTCTTTTGGCATCTGGACTAGCACCTCTTTGATTGCTTCAGTCCCGCCCGTAGAAGCGCCGATTGCAATTATTGCATTGCGCTCAAAAGATTGTCCTGTAGGTAATTGTGCTTTATGCACAGCAGCCTCAGATGTACGGTAAGGTCTTAAACGAGCCGTTGCTGCTGTACGCACTTTTTCTTGTACTGTTTCAGCATAGTGTTGTAGCTGTTCAGCGACATTAACTTTGGGCTTGGCAATGAAATCAACAGCACCTATTTCGAGCGCTTCCAACGTAATAGGTGAGCCTTGTTGCGTTAAAGTAGAAATCATCACGACAGGCATAGGACGAAGACGCATGAGATTTCTCAAAAAGCTGATACCATCCATTTTGGGCATTTCAATATCTAGCGTAATAACATCTGGGTTAAGAGTCTTTATCATCTCTCTTGCTTGGTATGGATCTTCCGCACTGCCTACCACTTCTAGATCATCAGCCTGCTGGATCACCTCTGTCAGTATTCCTCGAATTAAAGGCGAGTCATCAACAATTAAAACTTTTATCATGCTAACTCCTAAAACAGCTCAATGTCTGTCTGCGCATCTTGCGATTCAATATCATGTAAATAACGCACTTCTCGTCTTTCAATCGTGTCGTTATGCATTTCTCTTAATTTCTTAACTTGCGCACGACCTGTTTGTGGGTGAAATACCACTTTACGTGGCCATGGACCACCGACATCATGAGAAACCAGCTCGAGTCCTTCCTCTTGTATGTAAGCATGTGCGAAACGAATATTGCCAACACCAATATCCGTCATAGAACGAATTATTTTACCACCACCAAACAGTTTAACTTTCAGGTTAGCTTTTGATGCGCCGTTCTTGAGCACTTCATTGATTAGATATTCCATTGCCCAGTTTCCGTAACGGCAAGTTAAATCATCGGCATGAATTTCTTTAATCCCTTTTGCTGCTGGCAGCATAAAGTGATTCATTCCACCTACGCCCAATTTATCATCATATACACAAGCAGCAATACATGACCCTAGTACAGTTGAGATTAGCTCGTCATTTTTAGAGACATAAAACTCGCCAGGTAACACCTTAGCTATCACACAACCTCTGCCTGAATCCCAAAATCGTTTAACGTGTTCAAAGCCTCTGATAACCGGCTTAAATCGATTATCCATACTATACCTTTTGATACATAGTGCGGCCTAAGTTCTTAAACTCATGGTGTTCTTTACCCATGGTTTCTGAATGACCTATAAATAAGTGCCCATCTTCACCTAGCATTTGGTGGTAACCTCTAAACAACTTATCTTTTGTTTCCTTGTCAAAATAAATCAGCACATTGCGACAAAAAATCACATCAAAAGGCCCTTTCATTGGCCATTTTTCAAGTAGATTTAACCTTTTAAAAAAGATTAATGACTGCAAGTTTGGCTTAACCTTATATGCTTGATTGTCAGAGCTTTTCAAAAACCACTTTTTCAAAACGTCATCATCAAGCCCGGTCACATTGCCAGCATCATAAACACCACTTTGCGCCTTTGCGAGCACATTAGAATCTAAATCTGTTGCGAGAATTTTCACGTCCCAATCAGACGGAAAGCGGTTTGCGATTGTCATGGCGATACTATAGGGCTCTTCACCTGTAGAACAGCCAGCCGACCAAATACGTATTCTCTTCGATAACTTATTTGCTTCTAACAGCTTAGGAATAACCGTATTCGATAAATATTCAAAATGATGATTTTCTCGAAAGAATGAGGTGAGGTTTGTCGTGATTGCGTTGATAAATTGACTGAACTCTTGTTCTTCATTCTCTTCTAAGAAACTTAAATATGAAGAAAATGAATCCAACTGATTTGCCCTAATACGCCTCGCCAGTCTTGAATAAACCATTTCCCTTTTATGAGGACCAAGAACAATACCACATGCTTTATAGACTTTTTGTGCAATGGTCTGAAAATCCTGATCAGATAGTGCAAATTCTCTCATCATTTATCCTATAAACAGGCAACACTAAAACGAGTGACTCAACAAGAAAGGCGTATTTAAGATTTGAAGGTGCTCACAATAAGCACCTTCTTCATACCTAATTAAAACTCTTCCCATTCATCAGAGCTATCTGCGAATTGGTTAGCAGTCGCTACGGGATTCACAGGAGACTTCACTGGTGACTGGATCGCTGACTGAGTTTCTTGAACATCCGAAGGCGTCGGAGCTATTCTTGCTGGTGTTTTATTTGGCTTAGCCTCTGAAAGCATCATCGATGTTGAAGTCGAATCATCGATTGTAAAGAAATTAAGTAAACGGCGCATATCATTAGCTTGCTCTGCCATAGACTCGCCTGCAGCAGAAGCTTCTTCTACTAATGCTGCATTTTGTTGCGTCATTTCGTCCATTTGTGTCACAGCTTTATTGACCTGCTCAATTCCAGAACTTTGTTCAACAGAAGCCTCAGCAATATCTGAAATCATGTCAGTAACACGCTTCACCGACGCGACAATATCTTTCAACGTTTCACCTGACTCATTCACAAGTAGTGTTCCGTCTTCAACTTTACTTACACTGTCTCGGATCAAGTCTTTGATTTCTTTCGCAGCACCAGCTGAACGCTGTGCAAGGTTTCTAACCTCACCTGCCACAACTGCGAAACCCCGCCCTTGCTCGCCAGCTCTAGCAGCTTCCACAGCTGCATTTAACGCAAGCAGGTTGGTTTGGAAAGCAATCTCATCAATAACCCCAATGATATCAGAAATCTTTTTACTAGATTCATTAATCCCCGACATACTCTGTACTGCACGGTTCACAACTTCGCCACCTTGCATTGCCTTAGAGCTTGTTTCTTCTGCAAGTTCATTGGCAACTTTTGCATTATCTGCATTCTGACGAACAGTACTTGTCATTTGTTCCATACTTGAGGCTGTTTCTTCAAGCGAAGATGCCTGTTCTTCTGTACGCTGACTAAGGTCGGCATTACCTTGCGAAATCTCTTCAGCCCCACTGGCCACAAGAGTCGCGGACGAACTAATACGATTAATAACCTCAGTTAATTTATCAGCCGTAACATTCGCATCGCGTTTTAACTTGTCAAACGAACCATGATATTCCTGCGTAATTCTTTGTGTTAAGTCACCATTCGCCAACGCATCAAGCATTTGTGCAGTGTCTGTTACTGCATCATCAACGATACTTACCAGTTGATTTAAGCCTTGTGATAATCTGAGGTAGAAGCCTTCCTTACCCGATTCATTAATTCTCTGAGTCAAGTTACCTTCTGAAGCTGCACTAACAAGATCTGCTACTTCTTTTTCTATCACGACTTCACTTGTTCTGTCATTCCACTCTACGATAGTGCCAATTCTTTCATTTTCATCGTTGAAGACTGGGTTTGCGACCAAAGCAAAAGTTCTTCCACCGACAACAATTTCTGTTTTATATGTAGAACTTAGCCTTTCTAGCATTGCCCTTTGATGCGCTGGGTTCTTATGGAAGATATCTATATTAGCACCCAATAACTTGGATGAATCAAAGTTAGGCAAATCTTTCTTCAGGTCATTTTCTGCATTGCGCATCATGCTTAAAACTGCATCATTTAAATAAACAATGTTAAATTCTGCATCGGCTATCATCGCATTTGTAGTGACATTGTCGAGTGCACTTTTAACACGTGAATTTTCATTCGCAAGCTTAGCAGCCGATTCTTCAGCCGCTAATCGTTGGGTCTTATCATCCCACTCGACTACGGTACCTACTTTCTCGCCTTGATCATCATAAACTGGGGTTGCGATTAACCCAAAAGTAAACCCAGCAACATTAATATCCGTTTTATAAGTATCTGTTAAGGCATTCAGCATCTGTCTTTGGTGAGCAGGATTTGCATGGAAAACATCAATGTTTTCACCAATTAAATTACTTGCATCAAAGTTTGGTAAGGCTGTGCGTAACTGCGCTTGATTGTTACTTAACATCTCAAGTACTGAGTGGTTTGCAAAGACAATATTTAGGTCTGAGTCAGCCAACATGACATTTGCTTGGCACACATCTAATGCACTTGAGATACGCGCATTATTAGCAGCCATCTCTTGTTTTTCTTTTTCATTCGCTAATTGTTCGGTGACGTCTTTCCATTCAACGAGCGTTGCGATACGTTGCTGTTCATTGTCAAAAACAGGCGTTGCAATTAAGTCAAAAGTAAGGCCAGCCACATTAATTTGCGTCTTATAAACCGTTCTTAGGTTAGCTAGCAAGCCTCTTTGGTGACTTGGATTTTTATGGAATACATCAATATTCTGGCCAACCAAGGAAGCAACATTAAAATTAGGTAGGTCTCTTTGTAATTTATGCTCATTGGCAGAGAGCATAGCTGTTACTGAATCATTCAGGTAGCTGATGTTCAAGTTCTCATCTGCGATCATAATATTCGCTTGGCAAACTTTTAGTGCACTGATCATACTTTCAAGATGTTTGGTATCATCAGACTGCTCGATGTCATCATTCTCACCAGCTAACAACAGACTTTGTAGCTCTGGGTAGCAATCTAAAGATAACCTTTGCGCAGCATCTTTATCTGTAAACTTCAAGAAAGATATTGCGTTATCAACAGTCTCAAGCTGCTCAGCATAAGCACTAAAGCTGTGCTTGAGGTAAAAGGCCACCGCTATTGTGATCACAAAAGGTAAACCTAACCCAATAGCATTTTCACCACTAAATGGCACTCCCAATATTTGTAATGCAATTGCAATTGACGCCACAATGGCTATTGCGCCTATCAAAAGCTTATTGGTTATTTCACTTTGTACGTTTCTACCACTCATATTGACCCTACCCGTGCTGATTTATTTTTTTACTCTAAATTAAGAACACTTTCTAAATTGAGAAGAACGACCATTTTCTCCCCAACGTTTACTAAACCATGAACAAATTCTGCATTATCTGAATCTTGAAAATCCGGCACATCTTTAGCTTGCTCTTCAGAAATGCTATACACATCAGACACAGCATCAACAACGATACCCATTACCTTGTTTTGCCCATTAATTTCTACGGCGACAACAATCACTACGGTAAGCGGACCATACTCGTTATCTGCAATACCAAATCTGAGTCGTAAGTCTATGATAGGAACAATGGTTCCCCGTAAATTGATAGCACCTTTTACATACTTAGGAGAGTTTGGGATAGTCGTTACATCCTCCCAACCTCTTATTTCTTGTACAGCTAAAATATTCATACCGTACTCTTCACCTGCCATCATAAACGTAAGGTACTGATTCTCGTCATGCTGACCTTCCAGAATCAATTGTTGATTATGTTCTGCCTGCTCAGACATTTATGCTGCTCCTACTGCTTTTTGTTCCACTATCAGTTCTTGAGAGCCAGGTCTTTTTAAGCCACTTAATTTAATCAGGCCACTGATATCAATAATCAAAGAAACTCTACCATCACCCAGAATAGTAGCCCCTGAAATACCATCTACTTTTTGGTAATTAGCCTCTAAGCTTTTTATTACCACTTGCTGTTGTGCTAATAAGTCATCAACTAATAAACCCACTTTATGATTATCACTTTCAACAACAACAAGTAGCGTTTTGTCTAACTCTTCTATTGCTCCATCATGATTAAAAATATCGTATAGACGAAGAATAGGAATATATTCATCTCGTAGCCTCAGTACATCAAGGTCTTTCCCAACTCGGCTAACTTTACTGATATCTATTTGTAATGATTCAACAATTGAAATAAGGGGGATAATATAAGTATGCTGTGCAACCTTGACTAATTGGCCATCCAAAATAGCCAAAGTAAGCGGTAAGCGAATCGTAAAAGTAGACCCAACACCTGGAGCTGACGACACTTCAACGGAGCCATTTAGAGCTTGAATATTTCGCCTGACAACGTCCATGCCAACACCTCGGCCGGATATATCACTCACTTCGTCAGCTGTTGAAAAGCCTGGCATAAAAATCAGTTCATTTATTTCATCTGCCGAAAGTTCATCCGTTTCTTGGATCAGGCCATTGGTGATGGCTTTGCTTCTTATTTTCTCTGTATTTAAGCCTTGACCATCATCCATGATTTCTATGACGATATTTCCACCTTGGTGAAATGCATTTAATGTCACAGTACCAACAGGATCTTTACCTGCAGCAACACGCTGTTCTGGTGTTTCTAATCCATGATCTAAAGAGTTTCTAACGAGGTGAACCATGGGATCAGAGATTTTCTCCATGACTGTTTTATCAAGCTCAGTTTGTTCACCTAATAATTTTAGTTCCACTTGCTTATTGAGTTTTTGCGATGTATCTCTTACTAATCTTGGGAATCGACTAAACACGAAACTGATTGGTAGCATGCGAATACGCATAACATTTTCTTGCAAATCTCTGGTGTTGTGAGCAAGTTGAGCTAACCCTTCTTGCAATGCCGTGATAGTTGATTCAGTAATATCTTGCTCACCGATTTGACTCAGCATGGCTTGTGTTATGACAAGCTCTCCAACCATATTAATTAAAGAATCAACTTTATCTATGCCAACACGAATAGAAGTCGCTGACGAATCAGAGGATTTTTTAGGTTCAGCTTTTTTCACAACAGGTGTATTAGTTGTGATTGGCGCCGAAGCTTTTATTTCAGATTCAGGGCTCTCTATTTTACTTTCATCTACTGCAGATATTGGTGAAGGAGGGGTGATGCTTTCATCACCTGATAAGTCAGATTCAAATAGCCCACCACATAAAACAATTTCTATATCGGCATCATCTTCAACCCACTCAAATATTTCCGAAATAGCGGATTCAGGTTTAGATGTTGTTAAGAAAAAGCGCCATGCTAAAAAACATTCTTCAGCATGTAATGAATCAATATCAGGTATGGCATCATAAAATACTTGAGTTTCTAGCTCACCTAGTTCGGCAAGTTCAGAAATCATATAAAGGGGCTCGTTACCTGTTTTAAATAGATGGGGGTGAGGCTTAAAATCAATTTGGTAAGTGTTTTCACTTTGTGTTTCTGGAGCATTTGAGATGTCTAAATCAGTATCTTCCGCAAGACCCAAGATGACTTCAAAACGCTTTCTAATTTCATCGGCTTCTGTCAAGTCAGGCTCTTGTTCTGCCTGGAGCGCAGCCAGCATACCTCTTAAACAATCAACTGATTTTAGTAAAAGGTTTACATGTTCAGCAGTTAACGCGCGTTGACCGTCTCGAATTTGATCCAGCAAGGTTTCTAAAACATGCGTGAAATCAGAAACAGAAGTAAAACCGAACGTGCCGCTCCCTCCTTTTATAGAGTGGGCAGCACGAAAAATAGTATTGATGGTTTCCATGTCTTCATTGCCGGGCTCTAAATTTAAAAGCTCCGCTTCCATTGCATCTAACCCTTCAAGGCTCTCTTCAAAAAAGACCTCGAAAAACTGACTTAAATCAATACTCATAGTAACATCCTAGCTTAACGAATTACTTTTTTAAGAACAGCTAGTAACTGATCTGGGTTGAAAGGCTTCACAATCCACCCAGTCGCACCAGCAGCTTTGCCTTCTGTCTTTTTATCTAAACCTGATTCGGTCGTAAGCATTAGTAGTGGTGTAAACTTATAGCTAGGTAATGTTCTTAACTCTTTAATAAGTGTAATACCATCCATCACAGGCATGTTGACATCGGAGATCACGGCATCAAAGCTTTGCTGCTTAGCAATACCTAAAGCCTCATTGCCATCCTTTGCTTCAACTACTTCAAAACCCGCTTTCTTTAAAGTAAAGCCAACCATTTGTCGCATAGATGCTGAATCATCCACTGCCAAAATCTTTTTCATAATGACCTCTTAATTCACGCCGATAGGGCGAGTAATTCTGTTAAACCAAGCTCATCAACCGCTTTACTAAGCGCCTGACTTTCACCATGCCAACGAATTCCATTGTTAATATCAAGAAGATGCTTTTGCAAAGCACATAAAACTTGTATTGATGCTGTGTCAACACGTGTTACATCTGACACATCAATACTGACATCGTGCTCAGCATGAAGCACTTGCAATACCTGTTGATGAAACTCTTCAACATGACTTATTGTGAGTTCTGAAGGAAGTTTTAACATGCGCGATGCGCTCTCCTTGTGTAATTTTTATATTTTTAGCTTAGACCCAGTTAGCAGAAATGCCATAAAACTTATCAACTAAAAGCCAAAAATAATTAGGGTGTTAGCTCAGTTCATGACGCAAACACTGAGTCCACCCAGTTTATCCAAGCACTCTAATACACGATAGTATTAAAATCTTTTATTACTTGCGCTGCATCAATTAATGGTACTTCATTCGCTGCAAATTTAGCCTTAAAAATACCACTTAGATTTCCTTGTGGGTTAATCAGTGCAACAGAGGCACTATGATCCACATAATATTCTTTTTCCTTACTGTTATTGATTGCATATATCAAACCTATATTTCTGACAAAAGGAAAAAGGCCTACATGCCCTGCCGATACAGCCTTAAAATCAGAATTAAAGTAGTCTATATATGCCTTGCGCTGTTGCTGTGTATCTCTATTAGGATCGACCGAAACAAACCAAACTTTAACATTATGTTGTTGTGCTAATTCAGTATGTATCTCGGTGAGCTTTGCTAGTGTCATTGGACAAATATCAGGGCAACTTGTGTATCCCAAAAATATCAATGTCCACTGCCCAAGTAAATCTCGCTTTGTAACTGTATTGCCATGCTGATCTTGCAAATTAAAATCTTGGATTTCTTTTGCTTGTTTATAGTGAATAGCATGCTCTGAAACAGGCACATTTTTATCACATCCAAACAATAATAAAGCTAGCAAAAACAATATGTAGCGCATCAAAGGATCCATCTATCAATAAATAGCGATATAAAGAGTAGCAGTAAATAAGTAATTGAAAAATGAAAAAGTGCCATCGCAGATTCATCTGAACGTTTTATATACAGAACGATGCTCTTATATAAGAAAACACTGTTAAGTGTAAGTACACAAAGCAAATATATGTTGCCTGACATAGTAACTAGATAAGGCAACAAGCAAACTACAAATAATAGTATTGAGTAAATTACAATGAAAAATCGAGTAAATTCACTGCCATGTGTCACAGGTAACATAGGTATATTGGCTCGCTTGTAGTCATTCCTTCTTGCTATTGCCAAAGCCCAAAAGTGTGGCGGCGTCCAAATAAAGATGATCATGACTAGCAGCCAAGCTTGCACATCGAGCTGGCCAGTTTCACTGATCCAACCCAATAACGGTGGCATTGCACCCGCTAAGCCACCAATAACAATGTTTTGTGGCGTAGCTCTTTTTAAAAACATGGTGTACACCACCGCATAACCGACTAATGCGCCTAGCGTCATAAAGAGAGTTAAGGTATTACTCCAATAAAATAATGACACACTTCCTATCAAACCGATAAGTGCTGCAAACCCAAGTGCTTGTTTCACGCTAAGCTGAGTTTGCACTAGTGGCCTATGTCGTGTTCTTGCCATTTTTTTATCTATCTCACGATCTACAACATGATTTATCGCAGCGGCCGATGCTGACAATAAGCCTATGCCTAATAAACTCATACTTTGCTCAAAAAGCGTTCTGTTCATATCAGGCGCAAGCATTAATCCAACCCAAGCGGTAATGACTAGCATCACAACTACTTTTACCTTACAAATACCCAAGTAAGCAGATAAATTAAATGACTGGAACAGTGCTTCGGGCTTTAAAGTAAGACTTTTCATACTGCCTCCTTGGTGCTTTTATTAGTAAGTAAAAACCATAAAAATAAGCTAACAATCAGCAAACATGCCGCCATTAAATTATGGAAGAGCGTAATTAATATTGGAAATTGCAGGTGCACAATCAACGATCCCAAAAATAGTTGAAGGATTAAACCTGCAATAAGTAAAGCGGCAGTATTCTTTAAGAGTTTTTCTTTACTATTGGTCAACACATACCACGCCCATAAACCGAGTGTAAGTACTGTCACAACCGCCCAGACACGATGAACCATGTGTATGGATAGTCGAGTTTCAAATGGCAATACCCCATATTCATAGCTCAACTCACCAATGGGAAGGTGAAATAAACTTTCTACAGAAAATAAATGGATATTCTCACAAATAGGCAATCCGACGCAGTGCGGTGCCGCATAATTAGCAGCGACCCAGCCGCCTAATGCGATTTGTAACACCAAGACAATCAAGCTAACTTCTGACAACCTAGCGGGGATTTTCGGAGGAGAAACGAGAAAACGTTTTTCTGGTGTAAATAGATAAAAGCAGTGCATTGATAGTAGTGCCAAAATAGTAAATCCACCGAGTAGGTGGCCCATCACGATAAATGGTTGCAGATTCATTGTTACTGTCAGCATGCCTAACTTACCTTGCAGTAAAATCAACACAAACAAAGCAATGGTTAATCTTTTAGGCACTTTTTCAACACGCTTTCTGAGGGCAAAATACAATAGACCGATCACTAACAGGCCTAACGAAGAAGCAAAATAGCGGTGGATCATTTCGATCCAAGCTTTAAAAGGCTCAACGGTACTGCCTGGAAACGCATTGGCTGCCGCTTGTAACTCATCTGCAGAGTTTGGTACTGTCAAAAAACCATAACACCCAGGCCAATCTGGACACCCTAACCCCGCATTACTCAACCGAGTATAAGCCCCTAAAGCGACAACACAGAATGTAATAAAAGTACTGATCACAGTGAGGTAAACATATTTTTTATTCATTATTCCTCCTAACTACTGCGCGCATAATTGAGTAATTTTTTTAGATCCGATAACAACCCTTTGTGCAAAACTCTACTTTTCTGCTCGCTTTCTTCATATGGATAAGCAAGCACGACTAAACCATGGTGATCGACAAGATAAAGCCATCCAGCTTGCAGCTCAGGAAGCTCAGGATACTGAGTAATTTCATTATTTTTCGCCTCACCAAAAATCACTAGGCTCACTTTGTCTTGTTTTTTGCCAAGAGCTTGGTACACATTTTGTAGACGTTGATTTTGTTGAGTACAAACTAATCCGCAATCAACCGGAGCAGATAGTGCGATACTCCAAAGCGTATTATCATTTACTTGCCAATTAGGCACTTGTATATCGTTACTGAGAAGACGCCCTTTATTCGTTGTATTATCTGGCAGCCAGTTTGTCTGAATTGCCGCATACGCTAAAATAAATGGCGTAATACAGCAAATAACAAACATCCACATTGGTTTAAGCTTCATTCGGCACCTCTGTTCTTGTTGCTTTGAATGCGATAAAAGCCGCTGCGACTGCAATTAAAAACCACTGCAAAGCATAGGCATGGTGTTTTTCAGGACTCATTACTACTGGTTGATAGTGAGGCTCAGCAATCACTGCTGAGTCAGGTAATTGATAAAAAATGGCAGGGTAAATGTCTTTACCGGTTAAATTTGATAAGTACAAATGATCTATAAACTGTAACCGCTTAGAGTGAGATTCAAGCGCTGACTTTGCTAAAGTAAAGTGCTCTAAATGACGGCTTTTTACCACTAAATTTAAGTTCTGAATTTCGTCAAAAAAGAGTGTTTCAGGTTGCCCTCGGCCTTGAAGCGGTATAAACCCTAAATTAACCAATAGATACTTTTTTAAACCCGCAACTTTAAAAAGAGAAATAACATCAACACCGACACGTCCATCTACAATTCTATTATCTAAAAACCAGGTGTATTGTTGCTCTAGTCTTCCCATTAAAGAAACAGCTTGTCCATGCAACCCTTCAATAGAGCGATTTTGCAATGCTTGGATAAACTCGAACGAAGTCAGCTCAACTTGACTAAATTCATCAAGTTGAAGCTGTTTTTCTTTTGCTCTAGAAAATTGCCAGTAAGACAAACCTAGACACGTTGTCACAACCGTGATGCATACTAGCCAAATGATTATAGCTTGCCATGGCAGCGCTTTGATTAAAGCCATATAAATCCCTCATTTCGCACCTATAAAACGTAAACGAAAACAAATAAACACACCCATACAACATCGACAAAGTGCCAATACCAAGCAGCGGCTTGAAAAGCGAAATGCTTGTCTTCGGTAAAATGTCCTTTTGCCACTCTTATTAATACAATCGTTAATAAAATTGCGCCTATGGTGACATGCATGCCATGAAACCCAGTTAAAAGATAAAAGGTATTGCCATAGATACCAGACTGAAGCGTCAAGTTGAGTGCTTCATATGCATGAACGTATTCTTGGGCTTGGAGCGCTAAGAATATAAAACCAAGTATTACCGTGATTAGTAAATAAATCGTAAGCGGTTTACGCTTATTTGACTCTATGGCCTTATGCGCGAAATGTAAGGTAACTGATGAAGTAAGCAGAATAACCGTATTAATAAGTGGTAAGCCATACCATGGCATACTCTGTGTTACATCACCGGCGGGTGTAGTAAGCAGCGGCCACATTGCTTCAAAATTTGGCCACAAAACCTCATTCGTCATCTGGTTATTACTGGCTCCCCCTAGCCAAGGCACAGAAAATACCCTCGCATAAAGAAGCGCTCCAAAGAATGCAAAAAAGAACATCACCTCAGAAAAAATAAACCAGCTCATACCTTGCTTGAATGAGCGATCCATTTGCGCTGAATATAAACCTTTATCTGACTCTTGGATAACATGCTTAAACCAGCCAAAAAGCATATAAAGTAATATCAAAACACCTAATCCTAATATGAGAACACCACTTAAATCTTCACTCCCCAATTGCATGACAGTCAGGCCAGCCCCAACGGCAATAAAGAACATAGCCACAGCACCTATAATTGGCCAAGGGCTTTGGGCGGGCACATAATAACTTTGAGATTGCATAATTCCTCCTAACCTTTGTAAGGTTCGGTTTTCGCGTCATCACGCGCTAACGCGACGTCACTGATATCAAAAATGGCGTAAGATAAGGTTAGCTCTTGAACATCTTGAGGTAACTCTGTATCAACATAAAATACGAGCTTGAACTCAATTTCTTGATTAGGTTCGAATGGCTGTCTATCAAAGCAAAAGCAAGCTACTTTATGTAAGTATTTGGCTGCTTTTCCTGGTGAAACAGACGGCACTGCCTGCATCACTCTCTGATATTCACTTAGGTTTTTAGCGACAAAAACAAGCTCTGACATCTCACCTGGCTTTACAGCGACAGAAAACTGTTTTGCTTTTACACTAAACGGCACACCTTGCTTGGTTTGAGTGATAAAACTCACATCAACCATTCTTGATTCATCAACTAAATTGCTAGCCTGTGCCGCTTCCATATCAGGCTTTCCATTTAAACCTGTTACTTCACAAAAGACGTCATAAAGCGGCACCAGTGCAAAAGCAAAAGCAAACATACCGACAACAGCGATTATTAATTTCTTAACAAGTGCCGCATGCATATTATTTCACCTTAGGTGGAGTACTAAATGTATGTAAAGGTGCTGGAGAGGGTACCTCCCATTCTAGCCCCTCTGCACCATCCCACACTTTAGCTGGCACCGATTCACCACCTCGGGCACATTTGAACACGCACCACACAAAAATGAGTTGGGAAAGACCAAATGCAAAACCACCAATGCTAATGATGGCATTGAAATCAGCAAACTGAAGTGCGTAATCAGGTATACGTCTTGGCATACCGGCAAGGCCTACAAAGTGCATTGGGAAAAATAAAATGTTGACGCTGATTAATGACATCCAAAAATGCCATTTAGCTGTGGTGATGCAGTACATATGGCCAGTCCATTTAGGTAACCAATAATAAACAGCCGCCATAATGGAAAATACAGCCCCTGTTACAAGTACATAATGGAAGTGCGCCACAACAAAATAAGTATCATGGTATTGGAAGTCTGCTGGAGTGATCGCAAGCATCAACCCCGAGAAGCCACCCAATGTAAAGAGCACGATAAATGCGATGGAAAACATCATAGGGATCTCAAAACTAATCGAGCCGCGCCACATAGTTGCAACCCAATTAAAGACTTTAACTCCCGTTGGTACAGATATCAGCATGGTCGCATACATAAAGAAGAGCTCTCCAGCTAATGGCATACCTGTGGTAAACATATGGTGTGCCCATACGATAAAAGATAAAAATGCAATAGAAGAGGTTGCATATACCATGGAAGAGTAGCCGAATAGCTTTTTGCGAGAAAAAGTAGGCACTATGGTTGAGATAATGCCAAATGCTGGAAGTATCATGATATAAACTTCAGGATGACCAAAGAACCAGAATATATGCTGGAACATAACTGGATCACCACCTCCCGCAGCGCTGAAGAAACTCGTACCAAAATATTTATCCGTCAATACCATGGTTACTGCTCCAGCTAAAACAGGCATAACGGCAATAAGTAAAAATGCGGTTATTAGCCAAGTCCAAACAAAGAGGGGTAACTTCATCCATGTCACCCCTGGGGCGCGTAAATTGACAATGGTTACAATGACATTAATTGCCCCCATAATTGAACTGATACCCATAATATGAACAGCAAACACAAACAATGCTGTATTGTCGTTACTGTATGTTGTAGATAACGGTGCATAGAAAGTCCATCCAAATGCAGGACCGCCCCCCTCCATAAATAGTGAAGCAAGCAAGATTGCAAATGCAAAAGGTAAGATCCAAAAACTCCAGTTGTTCATTCTTGGGAGCGCCATATCTGGTGCGCCTATCATCATGGGGATCATCCAATTAGCTAGGCCTGTAAAGGCAGGCATAACAGCGCCGAATACCATGATTAAACCATGCACGGTGGTCATTTGATTAAAGAAATGCGGGTCAACTAACTGCAAGCCTGGTTGAAATAGCTCGGCTCTGATCACCATAGCCATAGCCCCACCAATCAAAAACATCACTAGCGAAAAGATTAAATAAAGAGAACCAATTTCTTTATGATTAGTCGTAAACAGCCAGCGCTTGATGCCTGTAAGATGCTCCTCATGAGCATGTTCTGAACTTTGAACTTGAGTACTCATGATTACTCTCCTGACGTTTTATCAATAAATGCTTGAACTTGGCTAGGCTGAATAACATCCCCTGTATCATTTCCCCAGCTATTGCGTTTGTATGTAATAACAGCCGCAATCTGCTTTACTGTAAGTTGCTTTGCAAATGCCTGCATTGCAGTACCAGGACGACCATTCAACAACACATCTATGTGCGCATCGAGGTCCCCTTTAACAACAGCATTATCTTTAAGGCCAGGGAAAACACCTGGAAGTCCTAGCCCTGTAGGTTGATGACAAGCTGCACAATACCCCATGTAAACTGTTTGACCTTCTGTCATGAGTTCTTCTTTACTTAAAGTTTGCGACAGCAAGGCTTCGGCTTCTTTGGCAGCTGCTGTTTTAGCTAACTTTCGTTCAGTTAACCATTGTTCGAATTTTTCAGGTGCGACTGCTTCAACAACAACAGGCATGAAGCCATGGTCTTTACCACATAACTCAGCGCACTGACCTCGGTAAATACCTTCTTCGTTTACTTTGGTCCAAGCTTCATTAATAAAACCTGGGTTGGCATCTTTCTTAACTGCAAAATCAGGTACCCACCAAGAATGGATAACATCATCTGAAGTCATTAGGAATCTCACTTTTTTATTTGTAGGTATTACAAGAGGTTTATCTACATCTAAAAGGTATGTTTCTGTTTTTTCTTCTTCATTATTAACTTGAGATAAAGGCGTTGATAAAACAGAAAAGAAATCGACATCATGACCCAGGTATTCATAGTGCCACTTCCATTGCGAACCCGTAACCTTGATTGTTATGTCAGCCTTGCTAGTATCTTCCATAGCTATTAAAGTCTTAGTAGCAGGGATCGCCATGATGACAAGAATAAGAAAAGGAATTGCAGTCCAAACAATTTCCACTTTGGTACTTTCATGAAACTGTGCAGCTACAGCTCCTTTTGATTTTCTGTGCTTTATTAAAGCCCAAAACATCACTGAAAATACAATCAAGCCGATTACACAACAGATTAGAAAAATGGTCATATGTAGTTCATAAACACTATGACTTACATCAGTAACCCCCTTTCTCATGTTGTAGTCACTATTGGCTAGAGAAAGTGGACTAAGCAACAAAAAAGTAAGCAAATAAGCAAAATTACTTATTCTCATACGACGCCCCCATTTATCGACTTCAGCAAGAAGTTCGCAGTTAGAATTATTGGATGACCGTCATAGGATCCGACTAAAGTCGAAGGCAATACATGACCTATTAACAATTAGTCAATAAATAAACAATTAGCAAGAAAGTAAAATAGAAGAATTTGATATATTAAAATGGAAAGTAAGAAGGAATATGGTTAGCTGACTAAAGAAACACAAGAAGAGTGCAGCTAACCTATTGTAAGAATTATATAGAAGTTACATCCAATTAGAATTTCTTATTACACCGACAGCAAGACCTTCAATAGCAAAAGATTCGTGTTCTAGATCAACCTCAATTGGGGAAAATTCTTCATTTTCAGCATGTAATAGCACTTTGCTGCCTATTTGTTCTAACCTTTTAACTGTTACATCGTTTTCTACACGAGCAACAACAACTTGACCATTTTGAGCCACTTGTGCTTTATGTACAGCTAAAAGATCTCCATCAAGAATACCGATATCTTTCATACTCATTCCATCTACACGTAATAAGTAATCAGCCGCAGGCTTGAATAAACTCGGATCAACCTCATAATGACTTTCGATATGTTCTTGAGCCAATATAGGCTCTCCTGCAGCAACTTTACCAATCAAAGGAAGTCCTGTATCTTCAGACGAGCCATCGTCGACTAATCGGATACCACGACTAGCCCCAGGCACCATTTCTATCACCCCTTTCTTAGCCAAGGCTTTTAAATGTTCCTCAGCCGCATTAGCACTTTTAAAACCAAGCGCATCAGCAATTTCAACACGTGTAGGAGGCATACCTGTATCTTTGATGAAGACTTTGATGAGTTCAAATACTTGTTCTTGTCGTTTCGTTAGTGGTCGCATACAACTGGTTTTCCATACAGGTAAAGATACTGTGAGTATATACAGTTATGTCAAAATGGCAAATTAAATATGGATAGATTTAGTGCAATAAGGTGCAAAGTGTTAACAACAATGAGCGAAGCGAATACGCTTGCTTTTCGCAAGTATAGTGCGAAAGGTTTATGACAAGCGCGCAGCGCTTACATTCTTTTCGCGCAAAGTGAGTCAATCCATTTTAGCTGATGTTGAGGGACTTAAAAGCAAAAAACCCGCTGCATTTCTGCAACGGGTTTCTTTAATTGCCCGGGTCAACCTTTGCTGGCGATGTTCTACTTTCACATGGACGAAATGAAACCGAAGCGTAGCTTCGCAGTTCATTGAGATGAGCGCATGGATGCGCGATGGGACCCAGCTTCAGGGATGAATTAGCAAACGAGGCTTATCAACATACAAACTGATTTAACAAGAAAAGACGAGCTACTGTGAAGACTGCTAACCTTGCACTTATGATGCAAAATTAGCGTCTGCGAACGCAGTGAGAGCGCTTCTTTTGCGCAAGGTGAATATCGTGGGAAAGGTTAATGACACAGCGTGAAGCGCTGACATTCTTTTCGCGCAAGGTGAGATAAACCAGTTTAGCTGGAGTTGAGAAAGTGTATTTACTAACAAGCGTGAAATCGTGCTTCAGAATGAAAAGACTAACCTCAGTGAAGGCTACTCACTTCACCTTGCGCTAATTCGTCTTTTTATCACTGCTTATACCATTCCGCTTAAATATCTGATCTAATAGAAGTCATATAAAATCACCAACTCAATAACGTTGAACACAAACATATCTGAACAGCTTTTATCGCTTTCCCGAAAAGAACCCAACGCACGAAA